>Ga0209390_10006296_pt1 | contig 16062 bp, 12 predicted proteins | sample BON01_FD_187212 | JGI IMG/M metagenome (GOLD analysis project Ga0209390, IMG submission 187212) | Freshwater microbial communities from Lake Bonney liftoff mats and glacier meltwater in Antarctica - BON-01 (SPAdes) (version 2) | ecosystem: Environmental > Aquatic > Freshwater > Ice > Glacier... | reverse complement strand
ACTACTCCCCGCCTCAGAGCTCTTTGCATTCTTCTTATCCTTCTTTTTCTTCTTCTTGTCCTTGTCATCCTTCTCCTTCTTCTTCTTCTTCTTCTTCTCCTTCTCCTCCCCCCCTCCCTCCAGCCCATCCTCCCCCTCCCCGTCCTCCTCCCCCGCCTCCGCCTCAGCCTTAGCCCGCTCCTTCTTCTTCTTCTCCTTGGCCTCCTTCGCGCTCTTCCCATCCTTACTCGCCTTCTTATGCGTATTGATAATGAACGTCGTCAATTTATGACTCATATCACACATACTCTTCTCGCCACACGCATCACACTTCTGATAGATCACCCCTCCCTTAATCTTATACGCCGTCTCAGGCAGGCCACAAGAGGGACAAAGAACAAACCCCTGGATATATCGACACAGAAGCGTCTGCAACGCAGGGGCGGAATGTGCGCCATTCACCACTGCACGCTCCGTTTCCTCCCTGTAGGTGGTTTGGGCGCCGAGATCCGTGCCGAAAAATTTGGTGACTTCGGCGGGCATGCGGTGGAGGGCGGAGGCAACGTCTTTCATGTTGATGACGACGGTTTTGATCCCGTTGCCACGCCCTTCGACCTTGGCTAGGATGCGGGGCATTTTGTACCGGTAGTTGGCGTCTTCGATGGGGTTGAGCCCCGCGATGTTCATCATGGTTGAAGAGGAGTTGCTGGTGGGGGTGATGAGGGTGCTTTGTCTATGGGTGTGGCTGCGTGTTGTTTTCTTACACGCTGCTGCTGCTGCTGCTATTCCTCCTGCTGGTGCTGCTGGTGCTGGTGCTAATGATGCCCCCTATTCTAGGTTCGGTAGGGAGTGGGCGTAGCGTTGACGAGGAGGCGGAGGAGGCACGACAGAGACGTGGTTGATGCTGGGAATGATGACGACTGTGGGGCGGAGAGCGTGCGGGTACTCCGTCTTCTCTTCTTGGTCTGCGGGCGTAGAGGGCCTCCGACTGCATGCACAAGGTGGCAGGCCTTTGGGTGGGTTGTGGGCTGTGTGTGTGTCGGGACACTGTTGTGTATGAGGGAGGGAGGGAGGTGAGGGAGGGGTGAGTTGAGCACGGCAAAAGTGAATTTTGGGCTGCTTGCCCCAGCCTCTTGCCTCGAGGACGAGACGGCGCTCCACCACATGAATGCGACCGTGCGTGCAATGCTGCGTTTGATGTGATGTGCATGGGGTCCGTTGTTGCGCAAGACAGGGCACGTGGAGGATGGGATGGTGTTACTTTTTGGTGCGTGTGGGCCTGCCTTCTGTGAGAGCGAGGTTGTTGTTGTGGTGGGGCTTGGCTTAATGATCGATGATGATGAATGGTTGCAAGAGTCAACCATGATCAAGGGCTGGCTCCTGGTGGTACACACAAAAGCCACCCATTTGCCACTCGACCCCACCCTTGGCAAGCTAACAAAAGTAGAGAACAAAAGCCCAAGTGCTGCTTGTGCAAGCGCCCCCGCCCTTTTTCGTCCACTCAAGAAGGCCTCTCAGCGAGGTGTAGGGTGTAGGACCCCAATCGAAGCACGGGCCACCATTTTTTTAGTATCCTCCTATTGCCGCCCCCAAAACACCAACCCCGCGCTCATCCATGACGCACCAACCCCACCTTTACGACAGGCAGGAAGACAAGCATAAGGATAGCGCGCAAGGCGAGCTGCCGGGGTCGTTCCGGCCCTGCACTGGCCTCAAACAGGATCGGGCATTTATCGTGTGGATTGGAGGAGGCTGTTGACCCGCTCTCCATCCACCACACGCCCGCGCACATACAAGCATACCCGAACCCCAGCAAACACACGACTGACTCCTTTTCTTTGCCCTCTCCATCCGTTTTCATAATTATACAGGCCGCTTTCTTTGAGGGCGTGACCTGCTCTGTTTCAGCAGAACTCGTGCAACGACAAGTGGAGATCGAGCAGCAGCACGCAGCACCCGTCCGCTTGAGCCCTCTGCACACTTCCTAGTCGCCGCGCCCCGTCCAAGCGTCGTCGTCGTCGTAGTCAAGCAAGCCTGAAAGTATGTATCGCGCCCTGCGTTCGCCGTTGGGGTCGCGCGCCGTGCAGGTCTTTCAAGTCCACCAGTTGGGGGCAGCCAAGCGGTTGGCTCCCGGGGCGGGCAATGCCGTCGCCTCCTCTTCGAACCAAGGCCTGAAGGGCATCATGCTCCGCCGGCTCATGGCCACGCAGTCGGACGGCAGCGCCAAGCCGCCCACGAAGCGGGCGTGGTTGGTCCTGGAGGATGGAACGCGTCTGGAGGGGTACTCCTTTGGGGCGGACAAGGCCATGAATGGGGAGGTTGTTTTTTCGACGGGCATGGTGGGGTACACCGAGTCCTTGACTGACCCTTCTTATCGCCGGCAGATTTTGACGCTGACCACGCCGATGGTGGGGAATTATGGCGTGCCGGACCCGAAGGTGTTGGATGAGCTCGGCTTGCCCAAGGCGTTTGAGAGCTACAAGATCCACGCGGCGGGGTTGGTGGTGCAGGATTACTCGCATCATTACTCGCATTGGAACGCGCATTTTAGCTTGGGGGACTGGTTGAAGCAGGAGGGGATCCCTGCGATTTCGGGGATTGATACTAGGATGTTGACGAAGAAGATTCGGAGCCGTGGGGCCATGCTTGGGCGAATTGAGTTTGAGGATGGAGCGAAGCCCGAGCTGGAGGACGTGAATAAGAAGCATTTGGTGGAGGAGGTGTCGGTGGCTGAGCCGAGGATTTATGGGAATGGGAATGAAGTGAAGATCTTGGCGGTGGATTGTGGGATTAAGTATAATATTATTCGGCATTTGGTGAGGAAGGGCGCGGAGGTTAAGGTCGTCCCTTGGGATCATGATATTGTGAAGGAGATGGAGCATCATCAGGGCCTGTTTTTGTCGAACGGACCCGGGGATCCGACCATGTGCGGGACGACGGTGGAGCATTTGAAGAAACTCGTGAATGACCCTGCGTTTATGAAGCCGATTTTTGGGATTTGCTTGGGCAATCAGCTTTTGGGGCTCGCGGCGGGCGCTAAGGCCACCAAGCTGCCGTTTGGCAACCGTGGGCAAAACCAGCCGGTGATCAATATGCTGACGGGCAAGGCCTTTATTACGCCCCAGAATCACGGGTTTGCGATTGATGATACTACCTTGCCCGCGCCTTGGAAGCCGCTGTTCCGTAACTTGAACGATCACTCGAACGAGGGGATTTTGCACACGCAAAAGCCGATTTTCTCCGCGCAGTTTCACCCAGAGGCCGCGGGCGGGCCGACGGATACTGAGTTTTTCTTTGATGTGTTCTTGGATACCGTCCGAGAGCAGAGGAAGACGATTGTGTTCCCTCCTGTCAAGCCGACGCCGGTGAGGCCGGAGGTGAGGAAGGTGCTGTTGTTGGGGTCGGGGGGGTTGAGCATTGGGCAGGCGGGGGAGTTTGATTATTCGGGAGCGCAAGCTATTAAGGCCTTGAAGGAGGAAGGGCTGGAGGTGGTGTTGATGAATCCTAATATTGCCTCGGTCCAGACGAATGTGGATGATAAGTCGAGCGCGAAGGCGGATCAGGTTTATTTCTTGCCTGTCAATCCTGATTATGTCGAGCAGGTTATTAAGCGTGAGAGACCTGATGGGCTTGTGCTGTCAATGGGTGGGCAGACGGCGTTGAATTGTGGGTTGGAATTGCACCATAAGGGCATTTTGGCCAAGTATAATGTGAAGGTGTTGGGGACGCAGATTGATGCGATTGAAGCTTCGGAGGATCGGCAGTTGTTTTCGGATAAGCTGAATGAGATCAATGAGAAAATCGCTCCTTCCATCACGGCGACGACGATTGCGCAGGCCTTGACGGCGGCGGAGAAAATTGGGTATCCGTGTATGATTCGTTCGGCTTATGCCTTGGGGGGGTTGGGGTCTGGCATTTGTCGCGATGAAGCTCATTTGGAGGAAATGGCGGAGAAGGCTTTGAGTCTTTCGAGTCAGATTTTGGTGGAGAAGAGCTTAAAGGGCTGGAAGGAGGTGGAGTATGAGGTGGTGAGGGATGCGGCGGATAACTGTATAACGGTCTGTAATATGGAAAATTTCGATCCGTTGGGCGTGCATACGGGGGATTCGATTGTGGTGGCGCCGTCGCAGACGTTGTCGAATGAGGAGTATCATATGCTGAGGGAGACGGCTTTGAAGGTGGTGAGGCATTTGGGGATTGTGGGGGAGTGTAATATCCAGTATGCCCTTGATCCGTATTCGCTTGAGTATTGTATTATTGAGGTGAATGCCCGCTTGTCTCGTTCCTCGGCGTTGGCGTCGAAGGCGACGGGCTATCCTCTGGCATTTGTGGCTGCGAAGCTCTCGTTGGGCATCACTCTGCCGGAGATTCAGAATAGTGTGACTAAGAGCACGCAGGCTTGTTTTGAGCCGTCCCTTGATTATATTGTTACCAAGATTCCGAGGTGGGATTTGAGTAAGTTCCAGGGGGTGGCGACGGAGATTGGGTCGTCGATGAAGAGTGTGGGGGAGGTGATGGCTATTGGCAGGACATGGGAGGAGTGCATTCAGAAGGCAATGCGGATGGTGGACCCTGCGATTGAAGGGTTTCAGACGAGGAAGAGGTATGATGATGCGGCGGAGTTGGAGTATGAGTTGACGAATCCGAGTGATAAGAGATTGTATGCCATTGCGCAGGTCTTCGCGGAGAAGACGAAGACGGTGGAGGAGATTCATGAATTGACGGCCATTGATCATTGGTTCTTGCGGAGGCTGGAGCGGATTTCGCAGCATCGGGATGTGCTTGTGAAGCATGGGAGTGGGGAGGGGAAGCTTGATTCGTTGCCCCAGGGAGATTTGCACTTGGCTAAGAAGTTGGGTTATTCTGATAGGCAACTGGGGGCGTTGATGGGAACGACTGATGATGCAGTGCGGGCGAAGCGAGAGGCGGCGGGCATCGTGCCGGCTGTGAAGCAGATTGATACCTTGGCGGCGGAGTACCCGGCCAAGACGAATTATTTGTATTGCACGTATAATGGGCAGGAGGATGATGTGGTTAAGGGGGAGGGAGGGGTGATTGTTTTGGGGTCCGGCACGTATAGGATTGGCTCATCGGTGGAGTTTGACTGGTGCGGGGTGAGTGCGATTCGGGCGTTGCGTGGCATGGGCTACCGGACGACGATGGTGAATTACAACCCGGAGACTGTCTCTACTGATTATGATGAGTGCGACCAGCTTTATTTCGATGAGCTGAGCAAGGAGCGCATTGTGGATATCTATAACCGGGAGGGGGCCTCGGGAGTGGTTGTCTCGGTGGGGGGGCAGATCCCGAATAATCTTGCCATGCCTCTGCATAGAGCTGGAGTAAAGATCATGGGGACGACGCCCGAGATGATTGATCAGGCGGAGGACCGAGCGAAGTTTTCGGCGTTGATGGAGTCTTTGGGGATTCAGCAGCCGGCCTGGAAGGAGCTTGCGGATACTGAGTCTGCTTTGGCGTTTGCTGCTCAGGTGGGGTACCCTGTTTTGGTCCGTCCGTCGTATGTGCTTTCGGGGGCTGCGATGTCGGTGGCGTTTAATGATGAGGCGTTGTTGAGGGTGTTGGCGCATGCGGCGGATGTCTCGCAGGAGCACCCGGTGGTGATTACTAAGTTTGTGGATGGCGCGAACGAGATTGAGATGGACGCCGTCGCGCAGGATGGGGTGGTGGTTGCTGCTGCTATGCACGAGCACGTGGAGAATGCCGGGGTGCACTCGGGCGATGCTACTTTGATGTTGCCCCCGCAGCGCATCTCGACTTATACCGCTATGCGTGTGAATGAGGCGACCAAGAAAATTGCAAAGGCTCTCAATATCACGGGGCCGTTCAACATGCAGTTCTTGTCTAAGGGGAAGGACGTGAGTGTTATCGAGTGCAACCTGCGTGCGTCTCGCTCTGTGCCCTTTGTCTCTAAGACGATGGGCGTGGATTTCATCGAGGCCGCGGCACGCTGCATGGTGGGGGAGGACGTGACGGGGATGAACCTGCCCCAGCTCGGGCAGACTGGTCGACCGGCGGGGTACGTGGGTGTGAAGGCCCCCATGTTCTCTTTTACGCGCTTGCGTGGCGCTGACCCGGTGTTGGGGGTGGAGATGGCGTCGACTGGAGAGGTGGCTTGCTTTGGTGCGAACATCCACGAGGCCTTCCTCAAGGCATTGATTTCCACGGGGTTCAAGGTGCCCGAAAAGAACATCCTCTTCTCCGTGCAGGACTCTCTGCGTGACGACATCATCCACTCCGCCTTTCAGCTCCACTCTTTGGGCTACAACCTCTACGCCACGAAGGAGACCTACGATTTCCTCCAGACCTGCCATGTGCCTTGCCACCTCCTCCACTACCCGAACCAGCCCGAGAAACACCCCAATGTCCTCGAGCACTTGAAGAACGGCAAGATCGACTTAGTCATTAATTTGCCCACCCCCGAGAGTAAGCAGGTGGAGAACAATTACTTGATGCGTAGGACGGCTGTGGATTTCGGCGTGCCGCTGCTGACAAACATTCATCTGACTAAATTGTTTGCGGAGGCCATCACGAAGTATAAGAAGGGGGAGTTGATTGGCGTGCAGTCTAAGAACTTGTTTGATTACTACGATGCAGAGGCACCCGAGGAGGCCTGGACGTCGCCGTCGGAGTTCCATTAGATTGGGTTTTGGTTTGAGGGGAGGAGGGAGGGAGGGAGGGAGGGAGGGAGGGAGAGGTGGATTTTTGACTAGTACCTATTCTTATATTTTATAAGTTTTGGATTTACACACTTTATTATTGCATGCGTGTGTGTTGAGAGATAGAGAGTAAGAGGAGAGAAGCGAGACATAGAAAAGACAGAGGGGAAGGAGCAGGGCGTGTGTATATGCGGGGGAAGAAGAGGGAAATGCGAGGGAGGACGGGAAGGCGGAGGGAGAGAGACGATGCGTGCGACCCCTCCTTTTTTGAGAAACAACTGTTGTCTATAGAGGAAACAGGGAAGCGAAACGCGCTTGTTTCTGCGTGCGTGTGCGTGTTGTGTGTGTGTTTGACACAAACGAGAAAGAGAGAAAGGGAGAGTAGGAAAGAGGAGCAGCAAGAAAGGCAAGCGCGAAGTGACGGGGCTCGTCAAAAGCCTACGGTAGATGGGCAGAACAATATAGCTTTACAGAACAGCTATGAAAAATAATAAGATTCTACCCAGCGCTGGCAGCGCGCGACAACTTAGACCACAACAGCATCGCTTTTGATATTCAATGTTTTGTTTGCGTGGAACACTAAACCTCTCGCCCCCGGTAACGGCGGCTTGAGCGTTGAGTCCTCTTGCTTCGGTCTTCCGATTTTCATGCCCCAATGTCTCACCAAATCAACCACGCAACCCTTATGCACCACCACACTGTAATAGCATACATCTCGGTCGTCGTCCTCCCCGCTCCCGCCCCTCCAGTCCTCGCCCTCGCTTTCGAACGCCCCGCCCGCTGCTCAAGCTCACGCGTCCTTCCCTCCCATCGAACACTCCACGTACAGGCGGATGCTAGAGCAGCCTAGCACCACCAACAAGGACAAGAAGCCGAGTGCCAACACCACCATGACGGGCGCGGCCGTCCCTGTTTTCCGGCCCTCACTCCGGACGACAGGCAGCAGGAGACACGTTGCACAAAGCCCTCCCGTCGACAGCACCATGTTCCAGCAATGCCTCTTGATGCTGCTGGCGGGCACGGCGGCCGCTTACATGGCCATGCGACTGGTGTGGGCAGTGGTACGTTCGCTGCCTTTCGTTGCGGTGGGCGTGTATTACAGCAAGCCGAGCCTCGAGAGCTTTATGGAGTTCCTCTCGCTCAAGAACAAGCGGAGCAGCAGCAGCAGCAGTGAGGCGGCTTCCACTTCCTCTCCTCGCACGGGCAGCGGCAAGCCGGGAGGCTGGCTGAAGAAAGTAGTCAGCAAGACAATCGACAAAACGTCCGCGGCCTTATGCCTAAACCCTGTCCGTGAATGGTTGTACCTAGATCTAGGTCTGATAGTGGTGTGTAAAAAGAAGCCCTCGGCATTCGAGGGGCTCTCAGCAGCCTTGTGCGGGGGGGCGGCCCCACCCGAGCCCAAGGTTTTTGCGATTGGCCTCTGTTTCCAATGGTTTTGGCTGGACCCGTCCACGTGTGATTCGGCTGGAGAGTGGTCGTGGTGGAAGATCTATGTGTATGAATTAGCGTGCTTGCTTTCACAAGTGTCTGATGCCAAATGGAACACCTTTTCCTCTTTCCCCGCCGTGCAACGACGCAATGACACGCAACGCTCCGCAACAGTTGAGGCGGTGGTAGCCACGACTGTAGCAGTGGTGGGGGAGGCATGGAAGGAGGTGGTGGAAGCTAGCAATCAAAGCAACAACAGCAGCAGCAGCAGCAGCAGCAGCAACAGGAACAGCAGCAGTAGGAATACACACAGCAGCGGCAGCAGCAACGTCAGCAGCGGCGGAGTCGCGGTAGCGGGGATAATGGGGGAGATGGAAGATAAACCTATGAAACGTTATATGAGTTTAGCGCAAGAAATGGCGGAACGTGGTCGGTTCGAAGAGGCAGGGAGGGCTGTCGAGATGGGGTTCGAAAAGACGAGGGGCGTCCTTAGGGGGGGGATAGAGGTGGAGACTGAAGTCTTACTAGTGGCTTGTGCCTTTTATGAGGCGGGCAGCCCGAGTTCTTATCAGTGTGCGACGAGCAGGTTGAGATGCTTGGAGCAGGCGGCGGAGTTGTGTGTGGTGCAGGAGAGGTGGGCGAAGGCATCTGAATTGTTCGAGGAGTGTGTAATGGCGTGTATGGAGGACCAAAAGAAGAGAGGGCATGCCTTGGGAGTGATGGGGCAAATCGTCCTCTCGGCCGTTCTGGCTCAATATATGTTTGGAGATCCTGTGAGAGCGGAGGGCTTTCATAGACAAGTGTGTGGGGTGGATGCCCGCTATCAAAAAACCCGGGAGGCGGAGTTAGTGACTGAACTTTTGAAAGGGATTCACACACATAACCCTAAGGCGATCCAGGAGGCTAAGGTGAAGTATCAGACGTCGAAGGAGGGGGGGAGGGAGGGAGGGAGGGAGGGAAGGAGAGAGGGAGGGTGTAAGTAGGATTGGGTAGAGACAAATAAGGAAGGCGCAGTCCTGCAATATTGAGGTATGCGGCCTCGTCTTGGGCTTTGTTATCTGGGTGCCAAGAGCGGAGCCGTGATTTTACTGTTCGAGCTCAATAGCAAAGCAAAGCAATCAAAGCACTCCACCTCGACAAGAAGAAGCAAAAGAAAGAGGAACACATGTGCATTACCCCTACCCTGTTATTATCTCTCCGTGTGCCCTTTCATTACTTTATTGATTTTGTCGTCTTGTCTTCATCAGTTTCCCCTCACGCCGACGCTGCTTGCGCCGCTGCTGCTGCTGCTAGCTGCTCGTGGGGATGCGGGCTGGAATCAGCAATGTGCACATAAGACTTCTTCCGATGCACGTCATACGAAAACTTCACCCAGCCTGGCCGCAAGGCAAACAGAGTATAGTCCCTCCCCACGCCCACCCCATCCCCAGCCTTGAACGTCAGCCCTCGTTGCCGCACCAGGATGTTGCCCGCCAACACCGTCTGCCCCCCGAACTTCTTGACGCCCAAACGCTGCCCCGGTGAGTCCCGCCCGTTCTTCGACGAGCCGCCTGCCTTCTTGGTGGCCGTGCGACAGCTCACGCCGCCCCATGCCAGGCCAAACGGAGCAGTAGCAGCAGTCGCAGCGGCAGCACTGGCGGCGCAAGCGGCGGAGCGGACCGTGCTAGCCAGCCAGCTCCTGCTGCTCCCTGCCCAGGCCCTTGACAACATGTTGCTGCTGTGGCCTGTAGTGGTGTTATGAGTGCAGGGGAAGGGGGAGTGAGTGGCTGTAAGTGGGAAATATGGTTGAGCGGTGCAATGATGATGAAGTGGAGAGAGGGGGTGGGGACACGGGTGGGGAGGTCGGCTTCGAGGAGACAACTTTTTGGTGTCTTGTTTAGCCCACTGCCACAAGCAAAGCAACACAACCCCCACATCACAAGGGTCAGGACACTGACCATCGATATTGCTAGGCGCGCAGCTCCATTCATCTCACTTTTGCTAGCATATCACACACATACCACGCACACAGGCCAGCCTTCTCTATCGACACGTCATCTCCGCACGACCCCAAGACCCCCTGGCTGCCTCTTCCAGCACCATGCTGTCACCAACCCAACCCAAATTCCTCCTTCTCCTCCTCCTCCTCCTCTTCCTCATCTCATCCAGCTCCTGGGCATTCCTCCTACCCGCGCCGCCCCCTCCACTGTCAACCACAAGGCACGCCGCCGTCTCCTCCTCCCCCTCTACTACGATCTCCCTTCCCGCCGTCGAAATTTACCAAGGCTTCTGGGACGAAGCCAAAGCCATGATGGACGCCCGACAAGCCACCCTCCCCTGGCAGCCCCTACCCATCCCCGCCGACCTGCAACGCAACGAATGCACCACTTCGGGGAAAGGCAAACGACCCGACACCTCGACAGTAGCCGAAATTCACGCCTATGCCGTCCCAGGCCGCATTCGCCAAGCTCGGGCCGCCGTCCTCTCCACTATACCCGCAGTCCCTCCCAAAGTATTGAATTTGGTTGTGTTTCCTGAACCGGAGCTAGACCTGCCTATCTTTGGAGCGGACTTTGTGGCCTTGCCGGGGGGGCATTTAATTGTCCTAGATTTTCAGCCGGTATCGAGCTCGTCCTTGCGTCTGGCGGAAGAGGCTTTAAAGGACGAACATGCTAAGTATAAGGCAATATTGCCACCGGTTGGAGGGGAGATCCCCGAGGCGGCCCGGGCGTTTTTTTCGCCGTATTTTTTGTTTGTGAGAGCGGAGGATGATGTGTTGGTGCAGACTGTTGTGTTTGAGGCCTTTAGGGCTTATTTTTCTATATATCTTGATTTGGTCGAGCGGGCCACGCCGGTGCCTGTGGAGGAGGAGGGGAGGAGGAAAGAGATTAGGGAGGGGCATAGAGCGTATAAGACTTATAGGGCGGTTAATGACCCGGCGAGGGGGATGTTGACGAGGATGTATGGGGAGGGGTGGACGGAGAGGCTGATATATGAGGTGTTGTTTGAGGGGGCGGAGAAGAAGAAGGAGAAGTAGGAGGAGGAGGAGGAATAGGAAGATTAGGGAGGAAATAATGAGCAAAGTAGTGTGTGTATTAAGCATTGAAGCATTTGTAATCATTGTCTAGAAATAATAAAAAATCAATCAAAGCAAAAGCAAGTAAAATTCCGACACACAAACAAACGCGCGCTATCAAATAATGACCTGCCTCTATTTATTTTTCTTCTTGCCATTATTTATCTAACTCTTCCTCTTCACTACAACACCCCCACATTCAGCACCTCCACCCGCTTCAAAAACGACCCTTGTCTATTCACTGCTCGTTCATCATTAAGGGACTTGGCGACGGATAAAAACAATTTCTTCTGTTGGGAAAATAGCTCGTTGAGGGCATCAGGTTGGTCACCCGCGCTTTCGAAAGCGTAAATCGGGACCTGAGTATGGTAAGGGAGGAAGGGGAGGAGGAAGGAAAGGGGAGATGTGAGTGGAAAGGGGAGATGTGAGTGAGAGAAGAAGGGAGGGAGGGATATGGGGAGGGAGAGTGAGACGGAGCTTAAAGAAGACGATGAGAGTTAGCAGGATGGAAGAAAACGCTGGCACCATGAACTACAGATACGTACATTCTCAACCGCGTCCAGTGCCGCCTGTCCCTCCAGGACCACTCCGAAGATGATTGAATCCCCGTTGTCCAATGCGGGCTGCGGCCCCAGCGTGATCTCAAATTGAGAGTCCATGGCGTCCTGCGAGCTGTGGAAAATGGATGAATGGGTGAATGGAATGAGTGAGTAACTACAAAAATAAGTAAGAATAAATACACGAGGAAATGGTTAAGGAGATGGATAAATTAATATAAACAAATGAAGAAAAAAAATAAGATAAAAAAATAGATACATAAATAACCGAATAGAGAACACCTACCTGCTCTTCGTCAACAACCCCCTCCTATCATGCTTCAGCGCCATCTTCGACTCATCCATCCCCTTACTCCCCAACACCTGATCCGCATACTCATACTGCCTCGACCCCGCAATCTCAATCTCTCGCAACCCCTTAATCCTCCCCGCCAGCACCGACACCCCCGGCGTACGCTTCAAAAAATTCGAAAACGCATAACTAGGCACATCTCCCCCATACTGCGCCTTGCTATATTTCAAGAACTCCCCCACCGCCAAAGGCGCGGCCTTCCCAAACAGACCAAAAACCAAACGACCCACAAAGTCTTCCGACGTTGCTTTTTCCTCCCCCGTCACGAAGCCCGTAATGCGCACGTCAAAATAAGCCTTGGCTGTCACCTCGGCAGGGTACGGAGGCAAACCACCCGCTTTATTCGTTGCACCGGCGGCATTGGCAGGTAGTGGGGAGGACCCAAGGAGGGAGGCGGCGCCGGCGGTAGCGATGAGGGAGGTAAACGTCGTGATGACTTGGCGGCGGTCGGGAGTGGAGGAGGAGGAGGAGGGCGGGGTGGCGTGAAGAGCGACTTGTCGCGCTCTTCTTGCTGGTGCGGGTGCCGCGGTGTGAAAGGCTGTCGTGGCAGGGAGGACGAGGAGGACGAGGGCTAGCAGGGTACTGTTCTGCTTCATTGTGGCGGCGTTGCGGCGTTGCGGATGATGATGATGCATGCTGCCTGGCAACCGACAAGGACGAGAGTTGACGTGGCCTGTAGGGGAATGGAGGAGACAATGGGATAGGGCAGAGTCAGAAGGTTGTCGAAGAGGTAGTGGGGAGGAAGCCGAGCTCTTGTTTGGTGTGAAGGGGAGGGTCAATAGTAGAGACGACTCATGGAAGGAATTAAGGTCGACGAGCGATGATGATTCTTGTTTTCACCACGCACTGGACTCACTCACACAACACAACACTCCCCTACGCAGGCACCAAAAACATGCGTGGACGTCAAGCCTTCTCCGCGTCTGCCGCGGGGCTAGCGCGCCGGTCCCTAGCCTCTCCCAAGCTGTCCATCCCCACAACCACAAGGAGTCTGACGATGACGACGATGATGATGCCGCACCGTCTTACCCAGCCCACCCTTACTAAGAGGACCTTTGCTAGCACCCCTGCCGCCACTGAGACGTCCAGCAGCAGCAGTGGGGGCAAGTCCAGCAGCACGGACTTGCCCCCGCTCACGTTTCAAGACCCACGGCAAGAGATCCTCGCGGCGGCATTGCCCTTGGTGGCCACGCACGGCTGGACCGAAGAGGCCTTGGCCGCCGGTGCTGCCTCGCTCGGGTTTCCCGCCGTGGCGCATGGCATGTTTGGAAGGGGGGCGATTGAGCTGGTGGATTACGCCTTGGCACAAATTGACAAGGCGTGGCTGGGGGAGCTGGAGGCCAGGAAAGAGGAATTGGCTTCTTTGCCCTCGTCAAGGGAGCGGTTGGAACGAGCGATTCAATGGCGTTTGCAGTTGATTGCACCCCATCTAGCACAGTGGCCACAGGCGTTGGCTTTGGGAATGTCACCGCATAATTTGAAGGCGACGGCGAGGGGCTTAGCAGAGGTGGCGGACGAGTTGTGCGTGACGGGGGGAGAGGAAGAGGGGATGGATGTGACAAATTGGTACGCGCATCGAGCGACGGTCTGCTCAGTGTACGTGGCCACAGAGCTGTTTTTCCTGACGGATTACTCGGAGGAGTATCAGGACACTTGGGCGTTTTTGGAGAGGCGACTGCGGGATGTGGAGGCTTTGTCGCATGCCCCTCGTAATGTGCAAGAGGGGGTGCTAGCCTTTCAGACTGCTGCCTCCGCCATGGCCTCTGCAGTCGCGTCCTTGGCTCAACCTGCCATGATGGGGGCTTTGCAGAAGGTGCCATTAACAGGGACAATGGTCACGGTCGTGCATACGGCCTTGGCTAATCTAGCTGCGATGGCTCCGGCGAGCCCGCCGAGTGGAGGGCCCTTTCAGGAGGGGGGGAAATGGGAGGGGGCAGGGGGAAAGGAGGAGGAGGGTGGTCAGAGCTCAACCGATTTTGGCGCGCCTTTAGAGAAGGACCCGTACGCAGAGAAGAAAGACGAGGGGATGAAGAAGTAGGGAGGGGATGATTAGTTTATAGACTAAAAGAAGGAACAGAACAATTTTGATGCGAAAAATGAGCGGCTCGGCTCTCGAGAGGGGAGGAGAGAGAGAGGTATTTGGATTTTTTCATGCCTTTTCGTCTCATTTCACTATATAGAGCTGTGCCCACCACCATGCCATTCGCTTTAGCGTCGTCTTGCGCACGTGCTGGATGTGCTGTTGGTGTATTTGTGCCCTGGTTTGTCCAAAATCAACGCAAAAGCCCGGCGAACGCGTCGACCTCCCCCCCTCCCTCCTTGCTCCTGTCTTCGCTACAACAACGTCGTCGTTGCTTGCTCGTGCTCATGCGCCTCATTCTCACGCACCCTACTCCCACACCTACAACACAAGCACAGGACGACAACACTACTTTAGCCGTGGTCGTCGAGAGTGGAGTACAAATGCAGAGAGAATGAAGCTACGATCATATGAATAGAAGACGCCTCCAGCAGCACTACAATATCAATAGGATGATTATGAACGACGATGATTTCGGCATGCCCCCTGCGCTTGGGGAGGCAGCGTCCTGGTCGCCACCACCAGCACCAGCACGAGCACCAGCAGAAGCGGCGGAGAACGAGGAGGCAGACGCCATGGAGGTTGTGGTGGTAGAAACAGAGGCTGCTGCTGCCCCCACTACTACTGCCCCAGCCCAGGAGGAGGACGATAGCACCACCCCCTCCACCCCCACCCCCATGACCCAGCAAGGCTTGCTAGGACATATTGCGCAAGGACAAGCCGCTGCTATCCAGGCACAGACGGATCAGCTGCGGGCACTGGTCCAGGGCATGGCAAGGGCTCCTTGGCCTACTTCTAATGGTGGTGGTGGTGGGGGGGGGGGCACAAGCACTGCTGACCCCCCTTCTGCCGAGTTTCTGTATCGACGCCGGCCCAAGGCTAGGGTGCAGCAAGCACCTATTGTCGATGGGTTGGAAGCGCAGTTGCTGCAGTGTTTGGATACCCGTGGGAGGGTGAGTCGGGAGAAGGATGCTGATACGCTGTTAGACTTAATGTTGCAAGCCACGCGAGACGAGAGCAAAGTTCTGTTAGTAGAAGTCCTTCGGAGCGCTGCTGAGCCTTTAGTGCTTGATCGATTGGTGCATAATGGAGTTTTGAGAGTGTTGAAGCATTGGGTGCTGTATTATAATAAGGACGTGGCTGATCAGGAGGTACTACGGTTGTTGCTCGAGACATTGATGGATCTACCCGTCACCTACGACAGTCTCAAAGCAAGTGGTCTCGCCAAGTTAATCCACAAAGTCAAGAAGGAGAAGCTGAAAGGCAGTGGCAATAAGGGGGTGAAGCTGGACAAGGAAAGGGAGGCGTTGGGTAAGTTGGCGGATGCTGTAAAAACCGCATGGAAGGTGAGGTTGGAAAAAATGGTGGTGGAGCCTATGCCGAATGCTCCCTTACCACCACCACCACCACCAGTGCCCTCCTCATCATCATCGTCATCATCGAGCGCTGCTGCTACAGCTGCTGTGGGGAGTAAGAAGAAGAAGGCTGATAATGGAATCGGAGGAGGAGAGGGAGCAGCAGCAGCAGCAGCAGCAGCAGCAGCAGCGCCAGCAGCAGCGCCAGCAGCAGCGAAGGCGACGGACAGGAAGAAGACACCCGCTGCCGCCACTGCTGCTGCTGGTGGTGGTGGTGCTGCTGCTCCAAATGTAGTTGCGAAAAAGCGGTCCGCGGCCACTGCAGCAGCAAGTAGTATAGAGCAGCAGCAGGAGCAGAAGAAGGCCAAGCCTACGGTTAACGTGTCTGCTTCTGCTGCTGGTGCGAAGAAAAAGACAGCAGCAGCAGCGGCAGCAGCAGCGGGGAGCGAGAACAAGACAAAGAATGACAAGCGGCGGGTGGCCTGGAAGGATCAGAAGGGCGGAGAGTTGACCCAAGTCAGAATATACAAGGAGGAGGAGGAGGAGGAGGAGGAGAGGGGAGGTCAACAGCAGGGTGGG
>Ga0209390_10006292_pt1 | contig 16071 bp, 12 predicted proteins | sample BON01_FD_187212 | JGI IMG/M metagenome (GOLD analysis project Ga0209390, IMG submission 187212) | Freshwater microbial communities from Lake Bonney liftoff mats and glacier meltwater in Antarctica - BON-01 (SPAdes) (version 2) | ecosystem: Environmental > Aquatic > Freshwater > Ice > Glacier... | reverse complement strand
ACAGGTTGTCCAAAATCGCATCTGCTTCGATGCGGTCCTCCAGCGCTATGGCGCTGTTCGCGGCATCGATGTCATCTGTGGTGAGTTCCAGCGCCTCTGGCGCTTTCAGCCCGCTCTGTGTCCAAGCGCGCGCAAGCACCAGCCGATGGAAAGACGTAAGCCTCCCCTGACCGGCAGCCAGCTCGACAGCGTCCGCATGAGCCGAAAGACCGGACTGGCCATGGCCTTCAAGCTGATGATGTCCGCCCAAAACAAATGGCGAAAACTCGACGGTCAAAACCGCTTGCTGGAGATCATCCAGAGGATTGAGTTCCGCAACGGAATACGCCAACTTCACTCTGCCGCCTGATCAAGCGTCACCAACTTTTGCTTATATCTCGTTTGAAGACAGACCAAGACCCATCAACATCAACAATCGTATTCTTTCTTGCTGGGCTTTTTTAGCATTACCCAACTTCACATGCCCAAACCCTTTGATCGTCTGTGGCAAATTGGCAAAACTAGTTGCTGACTTAGCAGTCTCAAGAGACAGAATCGGTATTATTTTCGAAATGTCGCCCTCAAACTCGCGTGCCAGATGGCGTTCCAATTGGCGCTCTGTAGTGTAACCAAACAAATCAAATGCAGTTCCGCGCAGCCATTTGAGCTTTGCCAACCCACGAAATACAGGTCTGATCCACGGTCCGAACGCTATCTTTTTCGGCTGACCAAAAGCGTCTTTGCGTGCCAAAATCGGCGGTGCGAGGTGAAAGCTCATGTGCTGAACTGAGACAAACTCCTTCTGTAGTGCATCATCCAGGAAACGGCTGTGAAGCCGTGCAACTTCGTATTCGTCTTTATAACTGAGCAACTTCCAGTAGCTTTCGGCAACTGCCAGCGCGAAGCCATCGAGATTTTGCTCTTGCTCGGCAACTTTGGCACGTTGCACCAAATCCATAAACCGAGCCTTAAGCTTGGGTCCCTGATATTCGACCAGATAATCCGCTAGCTCAGCAATACGGCCTTCGGGGTCTCCTAATTTAACATCGTTTGGTGGTATTGACTGTGTAGGAAAAGCGATCAACCAGCGACCAATCTCAAAGGCACGCAAATTGCCATCTACACCTGTGCCGTTCAACGTGATGGCTTTTCGCAAAGCGGCCTCACCGACCGGGATCATTCCAGCCTGCCATGCCGCCCCAAGCAACAAGACATTGCTATAGATGGTATTTCCCAAATGCTTCTCAGATGCCGCAACGGCGTTCAACGACACAACAGCATCTACTCCGAGGCGCGATGTGATACGCTCCAACAGTCCCTCACCTGGCAGACGGAACCCTCCATCTTGCGTGAATTGACCCGTCATAGCTTCATGTATGTTGACGAGCGCTCTTGTCTTCCCTGCCGCCATAAGCGCCAGCGATTTCTGTGAAGCGCCTACCACCATGTCGCCGCAGATAATGGCGTTCGCTTCGCCTGTGGCCAAACGGGTCGCCTTTATGTCCCCTGGCTCAGGTGCAATCCGGCAGTGGATCGATACCGCGCCACCTTTTTGAGCGAGCCCTGCCATTTGCAATTCTGCAGCACCTTTGCCCTCAAGATGGGCGGCCATCGTTATGAGCGCCCCAACGGTGACGACACCAGTTCCACCGATGCCTGTGATAAGCAGGCTCCAGACACCAGTCAAATCTGGCAAGACGGGGTCTGGCAAATCCGGCAAGACCGCGTCAGATACAGCCTGCACTTTGGGCTTAGCGCCTGAGACCGTCACAAAACTTGGGCAAAACCCTTTGAGGCACGAGAAATCTTTGTTGCAGTTTGATTGGTCGATCTGCCTCTTGCGCCCAAAAGGTGTTTCTAGCGGTAAGATCGCCACGCAATTTGAGGCTTTGCCGCAATCACCGCAGCCTTCGCAAACAGCGGGGTTTATAAACACGCGTTGGTCTGGGTCAGGGAACTGGCCCCGTTTGCGCCGCCGTCGTTTTTCGGCAGCACATGTCTGGATATAAAGGATCGCAGTGACACCCCTGGTCGCCTGAAGATCACGTTGCACCACTTGCAAATCAGCACGCTCAAACACGCTGACACCTGCCGGCAGTCGCGGGGTTACTTCTTTCTCATCAACCACTGCGACCACTTTGCGAACCCCAAAAGCCAAAAGTTCTGCAGCGATCTGATTTGGTGACATTGCGCCTTCGTGGGTCTGCCCGCCCGTCATGGCAACAGCATCATTGTATAGAATTTTGTAAGTGATGTTTGCCCCAGAATAAACCGCGGCTTTAATCGCCAGACTGCCGGAATGATTGTAGGTTCCATCCCCCATGTTCTGAAAAACATGATCGCGGCTGGAGAACAGAGACTCGCCGATCCAATTCGCACCTTCACCGCCCATATGGGTATGACCACTTGTTTCACGGTCCATCCATTGTGCCATGTAGTGGCAACCAATGCCGGCATAGGCGCGCGCGCCATCGGGAATTTTTGTTGAAGTGCTATGCGGGCAGCCCGCGCAGAACCACGGTTTACGCTCGATCAAATCAGCTTGCCCTACTTCAGGCGCTAATTTGGCAAGCCGGGCTAACACTGGCCTAAGCGCCGTTGTATCGACCCCTATTTGTGCAAGCGCACGGTCCAATCCTTGTGCGATCTGCGCGGGGTTCAAATCCATCTTGGCGGGAAACAGCACATCCCGGTCAAGATCATGGGCGCCAAGGATTTTCGTTCCCGTCGCGATAGTATCACGCAATTGCGGTTCTAACACGGGGCGCTTTTCTTCGACCACAATGATGGCGTCGAGCGATTTGGCCCAATCGTAAAAGCTTTCGCGGTCCAAGGGCCAGACAAGGCCCACCTTATAGGTCGTAAGGCCCAGACCTTGAAGCGCCGCATCGTCAAGGCCAAGCATATCCAGAGCATGCACGGTATCAAGCCAGCTCTTGCCCGATGATACTATTCCCACCTTGGCCGCAGTGTTGCCATGCACCCTGTTATCCAGACGGTTCGCACGCGCATAGGCTTGCGCTGCGGGGAGTTTAAACTCATGCAGCCGCGCCTCTTGATCTTGTGGCGTATCGCCAAGCCTGATGTTCAACCCGCCGATGGGCAGGTTTGACGGCACAGGTCGCACGACTGTGACGCGATTGACATTACCATCCACAACCGCGGTCGCCTCTATCGTGTCTTTCACAGATTTCAGCCCGACCCAGCACCCTGAAAAACGGCTCATTGCCCATCCGTGAACCGCGTAATCCAACAGTTCTTGCACACCTGCAGGTGACAGGATCGGGATCATAGCATCAATCAGTGCCAATTCAGATTGGTGACACGTGGTGGAACTCTCACAGGTATGATCATCCCCGGCTGCGACCAGCACGCCACCTTGGGCCGACGTACCAGCGAGGTTTGCGTGCCGAAAGACATCGCCTGATCGGTCCACGCCGGGTCCCTTGCCATACCAGAATCCGAACACTCCGTCATAAAGGCCTTCACCGCGCAGCTCCGCCTGCTGCGTGCCCCAGATGGCAGTAGCGGCAATATCCTCGTTGAGGCCTGCCTGAAATTTGATTTGCGCTGGCTCCAGCAGCGATGCGGCTTTCTCGAATGTCGCATCAACCGAGCCGAGGGGTGAACCTCGATAGCCTGAGACATAGGCTGCCGTGTTCAGCCCCGCAGCAGCATCCCGTGCGCGTTGCATCAAGGTGGCGCGCACTAAAGCCTGCGTGCCAGAGAGAAGCACTGAATGCTTTGTTAGATCATAACGATCAGACAAGCTGACGTCATGCAGGGGTGTTTGCAATCCCATAACTGGACGTACCTTGTGTTGGTTCAAGCGGTTTTGGAGGTTCGGTCTTTGGAAATGCCAATCCACGGCTCAGGACCCTTCGGCACGACTGTATTGATCCCTCGCACGATCTCGCCTTTGGGGTCATACATTGGCAGCGTACACAGCTCTGCTTGATGGATATCACCATCCACGCAGTCCACTTCCACGATTGCCCCAGCCTGTAAATCGGTGCCTCTCAGATGCACAATCGCGACGCCGCAAACCTGATAGGGCGACCAGGTGCTTGACGTCACATGGCCAACCATTTGTCCGTTGTGTTTAAGCGTATCACCGCGCAACGCGATGCCACCCTCGACGCGCATGCCCCAGCTACGGCTGGTTTTTTCTGCGGACAGCAAAGCCTCGCGTCCAATGAAGTCCCCGCTTTCAAAATCAATAAACTTCCCCAGCCCGACTGCAAACGGCGTCGTTTCCGAGGTGAAATCCTGCCCGGCAGAGAGCAACCCCGCTTCAATCCGGCGACAGCGGAAACCGGGCGTGGCCGTCAGGATCATGCCTTTCTTGGCCCCTTCTTCAAGGATCAGATCGCCCAGCATCTCGGTATCGTTTTCTGGCCTGAAGTAGATTTCCCAGCCCAATTCATTGGTGAAGCCTGTCCGACTGATTATGACATTCTGGCCCGCCATCGACACCTCGACCCAGTCGAAATACCGCCATGGATCCGGCATGGGCCCGTCCAGCAGATGCGCAAGCAATTCCATCGAGCGTGGGCCCTGAATTTGGCTGACCCAGACATCAGGATCGCTTATTTTTACATCAAGGCCAATGGCATGCGCACGATACCAAGAAAGCAAGTCACCGTCAGCTTGTGCGAACCAGAATTTGTCATTCTCGACCCGCAACAACAGCCCATCCGTAATCATGCCACCGTCCTCGTAGCAGGCGAACTGGTAAGAGCAGCGCCCCGTTTTCACCTTGGACACATCGCGCGGAAATATGCGCTGCAACAGCTTCAGAGCGTCCGGACCAGCGATCTCGTAGGGGTGCTCGCCTGTGTGGCGAAAGATGATTTCCTGCCGTGCTTTCCAATACATCTCGTCAGGCGTGGCATTGGACATTTTTTCTGGCGTCAACCGTCCTGCATAAAGGGAGTATTCAGGGTCATAGGGAAGCTCTTGGTATGTGAGCGGATGAATGGCCATTGTTCTGGCCAACTCCACGGGGCGCGACCCTTCAACAGGCAGTGGTTTGACAGAAAAGCGAAGTTTTTTCAGGGAATCGTGCATCTATAGTGTCCTTGTCAGATCAAAAGTAAGGTTTGGAAACCCGATTGCGCAATGTACCGATTGTCGACACTTCGACCTCTACGATATCATCGGGCTTCAAGAAGGCTGGCGGTGTGCGGCTGCCGCCGGTCCCATCAGGAGACCCCGTTGCAATCACATCCCCGGGGTTGAGCCGGGTCATGTGTGACAGGTATGAAATCAACTTGGGCAAATCATGGATCATCTTGGCACCCATCGTGTCTTGCATGACAGTGCCGTTGACGCGTGTGATCAGGCGCATTTCCTTGGGCGGCCCGGCCTCGTCAGAAGTTGTCAACCATGGCCCCCAAGCGCCGGAAGCCAAGAAGTTCTTCCCTGCATGTATCGAGTGCTTTTGCCATCCTCGCACCGAGCCTTCGTTCATGCAGGCATATCCGGCCACGTGCGCCATCGCGTCCGCCGCCTCAACATGGCGGCATGGACGCCCGATCACAGCAACAATCTCACCTTCGAAGTCATAGGTTTTTGCGGCGTCACCAACGGGCATTTCCAAAGAGGCGTTATGACCTACAAGAGTATCGTCGTGGCGACCAAAAATAACGATACCGTCAGATTGAAAGGCCACACCAGCAACGGGATATGGCTTTTTATAATTCAGTCCAACACATAGAATCTTGGATGGTGCAAAGATGGGCGGCAGCAAGCGCACTTCCAACAGATGAAGAGCTGTCTGTTTACAATTGTCAGGGAGTTCTCCAAGCACATCCGCCTCCAAGGCGGCACGCAAGGTTGGATACTTGTCCATGAACGCCATGCTAACGGGGAATAAAACCTCCCCCTGCACAAGCCCGTAGGCAGCCTGATTTTGATGAATGAAGCTTGCAATCCTCATTTTACGGCCCCTGAGAAATCAGCTTCAAGTTTGCGCACTGCATCGGACATTTTGTCATTCTGTGGTGTTTGAATGCCGTGCTTTTTACCAAGCGGTGGGATGGCTCCGTTGATAAAATCAATTTCAGACTGTCTCTTCGCCATATGGTCCAGCCGCATGGAGGGGCTCGCCCCTGCAACCAATCGAGCAAACTTGGTGACATAAGCGATCGGGTCGTCGAAGGAAAACCGGATACCTTCAGCTTGCGCGCAGGCGTATGCTTCGCGGGTGCAATCAAGTGCCGCAGCCCAGCGATTAGGATCGCCTAGCAACTCACCAACACTGCAATCAAAAACAGTGCAAGGCGCGGAAAGTGTGACGTTGCACAATAGCTTTTCCCAGATCAGCTGATGAATATCTGCAAAGGCCTGCGCGTTGAAGCCGGCCGTTTGCCAGATGGCTTCCATGGCTTGCAGGCGTGGCGTCAACCCGCCCGACATTTCACCAAGGCGGATCAGTTTCATAGCAGTATGATGGACATGCCCTGGCCCCTTCATTGAGGCTCCAAAACCGTCGGCAACGCCCAATAGGCAGGCTTCAGGTGGCAAATTCTCGGCGATACCTGAGCCCGCACCCAACCCATTTTGAATGGTTATAACGGATGTGTTCGGGCCAACAAAGTCACGCACGGCATGAGCGGCTGCACTCACAGTCGACGCCTTCGTTGCAATGATAATCAACTCCGAACCGCTTACGATATCCGCATGTTCCGAGGCTGCAATGCTTGTCACTGTCCGGTGTTCATCAGGCCCTTCAATGCGAAGGCCGACGGCATTAATCGCGTTAACATGCTCGCTCCATGGATCAACGGCTACGACGGCATGCCCAGCCATGGCAAACCGTGCCGCATAGACCGACCCCATGGCACCCACTCCGATGACAGCTATTTTCATGGGCACTTCAATCCTGCTTTTTGGGCTCAAACTTCGTGTTTAATCACATGCGATGTAGTGCAAAGTCATGGGTTTCATGGTCGTTGACAAACGAGATTTGCGTAGCCTATAGATTAGATATTCTTTATCTATATAGGCGCAGCCATGGCCCTTGCTACCCGACGATTGCCACTGACTGCCCTGCGTACGTTTGAAGCATCTGCGCGACACCTCAGCTTTAAGAACGCCGCCGAAGAACTGTTCGTAAGCTCCACAACTGTCAGTAATCAAATCCGTCAGTTGGAAAAGGACTGGGGCTGCAAGCTGTTTCACCGAAAGACCCGCGCTGTTGTGCTCACAGACTCTGGCAAGTCTCTTGCGCGGGTTCTCTCAAAAGCGTTCGAAGACATCCGCGCCGAAGCCGAGTTGCATATGGCCGCAACCCGCAAGACTGTCACAATTGCTGTTGGTCCGATGTTTGGGTCTCGCTGGCTTGGTCCGCGTTTGTCAAAGTTTGGCAAGGATTGTCCGGGTATCGAACTCGTCGTGTATCACGGCTCAAGGATCACCAGTGCCGCGCAAATGACGACTGATATTATAGTGGACTGGGGTATGGGGGATTGGACCGATCTTGAAGCCACAAAACTGATGGAGGCACGCTATTCGCCAATCGTCGGTCCCAAATTGATTGCGCAGTTTGGCCCGCTCACTGAACCGTCCGATCTGATACAACACACGTTTATTCATCAACATGATCGTAGCGAATGGCGCAATTGGTTTGCTTTGGCTGGTTATCCTAATCAGGTGTTCCAAAGCGAGATCGTGGTGATCGATTCAAATATAGTGCAACGATCTGTCAAAGACGGTCAGGGCGTCGCATTGGGCGTATTCCCATTTCACTACACTGATGTGGAAGACGGTACTTTGGTCAAGCCATTTGATATTGACCTTATGCCGGATCGTGCTTTTTACTTGCTGACTGGTAGAAATGCACGAACTCGAAAAGAACTAAGAGCTGTTTGTAGCTGGATTGAAGCAGAAGCGGCAGCCTTCGTTTAGGCGAGTTGTGGCAGAGTCCTGGAGCGCAAGCCCAAAGTATCGCTGTTACTGACAAGGTATGCAGCGGATCCCTCGCGCGCAGAAAAATAGCCTTTAACTTGCCCTGTGTACGCGACCACGCAAGCGCCGTCGTCGATCGCATAGCCTGATAGCGAGGCATCTGTTGCAACCAAAGCTTCAAATGCGGGGCGACGTTCAGGCTCTTCGCGGTAATGCGGGCATACACCAGAAGCAACGAGCCCAAGCCCTTTCAATATTGCATAACCATTTCCGCCCGCATCAGAAAAGGCCCAGTCAAACCAACATATGCCACCGGCACTCACACCTGCCAAGACAAGGCCCTGCTTATTGGCGCGCTGGAAGAGCGATGCTAAGTTTCGCTCTCGAAGCTGGCGAACAAGCAAGTCTGAGTTGCCACCACCGAAGTAAACCATATCCTTGCCAGCAATCCAGTCACTCGCCTTAGCAAAAGACGCGTCGTGAGGAAGATGGGAAAGCATCTCGCTGTGGCCGCGAAACCTATCATAAAACCGTTCGATCTTCTCGGGGGCGTCGCCGCTGGCCATGCCCACAAACCCGATACTCGGCAAGGTTGGCAAAAGGTTTAAGCAAAAGTCGTCAAGCACAGGATCACATTGATGCGTGAACCCTCCCCCTCCGATGGCGACAATGACCCCTGATCTTTCCATGAAAGCCCCACGACATTTGCTCTTGCACAAACATTATTTTCAACTCAAGCCCGTGGCGCAAGGTGCTTCTGGAGCCTCATAGATGGTAAATTCTTATGGTATAGGCTTAGTTTTTTTCGTTTGACGTAAAGCGCTTTCCGCTTGGACACTCACTTTGAAATTGCTGCGGATAAAGCAGTCTTACGAGCACTTGAAAAGGGAGGAAATAAAGTTGAAAAATATACTCGGAGTCGCCTCAAGTCTTGCCATCATGGCATCAATGGCCATTGCGGAACCAAGCGGCACGTTCCGTCAAGCGCATGAAGTTGGCTCGGGTGCCGCATCAAGCCTTGATCCAATATCAAAAGGCCGCGTCTTTCAGGTTACTGAAAAAATCATGAGCCGTTTGGTGCGTCCAGACATGGAAGGCCGTCCGTCACCTGATTTGGCAGTCAGTTGGTCTGCCAATGACGATGCGACCGTCTGGACACTTAAGTTACGCAGCGGTGTAACGTTCCATGATGGAAGCACATTTGGCGCAGAGGATGTTGTCTACTCGCTGAAGCGCGTCTTGGATCCAGAAATGGATAGCCCAGCCCGCTCTGCGATCGCGATGGTAAGCACGGTTGAAGCGACCGATGCCGATACGGTCCAGTTGACGCTGACGAGCCCATTCGCTGACCTGCCATTGTTGCTCATGGATTATCGCTTGCGCATGATTCCAGAAGGTTCAGGCGACACAATCGCGACTAGTGGCATCGGCACGGGCCCCTTCATGGTTGAAAGCTTCAATGCCGAAGGCACAACGAAACTGGTGGCGAATGAGAACTATTTCGAAGGTGCTCCTGGTGTTGCCGCAATGGAGATCATTGGTATTGCTGACGGCCAGGCGCGCCTTCAAGCTCTGCTCGGCGGTCAAATCGACATGGAGCGGGGCATCACAGCACAGCAGCGTGTGATGCTGGATGGGTCGGGCAACTTTAATATTCAAGTCATCCCAACAGGTAACTGGCGGGGGCTAGTCTTCCGTACTGACGTCGCGCCATTCGATGATGTGCGCGTGCGCAAAGCCTTGCGGATGGCGGCGGACCGTCAGGCAATGCTTGATCTGGTTATGGGCGGTGGCGGCGTTGTCGCTTGCGACAACCCAGTTGGCCCAACCGACCAATATCATGCTGAATTGGAGTGCCCACAGGATATCGAGGGCGCGAAGATGTTGCTTGCTGAAGCCGGCTTCCCAGATGGCATAGATATCAACTTGCACGTCGCAACGCTTGAGCCGACTTGGCCAGTAATGGCCGAAGTCTATCAAAACCAGGCGGCAGAGGCAGGCATTCGAGTTAACATTATCCAAGTACCTTCGGATGGTTATTGGAGCGAGGTCTGGATGCAAAAAGACGCTGTTACAACACGGTGGAATGAGCGCCCCGCGGACCAAGTATTGAACGAGGTCTATCTCAGCACAGCCAAGTGGAATGAAAGCTACTATAAAGACGCAGCATTTGACGCCATCCTATCTCAAGCACGATCAGAGCTGGATTTTGAAGCGCGACGTGCACTCTATGTTCAGGCCCAGGCACATTTGTATGAAACGGCCGGAACGCTGATCCCGTACCATGTGACACGTCTTGTCGGGACAACCTCTCGAGTGAACAATCTGGATGCTGTCGAGAACAACTCCGTGCGTTGGCATCTTGTAACAGTAGATTAAGACGACAAAACTGGGGGCCACTCAGTGTGGCCCCTTAGCTTTTTAAGCGCGATTGGATATGCCCCTTGCTTGCTATGTTGCTACGTCGCCTTGGCCTTGGCGCGATCACCGTTTGGCTGGTCTCTATCATTATTTTTGTTGGCGTCGAAATGTTGCCTGGCGATGCCTGCACGGCATTCTTGGAGCGCGAAGCCCAAGGAAAACTACTAGAAAATTGCCGTGAAGATCTTGGGCTCAACCGTTCGGCTCTCGTGCGATACGCAGATTGGGCTGGCAGTGCAGTTCGCGGTGACCTCGGTGTGTCTGCCAACGGACAAAAACAGATTTCGGAACTGGTTGGGTATCGCTTGCGCAATACGCTACTCTTGGCATCAGGCGCTATGTTGGTTGGTATTCCATTGGCATTATTTCTTGGGGTTGTGGCAGCCCTTTGGCGGGATAAGCTGGTTGATATCTTTGTGTCGACCACAGCAATTTTTGCGATGACGATCCCCGAGTTTGTCTCGGCTACTTTACTGATCCTCGTGTTTTCTGTGTGGCTTGGTTGGGTGCCCGGGATCGTACTCACCTCGGCAGACGCTCCGCTCATTGAATTTTTCCCAGAAGTCTTGCTACCTATCGCGGTGCTGACTCTTGTGATGACAGCACATATCTTGCGTACAGTACGCTCATCCGTAATTGAAACACTGGCATCTGACTACGCACAAATGGCAACGCTAAAAGGCGTCCCATACTGGCAAATCGTGTTTCGCCACATTCTTCCAAACGCACTTTTACCGACTATCAACGTCGTCGCACTGACAATTGCATGGCTCTTGGGCGGTGTTGTCGTGATTGAGACGGTGTTCAATTATCCGGGGCTCGGGCGAATGATGATTGATAGTATCTCGGATCGTGATCTCCCCGTGACGCAGGCTATCGCGTTGATCATCGCCTCCGTCTACGTCGTGGTCAATCTGGCTGCTGACATTTTGACGATGCTGGCGAACCCGCGTCTGCGTACCGTGCATATGCGCAAAGGATAGGGCCATGACAGTTACAACATCTTATCACCGCCCTCGTCGCCTTGCCCGCTTCGGCACCGTGATCTCCGATATTTTAGCTCGCCCATCCGGAGCGATTGGCCTGACCTTGGTGCTGGGCCATCTGGTGTTGGCGTTTATCGGCCCCTTCATCGTGCCTTATGATTTCACAGAAATGAACTCGGGCCTAATGCTCTCCAAGCCGTCTGCTGCGCATTGGCTCGGGGCCGATCACCTTGGGCGCGACACGTTAACCCGTACTTTGCTAGGCGGGCGTGAAGCCATTTTGGTCACTGGTATTGCGACACCGCTCGCTGTGCTCTGGGGTGGTCTTGTGGGGATTTTCTTTGGTCTGGCAGGAGGCCGTGTTGATGAGGTGCTGATGCGTGTTGTTGACGCGTTTTTATCTCTGCCTTGGATTCTTAAAATGCTGGTCTTGATCGTGACCTTTGGCACTGGGATCGAGGTTCTGATCCCTACACTTGCATTCTTTTATGGCATCCCCGTGATCCGAATTGCCCGCGCGGCAACACATGATGTGGTCGCTCGCGACTTTGTTCAAGCCGCACGCGCGCGAGGCCACAGCCGTGGCACGATCATTCGCCGTGAATTGCTACCAAATGTTCGTGATGCACTTTTGGTTGAAGGTGCGATGCGGTGGTCATGGATGTTGCTAGCATTTTCCTCACTTTCATTTCTGGGGTTCGGTGTCTCACCGCCGACACCAGACTGGGGCCTCATGATCGCTGACGCACGTGGCTTTATGTCGTTCTCGCCTCTGGGTGTTTTAGCGCCAATGGTCGGCCTCTCATCCCTGATAATCGGAATAAACCTTACCGCTGATGCGCTGGCCAAGGCGTTGGGTATTGACCGCGCACAAAAGGCACCCGTATGAAACCTACAGATGTAAAAGCGCGCGACTTTCTCGCCATAAACGACTTGAGTATCGGGTTCCGTGGCCGGGCAGGCACAATGGTGCCCGTTCTTCGCAATATCTCGCTTACCGTCCAAAGAGGGGAAAGCGTTGGTCTGGTAGGTGAAAGCGGATCAGGCAAAAGCACGTTGGCTCTTTCAATGATGGGGTATCTCAAGACTGGGCTGAAGGTGATCGAAGGGTCCGTATCCTTTGACGGCATCGAGATGTTTAGCCAAGCCCGAAAATCACTTGAAACGATCCGTGGCGGGCGGCTAGCCCTTATTCCACAGAACTCTGGCCAATCGCTTACGCCGACCTTGCGTATCGGCGCGCAAATTGCAGAAGCCCTGAAGCTACATTCATCGTTGGCTGAGACCGCCCACAGCGCGCGCGTAACGGAGCTGTTAAGTCAAGTTAGACTGCCAGACCCCTCGACCATTTCTGAACGCTACCCACATGAGTTGTCCGGCGGGCAACAACAACGTGTCGCGATCGCCATGGCCCTTGCAGGTGAGCCCGAAGCTCTGCTTTTGGACGAACCGACAACGGGACTGGACGTGACCACCCAAGCCCATATTCTGGAACTACTGCGAGACCTGGCACGCGATACTGGCATGGCGATGGTCTATGTCAGCCACGATTTGGGCGCGATCGCCCGTGTATGTGATCGCGTGATCGTGATGTATGCTGGTGAGGTGGTGTTAGAAGGCAGCGCAAAACAGGTTCTACGCGACCCTGGCCATCCCTACGCTCGCGGCCTGCTGGCCTCAATTCCCCAATTGAAAGACACACATCTGCCACGCGCGTTGGATGGGCGCCCCCCCGCGCCGGGGCTGGTTGGCAACGGCTGTGCCTTTGTCGATCGATGCGTCATCGCGACCGAAAATTGTGGCACCGCGCGGCCTGAACTGACGCAAGGCCCAAGCGGCGCTAAGACGCGTTGCCACCATGCGGATCGGGTCGACGAAATTCCTCTCATTGGCCAGCGCGAAGTCCATGAGCGCAACCTGCCTGAAACTATCTCGTTGAATCTGGATGATCTCACGATTTCCTACGCCCGCCCTAGTCTGCTTGAAAAGCTAAGAGGTCGCGAGAACCAGTCCACAGCAACCGTTGATGCAATTACGCTTGCCCTGCGCAAAGGCGAAACGCTGGGTTTGGTCGGTGAAAGCGGATCTGGTAAATCAACAATCCTCAAATCTCTAGCGGGGCTGTTGCCGCCGTTACACGGTACAGTAGATGTGGCAGGTGGCACTCCACTTCCCGCCCGGGTCGAGGACAGAAGCGCGGCACAATTGCGCCAAATTCAGATGATCTTTCAAAATCCTGATGAAAGCCTGAATCCACGGCAAACAATCGCTCAAATCCTTGCCCAGCCGCTCAAGCTTTACTTTGGTTTATCCGGTGAAGCCCTGAATGAGCGGAGCGCGCAATTGCTTGAGCAGGTGCGCCTTGGCGTTCATTATCTGGACCGCCTACCAAGCCAACTTTCGGGTGGAGAAAAGCAGCGCGTTGCTGTGGCTCGCGCATTTGCGGCAGAGCCCGATCTTGTTCTATGCGACGAAATCACTTCAGCTTTGGATGTTTCGGTTCAAGCCGCCGTATTAGAACTGTTGGATGACCTGCGCCGTGAAAACGACACCAGTTATGTGTTTGTCAGCCACGATTTGGCAGTTGTCCGTGTGTTGTCTGATCGTGTCGCAGTTCTTTATCAAGGCAGATTGTGCGAAATCGGACCAACCAAGGATGTCTATGGAGAAACCTCGCATCCCTACACCGAAGTGCTGTTGGGTGCTGTTCTGGAGCCTGACCCCGATTTTTCTCCAACCCTTTCTGCAAACGATGCGGTAGAGTTATCGCCCCCCAAAGCGGGCTGCCCCTTTCAGCGCAGGTGCCCAAAACGGATTGGGGACGTTTGTGACACTGTTATCCCGCCCCGCCGAGATTTTGCGGACGGTCACACCATCTGGTGCCATCGCGAAAACTTGCAAGCCTAAGGCCACCATGCAGCCAATCCATTTCAAGTTTGAATTCGCCTAGGAAACAATAAAGCACTCGTTAAAACACAGGAGTAGAGATGCGGATAGAGGCCATAGAATATATAGCATTTGAACCGCGATATTATGGTAATGGGTTCGTAATGTCGTCTGAGCGGCATACAGTCCTTCAAGACCGCCTCATACGTTTGACGCTAGAAAATGGTCAATATGCGATTGGTGAAATTGCCCGGGGGTCGAAGATACTGACTCAAAACTGGGATGAATTCGAACTTGAACAACTGGAAAAGCTGCGTGGGAAGCCCTTTAGTTACCTGCCCTCGGTTATTAAGGAGTTACAGAATGGACCAGTTTATTTGCGGGCACTCGCCTTCGCTTTAGATACTGCCTTTCACGATTTGATTGCGCGTTCTTGCAACATTCCTTTGTCTGTTTTGTTGGGTGGCCCTGAAACTGGATCAGTGCCTTCCTTCTTCTCAATTTCTTGCGATACGCCCGCGGAAATGGCAGAGGTTATGAAGACGAAAGCAGCAGGCTTTCCGATCATACAGGCGAAGCTTGGAGTGGGTTCTGTCGCCACCGACTTTGAGCGGATCAGTGCAGTTCTCGATTGTATGGAAAATGACCATTTGTTGCTTGCGGATTTCAACGGAGGGCTTCCTCTCGAAGTTGCTTTGGTAGAACTGCCAAGGATAACTGATCCACGAATTATGTGGGAAGAACCTTGTGCAACATACGAGAAAAACCTGATCGTGGCCCGCAGGGTTTCGAGACCCTTGATGTTTGATCAATGCATGCAAAGCCAAGCAAGCTATATCCAACTGATGCACGATGGAGTGGGCCGCGCAGTAGTCGTAAAGCCTGCATTTTTGGGAGGGCTTGCAAACGCGCGCGGCATTATGGATATGCTTGCCTTCTCAGGTATACAAGCGCGCCTTGATGGCCCTTGGTCGGGACAAATCGCAGCGGCTGCTACGCTACATTTGGCGCTTGGAGCTGTGGAAGGCAACCTGATAGCATCTATCGACATGACTGAACCGCTGGATACACAGCGGGATATGGTTTTAAGCCCCGCGCCGGGCCGAATTACCACAACAGCAAGTCCAGGTTATGGCCCACTACCAGAAGATCTATTTCCGTCTATTGATACAGAGATAGTTGGAAGCCTGACCGTTTAGTGCCATTCACGGTACGATTTTGACGTTCCTAATAAATTTTTATTATACCGCCTCTACTTCAAAACCCGAAAGTTTTCGTGGGTTATGACGCGGAAGTTGTCTGAGAGTCTGATTCAAAACTATTCGAGCGATTTCAGTTTCTTGCGAGATGTCGTGTGACGCGTCTAATGTGCGCGATGAGGATCCAAGCCTCTGCGCTTGCGATAGATTTTTCCCAATCTTTTGATAGGCGGCGACATCGGTTCAGCCAGGCGAAGGTGCGTTCGACGACCCACCGACGCGGCAACACCTCAAAGCCCTCTGCGGTGTTAATTGTCACTGAGAACTGACCCGGCATTGTCATCGAGATTTGACCCGCCCAGTCATTATGTTCGCAGCGTTATGGTGTGGTCAATGCTGTTGCCTCCTTCCGTTTCTTTTTCGCTATTTCGGAGCTTGCCTTGAAGCGGTAGCTGTCGTTGCCGGTCTCCAAAATGTGGCAGCGATGGGTGAGGCGATCGAGCAGCGCGGTCGTCATTTTGGCGTCACCAAACACGCTGGCCCATTCGCTGAAGCTGAGATTATACCGACCTGCGCTGATCAGCACTCATGAGCCCATTGGCGCATCCCGATGGATTTGATGCGGGCGGGCTGGTCGATCAGCTTGTTCCAAGCATCACAGCAATGATCGACAATTTCGTTGTAGGATT
>Ga0209390_10006291_pt1 | contig 16072 bp, 13 predicted proteins | sample BON01_FD_187212 | JGI IMG/M metagenome (GOLD analysis project Ga0209390, IMG submission 187212) | Freshwater microbial communities from Lake Bonney liftoff mats and glacier meltwater in Antarctica - BON-01 (SPAdes) (version 2) | ecosystem: Environmental > Aquatic > Freshwater > Ice > Glacier... | reverse complement strand
CAGAGAAAAAGTGATTGAAAAAGCCAGGGGTAAAGAACTCAGCAAGCAACCACCAGATACATGAAGAAAAGCCGCGATGCGTCTGCCCTGGGGACGGGGCCGCCGCTGTAGCGGGAGGCCGACCGGCAGTACTCCGCGTTGCCGTACCAACCCCCGCCGCGAAGAACACGGGACGAACCGTTTTTCGGCCCCGAGGGATTGTCCTTTTGCCCAGCATCATAATCTTCATACCAGTCCTGACACCACTCCCACGCATTGCCACTCATATCATACAAGCCCAATTCATTCGCTTTTTTTTGTCCAACCGCATGCGTCCGACTGTTTGAATTATCGAAATACCAACCTACATTCGTCAATTCGGAGTCACCACTGTATTCATAGCCCCTGGAATTTTTGCCGCCCCGGGCCGCAAATTCCCATTCGGCTTCGGTGGGTAGGCGATAACCATTGGCCGTAGCATCTATTTCTACATCATAAACAGTACCCCAGGTGCTTTTTCCTGGGTTGGTCATTTCATAAACAGGCTTCTTTCCGCGCTGGTCGCTCAGCCAGTTCAGGTAAGAAGCCGCATCGTACCAATTAATGTGAACAGCCGGGTTATCGCCTGCAAACTCCCAGGCAGGCGGCTCGATGTGGTGTTTTTTAGCGCGGGCAAATACGTTGAACTGCCAGTAGGTGATCTCGGTTTTGCCCATATAAAAACGATCAACCTGAACTTGCGCGGAATCTTCCCGCAAAAACGAGCCACCTTCCACAAGGACCAGTTTGGGATAATACCGTTCCTTTAAAGAATCCAGGTAGTTCGCGGGCACCGTTGCGGCTAAGTATGCGCGCAGTTTTGCCTGAACATCCGCTGTGCCTGCGTTCAGACCGCTGGGATTTAGCAAGTTCAAAAATGCTATGGCCGCTGCCGCAGAATCAGCCTCCGTATAGAAATAGGCCATTTCCCACACCCGTTTTTCCACTTCCCGGCGTCGGGCTTTCAAGTTCAGGGCGGTTTGGCATTTCGGGTAAGTAACGTCGTATTCCAGGCGATAGATGTTGCGGTCGATGTCGGGAAGTACGATGGCCAAGGCTTGGTCGGCGGTGATTTGCAAATTTAGCAGGGCTAATTTTGTTTCTTCGGTGGCCTCTTTCATTTTGCCTAGGGCAATTGTCGTAATAGAGTCACTTTCAACTGCTTTTTTTTGGGCATATTCCGCATTAGTTTTTTCAATCAAGGCTTGCTTTTGAGCATCTTCGGCCTCAATTTTCAGTTTTTCAATCGCCGTAAAAACGGCCAATATCTTCCCTCTTGCCTCCTCCGCCCTATCGGGGCAATGCAGCATAGCGGTGCTGTATGCGTCTATCGCCGCCTTGAAGTTGGCTTTGCTGCCTTTTTTGAGTTCGGCATCGCCTTTATCCATGTATTTTTTATAGTATAAGCAATTATTCTGCGCCGCTGCGGTCAGTTGTCCAATCAAAAAAATAAGAAAGAGGAGGTTTTTCATTTTTTGAGTAGTTTGATTTTGATTTCCAATGTGTCAATGCGATTGGTTAGGCTGTCTATTTTTTGGGTTTCCAATCGTATCACATCGTCTTGCGCTTTGTATTGCTCAAAGGAATTTCGGTTGCGCTCAGCTATTTCAATTTCACCTTTAAATCTTGTAATGTCGGAATTATAGGAGATGATCAGGCTTTGCTCCGCTTTAAAGGTGGCTTCGTCCGCCGCCTTCTTTTGTAAATTGGCATTATATCCAAAATACCCCGCCGCCAAGAGCGCCATCCCCGCCGCCGCCAGCAACCCCCACACCGTCCTCAACCGTTTTTTCGTCTTCACCAATTCTGCGGCCTGCCGCTTCGCCTCCGCTTCTTTTTCCTCCTTTACATGCGCCCGGCTGCGGGCTATCCAATCCAATTCCTCCTCCCCAGCCTTAAACTTGGCCAAATATGGCTCAATAAATGCCAGTTGTTTCTCCGTAAAAAACTCCCTTGCCTCGGCTTTGAGCGCCACCTGGCTGTGTACGAGTCGCTGCACTTCGAGGATGGCGATTTCTTCGTCGCTGCGCTTGGCGTGTATCTGCTTTGCCAGCGAGTCGTGGGCGATTTCGTAGCGTTGCTCGTGCTCGGTGTAGCGCAGGATGCGGCTGCTCACGAAGGCTTGCAGGGTGCTGCCGACGAGGGCCGGTAGCACATCGGGCAGGCGCTCGCAAAGTACCTGCTCCGCGAGGGGTTCTTTGGTGCCTTCCAGCGTGACGAAGGGCGAGAGGATGCGCCAGATGCTTTCGGGTTTTTGTTCGAGTTTTTGGGCAGTCAGCAGCACCTGCTCATCGAGGAAGTTGCGCAGCACGTCGCCGATGTCGCCCATTTTTGACAAAGCCGCCGAGGTAAATACGGCATCGGCTTCCCGCTTTTCGTCGCCGGTAGTTTGCAGGTAGAGTTTGTCCAAAAACACTTGCAGGTAGGGCAATTGGATGCTGAGGGTTTTTTCTTCGCCGCGTATTTTGTCAAAAATGCCCTCGGCAATGGCGTCTTCTTCGCCCGCTTGCAGACGCACGTTGCTCTGCGGCAGGCGGCCCACGCCTTCGATGACGGTTTTTACCTTGTCCAAGTTCATCGGCTCCACCCGCAGTTTTTTGCGGAGCAGTTCAGGCACGGCCCTTTCGAATTCGTAGAGGTGGCCGAGGTATTCCTCCCGGATGGAAATGATGATTTTGACGGGCTGCTCCACGAGCAATATTTCCCGGACGGTTTGGATAAATCGCTCCTGTTCGGTTTTATTTCCGAGGATATAAAGTTCCTCAAACTGGTCGAAAATGAGGTAGAGGGGTTTGAAAGAAGCCCGATAAACGGCTTCTATTTTCTTGGACAAATCGCTGATGACGGGTTCTTCCAGTTCGGTGTAGGCAAACACCTCATCGCTTTGCTGACATAGGGTTTTGTCCAAGGACGCAATCAGGTTGCTACCCCGGCGGATGTTGAGCATTAACCAATCGTAGGTCTGGAATTTATTGGCCAAACCGCATTGTATCAGGCTGGTCTTGCCCGATCCGGAAAACCCAAAGACCACGAGGATTTTGGTCTGGAAAACCATTTCGTAAAGTGCCTCAATTTCCTCCTTTCTACCGAAGAAAAAATCAATGTCCTCCCTTTGGTAGGCATCCAAAAACTTGAACGGATATATCTTTTTCATACGACAGCGGGGGTTAAAAGTTGAATGTGTTGTCCACCTTCGGGGTGCTGTCTATGGCTTCGAAACGCACGTCGGCATCCAGCACGGTGTTCAGTGCGTCTTCAAATTGTCGGATGACGAGGTCCAAGCGGATGATTTTTTGTTCCGCGTTTTTCTGCTCCTCCGAAAGTATTTCGCGGGCATCGGTGGCGGCAGCGCGGTAGTGAATACTGTCTTCTTTTTCGTTTTTGATGGAAAAATACCGCAGGCCGCTGTTTCCGTTTCGGCTTTCATAAAAATAGATTTGGAAATCCTGCTCGTTCGTCAGGGCATTGAAGTCCAAAAGAAAAGGGAAGAGGTTGATGGCGTTGCGCCCGTTTCGGAAGAAAAGCGCGTAGGTCAGCGAGGGTTTGTTGTCGTAATTGAGGATGCGTTGCAGGTTTTGGGCCTCCTTTTTTTCTAAGATGCTGAAATCTTTGATGTAGCGCGGGGTGGTGTTGCGGGTCTCTTCGTACTCCACTTTTTTCATGGTCACCAATTGGTGGGTTGTGAAAAACGGGAACGCTTGCAGGATGGTGGCAAGGGATATTTCGGCGCTGTGGCAATGCCCAAGCCCGTATTTTTCCCCCTGTTCGCCCAAGGCTTCCAGGGCTTCCATACTCGCACACGCCTTGTTGAACGCGCTGTCGGGTTGCAAATACGGATGGATATTTGCCGCTTCCATTTCCTCCAAAGGGAAAGCCAAATCGTTGTCCCGGAAAATTTCGAGCAGGGTGTGAAACAAGGTGCGCAACTCCGTCAACTTCAACAGTCGCTTGGTGTGAAAGAAATCGGTCAACGGTTTTTTGTTGGCATCAATGTTCTTCTTTTGGGTCTTTTTCGCGTCCCATAGTTTTGATAAAAACAGGTAGTTGACCAATTGCAGCGACAACCGGTAGGTGCTGAAACAATGGTTGATGTACTCGTCAACCTTGATTTCCATACTTTTCTGCCGGTCGTTTCCGATGGAAAACAAGCGGCGCAGTTCCCAACCGATGACCCACACGTAACTATCTCCCAGCAGCCCTTGCGCTTCTTTGAGGTGCAGGCGGACGCACTCCCAGTTTTCTTTGTCTTCGGCGGGGATGCCGTTCAGGAATTGCCGCGCGTTGGTTCTTTCCCCGAGAAAGTGGATCAATTCTTTGGTCAAAACCCCGTTGAAAACGCGGTTGCTGGTCATGACCCCAAAATTTGCTTCGTTGATATGCTCGATGTTGTAAATCTTGTCGGCATACTGCACGGTTGGCGCTTTCAGGTTTTGGAGCAAGGCTTTCAGATCGGCGAGTTGGTTGTGGATTTCCTGCACCGTGCCGTTGACGTTCAGCGTGAGGGTGCTGTCGGTCACGCCCTGAATGATAATGTTGTTCGTTTCGTTTGGCATGTCTTATGAAAAGTTGGCGTCGTCTATTTTATCAATGTTGTATATTTTGTCGGCGGTTTGGCTGATGGTTTTATCGCCAATGTGGACGTTCCCACCCGCTGTAATGGTGGAGCCAGTTACTACATTTTTACTATTGACCACCGAAACGGCGTGTTCCATTTCCTCCCGCAGGGCAGGAGCATCGGGTCGGGCGGAAGTCTCGGCGGTACACTCTTCGATTTCCTGCAGCAGGTCCAGCAAGCCGGCGCGAATCTGGTTTTTCGTCAAATTTGCCTCCGTGTGGCTCACTAAGCCGAGCCGGATTTGTTTGCGGATGTCGGCAAAGCGGGCAGATTGTAGGATGGCCTCGTCGAGTTTTTGGGAGTTTTCGAGCAGCAGGCGGATTTGCTCCAGGGCGGTTTCCAGCGCATCGCGGGCGATGAGGTCGCGGATTTGGTCAAAAAATTGGGTATTTTCCATGTTGGGCGGTTAGAAATTCTGCCGGTAAAATACGACATAATTTAACCTAGTGGTCCTGCAAGTCAGTTTTAGAGGAAATGCTTCGCGAACGCAATCCTGAGTTGAAAGGTTTTTTAGAAGAACTCTTACTGCATTTTTTGGTCGCTAAGCCCAATACGGATACTGCTAATTCACGCGGCGTCTGTGTCTTCCCGACAAGTGCCGACCCAAATCAGGAAGACCCAGGTGCAGCCGGAAAAATCGGCAGGTAAATTCCCCCGTTCCTTAATGGATCATTTTTCGTTGCTGATTGCTTATAATTTATACCCTTTAAGGTATATTATTACAGTAATAATGCGAAATTATACCCGAAAAGGTGCAATTGCATTGAAAATCAAAATAAATATACCCTTTGTGGTATATTTACTAATCGGCAACTATGTTTACAACCGAAAAGGTATAAATATTAAATTGTCATCTTTCTTAAAACAAAAACGAAGTGCGTTTGGCCTGACACATCCAGAACTGGCGCAAAAGGCAGGGGTGGGGTTGCGGTTTGTTAGAGACCTTTGGAGGGTATTACAGGCATAAACACGCACTCGCTTGTATGCTTGGTGAAAACCCAAACACGGCGGGAAGTTAGTGTGAGATTCATTCCTGAAAGCTTTCGGGATGATAATTATGAACTTTAGTGGTAAAAAAAACCGTCCTTTACCCAGCGGTAAAACGTCAGCGATCATTATAGGACGACCAACAGACAACTTCGAAACACATAACAAATGATTTTAGAACAGACTGAAATTCCAAAACCATTTCGATACGACAAAAATTAGCATTGAACCTTTAATGAAATCTTTCATTGACAGTATCAATTTTATGCTTGATACCCCGAGTATTGTCGATGAAAATTTAATAGTCATAAAACTAAAAGAGTTGCTTTTACTATTGAGCAAAAGCGAAAATTCGAGTTCCATCAATTCATTTGTAAACACTCTTTTTACTCCCTACGAATTTGCACACCCATATAAATGGGCATCAAGTGTCAACCATTCAGAAGGTCACGGAAAACAATTGTCTACGACAAATTGTGATGAAAGAGCCTGTCAGACTGTTATGGGAAACATAAGGGAAAGATTAATGCACTATTCCGACAAAGATTTTCACTTAGCATATACCGTGACGGAAGGGATGCACTTTGGGTTATAGGTAGTTTTGTAATTGTACTTTTAAGACTTTTTGACCTGTCAATTTACGGTTACATTCTTATTGCTTCAGTTGCTTTATGGATAGCATTTCTTGCATATGAACAGTTTAAAACCAGTAGATAAAAGTAGGACAACAATCAACGAACCGCTGACAGCAGTTCAACCCAATTTTGTTCTCCAAAGTGTCTCTGCAAAACCAATTACCTTAACACCCAACGAATACTGTACTTATCCACAGAGGGGGTCAAAGCTCCGGAATGAGTGGGTCAGATACTTCGGAATATACAGTCACTCGTACCTTCGCAAAAATTTCAGCAAAAAGAGCCCATGAAAAATAAATGGAAGGTGATCGACGTTTCTGTCCATTTGAAACTTGCATCTGCTTTTTTAATTAAAAATAAAATGATAATAATTGGCAATATCTTTTTAATACTGGCGAGCCTCATTTACGGTGTTATGTTTTATGCTATGTATCTTGATGATGCAAAAGGGCAAGATGCCTCCATGGGTTATGGATACTTGACTATCGCAGCCAATTTAGCGTTCTTTGTTTGCATGGGTATTTCAACTATCTGCATTGCCAAGAACGACGGCTTTGATTGGTTGCCCCAAAACTATCGGTATTTTATGGTCACCGTTGGTTTGGTGAGCATTTTGACAACGAATTTTCTTTTTGCAATAAGCAAATCTGAGTCCCGTCCGCCTGATTGGATTAAAGGCTTGATATCCATTGTTCCTGGCTTGTTTCCATTACTTTTAATTTTGTCGGGGTTTATTTTACTTAATGAAGCTTTGCGGGTGGGTCTGCCTGTTTCGGTTTACAAATTGCCTTTGGCAGTCGCTTCAGCAGTGAGCGTTTCGATTTGCCTTTCAGGTTTGGTGTTTCTTATGATTGAGTCTGTACGCAGCGAAAATAAGAAAATTGAGATAAGTATAAGTGACCAAAACAGCTTTCACACGCAATATTTAGCAGATATAAACAATTGTGACCCGATGACCGGTATTGTCAGTATTCTTTGTTTTACCAGCCGATACCACGATACGGATATACACGATAGCGCCGTTGCTAAAATTAAAGAAAACCCAGAATGGCAAGAAGCACTCGTTAAAGTATTGGAAAGCCCATACTATTATAAGGAGGTTTATACCTACTTAGATTACAATGAAGTGCCAAACAAAGCCCTGTTTTTAAGCCCTTTGCACGCCAGCATTTTCCGCCTTGCCGAGGACGTCCGCCAGGAAATAAGAACGACCAACAACCGCCAACATTGGTTGCTGGACTCCTACCAAATAGTACGCATGTTGGGTGCAGTAGATAAATTTAAAGGCATGGGCCTTGATTTTCTCCCCGCCGTTCGAGCGGTTCGGGCTGCCTTAGACGAGCCTGTTTCTGAGCCCGTGAAATTTGACGACGCCCCCGCTTTGGATCGTTGGATTGAAAAAGAGGAAAAGCGTTGAGTTATTTCACCCCCGCCGTATTTCAATGAAAATTTCAATAAAATATCAAGCTGTGTTCATCCTAAAACGTTTTGTATTACTCATGTCATTGTTATCAATCCTATTTGGTTGTGGGAAAAAGGCCAACAAAGCCGAACAATACGCACAGGTTCCGCTGTTTCCACAAACGGACAACCAAAATTGTCGGATAACTGCGTTTCAACCAGACAGAGATTTTGTTGCCCAAACCTTTATCCTGTCGCCTGATAAAAAAAATGTCTTCCTTGCCACTTATGGACAGACAACTACGTCGAAAAGAGTGATAAAATATGCAGACGAAGCGCATACTGAACCCCTGCCCGAAAGCCCTGCTGAACGTAAGCCAGACATCATACCATATCAAATTTTAAAACTCGACATGGATGGCAATGTGCTGGAAAAAATCGTTTTACCAAATTGCATTTGGGTAGGTGTCCCTTTATTCTGGTGGGAAAATGAAGGCAATCTTAGCCTAAAACTCGCCGATTATATCAAAACTTTCGAGCCTGTCCATTTAGCTATTGTCAAAACTTGGCAGGAGATAAGCCAGGATAATTTTTTAAGCCAAAAGAAATTAACCATGATGGAATTCCATGAAAAGGAAGATGCTTATTATCTGGCTTTGCAAACAGCAATAAAAAAAAGCACCCTGAAATACACCCGTAAATTCTATAATTTGGATTATATCATGCTCGATTTTGCAGGTAAAAATGCCGAATATTGGTATTTGTATCCCAATAGGGAATCCACCGATATTATGACAAAATACGGTGAAAATAAAGCACCCATGAACCCGCCAACAACCTTCGAAAAAGATTTACTTACTGATGGCACTACGCACTTGACTGTATTGGCAAATAATGTACTTGATGCTAAATATGTATGGGCTTCTCCACATATAAAATACAGTGAAGAACGAATTATGGAAATCACTATGGGGAAACAGAAAATTGGTTTTAAATTAGTCAATAAGGATAACCATAGTCTGTCATTTCATTGTGCAGATAATGACTATTTAACGACAGCCAATGGAGCAGTTTGGTTGATGTACGAAGCGGTTTTGTATAGGATTGAAATGCACCCTCGGCACTAGTGCCGCAAACCACGGACATTGTTGGATTTTAGGACTTGTACGCGGCACCGCATCGGCTTTTTTCTTGAATTTTGCCATCTTGTTATGGGTAGGCATGTTAAAAGGCTACGCTGTTACGCTTTTCTGCCAATCGCCAACAACGCATTGCTGCAGTCTCAGCATGAAATAGCAGCCATGACTGCCACCCTGGAGCGGTGCTTCATGGTTGCGCCCTGGGCATCGCCTGCCACGCCCAAGCCTTCCTGTAGGGTTATGGCATCGCAGTTGAATTTATTGAAGGTATGAGAATCGCTTTTGCTGAGGGCGAGGACTTTTGCTGTTTGCATGTGCTTTTTTTGATTGTATCCTTTTTGCAAATGTAAGCCGCTCAAATCTTCATAATGCTGGTTCGTATGCGATTCCAAACCACTCTAATTCTCCGGCGCAGCCACTTTCTTTGCCTTATTCTCACAGCGGTCGCAAAGATCCGTGATGCTTTTCAGCTCCCTTGCCTGCGCCACCGTACCTTGAAATATTTCATTCGTCCGATCAGAATTGATGTAAGAGCAGTCCTGGAACAAGTGGTAGCTTTTGCCCGATTTCGTCCAATAAACGTGGTTTGCTCCATTCATCAGCCCCTCTACTTCTTTGGTCTGCTCGGCGTACTGCTCTTGAGATGGCGGATTGAAATCGGCGCCCGTTATACCCGCAACCAAGAGTGCCACCACCGCGATAGAACCAAGAATTCCTTTTTGTTTACCGCGCATGTTCTTATTGGTAAAAATAAGTATCACGAGGGGTAAAAAGGCGATAACACCGATGATTAGGCCCAACTGGTTTTGAATGAAAAACTTGACCTTGTCCTTTTCTGAAGCAGGATACAGCCTATTCGCTTTTTTCCAGAGCCAGGAGCCCGTAACAGCAAAAGCCAGTTCCACCACGATCATCACGATGAGCCAGGTCATGTTGATGGGTACTGCCTTGAGCATCATGATGACCCAGATTTCAAAACCTATGGCGACTGCCCAGGCGAGTATGGCCAAAAGGCGCAGGTGTTTAGCCTTGGCCAGGCTTTCAACTGTTGGTACAAAAACGCGGGTTCCGACGCCTGTATCCGTAGATTCGTCGCCTTCAACTGCTGTTAGTTTCTTCGATGTTTTCCGTTTTCCATTTTCCATTTTTTGATGTAAATATTTGGCAAAAGCCGCCCAAGAGCAACAAATCCCCTACTTGTCTATTTGGACGGTCGGTGCCGCGCCATCCAGTCATCCAATGTTTTTATACAAACCAACTTTCCTTTATCAACCGCCCAAGGCTCATCAAAAGCAGCTCGGAATTCCTGCAATGCGGGTAAAAAACCAATACCCAATGCTTCAAATTTTTCCACTGTCGTCAATACAGCCTATACCGCATTGGAAAACAAATCATGGTAAAAACATTGAAAAACCTGAACTTTGCCCCATGAATCACGCCCCCGTTGTTTTCTTCTCCCTTTTCCGATCCGACAACCCCTACTCTTCCATCTCCCTCTCCATGGCGAAGGAACTGGCCAAAACCGGGCGTGTGCTCTACGTCAATCATCCCTATTCCATCAAAGATTGTATCAGCGGCCTACTGCAAGGCGACCCGTTCTTGCGCCGCCGACTGCCCAGGATGCTGCTTGGGAAAAATAGCTACGAAACCCTGGATAGCATTCCCGATAACTTTATGGTGGTTCAACCGCCCATTACGCTGCCCATCAATTGGCTCCCGGTTGGGAAAATCTACAATTTCCTGCAAAGGCTGAATAATCGTATTGTACTGCGCAGTATCCAAAAGGCGGTGAATGCGCACGAATTTCGCAACTATTTGTATATCAACTGCTACGATCCATTTTTCGCCGGATACATTCCTCCGAAAATGGGCGCTAAATGCTGCATTTATCACTGCATCGACGACATCTCCCAGAACGCCTACACCGCAAAACACGGGCTGAAACTGGAAAACGAAGCTTGCCAAAAGGCAGACCTGACTTTTGTCACCTCCAACAACCTGAAAAAACTGAAAGCGCCTTTCGCCCGCCGTCTTGTTACTTTTTTCAACGCAGCGGATGTTTCGGTTTTCCAAAAAGTGATTACCGAAGAATACCTCAAACCCTCCGAACTGGCTGGCCGCAACGGCCGGGTAATCGGCTTCATCGGCAACCTCGACGAGCTGCGCATCGACTATCCTTTATTGAAAAAGATCGCCGCCAGCTATCCCAACGACACCTTGCTTCTGGTCGGCCCGCTGAACAGCCCGGAGCCGACTCAAATTGGCCTGGATAAATTGCCCAATGTCATTTTTACCGGCAGCCGAAACCTAAATGACCTCCCACCCCTGCTCCAGCACATGGGCTGCGTTTTGATCCCGTTTTTGTGCAATACCCTCACCGCGAGTATCTACCCGTTGAAAATAAACGAGTATTTAGCAGCAGGTAAAACGGTTGTTTCCACCAGTTTCTCAGAAGACATCCGTAGTTTTGCGCCCGTTATACTCCTGGCAAGTACCCACGACGATTTTATCCACAAAATTGAACGGGCGCTGACAGAAAACAACCCAGCCCTGACCCAGCAGCGCATCGAAATAGCCAACACCAACACCTGGGAAGCCCGTATCAAGCAACTCTGGAATGAAGTAGAAACATTGGTACCCCCAAAATAAACCATCCCTTAAAACCCCAATTATCCAATTCCCTAATTATCAAATTATCAAATTAATCAGATATGAAATTTGGCGTTATCGTTTTCCCCGGCTCTAATTGTGACGATGACATGGTGCATGTCCTCGGCGATGTCATGGGACAAGAAGTGGTAAAGATTTGGCACAAGGAGTTGGCCTTGCCCACAAAGCTGGACGGCGTGGTGCTGCCTGGCGGATTCTCCTATGGCGACTACGTTCGCGCGGGTGCGATAGCCCAGTTTTCGCCCATCATGAAAGCGGTGCAGGCGTTTGCGGAAGCAGGTGGCCTTGTGTTTGGCGTTTGCAATGGTTTCCAGATTTTGTGCGAGTGCGGCTTGTTGCCCGGCGTATTGCTGCGCAACCAGAATTTGCAGTTTATCTGTAAAAACATTTATGTAAAGCCCGTTACCAACGACTCGCCGATTACAGAAGGTTTGGATTTAGATAAAGCCCTCAAAATACCGATTGCACACGCGGAAGGCCGCTATTTCGCGGATGAAAAAACACTCGATGCCCTGGAGCAAAACAACCAGGTGCTTTTCCGCTACTGCGATGCCGAAGGGAATGTGACGGATGCTTCCAACCCGAATGGCGCTTTGCGCAACATCGCGGGCATCTGCAATGCGAAGCGCAATGTATTTGGTATGATGCCCCACCCCGAGCGGGCCAGCGAGGATGTGCTGGGCAATACGGATGGCCGTGGGCTGTTTGAGTCAATGCTGAAACTGGTGACTGCTGCGGTGTGAACACCCAGGATTTTCCCCCGATAAACATATTTTTTAACACATAGGAACATAGAAAACATAGTTTTTGAGTACGTAATTCTATGTTTTCTATGTCCCTGTGTGTTAAAAAAAACCGCGGAGCGGGAAATTCCCACCAGAAAATCTACTCTTTCGCCAACCGATCCAACTGCGCCTCTGTGTTCCTCAAACGCTCCCGGCAATACGCCGCCAGCACAGCAGCACGTTCAATTTTTTCCGCAAGTTTATCCACAGAAACGCTTTCCGCTTGTAGTTCTGCGACGATCTGTTGTAACTCGGTCCAGGCTGATTCGTAGGACTGGGGTGCTTCAGTGTTTTTTTGCATACTGCCAATTTTGTGCGCCAAGTTCCGCATTTTATATTTCACAGGTACTTTCCCCTACCTTTTTTCGTTTTATTGCCACTTTAAGCTTTAATACGCTATATTTTTGCGGCTGCATCCAAAAGCCACCTTTTGTTGTTGTAGCCATAAGCCGCTAAATACGTCTAACTTACAAGGTTTCATCCATTAACGCCTTCGAAAACAAGCCAATTCCCTGGCTCAAACACTACAAATTTCATTTTTAACGATGTCTTATTTTACTTTTCGCCCCAATCCGGCGCTGCTTATCAGTCTGTTTACCTTGTTCACAGCGGCTTCCTCTGCCCAAAAAGCTGGCCTTGAAGTCACCCGCTGTGAAGCCATTGACCGCACGCAACCCTTGAAAAACGTGGCAGTAGATGCCACCGGGCGGCGCTGGGCAGCAAACAGCAAAGGCGTTTTCCAGATAAAAGCCAACGACCTCTCCACGCCCCTGACAATCGCACCCGGCATGCGCAATGTGCTATCCTTGCGCGGTGGCAATGCAGATTTTGCCTGGTCGGAGGCCCAATTCAAAGCCGAAGTAAAAACGCCTTGCACCGTCACAGCAGCCTGGTACGACAGTAAAAACAAGGTGCTCTGGCTGGGCACCGACGAAGCGGGCCTGTTCCAATTCTCGACAGAGCCTGATTTCAAAATGGTGCAACAATACCTGCCCGTCAATTCAAAACTTAAGTCCAACAATATTACCCATCTTTTTCAGGACGCAACGGGGCGTCTCTGGGTGGGCAATGAAAAAGGCATCATGTACGGAACGCCTGGCCGCTGGAAAAGCGACTTGAATGGTTTTATGGTTCAACGGGTGCGCGAATACAACACTGTTATTTATGTGCTGGCCGATGGCTTTATTTCCAAAGCACCAGGCGGTGAAAAATGGTCGGATCTGGCCCTGCAAGAAAAAACCCTGGAAGGAGAAATAAAAGATTTTGACATTGACGCTACGGGTAAAATGTGGATCGTATCGGGCCATTTAACCCGTTTCGACATGATCGCCGACACGTATGATGAGTTCAGCGGACCAGAATACTACACCAGCCAATACGGCACCTCCATCGCCATTGATTTCGACGGCGGAGTTTGGGTTGGCACCCAGGACAAGGGATTGTTCAACGTAGACAAAGCTTCTAAAATGGTGTTGAATGCTTATGTAGACAAACCTATCAGCTGCGAAGGCGACGGCAAAGATGCTGTGCTGATGGCCAAAATTACGGGCGGCAATGAACCCTACACATATGCCTGGAGCGCGGGCCTGAGCGGAGAAAGCCCCAAGGACATTGGCGCGGGCATTTATACTGTTACGGTGACCGACAGCAAAGGCAAAACCCGTACGGCCGACATAAACGTGCCAGACTCGCGCTTGAAACTGAAAGTGCGGCAGAAAAAACCTGCCAGCGGCCCCGGAATCGCCGACGGCTCTGCTGAAGTAGATATTGCCACCAATGCCAGTGGAATCACCGTTTTGTGGGACAATGCAGAAGCAAAAGTTATTGCCACTAAACTCACTGCTGGTGAGCACAAAGTCACCGTAACCGACCCCAAAGGCTGTGTTATGACGCTATCGGTAACGATTTCTGAATTGGGACAGCCGCTGGAGCTCACGCTTGCCGCAGAAAACCCTGTCAAGTGTACGGGTGAAAAAGCACCCTTATCGGCAAAACCTCAAGGGGGAAAGCCGCCTTACAAATATACCTGGAGCAATCCCGCGCTCACGGGTGAAAAACCAAGCGCCATTGCCGGCAGTTACACCGTTACAGTGACAGATGCCATCGGTGCCACCATTACCGCCAGTTTCAAGCTGACCCAGCCCGATCCGATCAGCATCAATGTTTTGGTACAATCACCGCCAGCAGCTGGAGGCGCCGACGGTAAAGCCCTGGCCCAGGCTAAGGGCGGTACAGGCGTGTATTCTTTTGCCTGGGACAACGGCGAAAGCAGCTACACCGCCTCCAGGTTGACGGAAGGCGCACACAGCGTCAAGGCAACCGATGTCAATGGATGCTCAACCAGCGCGCCGTTCGAAATGAAAGCAAAGCTGGATGCACTGTCGGTGATTATCCGCGAAGCACGTCCGATCAAATGCGCGGGCGAAAAAACCAACCTGACCGTAGCCGCTGTTGGCGGTAAAATGCCCTACAAAGACTACAAATGGGAGCCATCCATACCTTCAATGGCGGAAGGTGTTGGCGTTGGCGAATACACCGTAACAGCAACGGATGCCCAAGGCGCCACGGCTACCGCCAGCATCCGCATCCTGGAACCGCAATTGCTCACCGCTTCTGCCATTGCTCAATCAGCCACTAGCGCTGGGAAAGACGACGGAAAAGCACTGGTATCCATTAAAGGCGGCACCGGCGCCATGTTTTTTAAATGGGACAACGATGAAATAACGGCTGCCACCGAACGCCTTTCCGCAGGCAAGCATTTGGTGACCGTGACCGATGAAAATGGCTGCACAGCAACGGCTTCTGTCACCATCACAGAAGGCGTCCTGCCGCTTTCCTTGGCCATCAACGAAGTGAAAAAAATCAAATGCCCCGGCGAAAAAGCTTCGCTTGAGGTACAAGTGACGGGCGGCAAAGGCCCCTATAAATATGCCTGGAGCAATCCTGCTATAGTTGGTGGCAGGCCCGATGTTGAAGCGGGTGATTATGTGGTGACCATGACAGATATGGCGGGAGGTACAAAAACCGCCAGTGTTTCGATTAAGGAGCCTTCATCTCCTGGCATCAGCATTGGCGGGATTTCCCCGGCAAGCACGGGCAGCAATGATGGCAAAGCTTCCGCAAAAGTTACTGGCGGCACAGAACCTTACACCTACAAATGGAGTAACGGCGAAACCAATGCGCAAGCAGTCAAACTAGCCCCAGGAAAACAAGACCTAACAGTCACAGATGCCAATGGCTGTACGACGACGGCTACTCTTGTACTGACGGAAGATATTTTACCCCTTAATGCCTCAATAACTGTAGAAGCAAGCATTAAATGTGTGGGCGATAAAACAGGCCTTTCCGTACAAGTATCTGGCGGCAAAAAGCCATTCAGTTATAAATGGAGCAGCCCCGCGCTCACAGGTGAAAAACCCGCCAACATCACAGCGGGCGACTACCAGCTCACCGTGACCGATGCCGTCGGCACAAGCGCCACGACAAGCGTCAGCGTCAAGCAACCAGAACCTGTTACGCTGAGCATTACCCCTGTGTCACCTGCCAGCACCGGCAACAGCGATGGCAAGGCCACGGCAAAAGTCGGCGGCGGCGCAGGTACTTACAGCTACAAATGGAGCAATGGCGAAACGGCAGTCGAAGCGATAAAACTGGCACCCGGCAACCAAGCCCTCACCGTAACAGACGCCAATGGCTGCACCGCAACAGCCTCTATTGCCATTTCAGAAAATGTGCTGCCCCTTAGCGCTGCCATTACAATAGAAGCAACGATAAAATGTGTGGGCGATAAAACAGGCCTTTCGGTTCAAGTTTCAGGCGGCA
>Ga0209390_10006289_pt1 | contig 16078 bp, 13 predicted proteins | sample BON01_FD_187212 | JGI IMG/M metagenome (GOLD analysis project Ga0209390, IMG submission 187212) | Freshwater microbial communities from Lake Bonney liftoff mats and glacier meltwater in Antarctica - BON-01 (SPAdes) (version 2) | ecosystem: Environmental > Aquatic > Freshwater > Ice > Glacier... | reverse complement strand
AGGCTCGTCACGAACCTCTAGCCCGAGAAATTTACTCTGGCCTAATAACTAGTAACCTATAACGGCTGCTGGCCCCGTAGCTCAGTGGATAGAGCAACGGTTTCCTAAACCGTGTGTCGGGTGTTCAATTCACCTCGGGGCCACCACTGAAATCCACGCCGTGGCTGGGCAAGCGAGGGCCAGTTGTCGATTGCGTTTGAAACTCAGAGCCCGGGGGATGCAAAATCCCGCTTGAATCCCGCTATTTGCCTAACGCAGCAGCTTTCGCTTGGCAGTATCAAATTCTTCTTGGCTGAGTGCCCCGCTTATCACCAACGCGTGTAAATCAGAGATTTGCTTTGCCACTGAGTCCATGGCTCCAGATGCCGGCAAAGCTAGCCCAATCCCATCGCTTTTTTGCGTCTTTTTCACCTCGCGAGTCAAAACCCCCACAAATTCCGCAATTTGAAGATTGAGGCGAGCAGGAAACTGGACGTGCCAAGGGTCGTCATAAAAAGTTCCGCTCGTTGCGGATTTGTCTCGAGTGAGGCCGCCATCAAAACCACCGAGAAACAACTTGTCACTCGAAGCCTCCTTGAATGCTAAAGAAGGGGCATCAGTCAGGAGGCAGCGCACTTCGGTCTCACCCTTGAGCTTGTTTCCCATTACAGACCCGAGAGTGTGTTCAGTTAGTCGGTGAGTGAAGATCAGTTCGTCCTCAGTGATAGACAAGGCAAATGTGTCAAATTCCACCTGTGTCAAGTAGGGCGAAGTGGGCCGGTAAGGTTCAAACAGTTTTGCGAGTTCCTGGTACATTTCAAATGCGTTCCTTTCGCCAGTAAGGCCAAAATAGATGCCTCGCCGTGAAGATTTGCCCAAGTCTCTCGCGGGACTCTGGCTGCCTCGCCTTTGGTCATCCCAAGATCGAGAAAGTCGGATAGACCCTCTTGGTTCCCACACTTTTTTTTGCGCTAGAAATCTATTTGCTGGAATAAAGGCGATGTCCACCAGTTCGTCAATACGCACTTGAAAAGTTGGGGCCATTTTTGGGTTCTCTAGAACAGTTACGACATCATCAGAAACTATAATTTTCTGCTTTTTCGCCCAAGGCGATGGCACCAAGAACTCACGCATGTCGCCTAAATTTTTCCCTGAGCCAATTTCGACTGGAAAGTCGCCGGTGACATCATGAAGAGCCTGATGCTTTCAATAAACCAAGCTAAAACACTGGCTCCTGTCGGAATCAAAACAATATAAAGCAGAGCGATTTTCCACTGCCCCAAATAAAAACGATGGGCGCCTAGAAAGCCCACAGTGAAGCAAAGGGTTTGGGTTGTTGTTTTAGATTTAGAACGAGTGGAAGTGCTCACATCCATCACTGCGCCGCACGCAGAGCACACTTCCCGACCGGTTTCCTGAGGAACGCCGCAGCTAAAACATAGAACTTGGCTCAAAGTGACCTTCTCTGTGGGACGTGACGCAAGCCTAGCAACGGCCTATTGTTTTGTGCGTTCGACTCAAGTTTTCAGAATCAGGCAGCTCGAGAGTCCTTCCTGCTGAGAAGCTCTTGCGCAAGAGGGTCCCCGGTCCTCTCGGCGAAAAGATTGTTCAGAACAGACAATTCATGCGCAACGTCCTCTTTATAAATTTCCAGATAAAAGTTATACGTAGTGGCGATGTTCCTATGCCCAAGAATCTTTGAAATGGTTTCGATTTTTATCCCTCTTTCAAGAAGGAGGCAGGCGCTTGTTTTACGGAAAAGATGAAAAGAGCCGTCGACACCTATTTTGTCCATAGCTGGCTTGAGTCGATGTCTTCTAAAACTGTTCGCGTTTTGCGGCATGTGGGTCGAGACAACACCTGTGAACAAGAAATCTTCACTTCTTTTGCCTGAAACCTGAGTCCTAAGAATAGGCAAGAGGTCATCAATGATTGGGATCTCGCGTCGTTGGTGGGTTTTCGTTCCGCTGATAATTTTTATCCCATCCCTTGTAAGGGCGTGATGCTGCTCTACCGACAGCATTTTAGTCTCAAAATTAACGTGCTTCACCTGAAGCGCAAGGGCTTCACTCACTCTAAGTGCCGTGTAGACAAGCGTCATGATTACTCCAGGGCTCTTCGAAAGCTTGCAAACTTCAGACACTTGCGCAGTGGTCAGTGGCTTCCAAGTTTTTCTGGGCGAAGTTGGAGCGACAATACCTTGAGCAGCATTGTGAGAAACATACCTGCGAGGTAGTGCCCAAGTTAGGACTTGCCTCAATTTGTGGATAGAGGATCTAATCGTGTTGTTACTTACGTCGGATTCCTCCAGGGTTTCTTGCCAAATTTCTAGGAGGTAAATGTCAATAGCAGTGCACTTGATTTCCCCCAGCTGAGGTCTGATGTGGTTTTCTATCAAGCCCAAGTCTTTTGCGTAAGTTGACCAACGCACTTTCTTTTCGTGCTTTATCAACCACTCGTCGAGAACCATGCTGAGCGTGCGCTGTTGAATTTCATCGCTGGTGTGAACACCAGTGTTTCGCTCCGCCAAAACCCTGACCTCTTCGGCGAGGGCTTTCTGAAGTGACCCAAAAGGGCGAACGTAGTCTGCATATTGATTCCCTGCATAATTTCCTGCTGACAAGTAGCACTCCCAAATCTTTCGCCTCTTTACATAGCGAACACGAGACTCTGGATGCTCCTCGTGCAGTTCGCGGAGACTTCTCTGCAACTCGATTTTCCAGCTAAGAGCGTCCGCCTTTAGTTGAAAGGTTGCCTGCACCTCGCGCCCCTCCAGGTATGGACTGAAGGCCCTTGCCCTCCAGTCGCCACTTGGTAGCTGGGTGAGACCATTTCCACTCTTGCCCTTAGCCAACTTGGTCACCATGCATTCTTGAAATTGAGCGTTCTCGCTGACTCAAAATTGCTCGTTTTTTTAGTAAGGCAAACGCCGCCTTAACCTGATTGTCCGAGTAGCCCCAGCACTCTGCAATTATTTGTCGGTGATTAGCCCGCACCCCCATGGTGTGGAGCATGTAGAAGGCTTCCAGAACTCGAGACGCACGGGACTCCGCGATCGTAAGTTTTTCAGACGAATAGGTTCGGAAGTACATGGGTCCAAATAAATCAGCAGCCACAGACATTGAGTGCTTATGCCTCTTTACAGCCTCCCGTGCGAGGAGCTGAATGTGATCAGGGTTGGCGGGTCCGATCTCCCCAACAAAGATGCTGTTCTTGGCTATCTGAAAAGCTATCGCAAAAACTTCTTCATGAAATCCGTTTGCAGTATCGAAATGCAAGTCATCGCCGCGTTCAATGGTTTTATCGAAAGGTCGGAACTGTTCGAAGTAGGCGCAAATGCCGAAACGTGCATCAACTACGTCTGGCCTTGGAAGCTTGTAGCTCTCGGACATTTTTGCTAAGAGCTCCTTCCCGGCCCCTCGCGTTACATACACATGGATCGACTCGCCCCTGCGTCGTGGAGACAGTCCGGGTTCTTCTGGTATTGGCTCCTCGAACATATGGGCCCATAGCTCGAAGCCTTTGTAGGTCTCACTTTTTGAAGTCACGAGCCGTAGCCCTGAAATTACCTCTTGCGCTCTTGTCATGCTTCCATTATGCTTTGTATCGGATGCAAAAGCAAGTTCTCACCAAACAAACTTACAGAAAGGTTCCGATGTCCTTAAAGCGCTTCCTCAATATTGCTGAAGCAGCTGAATTTATAGGTTATAGCGAATCATGGCTACGAAAGCACCATGGAGCGCCCTCTGGACCCACACGCCTACAGACCTCCAAGGGCTATAAGATCCGGTTTCGTGAAGCCGATCTTATTCTCTGGATGGAAGAGAATCGGCAGTGAACGCAATCTCCAACGCTTGCGAACATGGCAGCAGTTCTCTCACGTACCCAACGCCAAACTCACTGATTCTAGTTAGTGGTAAAATAAAGATATTGGAATTACAAGCATCGGAGGCAACAATTAACCACTGGATGAAGCTGTCTGACATCGCATTAGACATGCAGATGTCGATCAAAACCCTGTACTACCTGAATAAGCAAGGACTGGGGCCAAGGGCCTACAAGTTCGGCAGGCAGTACCTGGTCAAACGCACTGATTACGAATCATGGATACGTGCGAGTGAGTGCAGAGATTAAGAAAGAAGAGCCTGGCTACGAACCAGACCCTTCGATGACAACTAAATAAGGAGAGTACATAGCAATAAGCATCAACCAGAAGAAGTCCCTATAAGTATATCAGGGTTCTTTCTTCTGGAGCGGCGCCACTGGTCGGTGATTTAGGCCAAAAGGCCAAATAGGCCACAGGCCGGTGGTTCGCACAAACCCCCTAAAGAGTAAGAAAAAAATTACTTTTTTTCATTATCTATGTGGGTTTTTCAACTAATTCGCTACCCATGGCCTTTTGGCCTAAGTGGCCTAACCGAAAGAGAGCAATGAAAAACATATATTATCCAGAGGCCTCAAGCCTCTATCGAACACTCGGATGGCAAGTTGTCGTCCCTAGTCGTCTGGCTCCAGATTCTAAATTGCCGGCTGAAGGCATCAGTCAAGTTTTTGGTCGTGGCAATACCGCCACTGCCCGACAAATGGACAACTGGGCACTAACATACCGCGACCGAGGCTGTCTGCTCAAAATGCCCGAAGGTGTCATAGGCATCGATAAGGACGACTACTGGAAGAGAAAACCAAAGGGCGGTTGGGATGTAAAGAAAGGAGATGAACAGTTAACTTCACACATAAGCCGATTAGGCGACCTGCCCTCTACCCACTCATCCACATCACGTGGCTCGAACCAACCCTCTCGAATCTATTTCTTTCGCCTTCAAGAGCACGCTGAGATGGTCCAAAAATTAGACAAAGACATCGAGATAATCCAGAACCATCACAGGTACGCGGCAGTTTGGCCCTCGGTTCATCCAGAAACTGGACAACCCTATCAGTGGTACGGTCCAGATGGCCTCAGGTGTGCTCCTCCTAGGCCTTCAGAGATGTCGCTACTGCCACAAGAGTGGTATGACCACCTGATCGCCGCCCCCAAAAGAGCTAGGGCTTCTGCTGGGGACACGGCGCCGCACAGTGAAATGCGGCGCTCTTATGAGAATGATCCGATCGACTGGGTTGAGTCGCTGGATAATGGCTACTCGTCCATCAGAATGGCGGCGTTTTACGATGAAGTGGCCCTTCGGGAGGACAGGCACATTGGCCACGATGAACTGCTTTCTCTAATCGGAAGGCTCCACTATTACCAGTTCACTCTCAAGGAGTGCGGCGCTCGCGGTGTATTTGATCTAATTTTGGCCACTTATCTTCAAACGACGAATGCTGAGAATCCAACCAGGGAACTTAGCGACATAGTTCGTTGGGTTGCTGGAGAGGACTTCGTGCCATGTCAGATCTAATTCCAGACAGAAGCTTCTCGGAGAAAGAGTTCTGGAAAGCCAGACCTCTTCTTGACTACACAAAGTTGATTGCAAGCAAACGACGAAAGTCCCCTTACGCACTTCTTGGCTGGGTGATGGTTTTTATGCTTACCCGCATTTCTTATCAGACGTCCTATGTCAGCGCAGTTGGCGCCGCCTCGCTAAACATGCTCTTTCTGATCAGCGGTGCCACTGGAGGAGGCAAATCCGCGGCCCGCAAAGTCGCCCTTGAGGTCTTCGAGTTCGAAGATTTTGGCTGGAGCACCCCAAGCCCATTGCAGGCAGGGTCTGGAGAGGCGATTGCCGACTCTTTTTATTTGAGAGAAAAGACCGAAGATGAAGATGGCAAAACGGTCTGGGTCGACCAATGGATTAATCCCAACCATTGTCGAATTTTCTTCAATGATGAAATTTCATTTCACAAGGGCAAGGCTCACCAAAACTCAAGCACTCTAGAGGCTACTTACCTGAGCTCCTACAGCGGCGATGCTCTTGGGAGAGTGCTGGCAGGCGGAAAAGGCAAGGAGGTTCCAGCGGGTGAATACCGAATGATTACGGTCTTCAACGCTCAGCCAGAGCATGACCCCTTTAGAGATGACTCCTCCATCTCATCGGGTATGCCGAGTAGGCTCCTCAATCTCAGTGCCGTGAATGAGAATGCGAGAGTCGACTACCAATCGACCCTAAGAACTCCCGAGCCCGCCGAGTTCAAGATTCCGCATTTTGGTCTGCGTGGAGACCGAATGCCGTCTCAGTTTCGAGCTCTCCCTGAAATGGAAGCGGCTCACGCTGAAGAAGACTTTGCAGCCAGTGAAGGCACTCGAGAGCTTGGTCGCTCTCACACTCTTCTAACTCGGGCCAAGATTGCTTGCGTACTAGCGGCTTTAGAGGGTCGAGATTACCTGCTGATAGACGACTGGCACTTAGCTGGCCACCTGATTGACCACTCCAACCTGCTTGATGCCGAAATCAAGAAAACCCTCCGTCTTGCAGCTAGAAAACAGGCTGGACACGAGGGAGCACTCCTGGGTGTGAGGCAGGATTCGGCGGAGGTATCGAAGGCAGCAACTGCATTTGAACGAGTCAAGAAAAATCTAGCTAAACATGCAGAAATGTTTGGCTACGACCTGTCTAAGCCTGCGAAGTCTCAGGCTAACAAAGTTGCCCTTTCGACACTCAGGCAAAAAATTAGCGGTCGAGACAGAGAGCTAGTGGAACCAGCACTCAACAAAATATTGGAGGAGAAGAATGCGTAGCGAGACAAACAGTCACCTTTCGGACGACGTCGTAAGTTTCGTCCTAGAGGTAGTAGATAAAAACGGAGTGGCTTGCATTTTCCACGAAGATTTTCAAATCCATTTGGAACTCCAAACTAAAGAAACCGGAAGAGCTAAAATCATTCACGCTCTAGCATCCTTCAACAATCCGGAACTGGAAAGAAGGCTGATTCCATCACTACGTGAGCTTAGCTTTGATTGCCTCTCACCGTTTGGCTCTCAAATTAATCGGACTTATGCCCCACATGCACCTGAATGGTCGGCGAACTTTGGGCACACATATGGTTTCGACGCTTCTTCCGCCTCTTTAGCAAGGCTTCTGATGAGGGCTTTGGATGAACTTGAGATTGGCATACAAGACATCTCAGCCCACTCAGTGAGAGGTAACCCAAACGAACAAATTGAAGAGGACTACTTGTTTGCGGACCACGACTGCTCACTAGGAAAGGGGGGTGAATAATGACGAATAAAGACACTCCCAAAGCATGGCTCCCAGCGGAGAGCTTTACCGATGAGGCTAGGCAGCGTTACATTGCATGCTTCGCCGACTTAGTGGCTACTCAGGCTGCCTTTACAGTGCAGTTTTATCGCTGGACTGGAGAAGATTACGTGACCGCAGCGCCTGCTCGAATAACTCAAATATTTGGAGCCAGTTCGGCAACTGAAATCGAACTGCAAGCATCTAAACGCTACCAAGGCATGGCAAAAGTACCTGAGCTTGAAGCGCGTTCTTACAAACGGGCGCATCCCACGTCTGCCATATGGACAAAAGCGATGAGCGGGAAACCAACACCAGCGATGGTTTCAAACCACCTTTTCGCAGGTGTCGTGTACTTGGTTGACTTTAAGACGGATATGGGATTTGTTGTAAGATCCGAGTCAAATCAGGCGCAAGACCTCCTAAATAAGGTCCTAGCAAATCACAATGTGTGGGGCATGCCGACAACTGCGGACTTTCGTTTCCTGAACACCTAGCTGAGAAGCTCGCTTGACAGGATGCTGGACTACGGCAAGGATGTTTAGAGTGGTCAACTGAGCCTCAGTGGGCAATAAGGCTCTTAGCGATAGAAGTAATAACGCGACATCAGAAAGCTCAGGATGTCTGATTTAAGTACTGCGGAATTCTACTCCAGCGACCTCTTGGCTTATTCAGGCCATGGCGAAGGCACCCAAAAGTCTGCTCTCGAAAGTCACTCAATTGCTAGGGTCAGCCCCACGAGCAAATGACTCGCTCGAAATCTTAATTGTTGGCGACACCTTGTCAGCATGGCTCCTTGCCAGAGTTGGCTTGCTCTGGAACCAAGTTGAGAGATTCGGATTAAGTTTCTTGTCACACTCACAAGCAGCCTTAGCTCGCTTACGAACAGTCGTGTTCACGCCCATAGCCTGATCGAGTTGGCCGATGCCGGTGCAGATGCAGATGCACTTTTCATCATAAGCATTCTCCTTCACCACCCGCTTCACCTGAGATCTCTGGAGAGTGTTTAGTTTTAGCGCCGGCGCTAAAACTTACAAGCGTCTTTTAGCTGGAAGTAAATTCGGAAGTGGACCGGCGAAATAGGACCAAACGCAATAAAAGCGACTGAAACGACCTCAAAAATTAGCCTCTCAACGACTCGCCCTAATGTCCGCCATCTAAGAGCTAGCGGGCCAGCTGCCCAGGACTAGTCGAACAGACGGCAATAGCAAACTATGACCGAACAAAACATCAGATGACCACCCCCGCCGACTGGACTGAGCCCCTCTTGTTGGACTCTTAAGTAAAAGCCCAAATAGAGCTTTTCATGGATAACAGAAATAAGCATTCGATTTAGCAAAAGGGCGTAAGCCCAGAAGCTTCAAGGTTCCGTGTATGCCTATGCTGCAGCTGCCAGGGAGCTTGGTCTGCCAATCTTTTTGATGAGGAGTTGGCGCGAAAGCTATCGAGCCGATAGCTGTTTTTTGTTGAATGACCTAATGAACAAGTTCATCGGAACTCAAGATTGCTGAGGTCATGGATTACTTAGCTGGACCGCCTGGTTCGCGGTGCTTCTGCACTATAGGTTCAGCAACCCTTCTTTACGCTCCCGCTCAAGAGTGGACTAATCACTTACGAACGTTATCTTTTGGATCCTCAAACTTGCCAGAAGTACCAATATCCATCGGTATTGCAACGGTCATCGTTATCTCTATTGCTGGTAACTTCCAAGGACCGACCATAGATAGGTTCATCTCAAAGCAAACTATTTTCCAACCGCTTCGATGACTCCTTGGGTTGCTCTAGTAATAGATGGGTTGCCGGCAACAGTTTGGTTGGTAAGTTAAACTCATGAAGTGATTTGGGAAAAATCCCTCCGGCGAAACCGATCGGTAACTACTTCAGTTGGACCACCAAGGAGGTTCCGGTTACTCCAAAGTTGCTGTCTAACCTAACCTCGGCTATGAATTGAGCATTTCTCATCGGAGTGGACGGGTGAACTATGCCCCCTTCGTCGACGATGTAAATACCTTCCCCGATTACCTGCATTATGTAGTCAGTGCCATCGAAGTAAGTGGAGGATTTCACGGATCTTGGAACGCCATAAACACGTTCACCATCTAAGTTCAGTTGCAAAATCGTGTTTGCAAGCCTGAGCTCATCTGTTCTGTAATCCAAGAACGCCGAGATGCCGGTGCCAGCAAATATTTGCACGGACTCTCCGTCAAACGGCTCGTAAATATCAGGCCTGCTGTCGGTGTAGAAGAATGCCTGCTCAGTCTGGGTGCTGAGCGCTCTGGCGAAAGCAATATTCTGGAAGTCGTCATAGCGATCAACCGCACTCTGAGCAGTTTCTGACTCAACAGTTTCGCCTGAGGCCGCAGGGGCTTTGGGTTCGGATGCAACCGTCAGCGTTGATGTTTCATCCTCAGGCTCCGTCCCCGCCACAGGGGCTTGATCTTCGACCGAGGCTGCGGTCGCGGGCTGCTCGCTTGGATTAGCTTCTTCAGTCGCGACTATCCCAGGTACCGATTCGGTGGCAATTGCGCTCGGCACCCCTTCAACGGGCTGCGCTACAAAGTCAGTACTGGAGTTAGCGGTGTTAGCAATTACACCAAAACCAACAGCGATGGCTAGCAAGAATGACGAAGCAACGGCCACGTATTTTCCAGCATCCTTAGACGCCTTTCTCGCTGCAACTGACAGCACTTGGCTAACAGTCATGCCAGCAGTCTGGGCTTCGCCAACAAGGGCACGTCTGAACGCGCTCTTTGCCCTATAAACCAATTGCTTGGCAGCATTTTCATTAACCCCAAGCTGCACCGCTACTTCGGCAAGCCGCTTTTCCTCGTAAACAGTGGCAATAAGAGCTTCGCGTTGTCGTGGCTGCAACTTTGCAAGTGCCAACGAAACAATCGCCGCTTCATCCGCCCGGAGGAGTCTATCGTCAATCTCATCATCGTCCGAGGTCACCTGAGAGCTTTCATCAAGTGGAGCAAATTGCGACTTGGAATTAGCTGCAATTACATCTAGCGCAATAAGTCTGGTTTTCCACTTGAGTAGCTTGAGCACTCCAGTTTCCGAGTCAACTTCTGGCAAGGACGTCATGAGATACAAAAACGCGTCCTGAGTGACCTCTTCGGCCTGGGAGTGATTAGTGAGGTATCGCTTTGCATGTCGAAGCACAAAGGGATAAAAACGAACGTAAATATCTGAAAAGTCTTTGGCGCTCCAGTTTTTTAGAACAAGCGGCGCATCTGATTCGGCGTGATCCTTGAAACGTGGCGACCCGAACTGGTCTTCCCCTGTTTCGTCCAACAGTTCCTCGAGTGGGTCATTGTTGTCAAAATTATCAGCCATTATTTCATCCTGTTGGTAGTGCAAAAAAATGAATCCGGATGGGCGGTTTCCCACCCACCCGGATTACTTATCTCTTTACTTTCTTAGTAGTCAGTGACTACTTAGTTAGCAATGGGATTGTTGCAAGCAATACGCGATCAATGTAGATACGTACTGAGATGTCAACGCCTGCTCCAACGAACTCAACCGCACGGAAGAGGTCGTTAGTTGCAGTTGGAATAGCCGGAACAATTACCCAGTCATTTCCAACCTTGGCGCTCATTCTCTGACCCTCGTAGCCCAATGCATATAGCGCTACGTAGCCCTTGAATGAACCAGCGTTTACCTTCTGGTCAGCACTTTGTCCAACGCCAACGGTCTGAGAAACGGCAGCAACATCGTCATTTCCTGGGATCGAGACGGTTAGAGAAGTGTTGCCCTTGTCGGCTACGGAAGTTACCAACTTGCCAACGGCAACACCGTTAGCATCGGTGGTTACTTCAGCCTGAGCCATGTATCCAATGGTGGTTGAGAACTGAACGGTTATGCCCTTTACTCCGTTGCCTAGCTCGTCCTTCACTGTTGCTACAACGTTGGTTGTAGAACCAGGAGTGATTGAGGCCACAGAAGCAACGGTCAAGCTGTCCTCGCTACCAGCAGCTGCGCCAGCATATGGCAGAGCCACAATCTGAGAAACGCCACCGGAAGTGATTGTTACAGTTCGGGTTCCACCCATTTGGCTCCAGACGCCGACAGAGAAGTCTCCATCGCCATCAGCCACGAAGGTAGCTGTGCCTACTGCGTAAACGTTACCGACCTTGAACTGAAGACCAGCACCAGACACGGTTACAACTGAACCATCTAGTCCAGCCTTGGCCGCGTTAGCAACTGTTCCAGCAACTGTCACAACGAAGGTTGCGTCAATCTCTGGAGCTTTGGCACCTGGAACGGCCTGGTTTACATCGTAAGCACCGAATGCCTTGTCCTCAAGAAGTAGCTTCTTGCGGTTATCGGTAGTGGTGTCCTTGACGTACTGAGCTGTTCCGTAAGCAAGGGCATCCAAAGTGATGGTTGCTACAGCTGAGTCTGCTACTACGAATACGCGTGTGGTGACAAAGTCACCAGCGGTTGTCGATAGCGCACCTGCTGTAGGTCCAAACTGAGCCCTCACATCGGTGAAACCAATACCAGTACCGTTGTCGGTAAAGGTCAAGCTAACTAGTCCATCAACAACGCTTGCGCTAACTGCAAAGTCTGCAGCCTTAGTAGCTCTGTTGTTAGATAGGTCGCTAATTGCAACACGGTAGGCGCCGTTCTTTGGTGCTTGGCCCCACTGGTCAACCATCTTGTAGTTCATGGTTACAGTGTCCCCGGCCTTGATGGTGCGAAGGTTCTCACCAGTTGAGTCGGTTGTGTCAAGAAGGGTGTAGTCAGACTCTGCAACGGTGATGGTCATTACGCCATCAGTGCTGTTGAAGCCAGCCACGCCATCCACAGATGCAACTTGTACCTTCACGGTGTCAGTGGCATCTAGACCAGCGGTTCCTAGGTCAATCGACCAGTTACCGTCTTTGTCAGTGGTTGTGTTGATAGTTGTAGCTTGGTTCAGTGAGTACTGCTTGCCGTCAACGGTGAACTTGTCTGCAGCAGTAACGCCCGAAGGGGTAACTGTTAGCACAACAGGCTTGTTCTTGACTGCAAGTGGAGTAACTGCATCGGTTCCAACGAAACCAGTAACAGTAACTGTCGCGGTCTCTTCACGAACGGTAGCAACACCTGCTGCTTCTACGAAGTTTTCAGCTGCGGTTCCAGTTGAGTTCTCTTCCTTAGCCACAGTTGTGACGCTGATTCCAGCACCGGTCTTAACGGTCACAGTGAACACGTCGGCCTCCACAGCGCCGGCCACTTTGGTGTCTACCGCTTCGTAAACCGTGTCATTGAAAGTGCCGTTATTATCTTGGTCTAGCTGCAATGAGGCTGTGAAGCTATTTGTGCCTGCCACCGTGTGGGAAAGTGATGCTGCATATCCAACAGTCGCCGAGATGTAGGTTGCCTGTCGGTCAGCCGTAGCTCCAGCTCCAGTAAAGTCGACAAGAACGTGGCCATCAGTAATCTGACGAACGTTTATGTCTCCAGTAAATGAAACGTTTGCATATACCGTCGTAGCTCCAATTGCTGGTGCCTGCAAGCTAATTGAACCCACTGCCGCGGAAGCTGGCACGAAGGTGATCTCAGTAGCTGCCGAAACAATTTCGCCGTCGCTGATGTCATTGCTACCATCAAGGTCGATGAAAGCAGTAACAGTTAGCTGGGTTTCAGTTGCGAGTGTTGTGGCGTCTAGGGTTAGCAGCATTGGTGATCCTGCGGCTCCCTTGTCACCAGAAACCGGCTCGATTACGAAATCGGCTGAGGTCGATGTTGCTGTTGTTGTGTTTGAAGTTGAGACTGTTCCTGTGACTGCAACTCCAGGAGAAGCAAAGTCGCTGGAGATAAGGTCCGAGTCTGACTGCGTTCCGGAAATTGCAACCTTTATCACAGAGGCCGAGGTTCCCGTGAGGGCAGTGAAGCTATTACCATTCAATGCCGCAAGAATTGCGTTTAATTCGGCTTGAGTCGAAGTAGGGGTAGAGGTTGTCACTGTACCCGCAAGACCCGAGAAGCTGACCGTTTGTCCCGCGCGTACTTCGCTTGTCACCGTGAGGGTAACCAGTCCATCCGAGGTTCCACCCGCATCGTCATAGATCATTGCAGTAACGCTGGCTGTTTGATCTCCAACAGCATCAGTCACTGCATCTGTACCCGAAGTTGCGATTGCAGTGTCCGCTCCAGTGTTAGCGCCGCCACCAGTCATGGTGAAAACAACTGGCTCCTGGCTACCATTCTCAACCTGGTAACGAAGGAATTCGTATGAACCAGTGGCCACAGATGAGTCAATAGATGCGCTCAAAGTGAATAGAGATCCAGCGAGTGTGCTGAATCCAGATCCGGCACTCGGTGAAAGGCTAATCAATTCCGCATTTGCTGCCTGCGCCGGAAGACCGACTAGGGAAGCTGCGAGAAGAGATGCACCTGCACCAAAAGCCAGACCCTTACGAGTCATGTTCTTAGTCATGTTTATCCTTATTTCTTGGTTTGCCCACAACCAATTGATTGCAGGCTGTAAGACATAGCTACCACCAACCAAGCAGGAGATATCTAACCCTTACAGGAGTAGGTAACCAGAGGAACGGTCTTTTAGTTACTGTCACGTAACAATGTATATACGGTCAAGCAGATTGCATGTCCGTACTTTTCCTAATTAGGTAGGACTGTAGCCTATAGTTTCGAATAAATGAAACGGACAAGCTACCCGGACAATGATGATTGGAGTAATGAAAATGCCTGACTACGAAATAGAGCACACTGCAAAAATAATCGGACTATTGGGGGCAAGCGCGAACGGCACCGAACTTTGCCGCCGACTAGCAAGCGACGATGTGTTTGGACCAGGAACAATCGGCGTGCAGTTATACGCTCTAACGAATGTTGGAAATTGGACATTACTTGGTTCCTTCGGAAAATCAGCCTATGGCAATCAGAAGCTAACGCAGTTTGACGAAAACGTATTTAACCTCGCGGCAAGATCCAGACAAATCGAAACCATCGAGATTGAAGTCGATTCGAGGCTCGCTGAGGTGACAGTCTGTGTTCTGTTGAGAAACGACATTCCCGTCGGAATGTGGGTGAGGGTTACAACTCCAGGAACCTACATTTTTAGACCTATACCCTTTGCCCTTCGGGCGATCCAAGACGCCGGTGGTTTGTTTATGGACGCCATCGGCTTTAGGGCGGTAGCCGCAAGCGAAAGCGTGAAGGACGCGTCTCCAGACGACATGACCGAACGCCAAATGGCAATCTTGATTGAAATGGCCCACGGTAAGACCAACATTGTTATTGCCCGAGAAATGATTTTGAGTGAATCCACCATTAAACAAGAGTCAGTGAGAATCTTTCGAGCTATTGGCGTTGGCACTAGACAGCAGGCGGTGCTTAAGGCAAGAGCCCTAGGGCTATTGCCTGAAGGGATTGAGGTTGGGGGCTAACCCGACGTCATCAACGGGACTGGGATGGAGCATAAAGATCCTGCAATCTAAACCCTTATTCTGAATTAGGGATTTAGCCACAATCTCGGACTCACAGTTTTCAGTGATCTTTTTCTACTAGCCGTTTTGACACCATTTTTGTGACCCTGTGAAAATGTTGGCTGGAAGCTATGCTCTTCCTCTCTCTTGGAAAAGAAAGTGCACTCAGGCCGAACCCTCAGCCCGCACTAAAGAGGCCTTTGCATCGCAAAATTCTTTAATCCGGGCAATCGAGGTCACGGCCAGCCCAGCCTCTCGACAACCCCTCTACAGCGACGCACTCTTTCATACACTCCCCCCAAGTCCATAATGTTAAGTTCAAGCCTGCACGAATCGCGGATCATGACGCACTCATCGGCCAAATCATGGGCGGAGCAGTGATGCCAATTTGCGCAGATAAAGCACTCCATGTGCCGACCATCTGGGGGTTCTTTTTGTGGTGTTTTGAGTTATCCACAGAGTAAAGCCTGGGGGCTTCGAATGTGTCGATTTTAAACTCGGTGGTCGAACAACGCAGTCATGACCGCGAGCACCGCAGTGCCTTCCAGGAAGACACATGTGTGGATCACTCACATAAGTCCTTAAGTGGCCTCCAGCACCCGCCTGGGACTCTTAGGGACCCCGAATAGGAGTCGCTGAACAATTCACGTGAGGTTTCTGCGCAACCCGCCCTTGACCAACGAACAGACCCTGCTACGGTTGGCGTCCACGTCATTAGGCCTGAGAGACGGTTGCGGCATAATTTAACAACACCAACAAATCCTTTCCCCTAGGTACGAGGCCTCGTCGTTCGCGAAAAAAAATAAATACTTCTGAGGCATGAATGGCTCTGCCCTGACTTCCTGATTTCGAGCTCAAAGCTGTCTTCAGCAGCAATACTCAGTTATTAAGAACATCGCTGAGACGTTGAAGAGGTTGTGTGTGTAATAACTCCCAAGAGAGAGGCTCTAGTAACTCCCAAGACGAAGACCGATTCTAAAATGCAATTTAAGATTTGCCTACCCAGGATCCGAGACGAAGAATTAAAAACTAAAAACTAAAAACTAAAAACTAAAAACTAAAAACTACAACGCTAACTACCAATCGAAACTAAGTTCGTTAGGACTCCAGAGCTATTCATGATCAGTTTCTACTTCTGGATCTCTGGAAGACATAGTTGGTAATGAGAGTTAGTGTGGACGGCGCCTGAGGAATCCCGCTTAAATCCCGTCAAAGACTTGAAAGATTGTGCATAGCAATGACAAGGTCGGAATAGTTCGGATAGAAGGCAAATGTATCTTGACAGGCCATCGAACCCTGATACACAGCCGTTTCCGCTTTACTTTTCGGCTCACTTACATACTTCGTTATTTAAAGGGTCAAGGTTTCCTAAACCGTGTGTCGGGTGTTCGATTCACCTCGGGGCCACTTTTTTGGAAAAACTTCATTATGAAAAAGGGCGTGACGACCGCAAGGTCATCACGCCCTAAAACTTTTACGTGCTGGTTG
>Ga0209390_10006288_pt1 | contig 16084 bp, 26 predicted proteins | sample BON01_FD_187212 | JGI IMG/M metagenome (GOLD analysis project Ga0209390, IMG submission 187212) | Freshwater microbial communities from Lake Bonney liftoff mats and glacier meltwater in Antarctica - BON-01 (SPAdes) (version 2) | ecosystem: Environmental > Aquatic > Freshwater > Ice > Glacier... | reverse complement strand
CCATCTGTGCCGATGCACGCGGCGTAGGCAATAATCCATATCCTATCTCGCCTGTGAGGCGCACCAAAGGCAGAAGCTGGTATGCAGTGCCATTCTGCATTATACCCGATCTCCCATAAATCTTGCAGGACCGTGACAAGTCCTTTACTACGCAGGTTTGCCACGTTTTCGATAATTGCATATCTTGGTTTGAGCTCATTAATTAACCTTTTAAATTCTTTCCAAAGTCCTGATCTTGAACCACTAATTCCAACTTGTTTTCCTGCACAAGAAATATCCTGACAAGGAAATCCTCCTGCAATAATGTCAATTTGCTTTAGCGTTTTAAAATCGTCTTTAGTTAACTTTGATATATCCGAAAATATCGGAATATCACGCCAATGTGTTTTTAATATTTGTTGGCAAAAGGGATTGGTCTCGCAAAAAGCCACTGTTTTCATTCCTGCTTTTTCCAGACCGAGAGAAAATCCGCCTATCCCTGAAAAGATATCAAATACCGATAATGATTTTTTAAGCATCTCTTTCCTAACTAAATGGTATTTCGTCATCGTATATTTCTGCCTCTGGCATAACTGCCTTTGTGCCGCTTTCTATCTTGTACCTGCCGTTACTTTGCTCTGTTGTATCCGTCTTTTCTTTTGGATACGTTAGAATATTAAACTCTGTAACTAGTACTTCGATGTTTGCCTCAGCTGTTCCACTACTGGTCGTATAAGCTTTAGCCTTAGGTATTCCTCTGACAAATAAACCCATCTTGTCTTTGACGTACAGCTTAATAAGTTTGGACATTGTTTCAGAATTGGATTTGCATTCAAACCAACTAGTATCCTGTTTTTCTTCTCCATTCTTATCTTTGTACTTCCTGTTCACACAAAGCTTAAACACTACCCAATTCGGACGATCTCGTTCATTCGGGCATTTTGCATCTTGATATACGTAGCCTATCAGCTGGATCTCTGCACTATTTCTCATGCTGTCGCCTCTATTAAAAATTGGTCAGACTTTTTGGGTAAAGCTCTTTCCATCATTGTATAAAAATCATCCCAACTAGAGGAAGCTTTCATAAAAGCAATAACTGTATGCATGTGCTGGGATAATGCCGGATGTCCTAATTCGTTTGTTAGAAATTGGTGATATCTAATATATTTATTGTCTTCTTGACGTACTTTTAACTCTTCTCTAATACCAGGGGCTAATCGGGAATAAATTAGATCATTCTTATAATTTCCAATGCAACCAGGCCTTTTTTGAGACTCTGTTTTATTCATGATCCATCCCTTCAACCTAAATATTTCTTCATAATACTTATTTGGGAATACTTTTTCCCAATGAGAATACTCTTTAGTCAAATAAAGATTAAGTAACTTTTGCAATGCGGATTCAGGCCTGTCCATTTGATAGCCAGTAGCTTCATCAACCAAGGCGTTAATCCCAACATTAGCAAGAGATCTAACCATCATTTCCGATGCTTCATCCATTCTGAGTTGATTCTTCATTAATCTATTATCTTTTCTAGCTTCTAAGTAGAGATCACATATAGCTGGTAGCATTTCAGCTGCAAAACCTTTTTTAAGATTATTGTTTTTATCTAGATAGATTATTTCGGTGGTTATCTTTTTAATTTCTGGAGTTATATATTGTTGGACAGTATAAGACTCCAAAAGTCTATGGACACCAGGTTTATTCCAATAACTACCTCCGCTGGGTCTATCAAATGCCCTAAATATAGCTCCACCGCTTAGAATCCTTGAACCGTCTTCTAAAACTGCACAACGTAATGTTTTTTGCATAATTTTCAACTCTCCTTCGTGAGTGGCTTTCAGTAATTTATTTTTGATTGTTGTAGATTTATTTGTCATTATTCCACTCTCCTAAAATCTGTTATATCGTTAATTAGTTTTCGGTATCCACTTGTAGCGTCTTCGTCTAATCCTTCTTCAAGGACTCTATTAGCTCTAATCATCCTTTTTAAAGTCTCTTTATCTTCATCATTTTTGGCCCATTCAAAAATCTTACGGAGTTTTTTTGTATGTTCTGTTTGGCAATCCTAAATTAAACTCATTAAACACATTATGAGCTCACCTTTGTGTGGATATCTATAATTCTCGTCTATAAAATTCATATCAAAACCCTCCATTTGGTTTGTAAATTATTGGCCTATGGCTATTATTTTCATAATGCAATTCAAGAGTTACTTTATTTTGCGAAGCTGCCATTTTCTTAACCACTCCTTCAATTGCAGTCTCGAATCTGCTGTAAATGCTATCAACATAAAACGTTGAACCTGTTAGGATAATTCTGTTGTTTGGCGCATCTTCACTAACTCTTAGTTTATCAAACCAAGCGTTGAGAATATGATTACCCGTTTTCTCGGGAAAATACTTGAGCAAATCCTTTTTGAATTGCTCCCATCTTTGGCAATTTGATTGAATTTGAGCTGGTTGAGCAACCACTGGCATCAGAGCTGCTTGTTGTTTAACAGCTGAGGTATTTAGCATTTTTATCTCAGAACCATACGTCATATGAACGCAAGTTTTTAGCTTTTGTTTGTCATGTTCAGAGAAGCTAAATTTAGCTTTTATACTGATTCCTAGCTTGTTTGGCTCAAGTTCCGTAAAGGTACAATTCTCCATGATTTCCTCACTGGTTTTGCTATCAAATGCCTTGAAGATCTCCGCCTTCAACTGCGTTATTTGGTCTATTCGCCCTGTATTCACACTGCCCTCCTCGCTAGATATGCTTGCAGTCTCTTCCACTAAAATCCGTGATTTCAGTTGTACGATTTTTTCGTACGGTTGCTCTTCCAGCTGGTCACAATTGACCACCTTGCTTGCCACAACACGGATTTCTTCTGCTTGGTAAACCTTGGCTAGCTCCGCAAGAGAGCTAATAGCCAAGGTTGGAACTTCGGTAATTGGTTCTTGCGCTGCTGGTTCAGGTTTTGTGTTTGAGATTTGTACGATTTTGCAAGGTTGAATTTTTCCCTCACTCGTGCACGCTAAAGGAGTATTAACTTCAATAGGAGTACTAGAGAAAAAAGAAGAAGAATAAGCTTTAGCTTCTTCTTCTTTTTTCTTACCGTTATTGGGTATTACATATATGTTGTCCAATTTTTGTTGGAGAGGGGTACACGAATTTTTGCATAGCTCTACTTGGTTTTGAGGAGTAGTTGCTACCTTTTTTTCTAGACCAATTTCACTATAGAAATGAGGCGTGTCTTTCCATACTAAAAGATACATATTATTGTTAAATCTTTTACCGTGATAATATTCAGTTCTAAAATCTCTTTGCAGCAATCCTAACTTTTCTAATAAGACCAATTTTCTTCTGATTAACTCAGTAGTACATTTATGCTTATTAGCTAAATACTCATAACCTATCTGCCACCCATAGCCGCTTAGCTTTGACGAGTAGACTATATTACCTTGGATATTCGTTTTCTTAGTTTTATACCAAGACCTAGCTTCTATGTAGATATCAATAGCCACGTGGTCAGGCTTTCCCTTATTAGTAAGGATGATATTGTATAAAGCCTCTATTCTGATATTCCCTTCTTCCTTTAAGAGGTTCTTTTTATTATTAATTTTTGTATTGAGGTTAGTTTGTGCTTTCATGCCACCCCTCTTAATCTTGGTAACAACACTATTTTTTGTTTTTTTATTTGATTTGGAGTGCTTAATACAAAAATCTCTTTGTAATCTTTTCCCTTTCTTAACTCATAGAAAGATTGACTCAACTGCTCTTTTTGTCTAAAAATATAATCACTACATCCGCCCCTATCGGAACGTTTAGAATTGCGCGCTAAAGAAACATCTAACTCTATATCAAATACAATAGCTATTGTCGGTATATGATATTTACAAGCCATTTTTAGATAGCCTTGTCTATCTTCCAATCTCGTGTTTGTGGCATCAATTACTGATAGTTTTTTTGCTTGTAGACGCTTAACTAAGATCTCATTAAGCAATTGAAAGCCTGGTTGCAAAAATCTCATATCAGTTTCGCTGTCGCAAATATTAGCTCGGCATACATCTGAAGAAATAATTTGGGTAGGCAAAAAATGTTTCTTTGCAAAAGTAGTTTTTCCAGAACTTCCTACACCAACTAGCAATATCAGTGATGGGTCTTCTATTATAATCTCATTAATATTTTTATTATCACTCATGCATTCCCTCCTGATAGTTTCACAAATCCTTGCGGTGTTTCTATTTTATGGGTGTAATATTTATCGGCATCTGTTTGTGGTAAAAGAAAACCCTTTGAAGTTTTTAGCTTGTTTTCTATAATTTCAAATCTGCTAGATTGATGTAATAGCTGCAAAAAATGCTTACCGAACAAGTACAAAACCGAGTAATCGCCGATACAGTACATCCATGCATTGTCTTTTTGATAAATGCCAGCGTCGTAATAGCTTTGATCTAACGTTACTCTTTGCTGCACCTCGATCCAAAAATTCTTGGTATTAGAAAAGTGCTGATCGTATTTAATCTCAAAACCTTGAGCATTTTCGCCTATCTTAAATTGCCAATCCTTGCTTTGAAAATTAACTAACGGTATATGTAGCTCATGTAAAAATAGAGCCGCGCAATGATCTTGAAATTCTTGTCCTATAGGCAATCTTTCTTGATACAATTGTTTATAGTATTCAGCATTCATTCCCATAAACCTCCCAACCCTCCACTTTCTTACGAGAAAACAATTCTATTTTGTTGCCGTACGTGTACAGAGTTTCAATTATGTTTCTGAATTCTTCGGGCTTTTCCGAATGCTTCCTAGTTTTTGCTATAGTTAGTATAGACTTAAAACGTTGCGTATTATCTGGTGTACAACTGCCTTTAGTCCCAATGAGTAACAATTCATGCTGTACAGAGTTGTAGTTACCTACGAAAGAGTTTGTTTTGTCCCAGATAAAGTGAGCTTTATATTTAAAGCCCCAAGCTTTAAGCACTTCGTTACCTTCGTTCATTAGCATTGGAGCGGTAACCCACATAAATAAAACCGCATCTTTTTCTGCTAAGTCGACAACTGGCATGTCACACAACTCTTGTAAACTCATGGTGTTATAATGATCTACTGCACCACCATGACTTCCTCCGCTTCTTTCGTCGCCATAACTCCAAGGTGGGTCGGCGTAAATAACTCTGTACTTGCCTTTAGGCCATTCGTTTACTTTGTTAGCCTCCAAACGTTCAGCTTTGCGAATATTGGTATAAACTTTCTTGATACTTGAATTCCCAGAAGCTACTTCAGCTTTTTGTTCATCAGTGCCTTTCCTCTGGATAGCATCGTATTGCTCGGCTGTAGATCTACTTACCCCTGCTTTTTGAGCTATTATTTCTAAAGTTTTGCCTTTGGTAACTTCACTTAAGCCTACTGGTAGGCTAATGTTAGTATCTCTTTCTACTAAGTCATTCCTAGTACCTTGCCTAACCTTAGCCTTTTCTTGCTCGAACTCCTTGAACTGATATGCTAAAGCCAGTCTTGTCTCTGTTGGTAAATTTCTACGGCTAAACTGGTTGTTTATCATCCAGAGCTTTACGTCTAGTTCGCTTTCTAATTCTTGTTTCTTATTTACTGTGGTGAATGGAATATAATTTTTATGGCATATAGCATAACGATGGTGACCATCTATTATAGTATTGCCCCAAATTATTAACGAATCACGGCAACCCTCAGCTATTATAATTTCTTCTAAGCTTTCTTGCTCCTCAAGCGACAATGGCGGTATCAGATCTTGGAATTCAGGGTTTATGTTTAGTTCCCTAATCATGCATTTCCCCCTTCTACTATCAAAAGAATATTTTGTTGATCGTTTTGCGCACGACTTATGACATATGCCCACAGTGCAACCATGTCGAAATGTTCTAATTCTTCTCTTGCTGAGTTCATTTAAACCTCTTCGTGGTTAGTTCTTCTATATTCAGTATCAATTCTGCTAAAGTTCCTGCATCCCTTGCAAAGACATCTTGGCCAGTCTCTCCTGCTTCAATCATTCGCATAATGCGTTTGGCGATCTTTTGTAAGTCATCAATCATTGCTGTTCTCCTTTTATTAAGGTCTCTAAAATCTCGTGGCACTCAGCTTCTTTTGTGATAGCCATATGCCTTATTTTTGTTGCCAATTCTGCCAGATCGCTATTTATGTTTCTCGCTCTTACTACTAATAATGCAGCCTGGGCATATAGATTATTTAGCTCTTTTCTTTCTTCATCCAGATCTACTAAACGTGAATCAGTCATTAGATTTCTCCCTTGTTGATGCTATCTAAGAATGCGTTGTAGTCAGTTTTTTTTGCAGTAGACATATGAGCTATCTTTTCCAGGATAGCTTCTGCCTTTTTGGCTATTAACTTTACATCGTCATATAACTGATTTAACTCCCTTACGTCTTCGATCATGCATCTAGCTTCTTTCATTTGCGATCTAGTCGGCTTAGTCATTTGTTTGCTCTGTTATGTTAGTTGGTTTTGGCTCATAACATTCTAAGGTTTTGTCATCGATCCAAATCGTAGTAATGTCATTCGCACAATTAATTAAAGAACCACTAAAAATAATCTTAATACCTATAGGAAGGTAAAAAGCTGTAGAACGATTATTAAGGCAAAAAGCAATGTATTGACGTTTATCATCACCTTCCAAAAATATTTTAGATTGGTCTTTGTTTATCTTTTGTATAGTGCCTGTAAAATTATTGTGAAGAGTCGTATTGGATACCAATAGTGATAAATATTTTTGTATAAAAGCATCGTTAATCACAATCTTTCCATAACGTTCTTTTCCTGTTTTTTGACATTCTATAAAAACTCCTTGGTCAATTAGACGTGTAAATGCTCTTTGGATAGTTTGATCTGATAAACCAGTTTTAGTTTTTATTAGAAAGTTAGCACAACAACCATGTTCAAAACCATTTCGGGCAATGCATGCCATCGTTATAACGCCATCAGTTGGTTTACTGTGGAACGTTTTTAAATAATCATCAAATAACGGAACTGTAATTTTATTCATCAAAGAGCCTAAAACAATTTGTAACAGAAAATATTAAATGATATTCTCACGACATAAAACAGCCAATATGGCACTTGATAATTAACAAAGATTAACTAAATAAAATGTACAATCATAAATTCTACAAACAGAATCGCAGACTGCTAATGATAGGAACATTTTTAGAGTATTTTGATCTAATGCTATATGTGCATATGGCATCAATATTAAATGATGTGTTTTTTGATACTACTAGTGAGTTTAATGAGAAATACGGTGCGGCATTTGCTTTCTGCTCTACATTTTTGCTAAAACCGTTTGGCGGTTTTTTTATGGGGTATTTAGGAGATAAGTATGGTAGAAAGAGCGTGTTGATTTTGAGCACGTCCATAATGGCTCTTTGCTGCTTAGTAATTGCTAACTTACCACCCTACGCTCAGATTGGAATCTCGGCATCTATTACGCTCACTTTGTGCCGTCTAATACAAGGTTTTGCTTCTATCGGTGAAACTACTAGCTCAGAAATATACATGGCCGAAAATTTATCTCCTCCTAAAAGATACTTTTCTACAGCCTTAATAGCATACGCAGGAGTGTTAGGAATGGCTTTTGCTCTTTTTATTGCAAAATTAATTATTACTTTTAACTTAAATTGGAGAGCAGTCTTTTGGATCGGTTCTATTATTGCAATTATTGGATATAGAGCAAGACGAGTTCTTCACGAGTCTCCTGAATTCTTAAGTGCAAAACAGAAATTACTTGTTTTGCTTAAAATTGATCAAAACACGAAAAAAGGGAAATTAGCAATGCAGGATGAACATTTAAGTCCTATGCTAATAATATCTCCTGTAAGAGCAAAATTTGCCTATTTTTGTGCTTTCTGCGGCTGGCCAGTATGTTTCTATTTTTCTTACGTATATTGCGGAGATATATTAAAGCAAGACTTTAACTTCACCAAAGAAATGGTTATTCACCACAATTTTAACTTGTCATTATTTAATATAGTAGGGCTATTTGGTTGGGTTTATTTAACAAATTTTATTCACCCTTTAAAGCTTCTAAAATTTAAACTATTTTTCTACGTGCCATTTTTATGTAGCGTACCATTTTTGCTAACAATAGCAGAGAGTTCTTCTCTCGTACTATTCATTCAAATAATAGGTATCGTACTTGGGAACTCTACTATACCAGCAAAAGGCGTATTTTTAATGCATTTTGGTACTTTGGAACGCTTTAAATATTCAGCATTTCTAAATGGCCTATCTCATGTTGCTTTGTACATAGCAACATCTTTTGGACTGAATTACTTTAGAAATAAGATGGGAAATTACGGTATACTATGTATTTCTCTACCAGCTACCATTGCTTTTGCTTGGGGCGTGAAAGAGTTTATTAGAATGGAAAAGAAAACTGGAGACTATTATATAGATTTTAAAACAACTCAAAATGAATTATCTAATTGAAAAATGGGAATTATTGAAGTGTGTTGGAATTAGGAGAAAGCTATAATGTAACTTGTTCTACAATTATATCATGATATAATGAAAACTTTATTTCATGGTATAATAAAAACATGAGTTATATACTAGGCATAGTCTCTCAAAAAGGAGGAGTTGGTAAATCTACATTAGCTCGTTTATTTGCAGTAGAACTTGCAAAAGAAGGATTTCTTGTAAAAATAGCTGATCTTGATACTCAACAAACTACTTCTACCGATTGGTCTTCAGATCGATATGAAAACTCCGTAAAACCAGACATACAAGTACAACCTTTTGGAAATTTAAAAACAGCCATCAATGAAGCAAAAAATTTTGATATATATATTATAGACGGTAAACCCCATGCTTCTAATCAAACAATAGAAATAGCTCAAATCTCTGATATAATTATTATCCCTACAGGTCAAACTAAGGATGATTTAAGACCGGCCGTTGCTCTTGCACATAGCTTAGTAAATTCTAATGTAGAAATAAAAAAGATATTCTTTGTATTAGTAAAAACTACTAATAGCGAAATAGAAGTAGAGGCTGCCCGAGCTTATCTTGCACAAACGGAGTACGTTACATTATCCGGTCACTTACCTATTTCTACAGCCTATGGTACTGCTCACGATCAAGGTAAAGCAGTGACAGAAACTGCTTATAAATCTCTTAATAATAAAGCAATGCAGATTACACAATCAATAGTTGATCAGCTAGCTATCATAACTAATAAACCTAAAAAGAAAAATGCTTAATACAAAAAATTTACACAAAAAAGGAATGCCTATTTCCCGTGATAAATCACAAAATATTATACAAGATAGTGTAGTATCAAAAGATAAAAAGAAGCCTTTGCAAGTTATGATTAGCCAAGAATTATTTGAAGAATTTAGTATTTCTGCCGGACAAAAATTTGGTTTTGAGAAAGGAGCAAAATCAAAATTGTTTTTAGAAATATGGCGCACTTACAAAAAGTTATCATGACACCATGATATAGTGATAACTTTTTAACATGATCTCATGAAAAGTAGGTAACATGATATTATTCTATATATCTTATCATTATAGTTGACTTGGTTCTTTATCGTTTTTTACTATAATCTCCAACTTTTCAACGCCACAATAGCCTCCAACTGCATTCGCATCGCTTAATATTCGTTCAAGAGAATAGTCTGTAAATAAAACATCTTGGCTCATATGTAATTCAAGTATCTCTCCTACTCTGCGTACAGTCCCTAAGGAAGATAAGAAATTATAGGCTTGGCTAGGCTTGAGGCTTCCAACCAGCTTTGCTCTGTACTGGGTTTCATCGCTTCTATGCGTTATTGCTTGTTGTTCAACCAGGTTTAGATAATTCTCTCGCTCTGCTTGAGTGGTGTGCTGAATTATTTCAGCTTCCGTTGCTCTAGCCAGTAACTTAAAACCTGAGTTAGCAGTTTTAACGGCATCTCTCCCCTCGTATCTGTAGACGGTAGCCATATATGACATGAACCGAGCCTTTGAGACAAAACTATGTCCTTGGAGTTTAGCTTTCCTGGACATATCTAGTAATATTTCATTCATTGCATTTTGAGTAAAATCACGACCTGAACGATTTTGAAGTTCCAAGCATTCCTCGGTAGTTAGTGGATAATGGTCGCCTAGACTCTTTGGCTTATCGTATTGTTTGAAGTATAAGAATTTAGCTTGTTTAGCCTTAATTTCAGCGTTTGTTGGCTTTTTACGTTTGTTAAGAACCCGTTTATGTTGTTTCAATGGAATAATTTTTGAGGATTGTGTTGCATTTGCCTCACACTCTTTTTTCGCTCTAACTTCTTGTGGTTTGGCGTACTTACTCGTTTCTGCTAAAACTAAAGAATCAGAATTTTTATAAAAATTAGATTTACTAGATCTATTATTTATATATTTTTCATACTTATATATAGAAGTCGGAAGTGGACTTCCGAGTTTAACACTTTTGTAATGTTTTGTTGAGTTACCTAACAGGTAGCGACCTTCGGGAGTATATGCAAACACATACACATTCTTTTTCAACGCTCCGTTGATACGAGTAGCTTTTCTCCACCTACTTAAGAATATATGATTAATATTTTTGCGAACAGTACGTAATTGTCTATCTGTTATGTTTAATTTTGCACAAAGATATTCCAGAGAAAAGTAAGCAAATCCTAAAGGAGAACGTTCTATTAAGGTGCTGACAAGAGAAACGAGTTTTAGTTCGGTCTCTGTTAGTCTATGACTTGGATCATTGCTTCTGCAAATATTTTCCCATGTATCTTTAGTAACACGAAAAGTATGATCTTCTTCCTCGGAATAATAGTCAAAGTAGTAGTTGTAAGCGTTAGGAAAAGTAGGCCTGGGAGCTTTCTGCTCCTGTTTTAATGCTATCACGGCAATATTACCATTTGTTGTGGTTAATGTAATTTTTTTAAACACCAACAACAAATAACTTGACGAATAGGTAATATAACACTATTCTGAAACCGTTGTCGGTATTCAGTTCGGCAATAAAAAACTATATTAACGTCGGCAAAACGTTTTAAAGTTTAATTCTGAAAAAAGTTAGAAAGTGTCTCAAAACTGGATCTAACTTCTCTAGTTGATTTACCTAATGCTTCTTAAGTCATAAATTTCCCCTCCTTGGGGTACAATGTGAATATCTGTCTACTCTAGTGATTAGTATTTTAAAAATCAATATCATTTACTTGATTATTTAAAAATATTTTTATTGATTATTTTTATAAGATTGATATTATTTTATAATAATATTAAACAAAGTTTACAGATTATGATGATAAAAGATAAATCAATAATTATTGAAGCAATAGATGGTTCTGAGTTATATTCATCTGTTCAGAGTAAAATTTTGCAGGAACTAATAAAAATTTCAACTGATTATTTAGCTACAGCAAGTGCTAAATATCTACATAGAACTGTAGGAGTCTCTATAGCAGCGGTATATACAGCTTTAAAAGCTTTACAAAATAATGGAATAATTATAAAAGTTTTAAATGAAAACAACACTTATAGACTAGATCAAGAAAAATTAGTATACATTTTACAGTTGGATCAAAACAAAAATGCAAAGAAAAAGTCTAAAGAAATTTAGCTACTTTAAGCCTTTTTCCGCTCTTTATGGTGGTCAGCATATTTATCTAGTATGGTTTTTATTATTTTTTGATATGGAATATGATGTTTAGAGGCTTGGGACTTAAAAAAATCTACACTATCTTTGCTTAAAGAAAGAGTAATTTTGATAGAGTCATTTTTTAAAATTAAATCCTTTGGTGCTGGTAGAAAATCATTTATTATTTCTACTTTTCCTATCTCGCCCTTACTGTATTTTATTTTCTTTTTCATAAATTTTTTTCCCCTTTCTCCAATAACCTGCGCCGAAAATTCTTATACAATTGTTTCTAATAGTAAAACGAACGGTCAAAATATGTTTTTCTACTTTACCTAAGCAAAAATACCTATTTTCATTATTGCTATGATCAAGATCTTTTAGCACCACTCTATTTAAATCTAAGAAGGCATTTTGCGCTTCATAAAAACTTATATAGTGCTTCTCTATATTTATCTTATTTTTTTCTTCGTCCCATTCAAAAGAGAATTGCATCTTTTTGTTTCATGCTAACATGACTATACATTAATGTACATATATTTATATTGATAATTATCCATATAGCACAGTAAATAAAAAACTAATAATATTATTGTAATTTTAAATTAAAACTATTGACTTTTTATTTTTCTTCATTACACTAACCTCATAACAACAATTTATGAGGTTCACTATGCAATATCCAAAAAGTTTCCTAAGTCCACTATTAGCACAGGCAAAATTACGTTTTTCTGGAAATAACGATGGCGGATCAACTCCGCTATGTAGTATTCTTACAACTAATTATTGTAATAACACTATGACCAGCAACTCTAATATTTCCGAAATTCCAACTTTCCACCAAGTTAAGGAAGAAGAGCAACGTACGGATTACGGCTTACCTCTTTCTGAAGTTGTAGCTACATTTGGTCGTAGAGCTAAGAGCGTGTATGAAAGCACTTTAGTATCCCAAAGAGGAATGAGAACGCTAGAGAAAGCTGATGAGTATGAAATACCTTACGATGCTTGTAGCATTAACTTTCTAGAATTATTTGACAAAGTAGAAGAATTTGAGAGAACTATAGCCAGAGCTAAAGAATATGGGATAGACTGGCAGAGTTTTGGTTATGACCTACTCGGAATAGAGCAAGAAATATCCGAGGCTGTAGCAGAGGAACATAGCTATAGAAAGTATGCTTATTTAGATTTCTTAGAAACTCGTGGGTTAGCGGGGTAATATGAGAGATGGAAGAGAAATGTTCTCAGCGATTTTTGAGAAATATAATAATGAAGATTTTTGTGCGAGCAACATTTGGCTTAACGATATAAGATCTAGAAAAGGCGGTGTTGTGAAAGATAATTTGGTATTTGAAGAATCTGAAGTAGCGAAGATGCCAAAGAATTTAAGTGGTGGAGACTATGTAGCATTTTTAGCTGATGTAGAGTTTAAGAATGTTGAATTTATGAACATATTTGAAGTAAGCGGAGATGTTAAATGAGCAGACAAAAGGCAATGTTCACGGCAGTGTTTGAGAGATATGAGCAAAGTATGGAATTGCTTAAACAAAGAACTTGTTTCCGTGATGTCAGAGTAAGAGAAGGTGGTCTTGTAGCAAAAGAATTAGTATTCGATGAAGAGACTTCTGGTAAAATAACAGGTCATTTGACTATAGGAGAATACATAGCATTTTTAGCTGATGTAGAGTTTAAAAATATAGAATTTCAATATCCGCATGGTTGAGGGGTTTTTAGCATGAAGAAGAAATTGAACAAACATGATCTTATTAAGTTCACTAATGCAGGTTAGTCTATAGAAGATCTTCTAGAATACACAGGAATGAGCAAGAAGGCTTTGCTAGCATTCATGAAGGGGCATGATATTAAAGTTAAAAAAGCAGTTGTTCCAAAGGAGGATTCTAGCCAAAAAAAGGCAAATAAACACGCTATTAATAAGCCTATGACAGGCGATTTGAGAGCTTGCTTTATTTTGAGTTTAATACTAATTACTCCTTTTTGCATAGTTGGTTTAATTGTAGGATGGTCTAGGTTTTTTTAGGATGGTGATATGGATACAAAAATAGATAAAAAGCAAGTAGCCGACTTATATCATTCAGGGATGAATATGAGGCAAATCGGAGAAGTCATAGGCGTAAGTCAGTCAACTATTTGCCAATTTATGATAAAGTATAATATTAAAGCACGTCCTTCTGGGTCTAAGGCGAATGGTGAAAGAGTAAAACTAGATAAAGAACAGGTCGCTACTATGTGTGAATCTGGCATGAGTCAATCAAAAATCGGAAAGGCACTTGGTGTAAGTAATGCGTTGATTTGTAAGATTATGAAAAAGCATGGTATTAAAGCTCGAAAAACAGGTCGAGGTCGTCCAAAGAAAATAAAAGAGAAAATTGAAAATGAATAGTTTAGAAAGAGAAAATTGGCTCAAAGAGCGCAAGACGTATATCGGAGGCACTGACATAGGTGCAATAATTGGGGCTAACCCTTCTTATAGAACAGCACTTGACGTCTATTTGGATAAAACCTCGGAAGGTGTAGTAGAAGTTACAAGTGAACCTGCATATTGGGGGAGCATGCTAGAAGCTGTTATAGCCGAGGAATATTCCAGGCGCACGGGTTTTGAGGTAGAAGTACCTGCGGGACTAATTCGTCATAAAGAGCGTCATTTCATAGGAGCAAATATTGATCGCTGGGCTAACGGCAGAAATCACATATTAGAATGTAAGACTGCTGGCTTTATGAAAGCTCATGAGTGGGGTGAGGTAGGAACTGACCAAATACCTGAAGTTTATAAATACCAAGTAGCTTATTATGCGGCAATTACGGGAGTATCTAGAGTAGATATAGCGGTATTAATAGGTGGTCAGGATTTTCGTATATACCAATATTTAAAAAACAAGGAGATGGAGGATAAGCTAATTAGAGCTGCTGTTTTATTTTGGAACAAGTATATCCTTACTAATACTCCACCTACTCCAAAAACGGATGCAGATACGGCGAAATTATTCCCAAAGGGGAATGGTCTTGAAGTAAGAGCCGATGATACTATCTTACAGAAGGTAGACATGCTTCAAGATCTAAAGGTTCAAAACTCTAATGTAGAAAAAGAAATAAAAACTTTAGAGGTAGAAGTAAAAAACTACATGCAAGATGGGGAGCTACTAATTGACAATGTTGGTCATTTAAGAGCTACGTGGAAGAATAGAAAAGGCTCAAAACGTCTAGATACGAAGAGTTTAGAGGAAGAGCATAATGAGATATACAGACAATATTTAAAAGAGGGTGAAGCTTATCGGGTTTTTGCCTTAAAACAATAAAATATACGAGGTTTATATGGGTCAATTAGTTAGAAATACTACGCAAGGAAGTTCAATAGAAGCAATGGATAAGTTGCTCAAATATTCAGAAATATTAGCAGAGTCTACGATAATACCGGCTCACTACAAAGGCAATAAGGGCGATATCTTTGTGGCGGTACAAACGGCATACAGAATGAACCTTGACCCGATGATGGTCATGCAAGGAACTTATGTTATACAAGGTAAATTAGGTATGACTAGTGCATTTGCCATATCACTGGCGAATAGCAGCGGTTTGTTTGTAGGTGGGATAAGATATAGAGTACAAAAACTTGGTGAAGACATAGAAGGTTCAGTTAAGTTTTATAATAACGGTACAGAAGACAAGAAAAAAGTACAATTTTCTAATATACAAGTTACTGCATATACTAATTTAAAAAGCAATGGTGAAGAAATAAGCTATACTATCGGCATGAAAGAAGCGATAGCCGAAGGGTGGACAACAAAAGCAGGTAATAAATATCAGAGCCTACCTGAGCTAATGCTGCGATATAGGGCTGCTACTTTGTTAATTCGTACTCATGCCCCTGAAGTCATCAACGGTATGCACATGACTGAGGAATTAGAGGATGTACATAGTGCAAAAACTATGAGAATGGTAGAAAGCCCACCCAAAGAAAATAAAGCCGTAAGCCTTTTGGACAGCTTTTTAGAAGTTGAAGAAATTATTAGCTATACAATAGAAGAAGGCAATGTTTTAGAAGCCTTACCTACTATCCACAACGATAACTGTCTGATGCTACATGGATTAATTGCCCAGTATAACATTTCGCAAGAGTTAGTTTCAAAATGGTGCGATGCCGGCGGAGTTACTACATTAGAGGAATTAGACAATAATAAAGTACAATCGTGTATTGACTATATTATCAAGAGAAATCAAGATGAGAAGTATGTTGGTCAAGATATAGAGAAGTAGGCTAGTATGAGTGATGAAGAAGAGTATGAATACTGGATGCTAGATGATGGTTTTACTGGCGTGTTCGAGGAAGAAGATTTAAGATACTGTCTTAATCGTCAATCAATAATATAGAAACAGAATTAAAATGGCTCAAAGATCTAACATTCTTAATTCTAGGTTTAGTTATCAGCTTTTGGTTCGAATAATTACCCACAATTTCTGTGAGTAGCTTTGTGTATTTGTTCA
>Ga0209390_10006286_pt1 | contig 16085 bp, 12 predicted proteins | sample BON01_FD_187212 | JGI IMG/M metagenome (GOLD analysis project Ga0209390, IMG submission 187212) | Freshwater microbial communities from Lake Bonney liftoff mats and glacier meltwater in Antarctica - BON-01 (SPAdes) (version 2) | ecosystem: Environmental > Aquatic > Freshwater > Ice > Glacier... | reverse complement strand
GGGGTCGCTGGAGTTTGTTAAAGGGGCGACGGTGGATTTCACGGATGACATGATGCGAAGTGCGTTTGCCGTGGTGAGTAACCCATTGTCGGAATCGGCGTGTGGGTGTGGGAGTTCCTTTGCGGTGAAGAATTTTGAGAAGAACCCGGCGACTGATTAATGAAAGGGGGGAAGGGATATCGAGGGAGGAGGAAAGGGGGGAGGAGGAGGAGGACGGGTGTAAATAGCAGTAAAGGTAGCGTAGTGAAAATTTTAGGAAATGGAAGGAAACGAAAAGAACTCTCCACATTTTCAAGCTATACTTGCCGCCCGGCGCGTGTGTGTCGTTGTTTATTTTTCCTCTTTTGTTGTTATTTTACAAGGGTACATTCTTTTGTTTGGCGAGGTAAAAGTAAGGGGGCCAAAATAATCAATCCTCTCTCTCCCGTCTTCCCTCCCCCAGGAATCTCCTCCTCTTCATAACCACCATCTATACACACACATAACTCCACCCCCCTTCAGCTCCTCCTCCCCCTCCTCCTTTTCCTCACGCCCCCCAATACGACGACGGTGGTGGTGGTTGCTGCTGCTGCTGGTACCCTGGCGGCGCCCACACTCCTCCTTCCCAACCCCCTCCTCCTCCACCACCACCATGCCCGTGCCACCCCCCCTGCGGCTGCTGCTGCTGCTGCTGCTGCTGCTTCTGCTGCTGCACGACCCTCTCCACAAACTGCAGGAACCTCGAGGCGTACAATACAGGGTCCACCGCTGAAATCGCCTCTCGTTTATAGACTACTGATTTGAGCAATGTCTCAGCCATCTTCCTCCTATTATAAAGCTGCAACACATCAATCACTCCAGCAACATACACCTCCCTCCCCTCCGGATGCACGACCACCCACCCCCCCTGCGACTTTCCTCCTCCCCCTCCTCCTCCCTCCCTTCCTCCCTCCCCTCCCGGCGGCCCCAAGAAGTAACTCAACACCCTCGAAGGAAATCCTGCTCCTCCACCCCTTCCTCCCTCCCCTCCTCCTCCTCCCAACCCACGCACCATCCCCGCCCGTCCTACAGGCACAGGACACACACCCAACAACAAGCTGTAATCCATCACACCTTTTGCTCTTAAAAAATCGACATCTCTACTCATCTGCCTGAGGAACTTACCCTTTTCTGGGCCGAAATCAATGGGCCACCTCCTTTCTAACAAGTCTAGATCCTTGAGAATACCTCCTATTTCTTTTGCCTTGTCTTTCTCGGATGCTGCGCGGCCGACGGTCGAGCCTTTGACGTCGTATAGCTCTCTTACCACCAGGCCCTCCTTTGGAGGGTTCATTAAATTCCGCATCACCAAAAAATGGATATCCTCCCATTCATCTGTTTGTTCGCGATAGAGTCTCACGTGGTAATGCCCGCAATAATGAACGAGGAGTGATCGTGGGTTCGCGGCCATGTGTGTATGATAGTCTGCAAGGATAGCAGTGAGTGCTCGCAGCTCCTCCCCACTCATGGTCTTGATAATAAATTTCTTATCACCTGTAAAGCAGAAGAATTGACGCGATTTGCTATTAGATGCAAAGACCTCGAAACCAGAATCGAGGGAAGAAAGGTATTCACGCGTGCCTAGCCCGTAGAGGTCACGGAGGGCGGCGAATGTTGTGCCGTTGCTTTCGCCGAAGAAGAAGGAGGCCTTGGCGCGGGTGAGGAAGTCGGGCGGAGGGCGGGTGCCGGGAATGGGGTCGTTGGAGGCTAGAGCCTGTTATTTGATGGGGGATAGGGAGGGAGGGAGGTGTTTGAGTGAGTGACTGAGTCGAGAAGAAGGAGGAGGCCTTGGCGCGCGTCAAGAAGTCGGGGGGAGGGCGGGTACCGGGGATGGGGTTGTTGGATGCTAGAGCCTGTGTTTTTTTAAAGGTACGGATAGGGGGTAGGAGGAAAGGAGGATGCGAGTAGGGGGAGGGAGGGGAGAGTGAAGGGAGGGTAAATGAGGGATTCTGCTACCTCTTCGACCTCCCTCCCGCCTTCCCACCACACACAAAGCACACAAAGCAACCGCACACACGTACCTCATTCCAAGCCAAGGCATCGCTTAGCCCATGCCGCAACGCAGCGAGAGGTAGATGATATGTGTCCCCTTCCCGCACCATGGCGTCGGGCGGCGGCGGAGGAGGCACCGGGCCCCCTGCCTCGGCTGGTAAGGATGGTGGTTGGGGCAGTTGCTGCTGGTACTGGTACTGGCCCGGCGACTGCAAGAGGCCGCCGCGCTTTTGGAAGTGCAGGCTGTTGTGGCGGGCAAAGGCGGCCAGGATGAGGGCCATGAAAGGCAGGCCTACGAGGGTGTCGCCTCTAGTCATGTTGCTGGCTGAGGGGCGGATGATGATGGTGGGGGAGCGAGGCCAAAGGGAGGGGCTCGCGATGAAGCAAGGCGGGTTGGGGGAGCTCAGGGGCAAGGCGACAAGCGAGAGGTCGAGGTGGCTGCGCAGCTGCCTGTGTTGTTGTGGTAGTGGGCGTAGTGTGTTGCGTTGCTTGTGAGAACTGGTTTGGAAAGGGGGGGGAGGGAGGGAGGGAGGGAGGGCCCTCGTCGCTGATTCGCAGCCGGCAAGCAACCGACATCACATGACCTTGGCACATTTACCCTCTCACCACTCACAGCACTACAACACCACCCCCCTACAGGAGGACGACCACGGCCTTGTGCTTCTCGGTGCTGCAATAGGGGCCTTGCCTCCGGGTGTCTTGCTTTCCGCTCGGTCCCCAATAGCTACCCCGAGCCCGCTTCTGGCTGACCTCCCCTCCCCCTGCATCACGCCGAGCCCGCATCTGATCTCCCCATCTCCCTCCACCCCTCCACCACAGGCCAAGACTCAGGACCCCCAAGTCCTCTCGACGCCTATAAGCTGCAAGCCAGAGGGCTTCCTCTACCAGCAGTCTCCTCAAAGAGCCACGCTCCAACATGTCAACCCAGCTTCCCGCTGCCCACTGCCCGCAGCAGCCAAACGAGGAGGAAGGGATGGCCTTGCTCCAAAACGAGCGTGCGACGTCCTCCGTGCGGCCCGACGCCATGGCCACTTTCATTTTCGGGGGCCAAAAAGCCCTCGCACACCGCCTGCAAGCCTTTGCCTTTATCGAAAGCGACCGTGTTTTCGACACCTCTGACCGCAAGCACCTCGACCAAAAAGGACGTTATCTCCGCTCCTCTGAAAAAGCCGTGCACCTCGTCCTGAAATGCCGTCAGCTTGGCATGCCCTACGAGCAAATGCTCGATATTCTCAATACAGCCCTCGACGAGATCACCCCAATTGACGTTCATATTAAGATGGCGATTCCCAGCCTAATGCATCAAACCACCCCCGAACAACGTGCCAAGTGGCTCCCACTCGCTCAAGACTTTCGGATTTTAGCAGCTTACGCCCAGACTGAGCTGGGGCACGGCAGCAACATTCGCGCGTTGGAAACGACTGCAAAATACGACCCTAGTTCTGAATCGTTTATCTTGCATTCTCCTCGGCCGGAGTCGGCGAAATGGTGGCCGGGGGGGCTTGGGAAAAGTGCGACTCATGCCATTGTCTTGGCGCGGTTACTCGTGGGAGGGAAGGACTTGGGGTTGCAAAGTTTTATTGTGCAATTGAGAGATATGCGGGATCATTCGCCGTTGCCTGGGGTGAGGCTGGGTGATATTGGACCGAAGCTGGGCTTTATGAGTGTGGATAATGGTTTTTGTTTGTTTGATCGTGTGAGGGTGCCGAGGGAGAATATGTTGATGGGCCTGGCGGAGGTCACGAATGAGGGGGTGTATAGGAAGAGGAGGGGAGGGGAGAGTGGAGGGGAGAAGATTTTGTACGGGGCCATGTTGGATGTTAGGGCGGGGTTGGTGGAACGGGGGGGGGCGACGCTTGCGAGGGCTCTGACGGTTGCGGTGAGGTATAGTGCGGTGAGGAAGCAGGGGTTTGCTCCTTCTTCTGAAGGCAAGAGCAGCAGCAGTAGTAGCAATAGTAAGCAGAGGGAGTTGCAGGTGTTGGACTACCCGACGCAGCAGCACGCCTTGATGCCACTACTTGCCTGGGCGTATGCTCTGCAAATCACTGGACAGTTTATGCGGCGCCGTTATCGCGCTTACCTAAAGCATTTGGACCTTTCTCTCCTCCCGGAGGTACATGCATTGTCGAGTGGATTGAAAGCATTGACGGGCGAGGTTGTGAGTGGGGGAGTGGATACCTGTAGGAGGATGTGTGGGGGGCATGGCTATATGCTAGCTTCGGGTTTGCCGGAGGTGTTTCAAAACTACACGGCGGTAAGGCAGGAAGGAAGGAGGGAGGGAGGGAGGGAGGGAGGGAGGGGTAGATCGAGAGAAGACGCATACGAAAGTGAATGCTAACTGATCATCCCTTCCTCCCTCCTCCCTTCTTACCTCTCAAACAGGTGCAGACATTTGAAGGGACGGCCCAAGTGCTGGAGCCGCAGCTGGCCCGTTTTATCTTGCGCTTGGCGGCAGCGTCGTCAGCGAAGCAGCAAGGAGGTGGTGGTGGCGGTAAGAAGAAGACTGCTGGAGCAGCAGCAGCAGGAGCAGCAGCAGCAGCAGCAACAAAACCGTCGTTTGCCTTATCCTCGGATTTTGATTATGTTCCTTTAGCGGCAGGGAAGGCTTTTGGGCAATGCTCTGCTAAGGAAGCTCGGGATTTGCTTGACCCTTTACTTCAGATTGAGGCATACGAGGCAAGGGTATGTGCGATTCTCCTGTTGGCAGCAGAGGCGGTGGGGGAGGACGCGAAGGAGGGAGGGGAGGGAGGGATGGCGGAGGCAATGATGAAGAATGGGGTGTTGCTTGGAAGGTTGTCGAGGGCGCATTGTCAGTTGGTGCTCTTGAAAAAGTTCCATGAAGCGGTCGCACAGCAGGAGGAGCGTTTGGCAGGAGGCGGAGGCGGAAAGGAGGGAGGAAAGGAGGGAGAGGAGGAGGAGGAAGGGGGGGTGGTGACGGTGGGCCCGGCGGAGGTGCGTGTTTTGAGGGAGTTGTGTCATTTGTTTGCCTTGTCGGGAATGGAGAGGGAGATGGCTGATTTTAGGGCACGGGATTATTTGTCGTCGAGGCAGGCGGAGATGGTAGGGAGGGAGGTGGGGAGGTTGAATCGTGTGGTGAGGGTCGAGGCGGTTAGTCTGGTGGATGCTTGGATGATGTCGGATAAATTGCTGGGGTCGGCGTTGGGGAGGAGGGATGGACGGGTCTATGGTGCGTTGTTTGAGGAGGCGTTGAGGAGTCCCTTGAATGAGAGGGAGGTGAGTGAGGCGTATGAGTTGCATTGGAAACGGCTGTTGTTGGCGGGGGGAGGGGGGGGAGCCGCGCGTTTGTAGTGGAGAGGAGAGGGGGGTGGGACAGAAAAAATAGGTAGAAGAAGGAAGAGAAAAGCGAAGAAAGGTATACTTAGAGTTAGGGAAGGATGAATACCAAGTTATTTCTGTTCAAGAGCCAAGAGAGAGAGAGAGGTGAATGAGAAGGAGAAAGAAATAAAATGAAAAGCAAGTAAAAAAAGGAAGGAGAAGGGCGTCTTGTATGTTCTTCTTCTTGCGGTGCTTTTACGGTCCCCTCACGATTTGCAGGTTTTGGGCCTCGGCTAGTCTAGTCTCCTGCTTCCATTTTCCTCTTCATATGCAAACATCATCTTCATCTAAGCAAGCGAATCGATCAAACTCGTCCTCAGGCCCTTGACCACGTTCATGGGCGCAGCGTCCTGCAGCTTGAAGATGGACTCCACCACACTGATCTGTAATTAAGGAATGGATGTATGTGTGTATTTGTATATGTGAATCATTGAGACATTTCCCCCTTCTTTTCTCACACACGCTGAAAGCAGACACAGACACACAAACACAGCACAAACCCCTCTCCCCTCCCTCACCTTCTGTTCCCTCCACCCCTCACACCCCACCACCCCAAACCCAAACCAAAAACCCAAAACGCACCTCAGTCGACGTCGTATCCAACCCACAAAACGCCGCCCAATCATTCGCGACCAACCCAGCCCCCAACACGTCACTCCCCCGATTCACCGTCCCCGCCACCAACGGAATCTGCAGCAACGACGACAATTCCTCCAAGTCCTCCACTGTCGTTTTAGGGTGCACCATCCCCCCTTGGTTGGTAATGAGCGAGTAGCTGCCTACCAGGGCATTGCCTGCGATGGTTTGACGGAAGACTTCCACGCCTAGGACGTCGGCGAGGATTTCTTCCGTTTCCTGTAAGGGAGGGGAGGAAGGGAGGGAGGGAGGGAGGGAGGGGGATGAGTGAGTGGTGTGTGAAGTACGGAAAAGAGGATGATCATCAGACTCAAGAAAAGTGGAAAAAAGGAAAATAGTGTATTTCTTACCCGGTCCAAGTCGGTGTGCACGAGCGCCACGTGGTCGTTGGCGACGATGCAGTTCCCCAAGGCCGATAGCCGCTCCTCCACCCTCTGCACCACCACACTGTGTTTTTGGGGGGGAAGAAGGGGAGGAAATATAGTGAGCGTCACTACACGCATAGACATTGGAGCATTCAAACATTTTCTAATTCCCAACCAGCTTGATTTCTCCTCAACCCTAAAGAACTTACGCGTCCGGCAACGAATTGCGAATGTGCTGCAGCTCCTGGTCCGTAGTCGTACTAGGCACAAGCAAGCCCTTCTTATTCCCCACCGTCACACGACCAATAAAGCGACAGCCGGCCACCGAGGCGTGAATGACGGGGATGTGGTCAACCAGCTCCTGCTCGAACACGCTGTAGAAATTCTCGCTGCCACCCAGGGCTGTCAAGCAGTAGCTGTTTGGTAGGTTTAGGGGAGGAAGGAGAGGGGTAGGGTAACGTTAGGCATGGGTGGGGACTAGATGTGCGTAAATGCCACCGGGCACATTTGATCTACTCGTCCCTGAATCATTTAAGCACGCACACACGTCTAGTGAGTCAGTATTTGTAGCGATTACACACAAAAGACGCGCAATGCTTGCATGCCAGCACAAACGCGACGTACGACCCCAGCCAAGCACCGCGGCACAGGACGCGTCCGCTCCACACACCCAACATGCAACCCCAACACATATTCGAGGGACCTCACAGCGCCCACATCCTCCCCAACAAGCAGCTCTCCACACAAACGCTGCAAGGCATTACAAGCTTCAAGCACACACGCAGGACTTGCATCACGCCCCCCCACCTAGGCCATTCGCCTCCCCACCCACCCACCACGCCCGCCTTTCTCCAGCTCCTACCTATTGGTCAGCCTCGAAAACACGCCAATCTCATTGCTGTTCTCGAACTGAAGACGCGTGGCCATGATTTCCTTGGGTGCTTTGCTTGCTTGTGTAGCTTGTGCTGTGCTTCCTGTGGCGTTTGTATGGGCAGGACTTGGGTTAGTATCATTGGGCTGAGTTTTCGCGTCCGCCTAAGTTAAGCAAAGCCCCAAACCACCTGCAGCCGGCTCCGCCCCACAGTCATGAAGCATATGAACCCAGCGAGGTGATGCCAAGCTTGTGGCGTGGTTGCGTGGTTCCTTGTGGAGTAAATGAGAAGGGAATTGACCTCCCCTCCCCGTCCATTGAGAAGAGCGAGGCGCTGCTGCTTCTTCGCCCACGCCCCACGCCCTCCCTCCTCATTTCCATCATCATGCCCTCCTCCCTCCTTCTCTCTTTAGACCGCTATCACCACCACCCTCCCCTCTCTCCTCCCCTCCTCTCTCTCTTCACAGGGGTGTCGTGCGCCTACATCCAGAGGGCACGCGCTGAACCCACGACAGGACGTTGCGGAGCGACGACCTCCCCTCCCCCCTGCTGCGTCTCCCTTCCCCTTCTCCTTCGACGAGCGGATACCTTTCCCACCCCTCCGCCCAAGCAGCCAGCAGCAAGCAAACCGGCAGTAGACCATGGCGGCGTCCACCGGCATTGCCCCAGCGCTGAGCCTGCTGAACCTGACGCTGCAACGCCCGGGCTACATCCATGCTGCCGTCTCGGGCAACTTTAGTTCGCCCAAGGCCCAGGAAGTCGTGGTGATTCGCGGCACCAGCTACTTGGAACTGCTGCGCACGGACGCGGAGCGGCTCAAGGTCGTGCCGGTGTGCACGTTCAACACCTTTTGCAACCTGCGGTGTCTTTTGACGTTTCGGCAAGTGGGCACCAACAAGGACTATCTGGTCGTCGGGGCCGACACGGGGCGCATCACCATCCTCGAGTACGTCGTGGACGCGAACGAGTTCCGGACCGTGCATTGCGAGACGTTTGGGAAGTCTGCTTGTCGTCGTATCGTGCCTGGGCAGTACTTGGCAGCAGACCCGCTGGGCCGTGCGATTATGATCAGCTCGTTGGAGAAGCAAAAATTGGTGTATGTCATGAATCGCGACGCTGGCGGCCGGCTCACGATTTCCTCGCCTTTGGAAGCACATAAGTCCCATGCGCTTGTTTATGCGACGGTGGGGTTGGATGTGGGGACGGAGAACCCGATTTTTGCGGCGATTGAGAAGGATTATAGTGATGCTGATCAGGACCCAACGGGGGAGGCAGCAGCGGAGACGTACAAGCAGCTGGTTTATTATGAGTTGGACTTGGGCTTGAACCACGTTATTCGGAAGTGGTCCCAGCCGATTGCCTCGACGGCCTTGTCTTTGTTGGCGGTGCCGGGGGAGAGGGCTAATGGCCCCGGTGGTGTGTTGATCCTATCAGAGAATTGGGTTGCGTACACACACCAAGACCACCCTGAGCTCCGCACCCCCATTCCTCGTCGAGCAGGGCAGCCGGCGTCGCGTGGGACGTTGCTGACGGCCTCGGCGATGCATAGGCAGAAAGATGTGTTGTTTTATTTGTTGCAGTCCGAGTATGGGGATTTGTATAAGGTGACGTTGGATTTGAGTGAGGATCGGACAAGAGTCCAGAATATCAATATGCAGGTGTTTGATACCATCTCACCGGCCAATGGGCTGTGTATTACCAAGACGGGCTTGCTTTTTTGTGCGTCGGAGTTTGCGAATCACCTGTTGTATCAGTTCCAGGGTATCGATAATCCTGAGGCGGTGACTGCTGATTCTTTGGAGGAGGAAGCGTTGGACGACGAGGATAAATTGGGGGATAGCTCCGAGGAGGCTGCTCAGGTTGCTCCTGTTTTTATCCCTGCGGCCAAGTTGAAGAATTTGGCGGCGGTGGATATGTTGGAGAGCTTGGCGCCAGTGACGGGGATGCATGTGGCTGATTTGGCGGGGGAGGACGCGGCACAGATTTATACTTTGTGTGGGAGGGGGGGGAGAAGTAGTTTGAGGATTTTGAGACATGGGCTGCAGGTGTCGGAGGAGGCGAGTTCGGATTTGCCGGGGAGCCCGAATGCGGTGTGGACGATTAGGGGGAGGCAGGAGGAGAGGCATGATCGGTTTATTGTTGTGTCGTTTACGAATGCCACGTTGGTGTTTTCAATTGGGGACCAGATTGAGGAGGTTACTGACTCGGGGTTTTTGGGGACGGCGCCGACGTTGGATGTGAAATTGTTGGCGGATAATGCGATGTTGCAGGTGCATACACATGGGATTCGGCATATCCGGCCGGGGAGGCCTGTGAATGAGTGGAAGACCCCGGGACGGAAAGTGATTGAGCAGGCCTCAGCGAATGAACGGCAGGTGGCCATTGCGTTAGAGGGGGGGGATGTGGTTTATTTTGAGCTAGACGCCGCAGGGATGTTGATGGAAGTGGCCTCGAAAGAGTTGGGTTTAACAGTGGCGTGTTTGGATTTGGGGCCCGTGCCGCAGGGGAGGGTGGGTTCGAGTTTTTTGGCGGTGGGGGGGTATGATTCCACGGTGCGGATTTTGTCGTTGGAGCAGGCGTCGCTTTTGACGCAACGGAGTATGTTGCAGCTGTCGGCCAGGGCGGAGTCGGTGTGTTTGGCGGAGATGGCGAAGGATGGGGAGGGTGGTGGTGGTGGTAGTGCTACTACTGCCTCTTCCTCCTCCTCCTTGTTTCTGAATGTCGGCCTAAGCAATGGCATCATGCAACGTCTTTTACTCGATCCTCTCGAAGGCACCCTCTCCGATAGCCGCCAGCGTTTCCTCGGCGCCAAGCCCGTCAAGCTCCTCCGGGTCAACATCGAAGGCAGCCCCGCCGTCCTGGCCCTCTCCTCCCGCACCTGGCTCTCCTACAACCACCAAGGCCGCTTCTTCCAAACCCCCCTCTCCTACGAAGGGCTGGACTACGCCTCAGGCTTCGCCTCAGAATATATCACCGAGGGCCTCGTAGCCGTCACTGGCAGCTCGCTCCGCATTATCACCATCCAAAACTTCGGAAATATGTTCAATCAGACAGAGGTACCCTTGCGATACACTCCCCGACAAATGGTCCAAGTCCCCGGCTGCTCCCGCCTCGTCCTCATCGAGTCCGACCACAACGAATACAACGAGACCGAACGCGCTTTCCTCGCCACCGCTGAAGCAGCAGCAGTAGCAGCAGGAGGAGCAGCAGCAGCTGGAGGAAGAGGAGGAGGAGGAGGAGGGGAGGGAGGGGAGGGAGGGCCCGAGGACGTAGCTGCTGCAGCGGCCTTGGCGGCGGCGGAAGGGGCTTTGCCTCCCCCACCACCACCTGAGGAGGGGGCGGACGACGAGGAGGGGGGAGAGGGAGAGACGTTTATCCGGGGGCCGTTGCCACCGGTGGAGGGGAAGTGGGCGTCGTGTATTCGGATTGTGGATGGACGGACGGGAGAGACCTTGGAATTGGTTGAGTTGTCGTTGAATGAGGCAGCTGTGTCCTTGACGACGGTGGCGTTCCATGATAGGGGGGGGGAGGTTTTCATATGTGTGGGGACGGCGACGGACTTGTGTTTGCACCCTAGGAAGCATAGCGCGGCTGCGATTCATGTGTATCGTCTGTTTGATAATCGGTTGGTGTTGCTGCATAAGACGGAGGTAGAAGATGTGCCTAAGAGCCTGGTGGAGCTTAAAGGGTTCGGGAGGCTAATGGCGGGGATGGGGCGTTCTTTGCGGATGTACGACTTGGGGAAGAAGAAGCTGTTGAAAAAGTGCGAGAATCGGAATTTGCCGAATTTGATTGTGGGGATGCAGACGATGGGGGACCGGATTTATGTCTCTGATGTGTTGGATAGCGTGCATTTTGTCAAGTACCGGCGGGCGGAGAATGCCTTGGTGGTCTTTGCGGATGACACGGCTCCGCGGACGGTTACGGCTTGTTGTACTGTTGATTATGACACTATTGCGGGAGGGGATAAATTCGGCAATTTGTTTTTGTTGCGTCTGCCGGAGAAGGTGTCGGATGACGTGGATAACCCAACGGGGAACCGCGTGCTTTGGGACACGGGGCGGTTGAACGGGGCGCCGAATAAGGTGGAGGTTTTGGCGCATTACTATGTGGGGGAGGTGGTGACGGCACTGCAGAAGGTGGCGCTGGTGCCGGGTGGGCAGGAGGTGATTCTCTATGCGACAGTAGCGGGGACGGTTGGAGCATTGGTGCCCTTCTCGTCGCGGCGGTCGAAGAACACTTTTTTCTTGCTCGAGATGGAGATGCGGAAGGAGGCGAATTTGCACTTTAAGCGTGATCATATTGCGTATCGGTCTTATTATGCCCCGGTCAAGGAAGTGATCGATGGGGATTTGTGCGAGCTTTTTGGGGGGTTGCCGGCGGCGAAGCAACGGGCGGTGGCTCTTGAAGTGTTGGATCGGACGCCGGGGGAGGTGCTGAAGTTGGTGGAGGATTTTAAGAATACTATTCTTTAGACGAAGAATGAGAGGAGGGGGATGGAGGAAGGGAGGGAGGGGAGGAAAACACGCGCATTTAACGATAGGAAGAATGAGGTAGAGAGAAGAAGGGGTTTATTGAAAAAGAAGCAACGCAAAGACGCAGCAAAACGTGTGGGAGCTATTGCTGTTGCGGGGATATCAGTCAGTCTATGGGTGCTTTTGTTCCTTTTTGTTCAGGTCATTTGTTTTCCCCTATTTGTTGTCTGCTCTGCTGCTACTACTCGTTCAGAAGCTGGGTTAGCATGCCGTAATGCTTCCAGAAGGGGACGATGGTGTTGGCCGCTGTGTTTTTGTTTGTGTGATTGCACAGGAGAGATGAAGAAAAAGGGCGAGTGAGAGAAATGAACGAGAATCTTTTTTTTCCTTGCTTGCTCTTTTCTCTTCTGCCTTCCTTCTTTCTCTGAGCTTAAAAAGAACGGGCACGTACCGTTTGCTCCTGACGCGGCTACTGCTGGCAACCCAATGCCGGGGAAGGTGGAGTCGCCGCAACTGTACAAGCCCTTGATCTTGATGCTCTTTGGCCTGTAAAAGTATGTGTAAATTTTAAAAGAGAAAGCAGCACGTCAGAATGTAAATTACAAAAATCCCGCCCACCACTCCCTCTCCCTGCGCCTGAGCAAAGCAACTCAAAATGCAAATCTCCCTCCCTCCACCCTCCCCTCCCTCCCACCGTCTAAAACATACCCCGGAAAAGTCTCCTTCCCCGCCCGCCACCCCGCGCCATACGTCCCCCTCGAACGCCGCAAAAAGCGCTCATGCGTCAAGGGGCTCGCCACCATCTCCACCTTCACCCGTTGCCTCACATCGGGGATCACACGTTCCACGGCCTTCCACAGCCACTCGGCCCGCTCTTTCTTCAAGGCCAGATATTCGGGACTATTAGTTTTGAGACCCTCCCACGGCTCGTAAGGCTCGTTGGCGGCAGCGTAGCAATGCAGGACGTGATGCCCGGGAGGGGCCAGGTTAGGATCGAGGGTGGTAGGGATGGAGATGATGGCCATGTTTTGGGGGGCGTCGATTTTGTCCCAGGTGTTGATGACGGTGTGGTGGCATTCCAAGTCGGCTGGTAAGCCTGTCGCATCGATGCCCAAATGTAAGTGCATAAAAGAACCTGTCATGGGGGTGTCTTTTAAAGTGGTCACTTCTTCCGTGGGCAAGGTCTGGGGAGGGAGGAGCTTCAGGGTGTCCCATATGCTGGCATTGGAGACGACGGCCTTGCGGGCTCGGACGCGTTTCCCGCCTTTCCGGAGCTGGATACCGACTGCTCGGCCGTTTTCGACGATTATTTTGTCGACGTGTGCGCTGAGGCTGATGCGGTCTGCGGTTTCGGTGGGTTGGGGGTGCTTGGATTGGGCGTGTTTATTGACGGCGTGGACGAGGGCGTTGACGACTGCGGCGCTGCCTCCGACGGGGTAATCGAGCTCGGCGCCTGTTTTTGGTGTGTTTGTTTTGGTTGGAGGGGGAGGGAGTAGAGTAAGTAATCGAAGGAAGGAAAGGAAAATATTTGTGTGTGTGTGTGTGTGTGTGTGTGATTTCTGTTAAAAGCATCAAATATGAGTGGAACGCAAGCGAGCAAGTACCAAGAGAAATAACGGCGTACCCACCCACCCACCCACCCCCACACAAAATACATCTCCTCTCATACCGTTCATATGCAAATCCCGCAAGGTATACGCCATTGCCGCAGCAATCGTCGAATCCGCCGGCAAGCCCGAAATCGCAAACGACAAAAACTCGATCCACCGTATCAAAAACGGATTTTTCAACGTCTTCTTCGCCACATCCAGAATAGGCCCCGTCACTGCCGGAGAGAACCCCGCCTTAACCAAGGAAGGCAAAAAACGCCCCACCGTGAAAACAGCCCCCAAATCCGCACGCAAGGCCAAGGGCGTCATCGCCGTCGAGATCTTAGTCAGCGTCTCCAAGCTTGCCAGGAACGCCCTCCATTCCTCCACCGCTGCCTCGCCCCCCCCAAACTCGCGCACCACCTCTTCGAAAGCCGTCGGGCCAACCTCAAACATAAAATCGCCTTCAGGGACATACATCCCCCAGCCCTTGTACTTGGCATACTTGACCGTGTCACCCTCGCCCACCACGCTCAAAATGTCGCCCAAGGGGTTGCGCTTGCCCTTCTCTTTGCTGTGTTTGGGTTGGGGTTTGAGGAAAAGGAAGGGGAGGTGAACGCTTGTGAGGGTACTACGGGAGGGAGAGAAGGAGGGAGGGAGGGAGGAAGGATGTGCTTGGACGCTCACTTATTCTCGGTGCACTCACCAATCCATCCCATTCCACAAGCTGGGGCCGGAGTCGAAATGAAAGCCATCAATCTCGAAGCCGTGGGCACAACCGCCCGCGTGATAGTGCGATTCGAAAACCCTCACATCTTCACCGTAGTACGCCAAAAGCGCTGCACAGCTCAAGCCACCAATGCCGCTGCCAATCACCACCACGTCCGTCTCCACGTCCCACTCGCCTGTGCTGTCCGTGGTAACGGCGGCCGCGACGAGCGAGGTGCGAAGAGGGGAGGAGGTTGTAAGTAGGCGGGCACGGGCAAGGGAGGAGGAGGATGGCAACCGCAAGGGCTGGGGCAAGGTTAGAAATGCGGAGGTACCCCCGGCCAGGCCCCAGAGCAGCAGCATGGGGAGGGTCGCCGGCCGCATGGCACTCAGGCTATCTGTTGTGTGTATGTGGGAGGACGGATGCTGCGTGAGGCTTGAGGCAAAGAGGATGGGGAGCGTTGTGTGTGGGCAAATCAAACCCGCCCCGCCGCTAGCTACGGTCATCAAGGAGAGGTGACGACCCTCTTCCAGGCAGTGCTGCCTCTTCTTACACATTGCCCAGATTCTGATTGCCATTGGCGCGATCGAGGTGGCGGGCTTGGCGGCGAACGAGGGGAAGCAAGGCTCCTGGGGACTTTGGGTTTGAGCCGCTTATTGCGCCTAAGAAGGAGGAGGCGTTCAATGAGGTTCTCCTCCCACACCAGCTTGTGTGTGTACGAGCTCTTCTCACCAGGTGGTTGCTCCCACTCCTGAGCATGCGGATCTCGCCGGCCCCTCCTTTCGTGAAGAACACAAAAATACACTTCACTTCAATCGCTCACCAAAAAGGGTCCACACACACCACACACACAGGCCGCGCTTCGCGCGCTCCCGCCGACCTCGCGGCACCAAGGCGCAGTCGAGCAAAGCACTTCGGTCCACCGACATCATTGTCGTGCAGATGAAAGGCAAATCAACAGGAGGCAAAAAGAACCAAAGCACACTCAAACAGCAAACCAAATTTCATGCGTACATGTCCCAGTCCATTTCTTCTTTTATCATTACACCCTACCACTGCGCGTCAAACACCCGCTCCTGACAGGCCTCCGCGCCATACTCATTGTATTGCGCCTTGGTCACAAACATTTCCGGTTGCTCCCGAGCCAAGCGACCACCCCCTCGCCACGCATACCCAATAGGATCAGGCGGGGCATGCACAGCCACAGGGTGATACTCAGGCACCAACGCCCGTAGCTCCGTCTCCAAACGTTGCGCCAAGCCAGAAAACAAGGCATTACCCCCCGTCAAAACGATGTTACTATACAAAGATGCCCGCAAACCGATGTCGCAAGCTTCCACGGCCTCCACCACCGCTTCAGGAAGGCCACCCTGACGGAGACCCACATCCGACGGTCGGAACAATACCTCGGGGACCACAAAACGCTCAACCTCCATCGACAGCACCTGCTGCTCCGGCTCCTGCTGCTGCTGTTGTTGCTGCTGCTGCCGCTGTTGCTCCTGCACATCTTGGACGTACCCCTTCATGGTGTTCTGAAAATCAGGCAAGACAAAATTCCGTCTAATCCCCTCGTGGGCGCGCAAGCGTCGGTTCGGCCCACCCCCCGGGCGGAGCTTCGCCATTTCTGCCACAAAGTCCTGACTGACATAACACAAAGCCTCCTTGGCATCGTTCATAAGTTGAAATTCATCCATCATATTCCATTGGCGGAAGGAGACGGTTTCTTTCAAGAAGTTGGTCAGGAGTTTCCCGCCCACGTTGACACGGCGGATGCCCGCCCGTTGGGCCTTGTTCTGGTACAAGGGCACGACGTGCGTGAAGCTGAAACCTGAGTCGATGACCAAAGCACAATTTATTCTCTCTCCTCCTAGTAGGGTTTGTTGCTGCTGGACTTTGGTTGAGGTGTAGTAGTAGCCGGAGAGGATGGCGGCGGGCAGCTTGGCGCAGGCGGCGAAACCGAACTCCTCGAAGATGACTTGGGTGCTGAAGGTGGAGAGGCTTGTGGGGGTGAAAGGTGCCTCGGTCACTACCAAACGGGTTTCTTCGGATTCGATCTGTGCATGTGTGTGTGTGTGTGTGTGTGGTGATGGTGGG
>Ga0209390_10006284_pt1 | contig 16086 bp, 9 predicted proteins | sample BON01_FD_187212 | JGI IMG/M metagenome (GOLD analysis project Ga0209390, IMG submission 187212) | Freshwater microbial communities from Lake Bonney liftoff mats and glacier meltwater in Antarctica - BON-01 (SPAdes) (version 2) | ecosystem: Environmental > Aquatic > Freshwater > Ice > Glacier... | reverse complement strand
CCACCCCGGCAGGGGCGCGAGAAGGTAGCCGTGGGTGAAACCCACGGTTTACGAGGCGGTCAGGATGGCCACCCCGGCAGGGGCGCGAGAACGTAGCCGTGGGTGAAACCCACGGTTTACGAGGCGGTCAGGATGGGCACCCCGGCAGGGGTGCGAGAACGTAGCCGTGGGTGAAACCCACGGTTTACGAGGCGGAAGCCTAGGCCACCCCGGCAGGGGCGCGAGAAGGTAGCCGTGGGTGAAACCCACGGTTTACGAGGCGGTCAGGATGGCCACCCCGGCAGGGGCGCGAGAACGTAGCCGTGGGTGAAACCCACGGTTTACGAGGCGGAAGCCTAGGCCACCCCGGCAGGGGCGCGAGAAGGTAGCCGTGGGTGAAACCCACGGTTTGCGGGGCGGTCAGGATGGCCACCCCGGCAGGGGTGCGAGAAGGTAGCCGTGGGTGAAACCCACGGTTTACGAGGCGGTCAGGATGGGCACCCCGGCAGGGGCGCGAGAAGGTAGCCGTGGGTGAAACCCACGGTTTACGAGGCGGAAGCCTAGGCCACCCCGGCAGGGGTGCGAGAAGGTAGCCGTGGGTGAAACCCACGGATTGCGGGGCGGAAGCCTAGGCCACCCCGGCAGGGGCGCGAGAAGGTAGCCGTGGGTGAAACCCACGGTTTACGAGGCGGTCAGGATGGCCACCCCGGCAGGGGTGCGAGAAGGTAGCCGTGGGGGAAACCCACGGTTTACGAGGCGGAAGCCTAGGCCACCCCGGCAGGGGCGCGAGAACGTAGCCGTGGGTGAAACCCACGGTTTACGAGGCGGTCAGAATGGGCACCCCGGCAGGGGTGCGAGAATGGGGGGGCACCATCCGACCCTACCAGACATACCGATCATCGAATTCCACCAAACCTTGTTTCAACATCGCGAGGTATTCGTCTTTGAAAGGTTTGGTTCGATGCCGTTCTTCCTGATTGAGGACGTAGTCGCGGACTTTTCCCAATCCCGGTGACCCGACGGTGAAAGCTCCATATCCCTTTTGCCACGCGAAGGCAGAACGCCTCATCGTTTCCTTAATCCATATTGAGGAGTCGGCCTTCAGTCCTTGCATGATCTCGGAGAGGGTATGGGTGGGCTTGAGGCTGATAAGGAGGTGGACGTGATCCGTGACCCCGCCAACCGCGAGAGGAACTCCGCCCATATTTTTAATGATTCCCCCGAGGTAGGCATGAAGTTTTGGGCTAAACGAGGGTTCGAACCACTTCTCTCGTTCGTGCGTCGAGAAAACGAGATGGTAATGCAGGGCGTGGTGGGTGGTGGGCATTTGACAATCATGTCATTCGGGGTGGCACGGTGGCACGATAATTTCTCGCGCCCCTGCCGGGGTGCCCTTACTTTCCGAACCGCAAACCGTGGGCTTCACCCACGGCTACGTTCTGTCCCCCCTGCCGGGGATTGACCCGCTTTGCGGGAAGCTGTGGGTCTCCTTGACGCATATGCCCTGCCGGTGCTTCTCTTGGAGGCAGACCAGCGGGTCGGATAGGGTCGCCAGCCATCACTCGCGAAATATCTTCTCGATCTCGTCGAAGGGGAGCGCTTGGTAGCTCTCGGTTTTCGGGCGGAGATCGCAGGCGGAGATGACATAGCCGGGGTCGGTGACCGGGACGTTCTTTTGGAGCTTCTGAAGCGCCAGGGGAAAGTGGTCGTTCCAGGTCATGGCCGATTTGATCTCGATGGGGACGAGCCGTCTTTGGCGATCCCAGATGAGATCGACTTCGTGGCCGTTGCTATCGCGCCAAAAATAGAGATTCGGCTCTCGCCCCTGATGAGCGCGCGCCTTCCAAGCATCAGCCACGACCATGTTCTCGAAGAGACTCCCATGCAAGGGATCGCGGAGGACCTGTTCTTCTGATTCGATTCCCAGGAGCCAGGTTGCGAGGCCGGTTTCGGTAAAGTAAATCTTGGGGGACTTGATCAGCCGCTTGCCGAAATTTTGATAGTAAGGCGGGAGAGAGAAGACGATGAAGGAGGCCTCGAGAACCGAGATCCATTCGGTGATGGTGGTATGGGAAACGCCGACATCATTCGCCAAACTGTTCATATTGAGGACTTGTCCGACCCGCCCGGCAAGGAGCCGGATGAAGCGACCGAAGACGCGCGAGTCTTTCACCTGAAGGAGATCTCGGACATCGCGCTCGACGTAGGTCCGGAAGTAATCGCGGTAGGCATCGAGCGGATCGAGATCGTCGTCGTAAACACGGGGGAGAAAGCCGCGAAAGAGGGCGGCTTCCTTCGACAGCGAATATCCGGCCGATTTGAGTTCGGAAAAAGAAAAGGGCAGGAGAGTGAGCATCGCGGTGCGGCCTGCGAGGGATTGCCCTACCGCTTCGCGGAGCTTGGGTTGATGACTTCCGGTAAGGATGAAGCGGCCTTTTGTTTTGCTTTTATCTTCATCCACTTTGACCTGAATCCACGAGAGCAGGCCGGGGACGTTTTGGATCTCGTCGAAAATGTGGGGTCCGTCGTGGAGAGCGAAGAAGCTCTTGGGGTCGTCTTCAGCGAGATGGCGGATCTCCGGATTTTCCAAATTGGCGTAGCCATGATCAGGGAAAACCTCACGGACCAAGGTCGTTTTCCCCGCTTGCCGGGGTCCGGTGACCGTAACCACGGGGTATTTCGAAGCAGCCTTGAGGAGTTGCGGAGTGAGATTTCGGCTGATTGGCATGGGGAACCTTTCGTTTTTTTCATGTAATTTGCAAGTTTAACTTTCAAATTACATGAAATCTTGTTTCCCGGAGGCTCTCTGCCAACACCGGAGCCAAGGGTGTCCACCTTGCCTCCGCTCTTTCCATTCTGAAAGCCCTGCCGGGAAAGGAGGATCCGGCTGCCACCGTGGCGGCGCTTTTGAAGCGCTTTGCCATTTCGCTTTCCGGGGGATCGCTGTCCGGTTAAAAACCGCTGCCACGATGGCGGGAGCGCCCCTTTCAAAATTCTGAATTCTAAATTCAAAATTCAAATGACTTTCATTAAAGACCTCATCGAAATCCCTGACACCGTCAATCAGGGAGACTTCGTCCTGCGCCTCACCGAAGGCATCACTGATCCCGAGGCCACCATCCGACAGTATCAGGTCACCCCAAACCTCGCGGGGTGCTTTGGTGAAGCTCTCGATCTCGTCAAGAGCGCACTCACCAGCAATTCGAGCAAAGGGACTTATCTCCACGGCAGTTTCGGAAGTGGTAAGAGCCACTTCATGGCCATCCTGCATCTCCTCCTTTCCGGAAACGAGACCGCCCGCCGCATCCCCGAACTGGCCGATCAGATCGTGAAGCACGGCGTGTGGACCAAGGAGAAGAAATTCCTCATGGTCCCCTACCACCTTCTCGGTGCCCCTTCGCTCGAAGAGCGGATCCTCGGCGGCTACGTGGGCTATCTCCTCAAAATCCATCCCGACGCCCCCATCCCCCCGGTTTATCGCTCGGCGGAACTCTTCAAGAATGCCCTGAGCCTCCGCGAGAACATGAAGGATGAGAAATTCTTCCAGGTTCTTAACGAAGGAGGCTCCACAAGCACGAAGGGCGGGTGGGGAAATCTGGAAGCCCAGTGGACTCCTGAACGGTTTGATCATGCTCTCGAAGAGCCTCCGGGAAACGAGGAATCCGGGCGTCTCGTGAGCGCCTTGGTCGCGACCCATTTCCCGGCCATGAAATCGACAGATCAGTTTGTCGACCTCGATCACGGTCTCTTGGCGATCAGCCAACACGCCCAAGACCTCGGCTATGATGCGGTGGTCCTTTTCCTCGACGAACTCATCCTCTGGCTCGCAAGCCGAGCCGGCGACCAGGCCTTCCTGAGCCGCGAAGGCGAAAAGGTCGTGAAGTTGGTCGAGTCAAATGTCGGAGCACGCCCCATCCCCCTCGTCAGTTTCATCGCTCGCCAACGTGACCTCAGCGAGCTCGTGGGCAAGCAGATCGCGGGTGCCGTGCAGGAAGCCTTTACCGATGTTTTAAAGCACCACGACGGGCGATTTTCGGTCATCAAACTGGAAGACAAAAACCTCCCGGCCATCGCCGAGAAACGCATCCTCCCTCCGAAGTCAGCAAGCGCAAAGGACAGCATTGACGCCGAGTTCGAGCGCACCGCGAAACAGCATGCCGAAGTCGTCACCATCTTGCAGTCACGCACAGGGACACGCGATGAATTTCGCCAACTCTACCCCTTCAGTCCGGCCTTGGTGGAAACCTTGATCGCAGTCTCCTTCCTCCTCCAGCGGGAGCGGACCGCCCTCAAGGTGATGGCGAAACTGCTCAGTGACCAGAAGCACACCCTGCGTCTGGGACAGATCGTTCCGGTGGGCGATCTCTTCGACTACGTGTCCGAGGGAACAGAAGCCTTCAGCACGGACATGAAGTTGCATTTCAAAAATGCCAACACAATCTACCGTCGGCACCTGCGCCCCCTCCTGGAACGCGATCACAAGATCAACTTTGACGACGCGGAGAAGCTGGAGTGGGACGACCCCAAGCGGACCGCGCTGCGCAATGATGACCGTCTCATCAAAACGACCTTGCTTGCCTCCCTCGTCCCCGAGGTGGAAGCGCTCAAGAACCTCACCCCGGCGAAGCTCGCCGCGCTGAACCACGGCTCCATTGTTTCGCCGCTCAGCGGACAGGAAGCCAAGATGGTGCTCGCAAAGTTCCGCAACTGGGCTGCCTCCGCCGGGCAGGTCAAAGTGCAGGAAGGGGCCGGCAGCGTGACTCTTTTCATCCAGCTCGCTAACATCGATGCCGAACGCATCCTAGCCAAAGCACAAGGACAGGACAATCCCGGCAACCGCGTCCGCAAGATCAAGGAACTCCTTTTTGCCGCGATGGGGGTGAACGATCTGGGGGAACTGATTCTGACCCATGACTTCACCTGGCGTGGCACTCCGCGCAAGGCGGACATTCAGTTCAACAACGTCCGCACGATGGCCCCGCACGCCCTCCGGGCCGATGAAAACCGCTGGAAGGTCCTGCTCGATTATCCCTTCGATCCCGAGCACTCCGTCAATGACGACATCGAGGCGCTCGACCGTTTTCGTAATTCCGAAGAACCGACGAACACGGTGGTGTGGCTGCCTTCCTTTTTTAATGACGAGACCGAAGCGATGCTCGGCATTTTTGTGAGGCTGGAGCACATCCTCAAGGAGCATCAGTTCAAAACCTTTGTGAATGACCTCGCGGAAACCGACCGCGAGATCGCCCGCAGTCAACTCGAAAGCCAACGCGGAGAACTGAAGAGCCAGCTCCTCGCTCGACTGGAGATGGCTTACGGAATCCGCGGCGGCGGCGAAGCCTTCCTCGACCCGGCCAATACGCTCGAAACAGCGGATCAATTCCGCAGCCTCACGCCCGCAGTGACGGTGCAAGCTCCGGTCGCAGCAACTTTGGAGCAGGCCCTTGAGAAAACGCTCGATCAAGTCCTCGGTAAGCAGTTCCCGGCGCATCCGCAGCTCGACAGCAGTGTCTCACTCACCAAGGGGAACATCGCCAAAGTCCTCGAAGTGATGCAAGCAGCCTCGCGTGATGAAAACCCGAGCCACCTCTATGACCAGAGTCTGCGCAAGCCGCTCTTCCACTTCACCAATCCTCTGAAACTGGGAGAAGTGAGCGAGCAACGATTGAAGCTGGGATCGCATTGGCGCGACCACTTTGATCGCAATATCTCAAAGTCCGGAAACTTGGTCACAAGCGTCAGCCAGCTCCGGGAATGGATCGAAATCCCTTCCCCGATGGGACTTCCAAAAATCCTAGAGGACCTCATCATTCTGACCTACGCCGAGCAGACCAACAAGGTTCTGCAAGATCATGGGACCACGATCGAAGCGGCACCCGGGGGGCTTGAAAATCGCTACACCCTCTCCGAGATTTCCCTTCCCTCCGAAGCCACCTGGACCACTGCGAGCGAACGACTCAAAGGAATCTTCGGGCTCAAGCCCGCTCCTTTGCTCAACTTGAGCAACGTCAACACCATGGTCACCCACCTGAGCGATAAGGTCGCAAGCTGGCTGGCTCCGACCAGGGAACTCCACGGCACTCTGGCACAGGTGATCGACAAGCACGTTCCCGAACTGGATGCAAACGCTGATCGTCTTACGATGGCGGCCAAAGCGGAAGAACTTCTCAATGACCTTAGCAAACAAAGCGGACACGCCTTGCTCATAAGGTTAGCGGGATTCCCCTTGGAAGTTCAAGCGATGACTCTCTCCAAATCTCTCAGCTCCGCCGCCGATGCCGCCAGGGTTTTGCAAAGCACGGCCTGGGACACTTTCGCCAGTCTGAGGACACTTAAAAACTCTTCAAATGCTGAAGCGATCCGCAAGGACCTGATCAGCCTACTGGAGCAAAACGAATACCTGGAAGGGCTCGTAGAGAAACTGCCTAGGCTTCAAACTCGTGCGATCAACGCGATCATGGAGGTTGCGCAAGCAGCAGGAACAACTCCGGTTGTCCCTCCTCCTGTCCCCGCTGACCTGCCTCCGCTCCTCCCGGTCGCTAAACCCGGTCGCCTTAAGAAGCTCTATCGTCGTAGCCAGATCAGTGGCAATCGTGACCCGATTCCAGACTGGCTGGATGCGGAAGCCCAAGAGGATCTTCTTCAAGAAACTCCGGTGGCTTTGGTAGATAGCGAGGATCAGACAGCGATCGTCCTCGGTCCTCTTTACCGGGCTCTGGTCGAACTCGATGGCCAAGCGAGAGTCGATCTCAAAGCAGGAACGCTGGAGCTGCCTAGACTCGGCAAGACGCTTTCTCTTTCCGTCGATGAAAAGCATCTGAATCCTGACGCATGACCGAGCTGAATGAAAAACATCTGCAAGCGCAGATCGAGAGCATGCGCCAGCGAACGAAGGGCCAAATCCGAAGCGTCGGCAGCCACTACGCGATCCAGAGCGACGGAATCTGGACCGGAGCGCCCACCCTCAGTATCGGACGCGATGGTTCCCGGGAGGTGATCGGGATCTACTCCTGTCGCTCAGACTTGGAAATGCGCGAGAGCATCCTCAAGGCAAACAAGGTAGGACAATCGTCCGTCCTGCTCTGTAGCATGGATCCCGGAATGGTCAGCGATGATCTCCTGAGCAGACTGGTGGGCGGACGAATCAACGCGCCGCGAACCCGGGAAGTCTTGGCGAGCTACTTTCAGGTCAAAGAAAGCCGAATCGACCCGCGCGTGCTGGGAGATCGCGCCTTGATCAAAGCGCTCATTGAACATGCTCCTTCACAGGGATATCCCCCAAGTGCTGCCGGAACCCTCTCGCTCGATCAAGCCTGGTCCAACTTACTCACCATCGTGACCGGGACCCCGCCTGAGGGTGGAGGAGCACTTTCTCTCCTGCAATGGTCCTTGGAGGAGAAATCACGCGCGGCCTTGATGGGGCTGGACGGCGAGGTGAAGGAATCTTTCGGACAGTGGCTGGCTCGTAATGAAGACCATTTGAGTCCCCTGATGTGGGCAACGATGGAAGCCGGTCATGGCGAAAACCTCATCCCCTTTGGCTTCCTCCTCGCTCTGATCTACCACCCCGCCGAAGCGCCGCACGAGTCCCATGTCCAGGCCCGCGGAGGACTGAAGCAAGTCCTGAATGGACGAAGCATCGACCGCCCTGAGGGCCGCCAATGGCATGAAGCCGTCCAGACATTCATGAGCAGTCATCGCGGCTCACTCCCTCCGGACAAACGCGCCTTTCTCAGGAGTCGTCTCGATGCCCTGCTCGAGACCTTCCACCTCACCGAGCGCGCCTTTCTCAGCAATGAAGCTCCGCTCGGTCTGGAGCAACGGTATCAACGAGCGTCTGCCGATTTGGTCCTCGCAATGACCAAGAAAACACACAAGGCCCTGAAGGAAGCAGTGGACCACGTCAATTCCGTCAAGGAACACCGCTTGGCCTCCTCCGACGCCTCTAGACTGACCCGTCTTGAGATGGCTCAGCGTCTGGTGCAATGGCTCCAAAACGAGCAGAGTTCTGACAATGCAAAGTCCTTTTCCTCTTTGGCTCAACATTATCGTAACGAAGGAAGTCTGGTGGACCGGGCCGCCCATCATCTCCGTCAAAGTGACAGCCTCCGCCCCGTTCAAGACGACTATCAAAAAATCCTCAAACGGGTTCAGTCCCGCATGTCCGCAGCCACGAAAAACTTTGGAGGGAGTCTTCAACAATGGAGTAGTGAAGAAGGCCGAAGTTCCCGTGAGCTTCTGTGCGTTGAAGACCTTTTAAAGGATGCCGTTGTGCCAGTGGCAATGGAAGGTCCAGTATTACTTCTGGTGCTCGATGGCATGAGTGTCGCTGTTTTTCAGAGACTGCTGGAACAACTCGTTTGCCATGGTTGGATGGAAGGTGGGTCTCAAAAACACCACCTCCCCCGCCCCGTCATCGCCGCCCTGCCCTCCATTACCAAGATTTCCCGCCGGGCCCTCTTTCTCGGAGAACTCAATACGCAAAAAACAGGCACCGAAGAAGCCTGCTTCCGCGACAATGTGCTTCTCCATCGTGGTGTCAAAAGCACCAGCAAGGCGGTCCTCCATCGAAAGGGAGCGCTTCTCGACAAGAAAAGCGGGGGACTTTCCGAGGAGGTCAGAAACGATCTCTCAGACAAACGTAAGAAGGTCGTCGGGATCGTCGTGAATGCCATCGATGATGACCTCGACAGCGGAAGCCAGGACAACCGGGTCTGGAATCTCGATGACATCAATCCTCTGCACGAAATCCTTTCGGAATGTCGCGAGGCCGGCCGGTGGATCATCTTCACCAGCGACCATGGCCATGTTCTTGACTACGGTTCCGAATTGCTCAAAAGCGAGAATGAGGGACGAGGAGATCGGTTCCGCGTGCCGGATGGACGACTTGTCGAAGGCGAGATCGAGGTGAATGGCGCGCGGGTTAAGAACGGCTATGGAGCGGACAAAGTCATTCTCGCCCTCGATCCCGACCGACGTTACGGAAAAGACAAACGCGGATATCATGGCGGAGCCAATCCACAAGAAGTGATCATTCCCCTCGCTTTCCTCGCTCCCGCCGAGATCGAAGAACTCCCGGACAGTTGGCAGCCCGTCACCCTGAACCGCCCGGAATGGTGGCAGCTTAAAGCTTCGAAGAAACACGCTGAGCCCGCATCGGCAATCCCTACCAAGACAAAGAACCATGACAGCCGGGAACTGGATCTCTTCGAACCGGCTCCCCCGGTAGAATCCTCGCAAACCCTCGGCAGCGTCCTCATCGCAAGCGAAATTTTCACCGAGCAAATGAAGCAAGTGGCGGCCCGCCGACTCGATCCATCCCAAGTCTCTACCCTCGTAAGCCTGCTCAACGAAAAAGGAGGGCAAATGTCACGAGGCGAACTGGCAAAGGGACTCAAGCTCCTTCCACTCAGGATCGATGGCCTGGTCAGAACCGCCAGCAAGGTCCTCAATATCGATGGATATGAAGCACTCTCACTCGATCTTTCTACCGAAACAGTCTCCCTTGATGAGGCCATTCTCCGTGCCCAATTTGAACTCTCTTCCTAATTCCTCCGCTCCAAGATGATCAGCAACCGCAAAAGAGATGAAATCATCGATGCCCTCCGCCGGGGCACCGTGCCCCAAGATGGACTCGACCAACTCGCGGTTGGCTTGGATAAATTCGTCGATCCCCTCATGGACGAATTGAGGAAAACCGCCGAAGGCAGCGCAGGCTTTAAAGCGATTCGTGGAGGATATGGCTGCGGTAAAACCTTCTTCTCGCGCTGGCTGCAAGGTGAAGCCCGCAAAATGAACTTCGTGACCTCTGAAGTTCAGATCTCGGAGACCGAAACCCCTCTGCATAAAATGGAGACGGTCTATCGGCGCATGCTCGAACGCTTGGCTACCGGCAGCGAGCGTTCGGGAGCTTTCCGAAGCCTTATTGATAGTTGGTTTTATGCCCTGGAAGAAGACGTCCTCAGCGCCGGCGAGATCGACGGAGAGAGTGAGGCCGAACTCCTCGCCGCCACCAGTGAATTGATGGAGAAGCGGCTGGCTTCAATTTCAAAAAAAGCTCCCAGCTTCGCCGCCGCCCTTCGCGTCTACCGTGAGTGCGTGGCCGCAGGCGATCATGCTACGGCGGAGGGACTCCTTGCCTGGGTCGCGGGACAGCCGAACGTCGCGGCCGCCGTGAAAAAGCGCGCCAACATCAAGGGCGACGTGGATCACTTCACGGCCACCAGCTTCCTGCAAGGTCTTCTCGTCGTGCTGAAGGATTCCGGTCATCCCGGACTGGTCCTGGTGCTCGATGAGGTGGAAACCCTGCAAAGGGTGCGCTCGGACATCCGGGAAAAAGCGCTCAATGCCCTGCGGCAGTTTATCGACGAACTCGATGCCGGACAGTTTCCCGGACTCTACCTCGTCATTACCGGAACGCCGGAATTCTTCGATGGTCCCAGAGGCCTCAAGAAACTACCACCACTCGCCCAACGTCTCGATACGCACTTCAACGCCGATCCCCGCTTCGACAATCCCCGGGCCGCCCAGATCCGCCTACAACCCTTCCGCAAAGAAATGCTCGTCGAAGTGGGCTGCAAGGTCCGCGATCTCTACACCGCCAACCCAAAGGTCCACGACCGGGTCAGCGAGATCGTCAACAAGGAACTCATCGCCCGCCTCGCCGATGGCGTCGCAGGACAGCTCGGAGGTAAGACCGGCATCGCCCCCCGCATTTTCCTGAAGAAGCTCATCGCCGACCTCCTCGACCTCGTCGATCTCAATCCTGATTACGATCCCGGGAAGCATTACACTCTCACCATCAGAGAGAACGAGCTCACTCCGGAGGAGAGAAACACGGTGGGCGCAGACGATGTGGAAGACATCGACCTGGATCTGGGGCAAACTTAATCTGTGCTGGATTGGGGAGCATTCAGAGAGTAGATTCTTTCAGCAACCTCTCAGTCCATGGCCCGCTCAGATCTCATTCTCCGCCTCGTACGCTCAGCGAGCGCCGGGGACCGCCGTGCTCTTGAGAAGTCGGTCGCAGCATTGGCTGCCGAGGAGCGTGCCAAACGGCATGGCGTTTTTGCTGATAAGCTCGAGAAGGAACTCCAGCAAAGTTCCGTCACCACCGTCCCTTTCAAGCAGCCTCAAGAGGCTTCGACTCACGGTGGATTTTGGACCGAGAGCATTCCAGAACGCTCGCTCGAATCTATCATCCTTCCAGACCTGGTCAGATTTGCGATATCTGAGTTGGTCGAGGAACAGATGCGGGCAGATCTCCTGCGGTCCCATGGTGTAGAGCCCCGCCATAAGGTCCTGTTAACAGGGCCTCCCGGTAACGGTAAAACTTCGGCGGCGGCGGCCTTGGCAGCTGAACTCATGGTTCCGCTCATCACGCCCCGCTACGAGTCCATCATCGGGAGCTATCTCGGTGAAACGGCAGGACGCTTAGGCAAGCTCTTCGAATATGTGAGAGGCCGCCCTTGCGTTCTTTTCTTGGACGAATTTGACACGCTTGGACGCGAGCGCGCGGATCCAAATGAAACTGGTGAAATCAAACGCGTGGTGACCTCGCTCCTCATGCAGATTGACGACCTCCCCTCTTATGTGGTGGCGGTAACCGCGACGAATCACCCTGAGACGCTCGACAGGGCTGTTTGGCGGCGGTTCCAACTACGACTTAACTTGCCCTCTCCGACTCAAGCTGACGCGATCAGATGGTTTGACACGTGGTCCGAGATGACAAACCAACCTCTCGGGATGACCGCGAAGACTCTCGCCACGAACTTGAAGGCGGACAGTTATTCGGATCTAGAAGATTACTGCAGTGATGTGCAACGCCGAATGATTCTTGCCGGCCCGGATGCTGATCCAAAAACGATCTTCAAAGAGCGACTCTCTTTCTGGAAAGAACGAGTGCTCCAGACCGAGCTTCCCAAATAGATGCCCGATCCGCCGTTTTTGACCTTCAAAGCGGTGAATCGTTCACCGCGTGTTCCACCAAAAACTGGAAAGCCCATACCGGATTACCTTTCCCCGTCTCGATCAGATCAGGCCAAGAGACTCCTTCCTAAATTCGGGAAACTTGAGGAAGCTCTGGCGCATAAATCGTTTCAATTGCATGTGGATGCTCCAGGCTACCTCGCCGAAGAAATTCTTGTCCTAGAGATTGCCGGGGGGCTAGAGGACTTTTTGGAAACACTTCGAGAGGTCGAAGGTTTTGAATGGCTTGGTGATGAGCAAGTTGATTTCACTCCTGATGAAGACGGGTTTCGAAAAAGAGACCCGAGGAAACAGTCTGAGTCTGTTGGAGGACTTCTCTACCTTTTTGCGACCAACCTCCCAGCACTACAGCAGCTCAAATCAGCTTGGAAACAAAAGGCTGATGGTGAAGGGCTATCTGGAATCACATCCAAGCTTGGTAAAATGGCAAGAATCTATGACGGTCACGCGCCAAGTGCCTGGGCTCGAATGATCGATTGGCTCCAGTGGAAATACCAAGTGCTGTTCATTATCAGTGCCGGTAATTGCTCACGAATTCCTGTCGAAATGAGCCTCTCGGAACTTGAAAAGTTGTCTCCGGAAGAGCTAGAGAAAGCCTTCGTCGCATTTCGCATAGCGGAGGCACGGCAGCTAAGGCTTCTGTCTCCAGCTGAATCAATCAATGCCATCACGGTAGGGTCTCATCACTCTGACGAGACTGGACCGGTGAACTTAAGCAGCATCCAACTGATGCCGATACGTCACCCCGATATGCCCTCACCATCTTCGCGCAATGGTCCCGGGTTTTTGAGGAGCGTCAAGCCAGATATTCTGATGCCTGGAGGCAGGCAACCGATTTCAGTAATCGGAGATAAAGCGAACTGTTACCTCGGACACCTCGCTCCAGGGCAGAAAGTAGCAGCGCCACCATCTCCGGGCCAACCTGGGCCCGCGACAAAGTTCATTCGTGGCACGAGCGGCGCGACAGCCTTGGCAACCCGACAGGCAGCAATACTCATCGAACAACTGTCAGAAATGGCAACACCTCCCCCGCCAAGTCACATGGCGGTGATCGTAAAGACTCTTCTCACTCACGGAGCGTCATGGAATGACGCAGATACCCATCTACGTTCAATGTTCGGCTCTCCGGGAAGCAAGCACATTAAATGGAAAGGCGGCACAGTCTCCCCGCTCGTAGGTCATGGGCGAATCAACGAAAAGTTGCTCAACTCTATCGAAGGGCACCGCGCGACTGTTCTGGGTTGGGATACCATTAGCGAAGATGAATCTCTTGAGTTTCGATTCCCAATTCCCGCATCTCTTGGGACAGCGAAAGGGAAAAAACGCTTCACGGTGACTCTCGCCTACCTAAGCCCGATCAACCCTCACAATCGTAAATACCGCACCGCTCGGCTTTCCTTCAAATTCCCCGAATTAATCAATGCCTTTCTCAGCAAAAAGGGGCGCAGGAATGTGGACGACAAACAAGGATGTAAGGGCACGATTCAACATGAAATTTATGAGGACGAAACCCTACGAGGAATCGTAGATGGCGAATTTATCATCAACGTGGAATGCCGAGAAGAGGGCGGTCTGATGGACACTCCAGTTCCATTCGCTCTCGCCGTTACTTTAGAAGGAGCCCCAGAGATCTTTCCAAATATTCGACCGGAAATCACGGAGCACTTGAGAAACATCACGGCTGTCCCTCTCAGTTCTGGACGAGTCCCCGTCTAAACTGGCTACCTCCTTGGTTTTCAAATGAGTCACTTCGAAAAGCTCGACCCCTTGGTCCAACACCACATCGTGAACACGCTGGGTTGGACCAGTCTTCGCCCCCTTCAGGAAGAAAGCATCCCTCCCATTCTCGCCGGGAAGGACTGTCTGCTTCTTGCTCCCACTGCTGGAGGAAAGACTGAAGCCGCTATTTTCCCGATCCTCTCAAGACTCTGCAAAGAGGGAAAAGATGGTCTCAAAATTCTCTACGTCTGCCCCCTCAAGGCTCTTCTCAATAACCTTCACGAGCGCCTCAGTGCGTATTGCGAAATGCTCGGTCTGGAGTGTGGTATTTGGCACGGAGATATCGGACCTTCTCAGAAGCAACGATACCTCAAACAAGCTCCCGCCATTCTTCTCACGACGCCGGAGTCCCTGGAGGTCATGTTGATCTCTCAGAAGGATGGTCCCAGAGCATTTTTAAAAACGGTGAATACTCTCGTCGTGGATGAAATCCACGCCTTTGCCGGAGATGATCGCGGTTGGCATCTACTGGCTGTCGCACACCGCATTGAGCACCTCACGGGACATAAACTTCAGAGAATCGGCCTCTCGGCAACCGTAGGAAACCCGGAGCAGCTCCTTCAGTGGCTCATCGATGGGGGACGATCCGAGAGTAACACGGGGGTCGTCATTGCTCCAGGGATGAACGCAGCTCCCGCAGAGAGCGACATCACGCTCGACTATGTAGGATCTACCGAAAATGCCGCCATCGTGATTTCCCGGCTCTACCTGGGCGAGAAGCGGCTCGTCTTCTGTGATAGCCGCAGCCGGGTCGAAGAACTGGGGAATCTCCTGCGTGGATTAAACGTCTCCGTTTTCCTTTCTCACAGCTCCCTCAGTGCTGAAGAACGCCGTGATTCCGAAGCGGCCTTTGCCCAAGGCCAAGATTGCGTGATTGTCGCCACAAGTACCCTCGAACTGGGTATCGACGTCGGCGATTTGGATCACGTCATTCAAATCGATGCCCCTTGGTCGGTCGCTTCGTTTCTGCAACGTCTCGGTCGCACCGGAAGGAGAAGTGGCAGCACCCGAAACTGTCTTTTTCTAGCAACATCAGACACCGCACTTCTCAGAGCGGCAGCACTCCTGGCCCTATGGAAAGATGGCTATGTCGAACCGGTCGAACCGCCCCACCACCCTCTCCATCTATTTGCTCAACAAATCATGGCACTTGCTCTCCAAACGGGCGGAATTGGCCGGGAAGACTGGAAGAAGCAGATGGCTGATTCACCCATCTTCGGATCCGAGGACCCAAAAACCTTGGATGGCATCGTGAATTACATGCTCGAAGAAGGGATTCTTTGGTCCGACGGAGTTCGTCTCGTCATCGGAGACGCCGGCGAAGGCTACTTCGGCCGACGTCACTTCATTGATCTAATCTCGGTCTTCGCCTCTGACCCGGTTTTCATGGTGCTCCATGGCCGCAGGGAATTGGGGAGCGTAGACCAAGTAACCTTCCTGCGAGAGCGCCGCGATGATCAACCCATTGTCCTCTCACTCGGAGGACGCTCTTGGTTAGTTCAGGATATCGATTGGCAATCCCGGCAAGCTCAGGTGATCCCGGAAGAACGTGGAGGTAAGAGCCAATGGCTGGGAAGCGGCCAAGGCATGAGCTTCCGCTTCGCTCGCAAAGTGCAGGAGCTCCTCGCAAGTGAAGACGACGACGCCACTTGGACCGGGAGAACCAAAGACGCGATAGAGAACCTTCGTAACCTCTACAACTTCATTTCAAAGGACGACGACCTCGTCCTCTCCAATCACGAGAAAGACGAATTCCACTGGTATACCTTTGCTGGCGCGAGCTGCAACATGGCGATTGCCTCATGCCTCAACGAGACTGGATACGAACCCGCCTACTCCGACGACTTTAAGATCCGGGGAAAAGGTGCCGCAAAAGCCCACAAAGCTGTCCAAGCCGTAAAATACGCGATAGCAGAAGGCCTCTTCGAAACATTCGAAATCAAACAGGAAATTCTTGAGGCCCTTAAATTTCATCAGGCCCTACCCAATTCCATCGCTCAGAAGATTATGAGAGCCAGACTCTTTGACGAAAACCTAATCGAGGCGCAACTGAATCGAGGCATTCTGTTCTTGGAATAGGCCCGGCAATACTCCTATTTTCCTAACGGACACTGAAATCTAAAATTTTCAGGTGCTCGGGGATTACGTCGCAACGCTCTGAAAAAGTAATGAAATATTCAACTCACGAAAAACGGACCGATTCCGAACAATGGGTTGCAAAAGGTCAGAGCACCTGACTTCGACGGATGACGCCTCGTGCTGAATGCTGCTGGCTACAGGGTTTGGGTGATTTTCAGGAAAACCGGAACAGGAAAGGGAATTGATACCCTTTCTCCTGAT
>Ga0209390_10006283_pt1 | contig 16089 bp, 10 predicted proteins | sample BON01_FD_187212 | JGI IMG/M metagenome (GOLD analysis project Ga0209390, IMG submission 187212) | Freshwater microbial communities from Lake Bonney liftoff mats and glacier meltwater in Antarctica - BON-01 (SPAdes) (version 2) | ecosystem: Environmental > Aquatic > Freshwater > Ice > Glacier... | reverse complement strand
GGGGCGCCCAGGCGGCGCCCCCTCAAGAGTGAGAGCAGGGGACATAGAGCTATATTCGAACATTTGTTCTATTCTGTCAACACCTGCTGACAGTGGACAGGGAAACGGGGACCACTAAGCAGGTGGGAAATAAATCGAGGGTCGCTACTTCTGCCCCGTAGTCAGATTCAGCACCATTAACCTTCCCAACCGTCCAGAGGAATACAGGTTCTCAGTGCCGAAAAATCACAATGTCAAAGCTGCAGTGAATGCAACTTGTGGCTGACTAATTGTCAGCCACAACTGTAAAAGTGCAAGAATGTAGAGCATGACTGATCTAACTGTTTGGAGTATCGGCCATTCCAAACACGTCATCGAAGACTTTCCCGCTTTGCTTTCTTTGGCAGGAATAGAGGCCCTCGTAGATGTTAGGTCCTCTCCCTTTTCGCAGATGGCACCACAATTTAATCGTCCACAACTAAAGCACAGTCTCGAGGCCAAAGAGCTTCGATACATTTACATGGGTGACACACTTGGTGGCCGTCCAAATTCTGATGAAATGTATGACGATAAGAACCACGTCTTTTACGACTTGGTGGCTCAGACGAATGTGTTCAAAGAAGGCGACGCAACGACGGGCGAGGGCGACTTGTGAGTGCTCGAATGTCGGAGGCTCCTGCTGCAATGGGGGCTGTGAAGAAGGGTGGCACGTTGCCAGGTGGAGTCCCGAAGTTGTTGAAGATTGATTCGCTATCTGTGTGTGAGGGGGTGAACACCGCGAGATGAAGAGTTCTCGTATTGCTGAGAGCGATTTCGCCCTCGGCACGCGGCGGACAACCGCCAGCCACACGATCGGTATTCCCCACCTGGTGGAGCTTTTGCGCGAGGTGCCGTCGGGTGCGCGCGCCGAGCACTATCGCGATGCGGTGGTCGACGGCAACATCCTCGGCCGTCCGACCCAGGCCGGTCGGCAACGTTCGGTCCGCCACCTGCGCGAGTTGTACTTCCTTGATCCTGCCCGCCCGGAGTTCACGGCACTGCGGCACTTCTGGGACATTGACCCCTCGTCCCGCCCGCTCCTTGCGGGGCAGTTGGCTTTCACCCGCGACGAGCTGCTCCGCGCTTCGTTCGCCGCGATCGCGGATCTCCGCGCGGGTTCGAGCGTGACGTCGGCAGACCTCACCGCTGCCGTCGCTGCCCTGTTCGGCAGCGAGATGGCGGAGTCAACACTCGGAAAGACCGGCCGCAACACCGGCGCCTGTTGGACTCAGACCGGCCATCTTGCCGGGCGAGCTAAGAAGGTCCGAACTGCCGTGAACGCCCAACCTACAGCCATCGCCTACGCCGCTTACCTGGGGCACCTGGCAGGCGGACGCGGACTAGGCGTCCTCGATAACCCGTGGTCTCAGATCCTTGAGATAGCGCCGGGTCGTTCCCTGGAGGCGCTGCGCGAGGCCCACACCCACGGCCTCCTCAACCTGCTTGTAGCGGGCAACGTGGTTGACGTGTCGTTCCCTGCCTTGGGCGGTGTGGCATGAGCCGTGTCTCCGATCTCGTCGATGCCTACAGAGCCGAGTTGTCCTTGACGTGGAAGGACAACGTTTCGGGCGGTGAGCGTGTCTGGATGCTCGTCTACCCGCCGGACCTGGAGCGGCAAATGCGGCACTCGCTGCCGAACCTGGGGCTGGCGACGACCCAGGCAGGCCGCGACTGGATCGTCCTCGACGTCACCGACGACTTCGGGCACTGGTTGTCATCACACCGGCACGCGGAGGCGTTCTACGAGGAGCCGAGCGACCTCACGCAGTCGATCCTCGATCAGTTCGAGACGACACTGGTCGCGCGCATCCGCCAGGCACTTGAAGCGGCTCCCGCAGGCGCCGTCGTGTCGCTCGTCGGTATCGGCTCGATCTTCCCGTTCTTGCGTGCGTCGAGCGTGATCAAGTCCGTCGATTCTGCTGTCGCCGGCCGCCTCCTCATACTCTTTCCGGGGCTTCACGACCCGGAGACTCACTCATTCCGCTTGCTCGACGCGCGCGACGGGTTCAACTACCGCGCCCGCGTCATCGATCCTCAGAAGGACCTCACGTGACAATCAACAATGACCTGTTTATTCGGCCCCCGCTGAGCTTCGAGATTCCGAACGACGGTGTCACCAACGTCGACCGTCCCGAGGACTCCAACCAGTGGGATGTCCTCAAGTACGAGCTCGTGAGCTTCGTCTGCGAGGGCGAGTACGAGCACGGCTTGCAGCGCATCCTTCACTCGTACGCCGGCCACCGGAACAGGACGACGCAGCCTGCCGTGTGGGTCTCGGGCTTCTACGGCAGCGGCAAGTCCCACCTCGTCCGTGTGCTTCAGCACCTGTGGGCCGACACGAACTTCCCGAACGGTGCGACCGCTCGGGGCCTGACCAACATCCCGCAAAGCATCCAGGACCAGCTGACTGAGCTGACCACGCTCGGCCGCCGGGATGGCGCCGCACCGTGGGCCGCCGCAGGTGCGCTCGACCGGAGCGGCGACACCCTCAACTCGGTGTTCCTCTCCATCGTCCTCGGGGCGGCCGAGCTGCCTACTCGAGTCGCCCCCGCCCAAGTGGCTCTCTGGCTCGCGGGCAACGGGCACCTCGCCGCTGTCCGGGACCACATCACGGCCAACGGCGGCGACTTCATCGAGGAACTTGGCGAGTACAACCTCAGCACGCGGCTCGCGAACGCCATTCTCGCCTCCGACGCGGAGTTCGCCGCATCAGCCAAGGATGTGCGTGCCGCGCTTCGCAGCCAGTTCCCGCCGGACACGCGGTCGTTCTCCACCGACGAGACTGTCGCGCTACTCAAGAAGATTCTTGATTACGTCGGCGGGGGTCAGATCCCGCCATCGTTGATCGTCCTCGACGAGGTGCAGCAGTACATCAGTGGCGACGGTGGTCGCGCCATGGAGGTGCAGAACCTCGTCGAGTCGGTGTCCCGCGAACTCGATGGTCGCGTACTGTTCGTCGCCACGGGGCAGCAGGAGTTGACGGCGGACTCGACACTCCAGAAGATCCAGGACCGCTTCACCGTCAAGGTCGTGCTCAAGAATCAAGATGTCGATGCCGTTGTCCGTCGTGTCCTGCTGAGCAAGGAGCCCGCCAAGAAACCGGGTCTCGACAGCAAGCTCGCATCGGTCGCCGGGCAGATTTCCCGGCAGCTCATCGGGAGCAAGATTCAGCACACCGCGGAGGACGATCAGGACCTCGCCGATGACTACCCGCTGCTCCCCGTGCGGCGTCGATTCTGGGAGAGCGTGCTCCGCCAGGCCGACGCCGGCCGCGCCGGACAGCTGCGCTCACAGCTCCGAATCGTGCACGAGGCGAACCGCAAGGTTGCGCCCGAGTCACTGGGAACCGTCGTTGGTGCCGACTTCCTCTACGCCCAGAAGAACGAAGACTTGAACGGCGCGGGGCTACTCCTCAAGGAGACGCAGACGCTGATCCACGAGCAGGGGCAGAAGCACGCCCTTCGTGGGCGCATCCTCGGCCTCATTCACCTCGTCGGTCTGCTCCCGACCTCGGGGCACGGGGATATCGGCGTGCGCGCCTCGGCAGACCATCTTGTCGACTTGCTCGTCGAAGACCTTGCCCACGATGGCGACAGGCTTCGGCAAGAAGTGCCTGCCGTGCTCGAAGCGCTCGCCGCGGAGGGTGTCATCCAGCAGGATGGCGAGGAGTTCCGTCTTCAGACGAAGGCGGGCCGCGACTGGGACGAGGCGTTCCGCAGGCACCACGCCCAGGTCACTGACAGCGAGGTAAGCACCGAGCGTGATTTCCTGTTGCTCTCGGATGTCGGTCGGTCGCTGCCCGCTTCGATCCAGCAGGGGCGCGCCAAGGAATCGCGCAAGCTTGCCCTGCACGCCGATCCGTCGCTTCCGCCCGACTCCGAGGCGATCCCGGTGTGGCTCCGCTCAGAGTGGGACGATGGAATCACGGCGAAGCAGTTCGATGAGGCCGCCCGCAGCCTTGGGGTCGACTCGCCGATCATCCTTGTCCACGTCCCCCGACTCCAGGCCCCCGCGTTCGCAACGGCGGTCCGTAACAAGCTCGCTTCACAGCGAGTGATCGACCAGCAGGGCATTCCGCAGGACGATGAGGGCAAGCAAGCCAGAAGTGCGATGCAGACCCGCCTAAACCGGGCGACAGACCAGGTGAACGCCCATGTCCGCGACGTCATCTCCAATGCGAACGTTCTCCTCGGCGGCGAGAAGGCGCCCAGCGGAGTCAGCCTGCGCGAACGGATCGAAGCTGCCGCGCAGGACGCCGCGACGCGGCTCTTCCCGCGGTTCGCCGAGGCAGACGACAATCGCTGGCCGCAGGTGATCGCCAGGGTCAAGAGCGGGTCGGCGGCTGATGCCCTCAAGGCCGTCAATCACGACGCCGACCCTGAGCAGCATCGCGTCATCAAGGAGGTACTCAGCCACATTGGCTCGGCTGGCACCTCCGCGAACGACGTCGAGAAGGCAGTCACCTCGAAACCGCTCGGCTGGCCGAGGGACGCGCTCATGGCTGCCCTCGGTGTACTCCTCGACACCGGGGTGATCCGAGCGACGCTCAACGGCAGCGAAGCAACGACTACCGACGTGCTCAAGCAGACCCGTCTCGGCACTGTGCAGCTCCGCCGTGAAGTGACAGTTCTCAAGCCTGCCGAGAAGATTCAGGGACGCCAGGTGCTGAACACCCTCGGATTCCCGACCGATAGCGATGGACTCGTCTCAGCGGTCGAGCAGGCAGTGAAGTCGCTCGTTCAGCGCGCGAAGGACGTGAGCGGGCCGGCGCCGCTCCCGGACATCAGCGTCCCGAGCAACATACAGGTCATACTTAGCAGTGTCGGCAACGACCGAGTGCACTCTTTGTTGGGCGCGAAAGACGAACTCACGAGCTTCAGCGACAGGCTGGGGGAGCTTGAGCGCCGCAGCACGAGCCGAACCACAGCCTTGGCGCTCGCGCGCTCGCTCGCCACTTTCTCTGCCGGATTAGAGACCGCGTCGGCTGTACGCAACCGCCTCGATGCACTGCTCGCTAGCCGTGATCTGCTCGCCGACGCCGACCCTGTCGCCCCGATCGTCAAGGACCTGGCCGACGCGCTTCGCGACGCGATCCACTCAGCCGCGGGCGCGTTGAGGGACGCCCGGAAGCAGGCTGTCGAAAGCCTCGAAAAGCAGTCTGCGTGGAAGGCGTTTGACCAGGCGCAACGCGCGTCGCTCCTCGCGGACCACCACCTCACTGCAGAGCCGGAGCCCAACCTGGCCGATCCATCGGCTGTTCTGGCGGCGGCGCAGGCGCGACCTCTCCAAGGGTGGACCGCGGAACTGGATGCGATCCCGCAACGTGCCTCGCGCGCCCTTGAAGCGGCCCTGCGGCTCGCGACCCCTGCGGCGATGACCGCAACGGTCACCGTCTCGACGGCAAGCCTGAGTAGCGCGGACGAGGTCGAGCGGTACATCGGCGAATTGAGGACGCAGCTTCTCGAAGCCCTGAGCAGCAATGACACCGTCGTGGTGAAGGGCTGACCATGACTATGGCAATGATCACCGTCCTGAACTCCGACCAACGGCGCTTCCTCGACGCGCAAACGCAACGCGCTCGCGCGGCAGCGCAGCGCGCAGCCGAGGACGCCTTGCGCGCACTCGCGGTCGGCGAGCTGAGCCGGCCCGCTTACCTGAACGAAGAGCAGAACAAGCTTCGCCTGGCGCTTCGCGACAAGGGTCGGCAACTCGGCGATGACACCTCGCGTGCGGGTGTGCCCCTCGCAAACCTCATTCATGACGTCGCCTACGAGCAATGGCACCGATTGCTGTTCGCGCGCTTCCTGGAGATCAACGAGCTCCTGCGGCATCCCGAGTACCGCGACGTCCCGTTGTCGTTGGAGGACTGCGGCGATTTTGCGCCCGACCTCGGCGAACCTGACGCGTGGGCCGTTGCCGCTCGCTTCGCCTCGGAGATCCTGCCCGGTGTCTTCCGGCTTACCGACCCTGCGGTACAGGTGCGATTCGCGGCTGAGCATCGGAACGCGCTGGAGCGTCTGCTGCTGGAGATCCCCGCTGAGGTGTTCACGACCGAGGATGCGCTCGGCTGGGTATATCAGTTCTGGCAGACAGCCGAGAAGAAGCGGGTGAACGCCTCCGGCGTCAAGATCGGTGGGGCTGATCTGTCTCCCGTCACGCAGCTGTTCACTGAGAACTACATGGTCCGCTTCCTGCTGGAAAACTCGCTCGGCGCGTGGTGGATCGCTCGCCACCCCGAGTCGCCGCTCGGCCATTCGTGGGAGTACCTCCGCCTCAACGACGACGGCACACCCGCCGCGGGCTCGTTCCGCGACTGGCCTGAGCGCGCCGCCGACGTGACAGTGATTGATCCCTGCTGCGGCTCGGGTCATTTCCTTGTCGCTATGTTCGGGATGCTCTGGCGTATGCGCGCCGAGGAGGAGGGACTAACACCAGCCGAGGCGCAAGACGCGGTCCTTAGTGACAACCTCTACGGCCTCGAACTCGACCCGCGATGCACGCAGATTGCGACCTTTAACGTGGCGCTTGAAGCGTGGAAGCAGGGTGGGTTCCGCGAGCTGCCCGCTCCGCAGATCGCATGTTCTGGCGTGCCGGTGCGCGCGACGCGGCGAGACTGGGAGGACATGGCGGGTGACGACGAAGAGCTTCGCAAGGTTCTCGGCCGGCTCCATTCTCTGTTTCAGAACGCCGACACCCTAGGCTCCTTGATCAACCCCCACCCAGCAGATGCCGGCGATGCATTGTTCGGCAGCGACTTGACGATCGATGTCAGCCGCGACGCAATCCGTGGCGCACTTGGCCGCGCAATGGTCAGCGAGGGAAATTCGCACGCTGTTCTGGCGCACGCCGCCGACGACGTCGCACACGCAGCAGCGCTGCTGTCCCGCACCTACACGCTTGTCGCCACCAACCCCCCGTACCTTAAGCGCGCGTCCATGGGCTCGCGTCTCCAGGCGTACATCGACGCCCACCACCCGCGGGCTATGGCAGACATCGCTACTGCGTTCATTGAGCGTGCACTTGGATTTACCGGCACGACAGGAACCCTCGCGGTCGTATCGCCCCAGAACTGGCTGTTCCTCGGGTCATATGCAAAGTTCCGCCGCGAGCTGTTGAAGAATCACCAGTTCGACTCGGTGGCACGCCTTGGCGCCGGTGCTTTCCGCCAGATAAGTGGTGAGGTCGTCAAAGTCGCACTTAGCGTCGTGAGCGTCGCGTCAGCGAGTGCCAACCATCGCATCGCTGGTCTCCTGGCGCATCGCGTGGCTGGGGCAGACAACAAGGCAGTCGCTTTGCAGGATCGCAAAGTGTTGCGCCCTTTTCAGACAGACCAGCTGCGCAATCCAGACTCTCGGATCACGTTGACCCGAATCTTGCCGAAATCGCTATTGGAAGGACTTGCGGACGGGGTGGCGGGTATCCAGACCGGAGACTACCCACGATTTGGTCGCATGTTCTGGGAACGCCCGCTACCGCACCCGGACTGGGAGTTTCAGCAGAGTACAGTGCTTAAAACCGTGCCTCATGGGGGACGCGACCACATCATGTGGTGGCAACGCGGAGAGGGTTCGCTTCACAACCTCGCTGGTGTCTACATCCGCGGTCGGGCGGCATGGGGGAAGCGAGGCGTCGCTGTCTCCCAGATGGGTGGACTTCCCGTCACCCTCTACACGGGCGAGCTGTTCGACAACAACACTGCCGTCATCCTGCCGAGCGATGAGGAGGATCTGCCCGCAATCTGGGCCTATTGCTCAAGCGTTGAGTTTGCTGAGGACGTGCGCGATATCGACGACGCGTTGAAAGTCACGAACGCCACGCTCGTCAAGGTCGCCTTCAACCGGGAGCGTTGGCGCCAAGTAGCTGACGCAATGGGGCCGCTTCCAGGACCCACGTCGGATCACCCGACTCAGTGGTTGTTCAGGGGTGATGTCCTCACCGCGATCCATCCTCTTCAGGTGGGCGTCGCCCTACTGCTGGGCTATCGCTGGCCCGAGCAGACCCCCGATGATTTAGACCAGTTTGGCGACCACGATGGCATTGCGGCGCTCGTGTCGTTGCCGGGTGAACCGGACCTTCCCACCCGGCTCCGTCAACTGCTCGCGGTCGCATACGGCGATGACTGGTCGAGCAATTTTGAACGCCAACTTATCTCCGATGCCGGCGGCAAGAACGGCAGGCTCGAAGACTGGCTTCGAGACCAGTTTTTTGCTCAGCACGTCAAGATTTTTGACAATCGGCCATTCCTGTGGCACATCTGGGACGGTCGGAAGGACGGATTCTCGGCGATCGTCAACTACCACAAACTCGACCGCCGGACGCTGGAGAAGCTGACGTTCACTGTTCTTGGCGCATGGATCGACCGACAGAAGCACGAGGCCCGCGCAGAGCGTGCCGGTGCCGATGCGCGCCTCGCTGCCGCCGAAGAGCTTCAGCACAGACTCCAGCTGATTCTTGACGGCGTGCCGCCCTATGACGTTTACGTCCGATGGAAGCCCCTGGCTCAGCAACCAATCGGCTGGGAGCCGGACGTTGATGACGGCGTCCGTATAAACATCCGCCCGTTTGTCACCGCCGGTGTGCTTCGGTCGAAGGTCAACGTGCACTGGAAGAAGGATCGCGGCACCAACCCGGATGGATCGGAGCGCCACAACCACTTGCACCCGACCCTCGATGAGCGCCGTACATCCCGAAAAGCTGCGAGGGCAGCCGAATGACGCTCGTCCGTGCCGTAATCGCGAAGGCGCTTCGCGACGCCGCAACCTTTAACGCGGGGGCGAACTTTGAACCAGCAGCTGTTCTATGGGCCGACCCCGGGCGCACATGGGAGCCGGTGATTCGCACCCTCCAGGAGGCGGTGCCCATCCTCGTGCTCGGCGGGTACGACCCCGCAACCGCACAGGGCCCAGCGCTCTGGCTTCGTGCCGTTCTTGCCTCGCCCGAGTCAGCGGAATTACCGTCTCATCTTGCCGAACGCGACGAGCGGAACCCGTGGGTGATCTATCTTCCTGGTGTTAGTCGTAGTTCCGTGGCCGAGGCATCGGCTCTCAACGACTCACTCGCGCCGCTCGCCGAGATCGCGATCCGCTCCAACTGGTGGCCCTCAGCTCACGGCCAGATGCAGTGGACGCCGCAGTCGTTCCTCGCGTCAAAACAGGGTGCAGGGCTCGACATCGCGGGCGACGCCGCAACGAGGTCCGCTTTCACGCAGGTCCTTGACAAACTCTTCTTCGAGGACGTAGACGACCTCAAGCGAATGGGCCGACTCGACTCGTCGCGCCTGCACCACTTCGTTCTCGATGACACGGTGCGTACCCTCCTCGAATGGATCAATGAGCCTGACGCAGTGCAGGCCTCGCTCGAAGGCGCGCGGTGGCAGGCTCTGATTGCTTCCTGCAAGTCCATCTACGGATTCAGCCCTGAGAAGGACGGCGCGCTCACCGCGGCCAGCCAGCTCGGAGGCCGGGCGGGCGAGTGGAGCGCTGTCTGGCTGCGGTTCGCGGAGAATCCCAGCCGCTATCCGAACATCCCCAACCTCCTCGATCGGGCACGCCCCTCTGTCGTGCCGCTCTTTGGAGACACCGACCCCCATCCCGACTCGTGGCCGTCATGGAATCGCGACCAGGAAGAGGCGTTGCGTTATGCGCTCGGAGTTCTCGCGACTTTGCAAGACCCGCATGGCCGGATTGTCGAACTCGCTGCCGCACATTCGCTGCGGGAAGACAACGTTTGGGCTGCCCTCGGGCAGGCGCCGCTCGCACGGGCTATGGGGCACCTCGCTGAACTGGCTGACCGTGTAGCGACCGCCTCGTCGTCGTCAGACCTCAAAGCTCAGGTTGCCTGGTACGGCGATGAGGGACACGCTATCGATGACCTCGCTCTACGAGCGATTGCGGCGGCCAAGACCGCACGAGACCGGACGGCAGTGGCCACTGCGCTTGGCGCGATCTACGACCCTTGGGTTGACGAGTCGGCGCGGGTCTTCCAGAAAGCGGCAGTGCCCAATTACACCGGGAGGACCGGCCTCAACATCGGAGAGGGAACTGTCGTCGTCTACGTCGACGCACTTCGCTTCGACCTAGCCACACGCGTGGCTCGGCGGCTGTCACCGCTCAACGTGGCCGTGGAGACACGGTTGGCCGCATTCCCCAGCGTGACGCCAACCGGCCAGCCGGCGGTCGCCCCCATCGCGATCGCCGTGGGCGGCGGAACCGCCTTCGACGCGGCCGACGTCCAGGGCCGATCCCTCAAGGGCGCGGTCCTGCGCTCGGCACTCGCGAGTGCGGGAGTTCAATTCCTTGAATGGGACGCTGCCGAGGTCGGAGAGCGGTCCGGGAAGGCATGGACACAAACAAACTCGATCGACTCGCTCGGCCATTCGCACGGACACGCGCTAGCCGACCTCGTCGACCAGCAGCTTGACCTCGTCGCCGAGCGTGTTCGCGGGCTGCTCGACGCGGGGTGGCGGCAGGTTGTCATCGTCACCGATCACGGATTCCTCTTGCCCGGCCAGGCAGCGCAGAAAGTCACCCTGCCGCTGCAGGTCACGGAAGGGGACAAGGAGCGCAAGCCGCGTGTAGCTCGGTTGAAGGCCGCAGCGGCGCGCCCGGACTTCCCGATCGTGCCATGGACCTGGGATACGTCCGTCGACATGGTGAGCGCGCCAGGAGCCGCTGCATTCGAGGCGGGCCGCCTCTACGAGCATGGTGGTTTGAGCCTCCAAGAGTGTGTGATTCCGGTCGTCACGGTGACGCGCGGCAATACGGCCGTTGCGCCTGTCCAGGTTGAGGCAGTCCGGTGGACGGGGCAGCGATGCCGCCTTGACTACAGCCCCGCGGAGGCCGACATCGTCGCCGAGATCCGACTCCGCCCGGCCGACGCGTCAAGCGTCGTGGGCGGGCCGAAATCGCCCGCCGAGCCGGGCGAGGTCAAAGTACTCGTCGATGAGGAACAGGCCCCCAGAGGGACTGTCGCGTGGGTCGTGCTTCTCGACCCGGACGATCGGGTTCTAGCCCAAACACAAACCACGGTGGGAGGCACCGAATGACCGAAGCGATCACGCTAGACGAAATCGATGAGATCGCAGCCTCAGCGTTCGAGGGGTACGTCGTCCGTAAGGATCTTGCGCAACAGTTCAAGGGGGCGTATCCCGTCCCAACCTACGTGGGCGAGTTCCTCATCGGGCGATACTGCGCCACGACCGATCCCGAGGAGATCGAAGAGGGCCTCCAGGTCGTGCAACGGCTCCTCGCCGACCGCACAGTGCGCGCTGGCGAAGAGGAACTGTTCAAGTCACGCGCCCGCGAGCGCACGACCGTCAAGCTCATCGACCTCGTCAAGGCCCGGCTCGACGTAAAGTCGAACGCCTACGTCGCCGAATTGCCGAGCCTCGGACTCCGCGACGTGCGCATCGACGACGCCGTCGTCCGCGACAACGAGCGCATGCTTACCGGCGGCTTTTACGCCGAGGTTGACCTGTTCTACGACGCTGCGATTGCAGAGGAGAACAACGGCAAGGCCTTCGGCATCGGCTCGCTGCGCCCCATCCAGCTCTCGACCCGCGACACGCTTTCGCGCCTGGCCGAAGGCCGCTCACGGTTCACGACCCAGCAGTGGAAGCACCTGCTGCTTCGATCGGTGGGATTCGAGCCCGCGCAGCTCAGTGACCGCGAGCAGGACATGCTCCTACTTCGGATGGTTCCGTTCGTGCAGCGAAACTTCAACATGGTGGAACTGGGACCGCGCGGCACGGGCAAGTCGCACCTGTACCAGCAGGTATCGCCGTACGCGCATCTCATCTCAGGCGGCAAGGCGACCGTCGCGCGCATGTTCGTGAACAACGCGACTGGGCAGCGTGGCCTCGTCGCGCAGTACGACGTGGTCTGCTTCGACGAGGTCTCAGGCGTCTCCTTCGATCAGAAGGACGGCGTCAACATCATGAAGGGCTACATGGAGTCGGGGGAGTTCTCCCGCGGCCGTGAGTCCATCCGCGCTGACGGCTCAATCGTGTTGGTCGGCAACTTCGACGTTGATGTCGCTCATCAGCAGCGCATCGGTCACCTGCTCTCACCCCTGCCGCCGGAGATGCGCGACGACACCGCGTTCATGGACCGCATACACGCCTTCCTGCCCGGCTGGGATGTCCCGAAGCTCAATCCCACGTGCTTCACCCACCACTTCGGACTCGTGAGCGACTTCCTCTCCGAGTGCTGGTCGCGCCTGCGCGACCAGTCGCGGCTTACTTCGATCCAAGGTCGCGTGAACTACTCCGACGCGTTGTCTGGCCGCGACCTCTCGGCGGTGAACAAGACCGTCGACGGGTTGCTCAAGCTGCTTTACCCCAACGCGGAGTCCGCTATCTCCGACGAGGACCTCGAATGGGCGGTGCGCATTGCGCTGGAGTCCCGTCGTCGCGTCAAGGAGCAGCAGCGGCGGATCGGTGCCGCCGAATTCCGGAACACGCAGTTCGGCTACCGCCTCGGTGAGGGCGTCGAGCAGTTCGTCTCGACCCCCGAGCTGGCGAGTCCCGACTCGATCGGCATCGACCCGTTGCCGCCAGGTCAGGTCTGGGCTATCTCCGAAGGCAGCGGCGATGCCGGCCCTGGGCTTTACCGGATCGAGGCGACTGACACGCCCGGCTCGGGTGCACGTGGGCTGCTCAACCAGGCCGCACCTGCCACGCTCCGCGAGAGCTTTAAGGTCGCCGAGCAGAATCTCGTCGCCCAGGCGAGGCAACTCGTGGGCGACCGCGACCCCCGTGAGCACAACCTCACTGCTCAGGTCCGAGCCCTCGATGCTGCCAAGACCGGAGCCGGCCTCGGACTTCCGATCCTCCTCGCACTTGCCTCCGCGATGCTTCAGCGGTCGGTGCGTGGCGGGCTGATTGCAGTTGGCAACCTGTCCCTCGGCGGCGGGGTCGAGACGGTACTGAACGCCGCGGCGCTCGCCGAGCACGCGATGGAGAAGGGCGCCTCTGCCCTGCTTCTGCCGGTGTCCGCGCGCCGTCAACTTCTGGACGTCAGTGATGAAGTCGCGACGAAGGTCTCGTTCATCTTTTACCTTGACGCCCAGGACGCGCTTCTCAAGGCGCTCGACGAGTGATCTGCCAATTCTGAATCACCACGCGTCTTGCAGAAGAAGCCCGTGCCAAGAAAAACGCTGTCGTCGCCAAAAATTTGTACACACAACAAATCAACCTACGCGCAAAATATCAACTCAAACCCAAAGGTCTGGTGGGTCAAGACTGGACCCGCCGCTACCTGATCCCCACCGACGCCCCACACTTCAACCAGTGGAAACTACAATACGGCGCCTACCAGGGTGTCACCGTGTCAAACAAAAAACCTGTCGGACACGAAGTGAAGCGCCCCAGGTTTAATGCCGCATCCTTTTGAGTTGGAAGGATGTATGTCATGCCAAAGAAAATTGATCCTGCCTTGCGTGATCGCGCGGTTCGACTGGTGCGGGAGCACCGGTCGCAGTATCCGTCGCTCACGGCCGCGTCAGCTGCTGTTGCCCGCCAGATCGGTGTCGGACACGAGTCCGTGCGCCGATGGGTACTACAAGCCGATATTGATGAGGGAACCCGTGACGGGGTGACCTCCGTAGACCATGCCGAAATCAAGCGGCTGAAGTCCGAAAACAAGGCCTGCGTGAGGATGTTGCGATCCTTCGCGCGGCAACAAGTTTCTTCGTGGGGGAACTCGACCCCCGCAACCGATGATGATGGGTTTCATCGACACGATGAGATCCGAAGGGCACGCGGTCGAGTCGATCTGTCGGGTCCTGCGTGAGCAGGGCTGCCAGATAACCGCACCGCACCTACCGGGCCTGGCGAGGCCGTCATGTCGCGGCCCGCACGGTCACTGACGCGCAAGTGCTCGATGTGGTCCGTGACACCGCGTGGGTGGACGTCGTGGATGCTGCGGGGAGAGAGCGTCGCAAACTAGCCCCGGAGGGTCTCTATGGGCGGCGCAAGATGACCGCGCTGGTCCGTCGAACCACGATCCCCGGCGCTTCGCGGGGTGCGATCGATCGGGCAATGCGCTCGCTCGGGTTGGCGGGAATCCGCCGGGACAAGGGCACCCGCACCACGATTCCCGCGAAAGACGGGATCCGTGCTGGTGATCTACTGAACCGTGACTTCACCGCACCCAGGCCCGATCACACCTGGGTGATGGACTGGGCTGCCACGGTGTTTTCGGACAGTGTGCCCTCTTAAAATGAGGGTGTTACTGAAAGAGAGGACAGCATGTCCGTCACACGTCGACGTTTCGCCCAAGAGTTCAAAGACGAGTTATGTCGGGAGGTGATTTCCACCTCGAAACCTATTAAGGAGGTTGCCGACGCCTATGGGGTCGGCACCGAGACTCTGCGCAACTGGCTGATCAAGTATCGCGACGCGAATGGTGGCACCGAGACGGAGCTGAGTGTTCCCGAACGGGCACGGTTGAAGCAGCTGGAGAGGGAAAATCAGGAGTTGCGGGCGGAGACCGCGTTTTTAAAAAAAGCTTCGGCCTACTTCGCGCGGGAGCAGCGGTGATGGCCAGATACGAGTACGTCGACTCCCAACATAACGAGCTTGGCAACACGAATCCTGTGGTGAAGATGTGCCGGTGGTTGCAGGTCTCAACATCAGGTTTTTACCACTGGCGGGGCCGCCCACAATCGGCCACCCAGGTGAGGCGTCACGCGTTGAGCGCCCGGGTCCAGCACTTCTTCGAAGACTCTGAGGGAACCTACGGGTATCGGCGTATCCACGCCGACTTGGTTGATGAAGGCAGTGAGTGTTCCCCGGAGCTGGTTCGCCACATCATGCGTGATGAGGGCCTGATCGCCTGCCAGCCGCGCCCGTTTCGGGTCACGACAGAGGCGGACGCCGAGGCGGCATGGTCCATACCGGACCTCGTGAAGCGAGACTTTACCGCTGTGCGTCCGGGGGTGAAGTTCGTCGGCGACATTACCTACATTCACACGTGGCAGGGCTTCATCTATGTGGCCACAGTGATTGATTGTTTTTCAAAGAAAGTGGTCGGTTGGTCCATTGCCGATCACATGCGCACCGAACTCGTCGAAGACGCCTTGCGAAACGCCGCTACGACGACCGCGATCGAGGCGGAAGCGATCTTTCACTCCGACCGTGGAAGTGTTTACACCTCGGCTATTTATCGGGCTTTGGTGGGACGTTTGGGCATGCGGTCCTCGATGGGCCGCACAGGAGTGTGTTGGGATAATGCTTTGGCTGAGTCGTTCTTCTCGGCGTTGAAAAACGAGCGAGTACACCGCACTGTTTATGCCACCAAGGGACAGGCCAAACGGGACGTGATCATGTATATCGAGGGGTTTTACAACAACCGCCGCCGCCACTCAGCGCTTGGCTACCGACGTCCCAACGACGTCCACTACGCTTACCAACAGCAAGTGTTAGCAGCATAAGAAATCAACCGAAACTACTGTCCGAAAACTCCGCAGCACCCCAGTTCTCTCAAAACGTGAGGCGGGTTGGGGTGTGAATTGTTCTGAGGTCTGGAAAAACGCGGGGGCGTAATTCGAAAAGGCGAACGGACTCGAGACGCTTTTTACCGGGACGGCGTTGGCAGTCTGAGCCCCAGGGCCGAGAGCCTTCTAAGGTGGCGCTCGCTGGCAAAACAATCGCAACAAAAAAAGGTACTCGTCACTCTCACTACCCCTCGTCATATTCCCCCTCTCTGACCCATCGACCGCCAACTCCTCATTCTTTCCTCAGCGGAGAGGACTGAACAGAGCAGACTCATTGGAGAAAGGGAGGGCAGCTCACCGTCGGGACGGGGGCGCTGGCGAGCTCGCGCACGCGAAGATGGTTAACGTTGAGCGAAGTTGCTAGACCGGCTTTTTAGATCTAACCAAAGGAAAAGTCCATCTATAGCCAGGGCAAGAATTCCTGCAGCGATAACCACCCATGAGTTGACAAAAAACCCGACGAAGATAGTGCCGACGGCAAGAGATACGAAAAACGCATACAAGACAAATGCCTCTATGGTGGGGAGTCTCCCTCGGGCGACAATTCGCCGCGCTAGCGATTCCCGGGCGGCTGCA
>Ga0209390_10006278_pt1 | contig 16096 bp, 17 predicted proteins | sample BON01_FD_187212 | JGI IMG/M metagenome (GOLD analysis project Ga0209390, IMG submission 187212) | Freshwater microbial communities from Lake Bonney liftoff mats and glacier meltwater in Antarctica - BON-01 (SPAdes) (version 2) | ecosystem: Environmental > Aquatic > Freshwater > Ice > Glacier... | reverse complement strand
CACAAATTATGAGGCGCAGCAGTATCGCTTATTCATAAATACTTCAAATGTCTAGCTGCTAGGCATTTTTAATGCTCAAAATGAAGGCATTTATTACTGTTAGAAAAAATTTGTTATGCACCCATGCATGGATGAGCGCAGCGAAATCTATTGTCATAAGCCGACTGGATGGGCATCCGACCCTATGCAATCGCTTTCGATAACTCGAATAAAGTATCGGGGCAAAAATCCTGCCCTTCTGGCCACTCGACGGTTCCTAAGGATACGCGAACCTTTCGAAAGTAGGTCTCATCCTCTAGGCTCTTAAAGATTCCTTTATCGAGATAAGGGGATACGTCAAATTCACGACGCTCACCGTTGGAAAACTCAAGTAAGAGGTGGTGATTCTCTTCGGGACTAACCTTTGTGACTCGTGGATTCATTTTATTTTAGTGGTTCGATTTTGAAGACTTCTTGTCCGTTAACTGCGAGTTCCCAGTCGGCCATCAGTTCATCGCGGTGAATTTCGATCCATGCTTGGACGAGCTTCATCCGACTCTTTTGGATGCTACCTTCGATGATCTCTCCATCAGGTATCCCGACGACAGCCTCATCGCCTTGGTATTTGACGTGAATGTGCGGCAGGTTGTGCTTCCCTGTGTCGAAAAAATACAGAGCTACGATCACACCGTAGAACATGGAAATGACTGGCATTCACAGAGTCTTTGGGAAGATTTCTATCTTTTCAATTTTATTCCGCCCATCGTAGAGGGGACTGATAAGTGAGCGGAAGCGAAACTCATTGAGTCGCCCGACTGGTTTTCCTACTTGGTTACAAAGGGTGGAGAGCATGCCCAGCAATAATAGATTTCCGATGAAGGCAAACGTGCGATGCAGTGATCCGACTGGTATATAGCTTTCGTATTGATTCATTTATTTTCCTGAACGTGGCTGTAGTGGTGACGGCGGCTAATGGGGTGGTCATCGCGGGTGGCTCGTGCGGGTGGATTCGCTTCTTCTGTTTCCAATGGGCGAACGGCTTCGATCATCGGGAGATCTTCTTCTGACGGTCTGGTCCATTCGTTTCTTCGATTTCCCTCAAGCCGAAGGATTCTTCTTTTTCATAGATCAGTGTTGTATGTGTAACTGAGTTACACATAACTCGGGATTGTCTTTTAGTGATTTCTTACGGTTTTCAAATGTTTGGAAAATGCTCATAATTGCATTTTTCATTTCACAAGTTACTAATGATGAGGTGTATGTGAGTTATTTAGCGCGTTCTTAGTGTAAATATCGTTCCGTCAACTGTGTAACTCATTTAAGTTTCAACTTGATGGCAGTGAAAAAATGTGCACTATTTTCGTTGTTATGGAAATTATACAATTCCCTCGTTGGGCGGAGGTGTTGAGGGCATCGGATTTTCCGCAGCAAACGATAGATAGTTATCAGGTCACACTACGTTGGTCGCGTAAAAGGCTTCGCCTCACGCGATCAAATTAGAATGTCTATGTTTATGCGGGTCATACAGATCTAGTTAAAGTGGTATGGCTCTGCGATCGAGCGGATCTGAATGGGCACTAGCTTAATGGTTCCGTTCTCTTTGGCGGACTGTATTGACAGATCGAATACGATTTGCACGTCGTTGAGCGCTTCGGGGTCGATCAGGGTTTGCTCGATCGTCCAGTGGCTGCGGTCGTCGGACTCGGTGATGGTGGTGTGGCTCTTGTTGCGCGCTTCAGGATCCAGGCGTATCCAGTCGTGGCTCTCGTAGTAGGCCTCCATTGTGTTGCCGAGTTCGGTGTATTTCCAGCGGGCGTCTGGATACATCTGGTCGAGCGGGAAGGTCTCGTCGATCTCTTGATATTCCTTATTGGCGAGCATACGCAGAAAGCGGAAGACTTCGTTGCGCACTAGGCGGGTAAAGGCTTCGCGGTCGCGGGTGATGTCGGTCGGGCCAGTGGGCGAGGGCAGCGCTTGCTCGGTGTTGGGCTGGTAGTCGGGGTTCTTGAGTGTTTCCCATTCATCGAGCAGGCTGGAGTCGGTGATGCGGAGTAGGGTCTCGATGTAGGTGACGACTTCATTCACGGCTTCGGTTTTGAAGGCCGGTGGAATGGTGTGGGCGAGCACGCGATAGACATTTGTCAGGTGGCGCAGCAGCAGGCCCTCGGCGCGCATCAGGCCGTAGAGTTTAATGTAGTCGGCAAAGCTGCTGTAGCGCTCAAACATCTCGCGGGCGATGGACTTTGGGCGAATGTTTTCGGAGCCAACCCAAGGGTGCTCGGCGGCGAAGCGATTAAAGGTCTCGTAGATGAACTCGCTCTCGGGCTTGAGGTATTCGATTTTTTCGAGCGCCTCCATGCGTTCGTCGTATTCGATGCCGGCGGCTTTCATCTCGGCCACTTTGTCGTCCTTGAGTTTGTCGACTTGCTTGCGCAGAATGATGTCGGTGTTTTCGAGGATGGACTCGACCAAGCTGAGCAGTTTGAGCTCGTATTCGGGCGCGGTGGTGTCGAGCAGCCCGAGCGTGTCGATGCAGTAGAGCGCGAGTGTTTGGTTGAGCGAAAAGTCGTCTTGCAGTTCGAGGTTGACGCGTAGTTTTGGCTGGGTGCCTTGGGGCATGATTTCGATGATACTGCGATCGACGAGTGCGCGAAACAGCTGGAAGGCTTGCTTACGCATGGCCTGCTTAGAGCTGTCGCTGTTGTGGCAATCGCGGATCAATGTGCGCATGGCGGCGCAGCCATCGCCTTTGCGACTGAGCACGTTGAGCAACATACCGTGTGACACGTCGAAACTGGATTGGAGAGGTTCGGCCGGGGCGCTTTGCAGACGTGTGAAGGTTGCCTCGTCCCAGTGCACGAAGCCGCGCTCAGGTGGCTTGCGCTTGACCAGCTTCTTCTTCTTTTTCGGATCGCCGGCGGCCTTGGCTTCGAGGCGCTTGTTTTCGATCACATGCTCAGGGGCCATCGCGACCACATAGCCGTGGTCGTCGAAGCCTTTGCGCCCCGCGCGACCGCTGATTTGATGAAAGTCGCGCGCGGTGAGGATGCTGGTTTTAACGCCGCCGTATTTACAGAGCTGGGTGAAGAGCACGGTGCGGATCGGCACGTTGACGCCCACGCCGAGGGTGTCTGTCCCGCAGATCACTTTGAGTAAGCCCTTTTGTGCGAGCTTTTCGATCAGCACGCGGTATTTAGGGAGCAAGCCTGCGTGGTGGAGGCCGATGCCGCTGCGTAGCAGTTTTTTGATCTCCTTGCCAAATGGACTGGTGAAGGACGCGCCCTGGAGCTCTTTGGTGATGATTGCTTTTTCCTCTTTGGAGCAGACGTTGAGGCTGAGAATGCTTTGTGCCGTTTCCGAGGCGGCGCGTTGGGAGAAGTGGACGATGTAAACGGGGAACTTGTTAGCGGCTTGTAGCTTTTCCAGCGTATCGGTCAGCGGGTCTTCGACGTAGGTGAATTCGAGCGGCACGGGGCGCTCTGTGCTGGCGACGGTCACGCATTCGTTGCCGGTGACGCGCTCGAGTTCGCGCTCGAAGAAGCGCGTCTCCCCGAGGGTGGCGGAGATGAGGAGGAAGCGAGATTGTGGCAGCGTGAGCAGGGGGGCTTGCCAAGCGCCGCCGCGTTCGCCGTCCGAGTAGTAGTGGAACTCGTCCATGATCACATCGTGAACTTTGGCCTGGTCGCCGTCGCGCAGAGCGATATTGGCCAGAATCTCGGCGGTGCAGCAAAGGATTGGAGCGCCGCGGTTGACGCTGGCGTCGCCCGTCATCATGCCCACATTTTCGGGTCCGAAGTCGCGGCAGAGGGCGAGGAACTTTTCATTGACAAGCGCTTTGATCGGACAGGTGTACACGGATTGCCGGCCTTGGGAGGCGGAGAGGAAGTGCAGTGCGGCCGCGACGAGGGATTTACCGGAGCCGGTCGGCGTGTGGAGGATCACGTTCTTACCCGAAAAAATTTCCAGGATGGCTTCTTCTTGTGCGGGGTAGAGCTCGATGCCTTTGATCTGCGCATACTCCAGAAAGTGCTCCATCAGGGCATCGGGGTCGGTGACGTGGGCGAGTGGCTTGAGCGGGAAATCCATGTGGCGGGAGCATTTGGTTTTGAGTGCGAGTGTGCAAGGTAGCTTTTCGATTAAGATGCTTGGTTTTTTTCGTCTTCTCAGTTGCACCACCAATCGAAGCCGACTAACTCCCTACTTATATATGCGGGTAGATTCACACATGCACACAACACTCTGCGGCCACGCCGTAGGCGATCCGATCGAATACGCCATGATGGCCGCCGAGCGGGGGATTGATTTGATTACGATCACATGCCACATCCCGATGCGTTGGGAGGCTTTTGGGCAGGCTGGTATTCGTATGGCGCGCGAGGAATTGGACGACTATGTGGCACTTGTGAAAAACACTGCCGAGCAAGCTAAACTGCTTGGCGTCGAAGTGCTCTGCGGGATCGAGGCGGAAGTCTATCCCGACGAGGCCGAGCTAGAGCCGATGGACGAAATCCTGGCCAGCTACGATTTCGACTTTGTGCTGGGCTCCCTCCACGCGCAGTGTCGCAGCTACATTGAATGGCTGGCCAAAAATAAGGTCAAAGACGACGCCATGAAGATCGACAGTTACTTTCGCCATCTCAAAGACGGCGCGCAGTCGGGGCGTTACGATAGCATGTCGCACCCTGATGTGATTCGCACCTATGGCGTGATCCAGCATTTCGAGCCATTGCAGCATGAAGAAGTGATCCGCGATTTCCTGCAAGCTGTGGTTGACGAAGATATGTGCATGGAGGTCAACACCAGTGGTTTAACTAAGGGCGACTACGAGGTGCATCCCGATCCGTTGATTCTCGATTGGGCCAGTGAAATGGGTGTTAAGCTGACCATCGGTTCCGACTCGCATCGCCCCGGTTCAGTCGGGCAGTTTTTTGACATGATTCAGCCCATGTTGTGGGATAAAGGTTTCAAAGATTTGCATTACTTCCGCGGGCGCAAACGCCTACGGATCGATATGCCGAACAGTCGGTGATCACGGGCGTGTGAAAGCAGAAGACAGAGATCAGAAATAAAAACAGACCGATGTCTGCCAAAGATGCTTCTGAGCCCCGCCGTAGGGCAAGATTAGTTATACCATTTCAAGAAAGATTGCTCTACCCGCTCAAACCTTTTTCGAATTGGTATTCGCCGAATGGGCGACTCCATGCGGCATCTTTAGCCTACGCGTTTTTCTGCCCGGTCACGACTTCCATCAAGGCTTCGACGCATTCGATCTTGGCGCTGGGGATCATGCCGTGGCCGAGATTGAAAATGAAGCCGGGTTGCTTGCCGGCCTCGTCGAGCACGCGCTGCGCTTCGCGGCGGGTGATTTCGGGCGTGGTGGTCAGCGTCACGGGATCGAGGTTGCCTTGCACGGCTGCGCCGTGGCCGATGCTTTGGCGCATGCGGCGTAGATTCATCGTCCAATCAAGACTAATGACCTTCGCTCCGGTGTGTATGAGGTCAGGTGCTTTATGCCCCATACCCTTGGCGTAGAGGATCACGGGCACGCGCTCTTTCAGCTCATCAATGATGCTGCGAATCCAGCGCAGCGACCACGCTTCGTAATGAGTCGCTGGGCAGATGGCGCCCCAGGAATCGAAAATTTGCAGGGCGTCGGCACCCGCGTCGATTTGCATGTGGAGGTATTCCACGATGGCGTCGGCCAGCTTTTGCATCAGCAGTTCAAAGAGCGCGGGCTGATCCCAGGCTAGCTGCTTGATCTTAATGAAGTCCTTGGCTGAGCCGCCCTCGACCATGTAGCAGGCGAGCGTCCACGGTGAGCCGCAGAAACCGAGTAGTGCCGTGTCTTCGCCTAACTTCTGGCGGGTGAGGGAGAGGGCGTCGGCTACGTATTTAAGGTTTTCGGCGATCTTGGTATGATCGAGTGCTTCGATCTTCGCCTTGGTGTCGAGCAGGTAGTCCATACCGATGCCGCCTTGATCGCGGAAATGGTAGCCTTGCCCGAGTGCTTCTGGGATGACGAGGATGTCGGCAAAGATAATTGCGGCATCGAGCGGGAAGCGGCGCAGCGGTTGCAGAGTGACCTCGCAGGCCAGTTCAGGCGTGCGCACCATGGTGACAAAGTCGTGCTGCGTTTTGAGTTCGCGATACTCCGGCAGGTAGCGCCCGGCTTGGCGCATCAGCCAGATCGGCGGACGGTCGACGGGTTGTTGATGGGCAGCGGCGAGAAAGCGTTGGCGGGGAGTCATGGTTGAGATGCGTGGGGCAGCTAAAGCAGCCCGTCCTTGGTTGAAGATGTTGTATTGTTGATTGGGCACAAACAATGAATTTCAGAGTTTCATGCCCGCCCAGTCTTGGGGCTTTAAATAGACGTCGTAGAGTTCGGCCTCGGGGGTGTTGGACTCGGGGTGCCAATCATATTCCCAGCGGACGAGTGGGGGCAGTGACATGAGGATCGACTCGGTGCGGCCTTTGGATTGCAGCCCGAAGTGGGTGCCGCGGTCGTAGATGAGATTGAACTCCACGTAGCGTCCGCGGCGGTAGAGCTGGAATTGGCGTTGCGCCTCGGTGTGCGTAGTGCCTTTGCGGCTTGCTACAATCGGCTGGTAGGCCGGCACGAAATGATCACCGACTGATTGCATAAAGGCGAAGGCTTGTTCGAAGCCGCTCTCGCAGTAGTCGTCGAAAAAGATGCCACCGATGCCGCGCGCCTCGTCGCGGTGGGGCAGGTAAAAATACTCGTCACAGATTTTTTTTAACTTCGGGTAGAGCGTTTCGCCGAAGGGTTCGCAAGCGGTGCGGGCAGTCTGGTGCCAGTGGATGGCGTCCTCGCGCTGACCGTAGTAGGGCGTGAGGTCGAACCCGCCACCGAACCACCAGATCGGCTCGCCGTCTTTTGGCTCGGCGTAAAAGAAGCGCACGTTCATATGCGCAGTCGGCACGTGTGGGTTGTGCGGATGCACCACGAGGGAGACGCCCATGGCGCGGAAGTTGGCTCCAGCGAGCTGTGGTCGTTGAGTGGTGGCAGAGGCGGGGAGCTGGCTGCCCTGCACGTCGGAAAAATTAATGCCCGCTTTTTCAAAAACCGCGCCTTCGGTCATCACGCACGAGCGCCCGCCGCCGCCTTCCTCGCGCGTCCAGCAATCTTCGAGAAAGGTGGCTTGCCCATCCTCGGATTGCAGCGCGGCACCGATCCGATCTTGCAGATCGAGTAGGTAGGCGCGGACTTTTTCTGGTTGTGCGGTTTGCATTCAGGGCGAATGTTGGCTGAGTCGATCGTATCCGACAAGCTCTGGAACAAAAAAATGGCTAACTTTCAAAATCTCCCCGAATCGGTTGTTATCTTTGGCTGCGGCTATGTGGGGACAGCCTTGGCGCAGCACTTGATCGGGCAGGGTGTGCGCGTGGGTGTGTTGACGCGGAATCCTGGGAAGGCGGCGCGCCTGCGCGAGCTTGGGCTGGCCGAAGTGATCGAGGCAGAGTTGGATTCCCGCGAATGGCACGCACGGCTCGTGGGACCTTACGAAGCGGTGGTGAATTGCGTCAGCTCGGCGGGCGGTGGACTTGCGGGCTATCGCAAGTCCTATCTTGAGGGGCAGCGATCCATCTTGGGTTGGGCGAAAGCGCAGTCGATCCGCAGCTACGTTTATACGAGTAGCACCTCCGTCTATCCTCAGGACGATGGGGGGACGGTCGATGAAACCGCCGACACGAGCGAAGCGCCGCCGACGGGCCAAGTCTTACTGGAGTCGGAAGCGTTGCTGGCTGAGGCCAGTTTTTTGCCAAACTGGCATGTGCTGCGTCTGGCTGGGATTTATGGGCTGGGGCGGCACTATTTACTGGATCAACTCCGCGATGGCACCAGCGAGATTCCTGGGCGCGGGGATTATGCGCTCAATATGATTCACCTTGAAGATATCGTCGCGGCGATCTGCGCGGTGCTCGCGGGAACGGCGCCTTCGGGCATTTATAATATCGCCGACGATGCGCCGGCGACCAAGGCTGAGGTGCTGACGCATCTGGCGGAGGCCTTGGGCTTACCCTCGCCGGTATTTAACCCCGAGAAAATATCCGAGCGCTTGAAACGACGTGGCGGGCGCATGCCGAACCGCTTCGTTAGCAACAAAAAAGCCCGGAGTATTTTGGACTGGTGTCCAAAGTATCCGAGCTTTCGCGAGGGTTACGCGGTTTTGATTTGAATGTGGCGTGCCCACTTGCCGGGCACCTGCGTTAGTTTGGGAGCGGCTGACTCTGACGGGGGCGTTCGACGAGCGAGCACGTCACACAAGAAGTCATCCCGTGGCAGGCGATTCCGATGCGGACGTCACAACCGCGACGGGCCGTCCTATGTGTTTACCAGCGGAAAGTGACGCCTGCCGAGTATTGGTCGCCACGTCCCGGTGTGCCGGGGACGTCTTCGAAGTCATCATCCCAGGCGTTATCGATGGCGAAAAAGACTTCCAAGCCTTCTACCTGCGGTGGGTAAATGCTTAGACCAAAGTGAGTGAAGAGCGCAGAGTCGCTGCCGTTGCGCAGAGCGTTGTCTTCGTTTTCACGCCATTCGTTGTCGATGCGGATTTCGACGACTTCGCAAGGTGTCCAGATCGCGCCCAGAGTCACTCGATGCTTGGCGTAGTTGAGGGCGTAGAAGCTGGCGTCGATTGTTTTGTCGCCGTAGTCCTCATTTTTATGCAGATAGGTGTAGCTGGCAATGCCTTCGACCTCGCCCCAGCGCTTGGTGCCAATGACTTCGAAGCCGAAAGTTTCGATATCGACGTTGTTGGCTGAGCGGGCATTCGGGGTTGCTGCATCAAATGTCCAATCGACAAGAGCATCATTCCAGCGGTAAAAGATCGCAGCTTCAAAGCTCCAGCTTTGGCGGGCGATCTTTGTGCCGAGCTCTAAGTTTTGGCTGGTTTCGCGCTTGAGGTCCGGGTCGCCTGCAAATAATTGTCCAAGCGCAGGACTGTTGCCGATTGCGGTATAGCCGGCGACTTGGCTGGCTTCGGCGAAGGATAGATAGACGCTGTCAGAGTTGCCGTTTTCGTAGCTGCGTAGCCAGGTGACATCAAAAAGCGCGGAGTACGCATCGTCGTCGCGATTTGTGTCGTCGAAAGTGCCCCCTGCGCGGACGGTGACGGTTTCTTCGTTGTTGAGCATGAATTGATACTCAGGGAGTAAGCTAAGTTTGTAGTAGCTGCGCGATGTGAAGCTGTTTTCCAGTGTGGTGGAATCGATCTGGTCGGCGGTAAACTGAGCGGCGTAGTTCAGGGCGAATGCTTGATCGAACTGATGCTTACCGGAGAGGCCAAGGGAATGCACCTTTGTCTCGTGAACAAATTTCTTGTTGGGCGCGAAGCGGTTGAACGTATAGTGATCCGAGTGGCGGCGGGTGTAGCCAGTTACTTCCCAGTAGCTGTTCTCTCCATAATCTTGGCGGTGGTTGACGATGAAGAGGCGAGTCTTCAGGTTTTCCGTCTCAAAAGGACTAAATGCGGCGAAGGCTTGTCCGGTATACATGCCATATTGTCCAAAGAACTTCGCCTGATAGCCGGCGAAGAAATCCGTTTGCGAGTTGGGGCCGAGGATTTGCACGCGGCCAGTCGTGCGGTCGAAGTTGTGATCACTGTAGGCTGTGGTGCCGTCGCTCTCGGAGCGGGAGACTTCGGCTTCGATGCCCCAACTCCAATCTCTGCTCTCGCCGAGTGGGCCGGTGAGGCCTTGGTGAATGCGTTGGAAGTTGAGGTCATGATCGCCACCGCCTACAGTGAGGCTGCCGCCGTCGGCGATTTGGCTCCAGCCGTAGCTGATGGTGCCGACGGTGCTGTTAAAGCCGTAGAGCGCATTGTCGGTGCCGGTGAGCACTTCGGGACGCTCCAGCATTTCCGGTGCGATGGGCAACTCTGCGAAGTAGTGGCCGGTCTGCGGATCGATCAATGTGGCGCTGCCGACGCGGAAGCCCGTGTTTTCAAAGATGCCGCCACGAATGGTGACGTCGCCTTGAGCTTCAGCCATGTTGCGTGACTGCAGATCGACGCGTGGTTCGAATTCCAAATTGGAAACCGGAGATTCATAGGTTGTGGCCGAGCGGATGTTCGCCGTCTGCTGCGCATCAATATAGAGCGTTGGCAGAGTTTGAGTGTTTTCTGCCTGCGCGAGCAGGGACAGGGAGGTGAGTGCCAGTATTGTGAGTGAGCCGATCTTGCTTTGATTCATCTCTACAGCTAATGGCAACACTTGCTGTGGGATCAATTGTTAATTAAAAAAAAATACTACTTAACATTGGGGGCAATTTTTGAGTTGGCAATTGTCGGAACTCGTCTAACCACTGCTTGTCTTATCAGAATCCTATGCAACTTTTAAACCTCAGTTTCGCAATTCTAATCATCAAGATGGCGATTTGCATCTTGCCCGGTGTGGGCGGCGTTTTCATGATTGTCACCTCTGAAGAGAGTAAGCGTGAACTACGTAACACCTTCTGTAGTAAGATCTTCGGTGTGAGCAACGCGATCCCTTACCCTAAGTTTGCACGTAGCATGCTAGTGCTTGGTTCGCTCCTTATTCTCTTTTCGTTGGTGGCTTCCTGGTTTTTGTTGATTCGCGGGATGATGTCGTAGCCTAGGCATCCTGCCTGATTTTTTTAAGGAAGTGTCAACAGGCAGGATGCCTGTGCTACAATTGGACGGAATCGTCACGTTCGGCGATGGCTCTGCTGTAAATTTCGCGGCTGATCCATGCATCGGTCGCTGCGTAGCGGATTTGCTTGTTGTCAAGTTCGGGGCGCGCCCAGTTTGAGACTTGCGCGGCTTTGCTGATACGCCCTTCGAGCAGTAATCCCGCGAGGGCACGAAGACCGCGATTTTCGTAGCCGAGCTTGAGTGTGACGTCGGCGATTTCGACAAAGCCACCAGGTGTAAAGTCTTCCATCGCGCGGAGCTCTTTGACGTCGTCCTTGATCGCCACGCCGGTCTTGAGAATGTCGGGAGACTCGAGGATAGGCAACAGCGGCTCAAAAGTCTCCGTCTTGCTGATGCGGAAGAGATAGACGCAGTGCTCGGTCGCTAGCTGGATGAGGGCAGGTGGGTAATAATCGCCCTTTTTAAAAGTAGGCCGTGTCTCGGTGTCGAAGCCGAGGTGAGATTCGCTCATTAACTCGGCGACGGCGGCATCCATCGCTTCCTCTGTTTCGAGGATTTGAATCTCTCCCTCCCATGCGATGAGTGGGAGATCGTTGATCTCGGCTTTGCTAATATTACGTTTTTCGACGGTTGGGTTTTCGGATATTTCGGACATGTGTGGAAAATGAATTTTCTAGGCTTCGATCACTAGGCCGTCAAAGGCTAGCTCGATGCGCTTAGGGTAGCTCTCTGTGGAGCCGATTGGTGCGAGTTGTTGATTATATTCCGCGCAGTAACGCAGGGCGGCTTGGTGGAGTTCTTCGATTTCGGCGTCGGTATAGGCGGGTTCATGGTGGAAGACGATGAGTTGACGCACCTTGGCGCGGGCGGCCAGCTCGACAGCCGTCATGTGGTCGGAGTGTCCCCAGTTTTTCTTTTCATTAGTCGCTTCTTCAAAGGTGTACTGGCCGTCAAAGATGAGCACGTCTGCGTTACGGAAAAAGTCGACGAAGGGGTAGCCTTCTTCTCGCGCTTCGGGGCCATGTTCAGAGTCGGAGGAGAAGATGATGCGCTTGCCACCTTGCTGGAAGCAGTAGCCCCAGGAGTCTCCGGGGTGTTGCTGTTTAATGGTGGAAACCTTGACATCGCCGACTGCGAATTGGGCACCGTCCTCCCGGATGTCGAATTCGATGTCTGCCTGCATGGCATCGAAGGGCACGGGAAAGCACGGGGCAGCCATTTGGGCACGGATCGCTTGTTCAGTTTTTTTATGGAAGCCGTGAAAGATGATGCGGTTACCCGCTTGGTAGGCGGGTGCGAAAAAGGGAAAGCCCTGAATGTGATCCCAGTGCAGGTGCGAGACAAAAATGTGATAGGTGGCGGCCGGCGGGGTTTTGCCGAGACTTAAGGCGAAGTCGCGCAGGCCGGTACCCGCATCGCAGACGATGTATTCGTCGGTATTGGCCTCGATTTGGACGCATGAAGTATTGGCTTTATAGGTGCCACTTGCGCTGTGAGGAAGCGTGTCTAGGTAGGCATCGACCGCTTCGAGGCTATCAAACTTCTGCTCACGTGCGCCCCAGATCGCCTCCCTGACCTTCTGGCGAATCGCCGCCGAAGAAGTCGGAGAGGGGAGCGAGCCACAAGAGCCCCAGATGATCGCTTTCATACCTAAAGTCAGTGTGAGGATTATTTCCCGAATAGACCTTTGATGCTATCGCCCACGCCTTTAGCGGCCTCGTCTACTTTCTCGACAGCACCTTCAGTGACAGATTGAATAACGGCAGCGCCTTCACCCTTGAGGACATCGCCCGCACCCGCGATGGCAGGGCCGATCGATTGCAAGACTTTACTCAGCACAAGTTTCGCAACTTCGGCCATGGTCATTGAGTCGCCGTCCTCGCCGATGTTATTCATCTCAATCCGAGGGAGTGGCACCGTCTGTCCGATGCCGAGTGCGCCGACGTAAACAGTGCCGTCTTCTATAATCAGTTTCTTAATGACCACTTGCTTCTTTGCGCCTGTATCCGGCTCGGGATCGGGGCCACTGGACGGGCCGGTGAATTCTTCAATGTTTTTGAGGAGTTGTTTGACGTTTGAGGTAGCGAATTTGGTTTCGTAACTGATTTCCGGCTTTTTAATGATGATTTTGTCGATCACGATCTTATCGCTGAACACTGTGCTGGTATCGACTTTCAAGTCGATCTGGCCGAGGGCGAAAATGTTTTCATTCTTATAGCCTTCCGGGTTGCCGACAATCAGGCCTTTGAGTGTGCCACTGCCGGAAAAAACGGAAATGTTGACCTTAGCGAGTGTGACATCGGTTTGAGTCACGCGTGGGCCGTAGGTTTCGACGCCAGATTTGACACCCTTATTAATCACACTTGAGCCGACGAAATAAATAGCAGCGATTACGATTACGGCGAGTAGGAGGAGTCCAAGTAGTATTTTTTTAATCATAATAGTTCTTAGTTAATAGATTGATTGTGCAGCTAAGCTAGCAGCATGATACGGCCATGGCGAGTTTGAAAAATAGTCCGATGATCGGTGAAGTTTCCCTAGAGGGCTTCGAGCCGCCGGAGGGGCTTGTGCCAGTTGCCGTGTATCTGGATTTTTCCCGAGCGGGTGACGCAGGGCTGGCGATTCTCGCGATGGGTAAAGCCTATTGGACGCTGATGCACGAGTCGCACTACGTTATCTGTGTGCTCGCCGCTGATGAAAAGGCGGCTGTGGCCGAGCTGCGCGCGGTGGCTGATCTAGATGCGGCGCCTCGTCACTTTGGGGGCACCCGCTTCCGTGAGTTTACATTTGGTTATCTGAGTTTTGTGCTCTACGCAGCCGTTTTAATCGCCTGTTACATCTGGCAGCAGACTGGTTTGCCTTTGGCGCTGGGGCGTGGCGATGCGGTTAATATGGTGGAGCACGGACAGTGGGCGCGCGCGCTGACCGCGCTTTGCCTACATGGAGATATCGTGCACCTCGTATCTAATTTAGTGGCGGGGATGGGTTTTGCCTTTTTCGTGGCACGTTTTTTCGGAGCCGCCTCGGGTTGGCTATTGATTCTTATCAGTGGGGTCTTGGGCAATGCGCTCAATGCCTGGGTCTATTATCCCGAGGCGCATTATTCGATCGGGGCATCGACGGCGGTGTTTGGAGCACTCGGTCTACTCACGGGGGTCGGCCTCTGGGTGGCGATGACTGAGGCCAAACAGACTTGGTCGATGCCGCGCTGGTTTATGCCGATCTTTGGCGGCATTACATTGCTCGGCCTGATCGGGATCGGCGACGGCGCGCTCGACGGCATTGTCGATGTGGCCGCGCACATTAGCGGTTTCCTCTGTGGCTTGTTGATGGGGCTAGTCGGTGCGATTTTTCAACGAGCATTCGTCTATTTGGAGACCCAACGATACTGGGTCGGCTTGCTGAGTCTAGGCGCGGTGGGGGCTGCCTGGGCGTTGCGGTTTTGGTAGCATCTTGTAGCCTCGAAACTTTGTTTCGGGGAGCATTGCGCTGGTGCAGGGCGTCTGGATGGCGCTCTTTGTCAAAGTGATCTGTCAATTCCCCGGTGCCTACCTGCCCCAGCTCGGGATGATGGCGCTTTGTTGCATCGCGATGACCTTCGTTTGTTTGGGCATGTCGGCCGTGTTTTCGAGTGCAGAGCGCGCCTCTTTGCTTTCGATTTATTTGGTCGGCTTTCAGCTGCCGCTTTCCGGGGTTGTGCTCGCGCTGCCCGATGCGGCGGTCTGGGTGCTGCGCCCCTTCATCAACGCCTACTGGTCGTGGGCGGGTTATTTCACTTCGATGAAAGACTATCAGATCTACGACGCTTACCGCATGGGCAACATTGCTTGGTTGCCGAGTGAGTGGGGCGCCGCCGCCATGCTCGGACTACATGTGGCCACTGGTGCGGCCATGGTCTTTTACGGCTGCCGCCGTAAGCAGTGGGATGCCTGAGTGACTGCAAATATTGGCTGCTTAACTGCGCTTAAATTCCAAACCAAACGTTTCTAATAAGGCATTGACTGATTGCATATTGCGCGTATTTTGCAATCTATGAGTGCGAATTACAAGAGAGCCTTTAAGCTACCTAAGCAAGGCGCAGAAACGTTTTTTCTTTGGGGCGCACGGCAGACGGGAAAGAGTTCTTTGCACTTTGCGGTTCGAGTGCTCGCAAGCTAAAAAGGGGCATGCTAATTTGCTCGGTGGTCGCGCCCTCCGCTACGAGTTGTATGGACTCTCCGCCATCGAGTTGGGGGACGATTTTGACCTTGAGCGAGTCTTGAATTTTGGGTCACTCCCCCGCATCTATTCTAGTTCCCGGCCTCGACCACTGATCAATGCTTACGTGGCCGAATATTTGAAAGAAGAAGTTATGGCGGAAGGCCTCGTCTGGCTCCTGCCCCCATTTTCCAATTTTCTCAATGCGGCTGCGCTCAGCGACGGGGAACAGATCAACTATACGAATATCGGACGCGAACTTGGCGTTTCCCGAGAAACCGTCCGAGGCTATTTTGAGATATTGTCAGATACCTTAATCGCCACCACGCTGCCAGTCTATCGCAAGCGTGCCAAACGTCGGCTATCCATTGCAGATAAGTTCTATTTTAACGATGTAGGCGTCGTCAATTTTCTGGCCAAGCGAGGTGAGATTCTGCCCGGTTCCGACCTTTTCGGCAAGGCTTTTGAGAACTGGGTCTTGCACGAGTTGCGGTGCTACAATGCCTATTGCGAGCGATTCGCTCAGTTTAGCTTCTGGCGCCTTTCCAGTGGTATCGAAGTTGACTTTGTTGTCGACGATATGGCTTGTGTGATAGAGTGCAAATCATCCGTTTCTATCCGAGAGAGCCACCTCAAGGGCTTGCGCGAGTTAGTCAAAGACCATCCCGAGGTCGATCAGCGGATCGTGGTTTGTCGGGAACCAGTCAGTCGGCTAACTAAAGACGGCATCCAGATTCTATCAGTCGCCGACTTCCTGCAAGCGCTCTGGAAAGAAGAATTATTTTAAGTGTGCCCCTTTATCAATGCCTACTGGTCGTGGGCAGGTTATTTCACTTCGATGAAGGACTATCAGATCTACGACGCCTACCGCATGGGCGATGTCGCTTGGTTGCCGAGCGAGTGGGGTGCCGCCGCCATGCTCGGCCTCCACATGGCCACTGGTGCGGCCATGGTCTTTTACGGCTGCCGTGGGATGCGTAGTATGGAATAAGGTGTTTACAATCCCCTAATTATCACTAGTGTCCAGTTAAGGGCTTTTTGAGTTTCTGTAGGTTGTTCATTTTAAGGGTTCCCCCCATCTGCGTCATACGAGAATCATCCTCAGACCACTCAATTTTCATCCCAGATAAGAGGATTCGTGAAGGATTTTTCAGCGCCTAAAGATGAGTCATTGACTCGATTGATTTCTTCGCCATTTTGGCGCGTGGGTGTGCTGTCTTTTTTCATTTCCAAGTTGTTCTCCAACATTAACTTGGCGGGCAGCACGCCCTCTTGCGACTCTC
>Ga0209390_10006275_pt1 | contig 16097 bp, 21 predicted proteins | sample BON01_FD_187212 | JGI IMG/M metagenome (GOLD analysis project Ga0209390, IMG submission 187212) | Freshwater microbial communities from Lake Bonney liftoff mats and glacier meltwater in Antarctica - BON-01 (SPAdes) (version 2) | ecosystem: Environmental > Aquatic > Freshwater > Ice > Glacier... | reverse complement strand
ATCCAAATATTATTAAATGGGCACTTAAATTTGCAACATCCGCAGGAATTGCTGGAATACTTTGTTGTGTCGCTCCGGCAGTTTTATTTATGTTCGGATTAATGGGTGGTATTTACGCCATTTCCTTCGCTGATTTTTTTTACGCTGAAGATGGCTCAATTGGTCTTGGTTCATGGATATTAAGAGGCTTAGCTGTTGTTATTGGTTTGTTTGGTGTTTATATGTTTAGAAAGAAACAAAACCAGTGTTCAATCAATCCAAAACGTAAAAAGAAGAACCTGATTTTAATGACTATTATAACCATTGTTCTTGGTGTTGGTATATTTCTATCCTTAGAAAAATTGTCGTCTTGGTATTTTAACAAACATATTGTTCCTGCTCAACAAGAAGAATTTAGAAAGATGGATCAAAACAAAAAGTAAACTCTAATTTACGACTAATTTATATCGTTTCTCATGCTATTTTAGATAAAGCTTTACTGCTATATCCTATTTCAAAAACGGATTTAGAATGTAAGCTTCCCTTAAAACCGAACTGTTTAAAAGTAGAATAATAATCTTAATTTTAGACAGTATTATGAGACGAAGTAAATTTTCACCGCAACAGATTGCAAAGATTTTAAAAGAGTTTGACAACGGTAAGAGTGTCGACCAGATTAGCCGTGAGCACGCTGTAAGTGCTGCCGTAAAAGAAGTATTACCAAGGAACTTATTCATTACGGTATCAGTAGGGCGTGCCGTGTTCTAAATATGAGTAAGAGTGTCTATTATTACAAGCCATTACCAAAGGATGATACTGAGATAGAACAGGCTTTACAACAGAAGGCCAAAGCACACTCGGAAGAAGGTTTTTGGAAGGCGTATGACCGATTACGAAATGAAGGAAAACCTTGGAATCACAAACGTGTGCACAGGGTTTATGTATCGTTAGGTCTTCCCTTGAGAAGAAAAGTAAAGAAACGTTTACCTGCAAGAGTGAAAGAACCTCTGGAGGTGCCAAATGAAATAAACCATACCTGGAGTATGGATTTTGTTACTGACGTTCTAGAGAATAAGAGGCGCTTTAGAGCTTTTAATGTCATTGACGATTTTAATAGAGAAGCCCTTCATATAGAGATTGACTTCTCTTTAACAAGTAATCGTATTGTTTGGGTACTAAACCCTCTTATTAATAAAAAAGGCAAGCCAAAAAAGATACGAATGGATAATGGACCAGAATTTATCGCTCACATCACGAATGATTGGAGTGTAATGCACGAAATAGAATTCAAGTATATCCAACCAGGAAAACCAACCCAAAATGCCTTTGTGGAACGCTTCAATGGATCCTATCGAAGAGGTGTTCTCAATAAATACATATTCGAACATATCGATCAGGTAAGGGAGCAAACGCAAATATGGATGGACGAGTACAACCACAAAAGACCACACGATTCGCTAGGCAAAATACCGCCAGTAGTGTACGCAAAAAATAATTCCCTTGGGGCTAGCCCCAAGGGAATTAAAAACAATAACTTTATAGAAGTTTTAGAAACCTAAGCAGTTCTAATTAGGGGAAGCTTACAGGCTTACCTCTTCATGTTGGATTTGGTTGGATTTCAGAACCTGAATGGTTACAATTTATTTTCCAATATGGATATACTATATTGCTTTTTGTTTTCTGGTCTAAAAGAAAAACGCAGTTAATAAAAATTGAAAAACAAAATTAAAGCAAACCTTATAGTAAACTATAAATAATTCTTTTAAAAATAACCCATAAATATAACAAATATGCTATCAAACAATATAGAAAACGCACTTAACAATCAAATTAAAATAGAGGCAGAATCATCTCAAATATATCTGGCAATGGCTTCATGGGCAGAGGTACAAGGCCTTAACGGTGTTGCTGCTTTTATGTACACACAATCAAATGAAGAAAGAGACCATATGCTAAAATTGGTACGCTATATTAATGAGAGAGGTGGACATGCCAGAATTTCAAAACTCGTTGCTCCATCGGTTGAATTTGGTTCGTTTAAAGAAATGTTCCAAACTTTATTTGAACATGAAGTATTAGTTTCTAAAAGCATCAATGAATTGGTAGATATCACTTTACAAGAAAAAGACTTTGCTACCCATAATTTTTTACAATGGTATGTAGCCGAACAAGTAGAAGAAGAGGCTCAGGCAAGAACTATTCTTGATAAAATAAACCTAATAGGTAATGACAAAGGTGGGCTATACCTTTTTGATAACGACATCAAGCAATTTACCTCAGCCAAATAAGAACTTTGATATTGGAACTTTGTAGGTAGAAGTTAAAAAACTGGAACATTAATATGTATAAATATATCATTTTATCACATATACTGGCAGCTACTGTGTGGGTAGGTGGGCATTTCATATTAGTAAGTACAATATTATCTGCTGTATTTAAAAGAAAGAGTATAGAAGTACTCTTGAGTTTTGAATAACGCTATGAAGACATTGGTATCTCTTCGCTCATTATACTTGGGTCTGTAAATTAAACTCTGTCTGTATAAAGTTAATATTAAAAACTTTTTCAGACAGAGTTCAGTTTACACGCTCATTTTGAATACAAAAACATAAATTTTAATTTTACAGATAAGGAGTATCTCCTTTTTGCTAATAACATTATAGAACTTGAAAGTGAGTTTTGGGCATTCCAGAATACTAATAATTATTGATCATTCTCTTCGTATAAAACGTCATTAAGTAAAACTAAATATATAACTCGTTTATATTTAATCAAAATACCGGTTCAATAATTATCTCAGTTAAAACCGAGTTTGCAATAAAACATTCAGTGTGTGCACGATGGTGTATCTCATTTATTATAGTTTCATCCGGAATGTTATCTCCTATAAAGGTTATTTTTGGATTCAGATAAAGTTTTGTTACAGCCATTCTTGATTTTTCATTTTTTCCTAATATCGCTACTGCGTTATCTTCATAAATTTCTATAGTGTATTTTTTCATTGCCGCAAAAGAAAGAAAGGTGAGCATGTGGCAACTTGCCAAAGAAGCGGCAAAAGCTTCTTCAGGGTTTACAAATTCTTTTTTGCCAAGATATTTGGGAGCAGCAGATGCCTTGACAACAGTCCCTCCTTCGAATTTCCAGCTATGCGTACGATCATACTTTTTATAAGAGAAATCTTCTGACTCATTTTTCCAAAGTAAATTAACTGTATGTTCTGACATGATTATTTTTTTTAGTGTATTAGATTTATTATTGTGGTTTGTGTTTCTTATTTTTATGATTATTTTTTTTACGCTTACTATCTTTAGTATCAAAACGAGTTATGCTATCCTGACCAACAACATTTTCATAAAACAAGACCTTGGTAACTAAAGATTTATTATTTTTTTTCGCTTTATCCTTCAGGTTATCCAATTTGTTGCCGTCTTTATTCTCCGTCTCATCCTTGATGTAGCATTCAAATTTATTGCCTTCCCGTCTTGATTTTTTTTTGTAGCTGGTCGCAAAAGGGGAATCAGTTTTAAAATTAGTAGACCAAGTATGGCAGCACACATAACTTCCACAAGGACCAATATCACCAATTCGATTCGCTTCCTCACGCATCCCAATTTGACGCATCTCTATCCGTACATGAAAGGCTTCGGAAAGGTGTTTAATTAACACCCGATAATCCACACGTCCTTCGGCGGTGTAATAAAATGTGGCTTTAGATGTATCGCCCTGGTAATCTACATCGGTTAGTTTCATAGATAAGCCAAGCTCTTTAGCCAAAACCCGCGCTTTATGCAAAGTATCTAATTCCAGCTCTTTGGCCAGCTTCCATTTAGTTACATCAGCAGGATTTGCGCTACGATAGAGTTTTTTAACCACATCTTCTGTACGCACATTCTTTTTCTTGAGCTGCATACGCACCAGTTCACCGGTTAAGGAAACATGCCCAACATCATGACCACCCATATTGCCCTCCACAACAACCAATTCTCCACTTTTGAGATATGTATTTTGAAGATTAAGATAGAATTCCTTACGGGATCCTTTGAATTTTATCTCTATAATATTGCAAACTTTAAAATCAGGTGGCATAACAATATCCGACAGCCAGTCATATACATCTGATTGACTAGATCCATACGTAAGCCTCGAACCATCACTTTTGAAACCCCCGGGAACAGAAGAACCTTCTGTTGAATAATTATCATAATCCATATTAATCTATATTTTGAGTCCTTTTCAGGAGTGAATAAAATTCTAACTTTTTCTGTTTAATAAAAAACTAGGAGACAATCAAAAGTCATCTTCATCAATTTCTATGAGCATATTATAAGCTTCCTGTAATTCTAACAGCGTTTTTTTATTCTCACTTTTTTGAGCAATCTTAATTCCTTTTTTATAAATTCCTCTTGCTTTCTCTGCGTCATTCAGCAACTCATATAATTTCCCCAATTGATAGTAACTCGCTATATAATTTTCATCATCCTTTATCAATTTCAAAAAACAATCTCTCGCGGTATCATTTTTCTCAACCCTAACATATTCTAGTGCTAATGCGTATGTCAGAAAAGAGTCGTTGCTATCCTCCTTTAAAAATTCTTGTAATTGTTCAATCCTACTTTTCATTATTTTATTTTTTTCTGAAATATTTTTCTAAAAAGAATGAAATATTTGATGGCTCTAATTAAGCGGTAGCAACCTGATAAAATAACGGTTGAAATTGATGGTGATTTAATTTGTCTAAAAGCAATACATTGAAATCATTCATATTGCCAACTTTTTTCCAAGGGCACTTCCCAATTTTGCTCCAACGCTGCTTTGGTATTTACGAGGTTATTGAATACCGTTATCCCTTTTTGTCTTTCAGGAAATGTGAGTACATTTTTGAGCTCAGAAATATGGCATGAAATAATTTTCCCTTGCCCGACTTCGTCATTCAGGTGGGCATTCCTTCTGTAAGCAACATTCATTCTGTCCAGAAGAGAAGTATTTCCGCCGAAGTCCGATTCTAATTGCTGAATAAATTTTACCGACTTGTCAATTCCGCATCCGCTAGCAGAAGTGGTTTTTTCATCTACACATACTATAATAAAACGATTGTGAAAGATTTCAATGCAAGCATTCATCGTTTTCCCGTGTGAAGTCCACTCAGAAATAAAACCTTCTGCTTTAGTTTTTAGTTGCGTAATTTCATTTTCAGAAAACTCACGGATAGATTGGTATATCCATACCCGTGAGTGCAATGGCATATCTTTAAAATTTATCATTTTTATAGCCTTATGGTTAACAATGCTCTTCAAAAGCTGCCTTTAGGTTCTCTGAAATTAGTTCTTTCGACCTTCCTTCAATATGGTGACGTTCTACAAAATGGACTAATTTTCCATCTTTGAACAATCCTACACAAGGCGATGACGGAGGAAAGGGCAGAAAATGTTTGCGTGCCTGTTCAGTAGCTACAGTGTCAAAGCCGGCAAACACAGTTGTAATACGGTCAGGGCGCTTGGTTTCTAACAATGAAAGTTTTACTCCCGGGCGTGCAGCACCTGCGGCACAACCGCAAACTGAATTAACGACTACTAACACGGTTCCTTTAGAGTTAACCGCAGCATCTACTTCCGCAGCGTTACGGAGATCTTCAAAACCAACAGAGGTAAGTTCTTCCTTCATTGGCATTACTAATTGTTCTGGATACATGGTGTAATATTTAAAATAAATTCAAGGTTTTAAAAGAGAACCCTAATAAACTCTGTAAAATTATAAAATAGTTTTTAATTTGTACTCGTAATTATAAATGATTCGCTTCAGCAATTAACTCAGCGACATCCATTACTTTAACAGCTTGTTCTTTATTAAACTGTTTTACCCCATCAGTCATCATTGTATTACAGAAAGGGCAACCTACTGCAATAATATCAGCATTCTCTGCCAAAGCTTGTTCTGTACGTTCAACATTTACTTCTTTGTCACCCTTTTCGGTCTCTTTAAACATTTGCCCTCCACCTGCTCCACAGCACAATCCTTTTGCTTTATTGTCTTTCATTTCAACAAGTTCAGCATCTAAATTCAATAACACTTCACGTGGCGCTTCGTACACATCATTGCCACGGCCCAAATAGCAAGGATCGTGAAAGGTTATTTTTTTACCTTCAAAACTTCCTCCTTCAATTTTTATTCTACCGCTATCTATTAAATCCTGTAGTAGTTGTGTGTGGTGTACAAGTTCATAATTTCCACCCAGAGAAGGGTATTCGTTTTTTAAGGTATTGAAACAATGCGGACATGTAGTTACAATTTTTTTAATATTATACGCATTCAATACTTTGATATTAGTCATTGCCTGCATCTGAAATAAAAACTCATTACCAGCACGTTTTGCAGGATCACCAGTACAACTTTCTTCTATTCCAAGCACTGCAAATTTAATATTGGCATGATTTAAAATTTTAACTAAAGCGCGGGTAACTTTCTTTGCTCTATCATCAAAACTTCCGGCACAGCCAACCCAAAATAAAATTTCAGGAATCTCGTTGGCTTCCTTATATTCAGCCATTGTACGTACTTTTAGTGCTTCGCTCATTTTTAAAATAGTTTATTTTTTATCACTAAATACTCAAATTTCTATTCTTCGTCTTTCCAATTTAATCTGTCCGATTGTGAGAACTGCCAAGGCGCACCATTATTTTCTATGTTGGTAAACATCGTATTTAATTCGGGTGGTGCCGCACTTTCTTCCATCACCAAAGATCTTCGCATATCTGTAATAATACTCAATGGATCAATATTTACAGGGCATGCCTCCACGCAGGCATTGCACGATGTACAGGCCCACAATTCCTCGTTACTAATGTAAGAGCCCAACGATTTGCCATCATCTATAAATTCGCCATTTTTATCAATATTTTTCCCTACTTCGACTAAACGATCACGGGTGTCCATCATAATTTTACGTGGCGATAATAATTTACCTGTCATATTTGCTGGGCATACATCAGTGCAGCGACCACACTCTGTACAGCTATACGAATCCATTAATTGTTTCCAACTTAAATCGGTAACTTCCTTTGCTCCAAAGCGCATCTCTTGTTCAGAATTAGCGGTAGGCGGAGTAAATGAAGGATCAAGCATTGCTTTTACTTCATTTGTAACCGAATCCATATTGGTGAACTGCCCTTTCGGTTCAAGGTTAGAATAATACACATTTGGAAAGGCTAAAAAAATATGAAAATGCTTGGAGTATGGAATATAATTTATGAAAGCGAAAATTAAAGTGATGTGAAACCACCAGCAAAACCGCTCAATAAAAATTAAATTACTGTCTGATAAATTTGTAAATAATCCTGCATAAGTTGAACTGATAGGAAAAGTTCCAGCTTGTATGTAATGCTCTATTCCTCTACTTTGCAATATTCCGTCTGTACAATTCATGGTGAGGAATGCAACCATCAAAGCAATTTCTGTAATGAGAATAATGTTTGCATCTGTTCTTGGCCATGTGGTCATTTCCTTATTCCAGAAGCGTTTCAGTTTTAAAATATTTCTACGAATCAAAAAAATCACACAAGCCAATAGTACCCCAAAGGCAAGAAATTCAAAAGTGCCGATAAGTACATTGTATAAAGACGTTGGAAGGAGAGGAGCAAAAATCCGATGAGTTCCAAAAATCCCATCGATAATGATTTCTAAAATTTCAATATTGATAATGATGAAGCCAAGATAAATCACAAGATGAAAGAATCCCGGAATAGGACGAACCACCATTTTTGACTGTCCCAGTGCGACTTTTGTCATCACCCAAAGCCGTTCTTTAATAGCGCCTCCTATCTTCACATCTCTGCCAAGCAAAATATTCCGCCTTATCGTTCTTACATTTTTTGTAAAGAGCAAAGCAGTTGCAATAAGAAGTAAGATAAAAATAATACTTGCAATCATATTTTAAAAAGTATTAAGACACAAATAATTAATTGTAAACCATTGATTAAAAGATATGTTTCTCTACTATTTCAATACTGTTATTTGACATTTTTAAAAATAAAAAAATAGAAAAAGTTATTTGTTTTTGGTGTCTCTGGTTAAACATTCACTAGAATAGTTAGTTGTACTGATACTATTTTATACGGTTTCTGTAATTACTGTTTTCACTTCAGGAAGCAATTCTCTCAGCAAATTTTGAACACCCATTTTCAACGTTGTATTGGTAGAAGGGCAGCCGTGACAAGAACCTTTAAGCGTCACAGTTACGGCTCCGTTTTCAAAAGATTTGAAATGAATTGCGCCACCATCTCCTTCAACGGCCGGCCGAATATATTCATCAAGAATCGAAATAATTTTTTGTTCAATATCCCCAGAAATGTTTACAGGAATTACTGATTCTTCTTCAATAAAATCACTAGTAAGAAGGGGTTCCTTTAAAGCAAGCTTTGTTTTAATCAGCTCCTTAATTTCTGGTATAACCTCAAACCATTCACAGCTTTCATCTCTGGCAATTGTAATAAAATTGGAAGTAATAAAAACACCAGTAACATAGGGGAGTTCAAATATCTTTTTTGAAATAGGAGAAATGGCAGCCTTTTCTTTTGTGCGAAATTCAATACTTTCGCCATCCTCATCAATTAATAAAAAGTTCAGCACAAATTTCATTGTAACTGGATTAGGTGTCATTTCAGCATAAACGGTGATTGGTTTGTTCATTTTTTTATATTTATTTAAGCTTTTATCGAAAAAGACCGGTGTCATTTTGTTGTTTTACCATTTAACATCTGCCACCTGAACTGGGGCTTTTGCATTTTGTATAGACACTTGTTGTGCCACCTTGCGAGCCATTTCCATATAGGCAATAGTTTGCGGTGTATTGTCTTCCAGTACCGCTGGGCGACCCGAATCACCAGATTCGCAGATGCTTTGTACCAATGGTATTTCACCCAATAATGGAACTTCTAATTCTTCTGCAAGTTTTTTTGCGCCATCTTTACCAAAAATATAATATTTTTTTTCAGGCTCGTCTGGTGGACTGAAATAAGACATGTTTTCTACAATACCTAAAACGGGTACATTTATTGACGGTAACTGAAACATTCCAACTCCTTTTTTCGCATCTGCCAACGCTACAAATTGAGGAGTGCTTACAATTACTACCCCATTTAAAGGAACGGCACCAACCAACGTTAAATGAATGTCACCGGTTCCGGGAGGTAAATCAATAATCATATAATCTAATTCCCCCCAATGTGCTTCCTGAAATAATTGAACAACCGCTTTTGATGCCATTGGCCCACGCCATACAAGGGCTTGGGAAGTATCCGCGAAAAAACCGATAGATAATAATTTGACACCAAAACTTTCTATGGGAATCATTTTACTTACACCGTCAATCTCTTTACTCATAGGCTTTGCATCCATTACATCAAACATAATGGTTTGTGAGGGACCATAAATATCGGCATCCACCAAACCGACCGATGCACCTAACTTCACCAAAGCTAAAGCTAAGTTGGAAGCCACTGTAGATTTACCAACACCACCTTTTCCTGATGCAACGCCAATAATATTTTTCACGTTTGGCAACATCGGTCCACTATTTTTACGTGCCGTTACATTAGAAGACATTTTTACATTTACAATAGCTTCCTCATCTATATAATGCAAGACTGCATTTACACAAGCCTTATGAATCATTTCTTTCATTGGGCAGGCAGGCGTTGTAAGTACTACGGTAAAATCTACATTTTTACCAGTTACTTCTAAGTCCTTTATCATACCCAGTGTTACCAAATCTTTTTTTAAATCAGGGTCTTCTACATTCTTTAAAGCTTCTAAAACTTGTTCCTTCGTTATATTCATTTCGGCATCTTTTTGTATGTTATTTTCTATTGACTTCTCTAATCATTACCATTTTATCATCCCCTACAGAAACTAAATAATTATGATACGTACTCCAAATTAATTTATTTACAGAATGCGTATGTGCTTCAAAATTTTCTTTTGTGATGCGTTTTAAAATTTGGTACGTTTTTGCATCCCAAATTTTGATGGTTTTATCACGACTGGCAGTGGCAAATAAGGTTGTGTCAGGATTAAATACGATATCGTAAATAGCCCAATTATGTGCAGGAATTGATTTTACTAATTCATAATCTCCTACTTTCCAAATCTTTAAATGCGCGTCTCTTCCTCCTGTTAAAAGGAATTTACCATCGGGGCTGTATCGCACAATATTTGCTCCAACAACTTTTTCTGCAAGTTGATGTGCAATAAAATCTTTTTTATATTCCAATGTATGCAGGTCAAATATGAGAATATTGGAATCACCTAAGGCAACAGCAACTTCTGAAGTAGTATCATTAAAATCAATACTGCGGACTTTCTCCTGTGATAGTTTTTTCATTTTAAGCAATGACAAAGTATCAAGATCACATACTGCAAAGTTACCATCGCCACCGGCTGTATAAAAACAATTGGTTTTTAATGAATATTTTATATCAAAAACGGGTGCCTGATGATGTTGCAGTATTTTGATTTCTTCTTTTTTCTCTAAATCAAGTATGTGAATACTACCTGTAGTTGTTCCTGCGAGCAATATGTTTTTTTCAGGAATGTGACAAATAGTATAAATAGGGGCTGGTAATGCCGCTGAAAATTTTTCGGCTTGTAGCGTTTCTAAATTCCATAATGCAATAAATCGATCACTGCCACCGGTAAAAACAGTATGTTCAGAGAAACCTTTATCCATTGCGTATACACAACCGCTGTGTCCGGTAAGTGTTGCGATGTGTTTTACATCAAGACTCATTTCTTTTATTGTCTCCATTTATTGTATCGTTCGCCTAAAAAAATCTAATGTTTAGAAGTGCCCTTTAATAATACTATGCCGAAAAATTATTTTTGCTTTACAAAATTAACAACCCCACCTTTTAAGATATGTTCAACTTGTCTCTCACTGATATTGTAAGTAAGTGGAATTTTAATATTTTTTCCAACTACAATTGCTGTTAGTGAATCTCTGTTTTTGATGGCTGTCCTTAGGCCTTCTATCCGTAAAACGTCATCTTGTTCTAGTTTGTCCCAGTCGCTTGTGTTTTTGAATTCGAAAGGAATTATACCAAAATTGATCAAGTTTTGCCAACCGATACGAGCATAAGATTTGGCAATAGCAAACTTTTGTCCAAGATACCGAGGAGATAGTGCAGCGTGCTCTCTACTTGAACCTTGTGCGTAATTTTCGCCTGCTATAACACAAAATCCTGTATGTGTTTTTTGATTTTGAATGGCGCGATCATAGAAACTTTGGTCAATGGCATAATACGCATATTTACTGAGCTCCGGAATATTTGAACGTAAAGGCAGTACATCAGCACCCGCTTTCAGTATGCCATCTGTTGAGATGTCATCTCCCATTTTTAATAGGATAGGGATTTCCAGTTCATCTGGAAGTTCTTCAAAATCAGGAAGGGTTTTAATGTTTGGTCCCTTCACCAATTCAGGAGATGCTTCAGTTGGAGCAATCAGCAGCTTTTTATTTATCTTGATTTGTGATGGGGCTGTCCATTTTGGATACGTAATATTCATTACAGACTCGAGATCTCGGGGATCTATAATTTTTCCAGTAATTGCAGCAGCAATAGCCGTTTCTGGACTGCATAAGTATACTTGGTCATCAAGTGTCCCCGAGCGTCCTGGGAAATTACGTGGCATCGTTCGGATACTAATCGTATTAGTGGCAGGAGCTTGTCCCATACCAATACATCCCATACAACCCGATTGATGAAGGCGTGCGCCAGCAGCTATCAACGGTCCAAGAGCACCCATTTCTGTCAGGTTTTCTAACACTTGGCGAGATGAGGGATTGATATCCAAAGAAACATCGGGAGAAACAACTTGACCTTTTACAATTTGAGAAGCGATCCAAAAATCACGTAATCCAGGATTTGCAGAAGAGCCAATAACAACTTGTTGTATTTTTAATCCGCTAACTTCTCTTACCGGCACGACATTTCCTGGACTGCCGGGAAGTGCAATTAAAGGTTCTAGTGTAGTTAGGTCTATTTCAATAGTAAGATCGTATGTTGCGCCCTCATCGGCTTCCAATTTTATCCACTCGTCTTCCCTTTCTTCTTGTCTAAGAAATTCACGGGTGATTTCATCTGAAGGAAACACCGAAGTTGTAGCACCTGTTTCTGTTCCCATATTAGCGATAACATGACGATCCCAAGCACTCAGAGATTTCAGACCAGGGCCATAATATTCTAAGATATATCCACGTCCTCCAGTAACATCATACCTGCGAAGCATTTCTAAAATTACATCTTTGGCACTTACCCAGTCGGGCAACTTTCCAATGAGTTTGATACCCATCACTTTTGGCATTTTAACATAATACGGTTCACCCGCTGAAGCCATCGCTACATCCAATCCACCCGTACCGATGGCAAGCATTCCAATACCACCACCGGCTGGAGTATGGCTGTCTGAACCCAATAGCGTTTTACCTGGTCTGCCAAACCGCTCCATGTGTACTACATGGCTAATTCCATTTCCTGACCTGCTGAACCAGTATCCAAATCGTGCCGCTGCCGACTGTAGAAATAGATGGTCATCCATATTCTTATAATCCGTTTGAAGCAGATTATGATCTACATATTGTACCGCGACCTCTGGTTTAATTTTATTTAAATTAAATGCTTCCAATTCCAGCATTACCAATGTACCTGTGGCATCTTGTAATAATACCTGATCAATTTTCAATCCGATTTCACTTCCGGGATTCATCTCACCAGAAATAAGATGAGAACTAATCAATTTTTGACTTACGTTTTGTAGTTTCATTGTTGATAAAATTTATGCCTACACTTTTTTATTTGTGTAATTCAGCAGGTTATTACTTTCATGCTAGCCATCGCAACACGGTTTATTCTGTGAATGTCCGCATCGCTAGAGGGAATATTTTTGCTCTTTTGTTTCTAAACTGTCCTCTTGTTTCCATATCTTAATACGTTCTTATACCAGTAGTAGATCGTTTGCTAGTCCAGTTGCTTTAACGTTTGTATTTTCCGTTTTGTGGTTTTTTTATTCAAATCATTTATTCAACTACTATCGCTTCAGGATATTTGTCTTTCCATACTTTATAAACATCCATACTTCTTAAAGTTATTGTTGTTTTGTAATCCAACTTTATTTTAATTTTTGGACGGTTATCGATGGTTATTTTTTTTGTTTTCATGATACTCTTATTGTATTGTTCCTATTCTTTACGCTAAACTTAAATTTGTTTGGGCTGCTTGTATAAAGGAACCATTGAACAAGCTTCGCCATACATAATACTTTTTGCAACGGGGTGTAAAAGTCTGGTAATTTCAACATAAGCCGCTTTAGGCACAGGCAAATCGCCACAACCTTTTATAACGATGCGGGCATCTTTATAAGCATTTATATTTAGTTCGTTGAGTATCTCATTATACAAAACTGTTTCAAGTGTTTCTAAATCACCAAACACCACTTTTTTTACAAAAGGGGCTAACTGCGTTGCCAGTAGCATATACGCCCAGGTTGGAACAATAGCATCTTCAGAACAAATAAGTGCAACGTATTTATCTGTGTATGTACTCCAATCTTTATTTTTTATAAACTCACGGAAATCTTTTTCTTTCAATATTAAACCTTGAAACAAGTACTCTTTTATATCAAACAATACACGATCTCCCTGAGGGTAAAGCTCTTCAAGGTCGATGGTGATGATGCCACTTAATGCTACTTTATTAATTATTTCTTTTTCCATTTTACATAAATCCTAATTCGAGTTCTGCCACTTCGCTCATCATTTCTTTCCCCCATGGTGGTTCATAAGTCATTGTTATTTGTGCTGATTTAATCCCTTCTATTTCACGCAATTTTTGTTCTGTTTCAGGCGGCAATGATCCAGCTACCGGACAGGATGGTGAGGTTAAGGTCATTAGCATTGTAAGGTTGTTCTCTCTATCAATATTGAGTTCGTAAATCAATCCCAACTCCCAAATATCAACAGGTATTTCAGGGTCGTAACACGTTTTAAGTAACTCAATAGCCTTTTGTGTAAGCTCGGGATTTTGTGTAATTATTATTGCTGCCATTTTTTTTAGTTTAAACTATTCAACTGTTTGTATGCAAGTGCATCCAATTTCATTTGTTTTATCATATTTACCAAACCATTACTACGGTTAGGCGAGAGGTGCTCTATCAAACCTATTTTATTAATAAATTCAAATTGTGCATTTAGAATTTCACCTGCTGTATGGCTTGATATAACTCTTATCAGTAATGCTACAATTCCTTTCGTAATAATTGCATCGCTGTCGGCTGTAAAAACAACTTTTTCGTCATACAATTCTGAGTGTAACCACACTCTACTCTGACAGCCCTTTATTAATCTGTCATCGGTTTTGTGTTGCTTGTCAATCAATGGTAAATGTTTCCCCAAATCAATCAGGTGCTCATACTTACCTTCCCAGTCTTCACCGAATAACTCAAACTCTTCTATTATTTCATTTTCAATTTCTGCTATTCTCATCTTAACATTTTAATTGCTTTCTGTATTCCATTGACCAGCACATCAATTTCTTCTTTAGTATTGTAAAACACTAATGAAGCACGTATGGTTCCGGGTAAGCCAAAATGTTCCATCAACGGTTGTGTGCAATGGTGCCCTGTACGCACAGCAATACCTTGTTTGTCTAATATAGTTCCAACATCCAATGGATGAACTTCTTCAATTACAAAAGAAATAACACTTGCTTTTTCTTTTGCTGTGCCTATAATTCTTAATCCTTCAATAGCCAAAAGTTTTAAAGTGGCATATTCCGAGAGTTCGTGTTCATAAGCACCGATGTTTTCTAAGCCAATTTCATTTACATAATCAATTGCTGCTGCTAATCCAATACCGCCTGCAATATGAGGAGTTCCTGCTTCAAATTTTAAAGGCAGATCGGCATATTCTGTTTTTTCGAACGTAACCGTTTTTATGATGCCGCCTCCCACTTTATACGGTGGCATTTTATTCAGCCATTTTTCTTTTCCATACAGTATTCCAACACCTGTTGGCCCAAATAATTTATGCCCGCTAAAGCAATAAAAATCTGCATCTAAGGCCTGTATATCTACTTTCATGTGAGGCACTGCCTGAGCTCCATCAATCAATACCGGAATGTTTTTTTCGTGTGCAAGCGCAATAATTTCCTTTACCGGATTAATAGTGCCAAGTGTATTTGAAACATGTGTAACAGCTACTATTCTTGTTTTGCTGCACAGTAGTTTTTTGTATTCATCAATACGTAATTCTCCATTTTCATTTATCGGAATTACCTTCAATACAGCCCCTTTTTCCTCGCAAAGCATTTGCCAGGGAAGTATATTGCTGTGATGCTCCATTTCGCTAATGATAATTTCATCGCCCAGATTTACGTGTTTTTTTCCAAATGAGCTTGCTACCAGATTAATACTTTCGGTAGTCCCGCTGGTAAAAATAATTTCTTGCGACACGGCTGCATTCAAATGTTTTTGAATAGTAGCACGGGCATTCTCATACGCAATTGTTATCTCTTGACTCAATTGATGTACCCCACGGTGTATATTGGCATTTTGCGATTGATAATAATTACTAATGGCATCAATTACCTGTTTAGGCTTTTGTGCTGTTGCCCCACTATCCAAATACACTAGGGATTTGCCATTTGCTTTTTTGGAAAGTATAGGAAAATCCTGTCGGAGTTTTTGAATATTGAGAATATTATTTTTTGTGATTGTTTCCATTTTTATTATTCAAATGTTTTGGAAATTTTTTCTTCAACATATTCGCGTAAAGCTTCGATTTTTATAGTATTTACAACTTCCGAAGCAAACGCGTGCATCAATAATTTTTTAGCATTTATTATACCTATCCCACGTGCACGTAGGTAAAATATTTTTGCTTCATCCAACTTACCTGTTGTTGACCCGTGCGAACATTTTACATCATCGGCATAAATTTCTAATTGCGGTTTTGTATTAATTGTTCCAGCCTCACTCAATAAAATATTTTTGTTTGATTGAAACGCATTTGTTTTTTGCGCATCTTTTCTTACAAATATTTTTCCATTAAAGGTTGCTGTTGATTTCCCTTC
>Ga0209390_10006272_pt1 | contig 16104 bp, 21 predicted proteins | sample BON01_FD_187212 | JGI IMG/M metagenome (GOLD analysis project Ga0209390, IMG submission 187212) | Freshwater microbial communities from Lake Bonney liftoff mats and glacier meltwater in Antarctica - BON-01 (SPAdes) (version 2) | ecosystem: Environmental > Aquatic > Freshwater > Ice > Glacier... | reverse complement strand
CCAGCCGCCACACCCACGACTGTCAGTGACTCGACGCCGGCTGCAGGTAGCTCGTTCACTGTCGAAGTCGCTTGCTCGCCGATCGGTGACTCGGTTGTCTTCGTGTTGAACTCGACTCCAGTCCAGACCGTCACGGCGATCTGTGTTGGCGAGAGCTCCCAGCTGACCACCGGCTCGTTGATTGGTTCTTTGATTGCTCAGGTTTCTACTTCCGGTAGGGCTCGTGCGACGTTCACGGCTCCGACCGCCGAAGGCGTCTTCACCGTCTCCTTCTCCGGCGCAGCCGTTGGCTCCACCTCGATCAGCGTTGTAGGTGCTCCGGCTGAGGCTCCTCCCGCTGCTCCCGCTGCTCCCGCTGCTCCCGCTGCTCCCGCTGCTCCCGGCGGCGGTCTTCCGGCAACGGGTTCCAACGGAATCGGCTCGATGACGCTCATTGCAGTCGGACTCTTCGGAGCCGGCGCCGGACTCTTCGCTGTGTCGCAGGTGCGTCGCCGCCAGACCGTTATCGCCTGATTCCACACACACTTCCGTAAGCAAAGGAGCGTCGCCTGCGGGCGACGCTCCTTTGCTTTTTCGGTCGGTAGCGTCGACAGACGTTCGCTGGGCACAAAATTTTACGGGTGTCATGTACCCGGCGCGTTTGGTTATGTAACCTCAAGCGGGCATGAAGAACAATTGGTCGATATACGTGATTGTCGTGACGATCAGCTCATTGGCAGGCGTCGCCATCGCCGGGCTGCCGAACTCCGCGGGCACTGAACCCACCATCGTCACTCCTGCGGCCACCGCTGCGCCGACAACAATCCTCGCTCCGGTCGCAGTGACCACCACAACCGAAGCCGCCGCCGAAGCCGCCGCCGAAGCCGCCTCCACCGAGCCGCCCCAGACATCGACGACCGTTCTGACCACCACGACCACCACGACCACCACCACGATCGTCGGTGAGCCTCCTGTGGCACGAACTGACGTCGTGGTCGTTGCGGTCAACGGAGCCGGTGGGAATGGCCTGGCGGCGGGGGTACGTGACCAACTCGTCGGCCTCGGATACGACAAGGCGCGGGTCGCTAACGGCACCGACTTCGTCGATGTGACCAAAGTCTATTTCTTTGACGGATTCGTGAGCGCAGCCGAGCAGGTCTCGCTCGATCTTGGTCTCGATCCTGCTCTCATCGAGCCCGTGATCATGTCGCCGAGTTTCGGCGTGTTCAACGGCGACCAGGTGACCGTGTACATCGGCCGCGATAGATCCTGACTTGCGGTCGAACGTGCAGCTCAGGTTCGATCGAAGGAAGCAAGGTGGGCCTGTCCTTCGGCGCACGACTCAGCCAGTGGGCACCAACGGCAACTACTTCCGGGGCGCTTGATCGGCTCGCGCTCCTGGGCGGCCAGCGCCACCATGGCGTCGATGCCGTCGAGTGTGCGCCGAACCGCTGTGCGCAGCAGTCGCTCGCTCACGTCGTCGACCTGGGCCTCGGCTGCATCGAGGTAAAACGTGGCGACCTTGCGCGGCGGGACACTTCTGACGAGCGTTTCGACCAGTGCATAAAACCCGAGGTCCTGGCGATGCCGAGGGCTCACCCTGCCCGTCTTCAAGTCGATAATCACCTTGCGGCTCTCGGCCCCAGCAGGTTTGCCGATCATCATGTCGACGCGCGCCCGCAGCAGGATTGGACCGGAGACCGGCCACTGTGCCGCCGCCTCAGTGACCGGGTTGGCCCGGCGATCGAGCGGCGGGAAGCTCTCGACAAACTTTGTGACACGTTCTGATGACAGGCCTCTGACGTCAGCCAGGTCGGCTTCACCCAGTTCGGCAATCCACAACCCGATTCCACGGTCTTCGTTGGCAAGCCGCGACATGGCTTCGTCGACGAGTTCGGTCGGAGATGGCTCGCCTCGCCACCCGAGGTACAACTGGATTGCCCGGTGGGCGACCTGGCCTTTTGCAGTCGCTGGTGTCCATTCGAACTCGTCGGGCGCCAAGAAGTGGGCTTCGCAGTCGAGGACCGAGCCAATTCGATGCTTGGTGACGAAAAGCTCCTGCCCCTCATCAAGCCGTGTGGCGAAGTGATCGAGTGCGGCGCGGACCTCGTTGCGGATGTCGGTGATGAGGTCCTGATCAAAGATGATCGGCTCACCAGTTCGCCGAAGCGCATCGAGTGTCCGTTGCTGGGTTGGATTGAGAGCAGGAGTGTTCGCTGCTGAGGGCTCGGCTGCGTCCGTCTCGCTCACAACTTCGGACTGTATCGAACCTGGCCGACCGGTCGGTATCTTCGATTCCCCAGCCGCGACCGGCCATCGTTGGTCGCGCGACAGCGGCCTTCGTGTGTGACACCCCATCGTCATGATGGAAACATGGAATTCGCTTCGACTGTCGACTTCGCACAGGCAGCCCGTCTGCTCTCGCGGGCCACTCGCCGTCTGAGCTTCACGGCCCCTGGGTTTCGCTGCCCGCCGCGTCTGGTCGGGGTCGATCGCACGATTCGTCGGCGCGAAACTGGCTCCGTTGTCTCCGTTCGGGTCAAGGGCCGCCCGCAGGCGGCAGTGCTCGCCGACATGATCGAAGGCATCGTCGTGTCGAACGGACTTGTGGCACCGGATGCCGATCGGTTGCGAAGCGAACTGTGGAGTGTGGTCGATGCCAGCGTGTCGGCAGCACTGAGTGGGGGAGCGGTGCGCGGCGCGGCATGAGTCGACCCGTAACCTAGGCAGCACACACCCGCCCGGGTGGCGAAACTGGCAGACGCGGGGGGCTTAAACCCCCCTTCCATTCACGTGGAGTACGGGTTCAAATCCCGTCCCGGGCACTCATACGCTGGTCTTATGTGAGTTGGACTCTTTGCTCGACTGAGAGGAAAACCTGAAAAGGTCCCGAAAGGGTCCCGGATGGTTTACGATCGCGTCTATGGCACGAGGAACGGTGTTCAAGCGCCAGGGGAGTTGGGGGTTCAAGGCTGAGGCCGGCCTGCATCCCGAAACCGGGAAGCGTCGCCAGGTCAAGCGGCAGGGCTTCCGTACGAAGCGCGAGGCCGAGCAGGCGCTCGCCGAGGTGCAGAAGACCGTCTTCGACGGCACTGTCGTGGCCAATTCGAACATGCGGCTCGACGACTTTCTGGACGAGTGGCTTGCCGGCCAGAAAGCTCGGTTGCGCTCCTCGACTCATCACTCCTATGCGATTGCGAGCAAACGGCTGAAGCAGCATCTCGGTCGTTGCAAGTTGCAGGCGCTCACGCCGTTGCAGATCGAGAAGTTCTACGCCGACCTGCTCGACCACGGTGGACGCACCGGGGAAGGCCTCGCGCCGAAGACGGTCAAGAACACGCACGTCGTCCTCCGCAAAGCGCTGGCCGACGCCGAACGGCTTGGGTTGGTACAGCGCAACGCAGCCGCCGCAGCTCGGGGTCCGTCGGTGACGCGGCGGGAGATGACGACGTGGTCGTCGGATCAGCTCAAAGAGTTCACCGCAGTTGCCCAGGAGTCGCGGATGCGCAACGCGTTCACGATCCTGGCCAGCACGGGGGTCCGGCGTGGAGAGGCACTCGGGCTTCGTTGGGGTGACATCGACTTCGACTCGTCCCAGATTGCAATCGTTCAGACGGTGTCGACGGTGGGCAGCAAGATCGTCGTCGGCCAGCCCAAGACCGCCGGGAGCCGACGAACCGTCTACGTCCACGACACCACGATCAAGGCACTGCGCCAGCAGCGCCAGTTGCAGGCCGAAGAGCGACTCGCCGCCGGGCCGGTGTGGGAGAGCGGCAACGACCTCGTCTTCCGGAACGTCACCGGCGGACCGGTGAACCCGGATCAGTTCTCGAAGCACTTCAACGAACTGGTCGAGCAAGCCGAGGTTCCACGCATCCGACTCCACGATCTCCGCCACACGAACGCGACGCTGTCGTTGAAAGCCGGCGTGCATCCGAAGGTCGTGTCGGAGCGACTCGGTCACTCGTCGATCGCGATCACGCTCGACCTGTACTCGCATGTCACGCCGGGTATCTCGCGTGACGCAGCGGCCACGGTCGAGTCGATGATGTTCGACTGAGCATCGGCGGCCAGTCAGGGGTTGGGAATCGTCGAGGCCCGTTCGAGGAGGTTGTCGATGGCCTGTGTCGGCACGACGATCCGTCCGCCGAGCCGCAGCGCCGGCAGGTCACCAGTGCGGACGCACTCGTACGCCGTCGTGCGCGAGATGCCGAGCATTGCTGCGGCCTCGGTGACAGTCATGGTGCGGGGGTTGGGTGTGGCGACTTCGTGCATGGTGCGACCTCGTGTACGGTTCGGGTGGAGCGTCTGCCTTCGTAAAGGCGCACAACGACACGCAAGGGGACAGACGCTCCCCGGTCAGCCCTGCAGCAGTCCGCCCCCGACGGGTCTCTCGTCGCGTCGCCTTGTGCTCGGTCCGGTCGTGGCGCGTCGGCGGCTGTGTGGCTCCGGTGCCGCCTCCATAGCTCGTGGTCCTTGGTGTCGGAGTGCCGTCGCGTGCGTTCCTGGCCCGGGTTTCGTTCCGCGAGGTCGATCTCGCCAGATCGTGTGTCATCGGAGGCCGGCTTTCGATGTCGTGTGACTGGTTGGTGGGAGGGCATACACCTTTGCGGGTTTCCCGAAACGGGAAACCTGGCGACACGACCAACCTCGGCGACCTGGCGTGGGGGAGTGTCCGGTGAGACGTGTCAGGTTCTGCGAGAGCGGAACCTGCAAGGGTGTATGCCCTCCCTCCGCCTGCGCGCACGACCCGCCTGCCGCCATCTGTGATGGGGCACGATCCGACGCTGGAGGCTGACCTGAGCGGCGCCTGGACAATCGCACCCCGGGCGACCGACTGCACAGCAGCGGTGTTGCCCAACCGAGAAGGAACACGCGGTGAAACGGCGGATGCGGCGGGCCAGGGACGGCGACGACGAACGAGACATGATTGCTCGCGTGTTGCGACGGCTCCTCGGCGACGAGGTCGTGCTGTTGGCCAGGTGTGATCGGGTGCCGTGCGGCTGATCGGGTGATGCGTCGTGCGTGCTCGCGAGACGATCGGACGAGGGCTGCCTCCTGAGTGCAACCGACGCTTCCTTGGCGTCACGATTCGGGTGCTGATCGGCACGATGCTCACCTTTGGCCTCGCAACGAGAACGGGGAGCACCTCGACGCTGGTTCATTTTGCTCCCCCGTTCACCGATGCTTCATCGGTGCCCGACTCGATTCGCGTCTTACCGGAAACCCGCGGGTACGACGGCCAGTTCTATTACCGCCTCGCCGAATCGCCGCTTTCCACCGCGCAGCAGGCCGCTGGGGTGCAGTTCGACCATCCAGCACTTCGAACGACGAGGATCGGATACCCGATGCTGGCAGCGGCAATTTCCTCGACGCCGGTGTCGACCGTGAACGCAATGCTGCTGGTTAACCTGATCTCCTACGGCGCTATCGGAGTGGCTGGGCTCAGTATCGCTGACTCCGCGGGAAGGCGGCCGCAGTTCGGGCTGGCTCTGCTCTTCGTGCCCGCCTTCGTGTACGGCACGACCATGTCGGTCACCGACACGCTGGCGGGTGCGCTCGTGCTCGTCGGCATCTCGTTGCTCCTCCGCACGAGTTGCGTTCCGGCCGCCATTGCCTTCAGCGCGGCCGCTCTGACGCGTGAGACTGCATTGCTGATCCCGCGGTCATCCTCACCGGTCTGCTGTATCGGCGGATACGGGATCGTCTGAGACCGGAGGATCGGCAGTTGGTGGTCGTCGGACTCCTGCCCATCATCTGCTTCGTCGGATGGCAATCAGTGGTCGTCGCGCTCTGGGGTGAAGTCGGACCCTTGAGTTCAGGCGGCAAGAACCTCACGTTTCCGTTCCTCGGACCCATCATCACCGACGGCTATCTCGACCCCGCCACGACAGAGCAGTGGATGAACATCCTGGTTCCAGCCGCCGTGATCTCGATCATCGCAATGGCCGTGCTGGCATTGGTCCGTGGCGAAGTGGACCGCCTCGACACCAATCTTGCAATCGGTTTCAGCGTGGCCACCGCCATCGCGGTATCGATCGGCCCAGCACTGCTCGAGACGTATCGCAGCTCGGTTCGAGGCATGGGCGACGCTGCGCTGCTCATCATCGTGGCGGTCCTCTTCGGAACAGGGACGTGGTCGCGACTGGCGTTGCTAAGCGTCGTGGCAGTCGGTGGTGGATTGATGATGTGGGAGCTACGGATTGCACCAGACCTCTCCTAACAAGAACGAGTTGCGAGCAATTACGCCCGGCATCTTCGAAATCGGCGGGTAAGACTTCGACGTCAAGGAGCCCACCCCACGCGATGCGCTCAGAAAATCGTCGCCTCAGCCGCCCCCAACCCGCTCCTGATCCTCACTTGCGATCGGCGGCCCCTGCTCCAGACTGCGCTCGCGCTGTTCGTCGTTCGCGGGTCTTCGTCGAGATCAGGCGGTCTTGTTGTCGTGTTCGAGTTCGTGGTCGACCGCACGGCGAATCCACGCTGAAACCGATCGATCGTCCGCGTCGGCTGCGTCGCGGATTTTGGCGAGCGTGTCGGGTGGAAACCTGACTGGGACCAGTTCGGTCAACTTGGAGTTGCGTCGCCGAGCGGGACCCTGCGGCATCTGGTTCTCTGGGTCGGCATAGAAGTCGTGCTCCTCTTGGCGGGTCATCTTCTTGTTGGTCATCGGTCCTCCTTGTATTTGTCAGCGAGATGCTTTGCAGCGACATAGCAACCAATCGGGCGACACTTCGATGGGTCGCCGTGATCGGACGGAGCGAGGGGCACCATTACGACCTCTCCGGCAATGTCGGCGAGCATCAGCCAGTGTGCTGGAGGAGTCGCTGGGTAGAACAGTGGATCCGAGTTCCAGATCTCGTAGATGTCGTCGATGCCGAACGGTTCATGTTTGAAGAGATGGGAAGCTTGTCGGTCGATTTCGAATGGATTGGCGTCGTCCAGCTGATCGATGTCGAACCGGTCGTCCACATCTCAAGTGTATGACAAACGAATACGAAAGTCGAGAGTCCGCAGGGCTTGATCCAGCGAGTCCCAGACGGGCGTCGCGGCATTGGCAAGCAGCGGTCGAAAAGGTCCCGAAAAGGTCCCGTGATTTGCCGACACGGACCGGATTCGTCGACATCGGCCGGATGGGACGGACGGGAGACCCTGACGGAACAAGGCTTTGCGGATGAAAGCGGATCAGACGGACGTCAAAGCCCAGGCTTAACCCCCCCCTTCCATTCACGTGGAGTACGGGTTCAAATCCCGTCCCGGGCACCACCACTGAGCAGGTGGAACGTTCGAAATCGGGGCTCTGTGTTCGTCGGGATATGAGGCGCCCGATCACGAAAAGATCACGAACGTGTTTTGTGAGGGCGGCCTATCGGTGTCGAAACTCGATAGAGGGTCATCACGGGCAAGCAGAGAAGTGGCGCTTCGCAATCCGTTGTGCTAGCATTGCTGTCGACGCAAGCAGCTTGGAGGTGGCGGCGTGGCAACACTGACGATCAGAGGGATCGATGACGAACTACGCAATCGACTGAAGGTTCGTGCTGCGCAACATTCCCGATCCATGGAAGCCGAAGTGAGAGAGATCTTGGCCGGTGCGCTGGCGGGCGGCTCGAACGACGTCGGTCTTGGGAGTCGAATTCATCAGCGGTTCGCGGCCATCGGTGGTGTCGTACTCGATGGGGCTGATCGGGCGGAACGGCCTCGGTCAGGCCTCGAATGATGGTGTGGGACACGAATGTCGTGTCCGAACTGATGCGCCCGGAACCGTCTGAGCAGGTCGTGGAGTGGACCGATCGACAGCCCATCGATGAGGTGTTCATCACGGCGATCACGGTGGGGGAGTTGCTGTACGGGATCGGTCGGCTGCCGACGGGTCGACGGCGCAACGAGTTGTCCGAGCTGTTCGACGAGATGGTCACGGAGGACTTCGAGCGCCGCGTCTTGGCCTTCGATGGAGTGGCGGCTGCTCACTACGCCGACATCGTCGTGGAGCGGGAGCGGGTCGGGCGCCCGATCAGCATGGCCGATGCGCAGATCGCCGCGATCTGTCGGAGTCACGGTGCGACGGTTGCGACCAGAAACGTCGACGACTTCGCCGACGTCGGAGTCGACATCGTGAACCCGTGGACCACTTCTTGACCCATTCAGCCCTCCGTCAGGATTTCGGCTCCGGGCGAACTACGACGCACTGTCCCAGAATCAGATCAACCGGGACTGGCGGAAACCCGTCGTGGCAGCGTTCTCGCGCAATCGTCGCAACGGCTTGCTCGAGACGGCCCGTGACGCCGGACACCTCAACGTCGTTCGGGAGATGATCGGCGGCCAAGCTGGTCGCTTCGCCGATGACGCCAGCATGCCTGGTGACGACGAGATCGACTGGCCTGCTTACGTCGCCAAGGTCGAAGCCGCTGCCCGCTCCGCCCATGGGAGTCGCCCGAGCGACCAGATGCCATCTTGAAGCGAACCGACGCAGTTGTTCGTGGCGATCGGTTGTGCATGGCCAGCAGATGCCCAGCCCCGCTCGATCGGCCCGTGATCACCCGAGCCGAACCTCTCGGACGCCTGCGCAAGAACGGCATGCGAATCGAGTCGGAGGTGAGCATTTATCGCGTACCTAACGGTCGAGAAACCAACATCACCAGCCCTCGCATAATGCCGGTTCGCGAGCGGGTGATTGGCCGAGCGACGAGTGAGATTATCGCTCGGGTTGCTGAGCTGTTTCGGGTTCGCTCAGCGGAGTGCGTCGGGCTCTCGATCACCGATACTCGCTGGATGTGAGCATCGGTGCCGAGCGACACTGGACCGATGGAACACGCCGAGATCTGGGATGCTGACGCCGCTGGCCGATACGACACGCCCGGCGTCGGCATGTTCGCACCGGAAGTACTTGGCCCTGCCGTCGAACGCCTTCGCGAGCTCGCTGGCGGGGGTCGAGCACTGGAGATGGCCATCGGTACTGGCCGCGTTGCCGTCCCGCTCGCTGCGACTGGTGTCGCAGTTGCAGGGATCGAACTCTGCCAGCCCATGATCGACCAACTCCGCACCAAAGCGAGCGCTCACGACATCCCAGTCGTGCTTGGCGACATGACCACTGCCAGAGTCGACGGCGAATTCAACCTCGTGTTCCTCGTCTTCAACGGCATCAGCAACGTGCTCACCCAAGACGCGCAGATCGCCGTGTTCAAGAACGCTGCGCGCCACCTCGCCCCACGGGGCCGGTTCGTCATCGAGTTGTGGGTCCCCGACCTGCGGACCCTGCCACCCGGACGCACGGGATCGGTGTTCGCCGCCCGGCCCGGCTATCTCGGCGCCGATGTCTTCGACACCGTCGATCAGCAGGTCGTATCCCACCACGTCACGTTCGGTCGAGACTCCGGCACCAATGCCCAGGTCTTTCGGAGCCCTCACCGCTACATCTGGCCAGCAGAACTCGACCTCATGGCCCGCATCTGTGGGTTCAGCCTCGAGAGCCGCCACGGAGGCTGGTCGGGCGAACCGTTCACAGCAGAATCACGAGACCACGTCTCGGTCTATCGCCTCTCGTAGGTTCCAGATCGGAACGCCTGTGGTCGGCGCGACCTGAGCGCGATACTGCGCTCCTTGCCGGCGCTGCGGTGGCATCGCCCGTCCACGCACCGTGCCGGATCTGGGACTACCCGACGTGCGTTTCTGGGTCGCGATTATCGCGCAGGGTCGCCGGTAGGTGGGGCGAAAGGAAGTTGGAGTGCCATGCGGTGCTGGGCAACGACGAAGGAGAAGGAGATGAAGGGTCGTGGCGACTGGTTCGGTGGCGGTGTGCTGCAGTCAGGTTGGCGGGTCACATCCGATCCCGGCGAGGTTGTCACGACTAATCGGCTCTGGTGAGCTCCCATCGGTAATGAGGCTCCCGGTGGCGACCGCATCAGTGCGTTGCAGCAGCGAGTCGAACCATGGCCCTTCGCTCATCTCCTCCACGATCGCCCACCCGCGGGCACCGCCGAGGATCTCCTCGGCTCGCTCGGCGGTTTGCTGATCTCCTGCGTCCTTGGCCGCAAACCAGGCATCGATCCATCCGCACACGAGGGGCCCGAGCACGGCAATCGCCACCTGTGTGCGATTGCCAACGATGTCAGCTTGGGTGAGGTCCGACCGTGCGAGTCCGGGCGGGAAGGCGATGTCGGCGGTCATCTGTTCTACGACGGCAGCTTGGCTGTCGGGTTGAACGATCGACGCAGGAAGTGCGCTCAGCCAGGTATCAACGTCCACGATCTCGAGGTCGTTCAACACATCGATGAACTCGCTGTCGATGGTCGAGGGCGCGACGACTTCCACAGAGTGGCCCTCGATGAGCGCCACGGCGCGGTACTCGCCTCTGCCATAGTCGAAGACCGTCCAGTCAATGCCGTCTGCGGTCGTCGAGACTGTCGCCGACGATGACTGGCTGCGGTCATCAGCCAGCCCAGCGAACCCGGAGCCGGGCGTCCAGAACACGTCGACGCTTCGCTCACCGTTCTCGAATGTCACCTCGCCCGTATCGGCAGAGAACGCTCCGACTCCCTCAACAGTCCATCCGTCGATGAGCACACGAGGAGCGCTCTCCGCAACGACGATCGCCTCGGCCGCCCACACGGGCTCGTCAGAGTCACCGGTCCAAACAACTGCAGCAGCAACAAGCAATGCGACCAGGCAAGCAGCCGCCAACAGCCAGCGCCGACTGTGTTGCGCCCGCTCAGGTTCACGGTGCTGGCGCTCATCAACGATCCCGCTCTCGGGCGGACGCATTGCCTGACCCGTGGAGTCTTCCAGCCAGGCGAAGTAGTCCGACAGTCTCGTTTCCACGTCAAACCCGGTCACGGTCAACCTCCAGTGCTTGCTTGAGAGCGGCGAGTGCTCGCTCGACGTGGGTTCGAACAGACGACACGCTGACGTCGAGCACAACGGCTGCTTCGGTAGCGGGCCACCCGTGCCCGTGGACCATCACGACGCAGATTCGTTGCATCTCTGACAACGCCGAGAGCGCCGGCAACAACTCCGGTGTGAACGAATCAACCAGTTCCGGCTCAGGAGCCGGGAAGAGCGGGCCGCTACGTCGCATACGGCGGGCGGCGGTCTGTCCGACCCGATAGAGATAGCCGACTGGGTTCGCCATCTCAGAGACCGACGACCAATTCTCCCAGCCGAACGCGATCGCCTCGGCAGCCGCGTCCGCTCCCGCGTCGGCGCCGTACGCGCCGACGAGCGCAGATCGCAGTTTCGGTGCCGCTTGCTCGGCGAACTCTTCGAACCTCACAACCTGTAGAGCATCTCACCACCCGAAAACACGACACACACCTCCCTCGAACAGGACGCGCCCGGCCGGACAACTGATCCAACCGCCAGCACCGATCGACAGACACCGCACGCCAAATCGACATCCGCAGGTCCCCGCTACAGGTCAAACGGTACGGGCCTGAGCAATATCGGACACCTCCCCGTCAGGACACCGACCTCAACAGAACGTGCTTCATGCCGGTGATGAGCTGCCTGACTTGCCGCCTGCTTGAACATTCTGATTGCCAACGATCCGGCCAATCACGCACGCACGTCCATGGAAGAGCTTCCCGACTACTACCGAGTGTGCCCGGGCGGGCCGATAGCGCACTGTCTCATCAGCGCAGCTATCTGGCTTCGGTCACGAGGAGCACGGTGCAGACGTCAGCGGATTGGCTGAGCCCGGCCTCCACGACGGTGGTGCCAACGAGTTCTGGAGCGATGAACGTTTGGCCGGGTTCGCTGAGATAGCTGGGGTCGGGCGGAGTCTCGCCGCTGTTGGTTGGCGGTCGTGGGCTGACATAGAGGTGGGAGATCTCCGTGCCATCGGTGAGGGCGATGGAGAGCACCTCGCCTTGTTGGACTTCGAGGTCGGGTCGATCGCGTCGACAAGCACCGTTCGGATGGAACCTTGCGACTCCTTTGGCACCAATCATCGTGATCCCATCGGCAATCGGTTGGGGTGGTCCGGACGCTAGGGCGTCATTGACTGCGGTCGCCCACGAGTCCCCGACGCGACGATCGGCGAGTTGGTCTTCGTCGATCCAGTACGGCACGACGGTACGAAGTCCGTCCGAACGCACCAGTTCGACAGTGACCTGTTCATCGTCCAGATCTGTCTCATCGTTGGCACGCGGAGCGGTAGGGGCGACGCGAAGATCATTAACGAGTTGGCGCACCAGTGTTGGATCGTCGATGGTGGCGAGCCTGGTGCTGCCGTCGAAGCCGCTGTTGATCCTGATCTCGAAGACGTCAGCGCTGAATGCGAACCGATCGCCCGTCGGGCTCACATAGACCCGCACTTCGTCGCCGTTGACCGCCGCGACCCTGACGTCGGAGGGTTCGCTGCCGATCGCTCGGAGTTCGGTGCCGGGTGGTAGCGCCGAGGCGACGACGCCATCGGTGGGAACTTCCTGATCATCGCCTGTGTCGTTGCACGGCCATGCCTGGTCGACACGATCGATCACTGCGCCGAGATCGGAGGCATCGACGGCGTCTGTGTTGTAGCCGTCGCGGAAGTAGATGCGTCCGTCGATCGCCACAGCTTCACCGCATGTGGCATCGGATTCGCCGTCGCTTCGGCCTCCGGGCTGGAGAAGCAGGAGCCCACCGAAGCTGACTGAAAGGACCACGAGCGCTGCGGCAATGAACATCAGCGCGTGAGACTTGCGCGGGCGCTCTGCGTTGAGGAGCGCTTCCATCGGCGGGGCTGGGACAGCGGACGCTGTCAGCTGGTCAAGAGTCTGACGAATGCGGGCTGCGTCGTCGTTGTCACTCATTGGCGAGGGCCTCCTTGAGTTTCGCATGTGCACGCGTGCGATGCCGTTTGACCGTTCCGACGGACACGCCAAGTCGTTCGGCGATCGTCGCGGTGGTCAAGTCCTCCCAGTAAGAGAGATGGACGACAGCTCGCTGCCGGGGGCTCATCGCGCCCAGGGCGTCAACAATTCGAGGGTCGACTGTGTGGTCGTCGGCGGGCGTTGGTTCCCAGACCACGCGCTCGCGTCGACCTCGTCGTCGAGTCGCCCTCCAGTGATGCAGCGCGGCACGATGAACGCTTCTGTACAGGTAGGCGGGCACGTTGTCGATCTCCGAACCGGTCCGCAGAACGTTGAGCACCGCAACGCTCAACACGTCCTGTGCGTCGTTGCTGCCCACCAGAGCAGCTGCGAACCGCGACAGCGCGTCGGCGTGTTCTTCGTAGCACGCCTCGACCTGTTCTTTCCGCCTCACACCCTCATGATCCCACCGGGACGACAAACGGATGACACATTCGCTCAGAAACGAAAGCCAGGGTCCTGCCGCGGCGCTTCGCAGCCGATCGGCTCGTTCGCTCATCGTGGGAGAGCATCCCGCCCAGCGCGGTACATGAATCGAGTCGGATGCAAGCGTCGCGCTCCGCGGGTTGGGGGTAAGTGTCTACGCTTCCCGGGTGGCTGCGGTTGGTGTGATCGATGAGAGCTCGCCCGAGATCGGCGTAGATCGGGTCGTGTACACGATGGCGTTGGTGATCGTCGACGACGTAGACGAGGACCGCGTCCGTGATGCGCTCACTGCAGTGTTGAACCGTCGGCGACCGCTGCATTGGGAAAGTGAAGGCACCGTCGTGAAGCAGCGCATCGTTGACCTGCTCTGCACGCTCCCGGTCACTGCCCACGTGTGCGCTGCGACCGTGCACCGCAGCACCCAGCAGTCAACGCGTGTGCGGCTATTGCGAGAGCACCTGCTCGAGTACGCGGGTGCAGCCGGGGCAGGGCAGTTGTTGATCGAGCAGCGCTCCAAGGCTGAGGATGATTTGGATCGTCGCGAGGTGCGCGACTGGTTTCGTACCTCGCCGCACCGGTTTCGGGGCATCGAACACGCCACGAAGTCCGAACCGTTGGCGTGGATGCCCGACACCCTTGCCGGCGTGTGGGCCGACGTCGTACGTGATCAGGGCGACGGCTTCATCGAGCAGCTCGTCGGGTCCGGACGGCTGCTTTCGCTCAGTAGAGAATGAACGCGCAGCGCTGGTCTGAAAAGTGCGTCGGCCCCACGCCCTCTCCCTAGACGAACCGTGGTTCCTCGGGAGCGAGCTATGGGGCCTTCGACTTCCGCTGGGATCTGCCCAGTCGGCGTTACCCACAATTGAACACGAAAGATGACGTGTCGTCAACGCCGCGATGCGCAAACGGCGATCGCACCTGGCGCTGGACGCGAGCAGGAAGTCCGCCCGGCATGTTGCTTGGTCGGTAGCTCATCTGGCAGGTCTTGTCGAAGGTGGCTGGTGGTGCTCGCGTGGTTCTCCCATCAATCCGACAGGAGAACACCATGTCCAACACCAACACCAACGTCCCCGCACTCGTCCCGATCCCCGGCCAACTCGTCTTGATCGAACTGATCGAGCCAGGTGATCCGGGTGATGATCGTGTCGATCGGGCGTTGGCCGGCTATCTCGCCGGCTACTCCGGCACCACCCTGGTCGGCTACCGCCTTGATCTCCGCCAATGGGTGACCTGGGCCACCAATCTGCACCTCGATATCCTCGCCGCCGAACGAGCCCACATCGAGCTGTACGCCCGGTGTTGCGAGTCCGACGGCAAAGCCCGCTCGACGATCGGGCGGAGGTTGTCGACGATCTGCGGGTTCTACAAGTATTGCGAACAAGAACGCATCATCGACCGCAACCCCGCCGCCCACGTCCGCCGCCCCAAACAAGACTACGAATCATCAACCCTCGGCCTGGACCGCAACGAACTCGGCGCGTTCCTCGTCCAAGCCGGCCTGTCCGGCGGACGCGACCATGCGTTGGCGTCACTGCTCGCGTTGAACGGGCTACGCGTCTCTGAGGCGTTGAACGCCGACATCGACAACATGGACGTCAACCGTGGACATCGCACCTTGTTCATCCACCGCAAAGGCCACAAGACCGCCACCATCCCCCTCGCACCCAGAACCGCACGAGCACTCGATCTCTACATCGGCGAACGCACCACCGGGCCGATCTTCTTGAACCTCGACGGCACCCGACGACTCGACCGGCACGGCGCCGCACGCATCGTCCGCCGCCTCACCAAGCGCGCCGGGATCGACAAGAACATCAGCCCCCACTCACTCCGACACAGTTTCATCACCGCCGCCCTCGACGCCGGCGTCCCACTCCGAGACGTCCAAGAAGCCGCATCACACTCCGACCCCAGAACCACCATGCGCTACGACCGCGGACGCGGATCCCTCGACCGGCACCCCACCTACATCGTGGCCACCTTCGTCGCCGGAGCTAGCCGCTGACACCCAACGATCCGCCCATATCAGCACGGCCCGATGCCCCGCAGTCGTGTGTTATCGGACTGCCGAGCGAGCGTCCTCCCAGCTCAACGCCATCACCAGCGGCTTCAGCCGCGCGCGTTTATGGACAAGTCGACCCCCGAGGTGGCCGTGAATATCGGACGACTCCGCTGACGAGGGGGCCCGAGATCCGTATCGAGTCCGAACCTCGGTGACGCTCATCGCCATTCGCCCATGACCGGCATGGAGATTCTCGCCAAACGCTCACCTCGTCGGCTTCCGTCCGGCCGCTCCCGATCGACGCTGACCCACTCGATAACGCGCGTTCCCTATAGTGCATACCGGTAGCGCTCAACGGCACATATGTGTGTGATCGGTGGGCACCCGCGAGCCGCCTCGTTGGCCGCCCATATTGTCGCCCGAACGGCTCGCGAGAGGCTCTTGGGCGACCGGGCCGCTCGCGCTTCTGTACGCTGAAGCAGCAAAGAACACCGGCGGCGGACGGTCGCCGTTTGACGACAAGCGTCCGTCGAGGTTGCGTGGCGCAACCGAAGTTGATCTCCAAAGATCACGAAAAGATCACAGGATTCGCCGCACCGTGCAGGATTCGGCGGTACGACCCGGACGGTGCTGGACGATCCGGACAGCAAACCCGTACAGAACAGGCCTTCCTGGACTCGGCTGGACGCATCGGACGGTTTCCAACCGGCTTAAACCCCCCTTCCATTCACGTGGAGTACGGGTTCAAATCCCGTCCGGGCACTCTGACCAGGTGTTTTGCAAACTCGTATTGTCGAAGTCGTCGATGAAGGTCGGTGCGTTCCTCGACCAGTGGCTCGCGAGCCGGCAGGG
>Ga0209390_10006270_pt1 | contig 16107 bp, 17 predicted proteins | sample BON01_FD_187212 | JGI IMG/M metagenome (GOLD analysis project Ga0209390, IMG submission 187212) | Freshwater microbial communities from Lake Bonney liftoff mats and glacier meltwater in Antarctica - BON-01 (SPAdes) (version 2) | ecosystem: Environmental > Aquatic > Freshwater > Ice > Glacier... | reverse complement strand
CTCGACCTCGCCCGACGACTCAGGAGAATCAGGGGCGATCCAGGCACCGATCCGGGCGATCCTTTCTTCCCTCGCGATCTTGAGTCAGAATCTCAGAGAGTCCCACCCGTTGCCTGACTGTTACATGGTGGCGCCAAGCTACAACAAGGTACGCGAATGTGCCTTGTTCTTGGCGACCGGCCCCAGTGAGTTAGATCTTGGGACTCACCCTCTCAAAATACTCGACGCGCTCCCACGAAAAAGGGGGGTTTCTGAATTCATAATCAATTATCAGCGGGAAGGTACCTACTGTCCCGAACTTTTCTTGGACTTCACTCCAAAGATGCCGCCGTTACCGCCCGGCAAGGCGTTGGAAAGTTTCCTGAAGCTCCCACTCGATCCCCTCGGGCTGGCCAGCACTGATGTATACATCGTCGATGGTAACGAGAAGCTAATGGCACTCGTAACGAACGTCTCGGGAGTTGACGACGCGGTCGCCCTCTTCGCGATTCGCAAGGCAATCCTTGAGTGTCGTTCTAGCCGATGGCCACGGTGGCAGAGTGACGGTGAAGATGAAAAGTGGCGCAAGTTCCGCGATTGGCTGCGCCGGGCCGGTTACGACGGGAGCGCCGGATGACCTCTCAAACAGGACTTGTTCCCACGGAAAGCTACTCGAGCCCAGCCGACGTGGATACTCCGGAGTACATAATCGATGGACTCATAGCAATGCTATTGACGATGCACCGTTGGATCTGGCGTCGGCACGAAACAATAACCCTGCTCGACCTGACAACTTTCACTCGCACTACACGGTTCGAGGTCGATCTCGACTACATTCCGGCCGTGAACATTGCCGGCGCTGGCGCTCCCCTAGGGCTTGTCCCCCTAGCGATCTGCCAGCGTGATGTAACGCTGCGCAACGCAACAATCACAGATTCAAACGGGGACAACCTGGGTTGGACGACCAAAGATAGTAACGTCAAAATCACGGGCGAGATCCTCAAGCGGGTAGAAGAGAAATCACCGTTCTTACTAGGAGCGATCGAGGGCATGCTAGGCGCCGAGACGGAAGACACAAAAACAGGATTACCCGGCGGGTATGTCCTGATTGCGTTTGTCCCACCTGATGGGTTACCTCGTCGGGTCATTACCGTGACTCAGGAGGAACGTGTTTGCGAGGTAGACCCAGAGGAGATAGAAAAGGCGGCGCGCGATGGGAAGAACAAGCTCGCTAAGCTCAGATCCCAGTCCGAACGATCCCGCCTGAAACTTACGAGATTACCGATCAAAGACGAAACCGAGACGGACCCCGACAAGAGCGGAATAGCAATATCGCATTCTTTGACGACGGCGCTAGACCCGAGTAAGTCATCAGGGTGGACATGGCGCAAGTGCTGTCGGGGCTTTAGGAAGTGCTTCGGCCTCCGGACCGAAGCATCGCTTTTCTTCGAATTCGACTGTTTAGCAGATGCCAACTCGATCCACTTTGAGGTTGTCGCGCCACCGGAAACCCAAGTCGAATCACTAGATTTAGTATGGGATACGGTTTGGGGCCCGAAGCCGGAGCGCTTTCAGCACGAGGATAAGGGTGTTAGGGCGCATATATTTCCAAGACCGCATAAAGCAACTGGGGGTAGTAACCGCGGCCGGATGGCCTTCCTGCACGTCAAGATCCGCGCCAACGACGAGATGTTCGCCCGAGCAGCGATGCTGCTCGCCGTATTCTCGTTCCTTCTCCTAACTTTAGGAGCGTTGGCGATCGGGTTTGCGGCCGACCGGAAAGGAGGTACAGATTCGCTGGCGGTGTTCGCCACAATCTTGGCTGTAGCGCCAGCGCTTGTGGCAACATTCTTAGTGCGACCAGACCTAAACCAACTAACCGCGACTCTCGTAGCCCGGCTCCGGCTCGTTACTGCGCTGATCGGGGCCATCCCAATCATCTTTGTGTCAATAGCCGTATGGGCTGATGCTGCCGACTGGACGGTTAGCCCTCAGGTGATACTCTGGATCGGAGCGTTTTTTGAGCTTGTTTCCGCTCTCGTCTTGTGGCGTCGGAGTTTCTTGAGGGAGCGTAACTCAGGTACCAAAGCGGTCGGTGAACATTCTTGTAGGGCGCTTTGGGACGAGCGGTGTGCACGGGTGTATTTTGCGGAGGTGACCGATGCCTGCCGCGAGCCACTCAACCCACCCCCGGAGAAGGAGAAGGAGATCTGTACAGACGCCACACTAAACGAATACGCGCGGACGTTTGCTGCCGGGGCTGGCTGGCTCGCACCTCGCGGCCATCCAAACACCAAAGCCCCGGCCATCACTGCCAGAGCATCAGTTGCGGATACGGCTTCAGCGTCACGGACCGACCGAGCGCCGACCGCTTAGCGCAGAAACCGCTTCCACCTGCGCCAGTCGCGGGCTTCCTTCTCCTGCCGGGAATCAATCAGCAACTGGCCAACGCCGGCGATGTTGATCGGCATGTCCTGCGGGTTGTATCTGGAGATGTACTCCGCGAAATCCTGATGGTATTTCGCGGCGAGCCAGGAACCTTTCCCTCGACCGGGGCCATCTTCCCTTAGGGCTGCCAGCTCCAGATGCTCGCGAACGAGCCTGCGCTGGTCATTGGCGATCCGATCAAGAGCGGTCCGGACTCTGGGGGGAGCCGTAGACGAACTCATGTAGTGGGCATCTAAACCACTAGGCAGGGTTGGTTACGCGCCTCTGGCCTCCAGGCTTGGGGCCAGTGCATTCTAAAGTGGCGCGAATATTCTCGAAAGGCGCGAATAGACGTCTAAGTTCGGTGCATCTTCACATTTTGGTGCTCTCCGGGGTTTGGCCGACCGAAGCCTAAGGCTCTCGCCTCGCAGCTATCTGCTACTTGCACCCTGCCACGCCTCGCAGGAGCGGGCGTACCACCAGTTCTGCTACGCCCAGCCGTCAGAGACCCATTCGGCTAGGTTCAGCTGGGTGGGCCGCAGGTCAGCGGCAGATCCGGGCGGCGATGCTCGCTCCACTGGCTTCCGTCCCACCAGCGCTGAAGCTCCGGGGCTTCTGGGTCTCGGTACCAGCCCGGCGGCGGCAGCTCCGGCGCAGGCTGGGCGACCGGGTAGTTGCGCCGCTCAAACAGGTACCAGGGAAAGAAAAGGATCCAGATGAACAGCACTCCCAGTGCCCAGTCCATCGACAAGCCGGGGCGCTTGGAGGTGTCATAGGCCACCCAGATTGCGGAGGGGATCAGAACAAACACCAAGGCCCAGAGAAGCCCGCCGAGGTCTGCGCCGGAGCTGGCGGCCATCAGTCTGCGCGGTAAAGCCTGGTGGTCACCGTAGTTGAGCTTCCCTCCGCCGAGTCGGCTCTACCGATGACCATCAAGTCGCACTCCCAGCCTGGCTTCCAGCCCTTCGGAAGCTTGAAGCTGGTCCCGTACTCGGTGGATTGGCTTAGGAGGTCTGAGCTGTCGATGTCGCGGTTGACCGACTTTGAGTAGTCGGCTGTACGGCAGGACAGGTTGGTGACGACAGTAATAGCGGCCGGTGGGTTGGTTTTCACCAGCAGGTAGTAGCGGGACTTAGAGGCCGGAAATGTTGCTTCCAATCCAAAGTCCGGGTTTTCTCCCTTGTCGCGGGCTCGCTTGACCAGCGATGCACCAGATGGAAGGTCCGCTTGGGTGAGAGTGCCGGACGCCTTCGAGTCGCTGCCCGCATTGCTGCCTGAGTCAAGGCTTGAGCTCACCAGCGCTGAGCAACCCACCACCAAGATCACCATCGCGGCAACAATCGCGGCAGTGATGATTGCGAATAGCTTCCAGCCTCTCACGCCACCTGAGCTCGACTGGTTCCCCTGCGAAGTTTGCTGGGTCCAATTACTTCCGTCCCACCAGCGAAACGGCGCTTGGCCTTGAGGATTCGGATACCAGCCAGGCGGTTTGGGTGGCGGTGGCTGGCTCATCAATCAGGGGAAACCTTAGGGCGCACTTCGCAACTGCCGAATGAATGGACAGTATTCAGTATCATCACCCGAGAACGCAACCCTGCCTTCTCATACAGAAACCACGAGTGACTGACTCAATTATCAGAGTATGGCGTATTACTGCTGCGGGGATAGCCATAGCGGTTGTGGCCTTAGGCGTTGCCGGGCTTGCGTCCCCAACCAGCGCTCAGGCGGAAACCAGAGTTGCTACTGCTGAAGACCCGGCCGACGCGACACCAACCGTCGGAGGAATTCCAAATAACCCTGATATTCGCCGGCTCATTGCGACCTACGACACAGCAGGGTCGCTCAGTGTGACAGTCAACTTCTATAACTCGATTGCTTCGCTTGACCTCAGCCAGAACTACGCGATGTCTGGGCAATTCACGCTCGGCAAATGGGTGCGGAGTGGGGCGTACGACTACTGTCGCGCCGAAGTCTCTGGGCAGCATCATGTGACCTGGTCGGGCTCGGGCAGTAGTTTCTACAACCGAGCGACCATCGATGGCTACGACGGCTACCTCGCCCTGAGCCGAACTGTCGACTCAGCGGGCACGTCGATCACCGTCACCGGATCCTCTCCAGCGCTAGCCGGACGCGACATCACCTGCCTGACGTACCACCTGAGCGCGCGGCGCCTTTCCAGTGCCAGCAACCCCAACAGCCAATATGACAGCGTCTGTGACTGCTGGTTCATCTCCGTCACCCTCGATGTCGTCGGCCAGAGCTCGCAATACGACACCATCGGACGGATCTCATTTTCCGGATATGAACTGCCCCCCCACCCGGAGTGTTCGAACGGGGCTGATGATGACGGAGACGGTAAGACCGACTATCCGGCAGACCCAGACTGTTCAAGCTACGAGGACGCATCCGAATCACCACCGCCACCACCGGCATGCTCTGACGGTGTCGACAACGATGGTGACCGCCTCATCGATCTCAAAGACCCAGGCTGCGCTGGAAAGAAGGCCGGGACGAGCGAAGCCGACAGCTTCCCGGTGCGGGCGAGCTTCGCTCTGAAAGCCAAAGCACGAAAGTGCAGCGTTGAAACTGAGGTTGACGTCCTTCCCGACCTGAAACCGGCCAGGAACTTCCCCTTCAACCGAGTTCGGATAACGGTCATGGGGCCTAAGTACTCAAAGACCAAGCAAATCCCATTGGGATATTACAATGCGTATGTATTCAAGGTCCCATCCAACGGCCGCTACCAGGTCAGCGGCTACTACCTCGGCGATCGCTTCCGCACAAAACCTAAGACTAAGGCGACCGGTGTCAGGGTTCGTAATTGCAACTAGGCGTTCTTGAAGCTAAGAGCTTTTCTTCGGCGCCGTGAAGCGACTGGCAGCCGCGTGAATACTCTCCAAGACTTTCTTATCACTCTCGGAGAGCGTGTCCATAAAGCCCTTGCTCTTCAAATCGTTCGTCCGCTGATTGTGAAGTGTCCTTAGAGCGGCCTTCGACGCGCGCGCCGTCGTCCGCTGCCCAGCTAGAAGCTTCTTGTGCCTCTTGACCGCCTCCTGATAGGCGCGAACACCTTCGTTAGTTGCTTCCTTAGATGTAGCCATACGCCGGCGCCTATCTAGTTCCAGCTCAAATTGCTGGTGATCTCCTCATAGCGCCACCATCAGCACAATGACCAGTATCACGAAGAACGCAATGACCCAAATCGCTACCAGCCAGATCAGTACAGTGCTCAGTACACTGAGCGCCTTAGTGGTTGCAGCTACGAGCTTGTCTTGATCGGGTGTCAGGGACATCACTGAACCTCCAGCTTTTCGGTGCTGCTGCTAGATCGCTTGCGCCGCGCTGGTGCTGGCAGGCTGTCGCGCCGCCGAGCTTTGCGTGGCCGCTGGTATCCAAGTGACCGCTGTATCGCGCTCGGCCTCCACTGAGCAGCGCCGCGAGCCGTCGGCACCTGGTCAGCGTTGAGCTGGTCAGCGATCGCCTGGAAGGTGAGACCGGACTCCCGCATGACGCAGATACGTTCCGCAACGTCAGCTGGCACTGTCGGCCTGCTGATCGCTTCACCAGCTTGACGCTTCGCAGCTAGCGCGTCCTTTGTGCGCTGGCCGATCGTCTCCCGCTCCCATGACGCGACAGCCGCCATCACAGAAGCGACGAGCCGACCGCTGGCGCTGCTGGTGTCAAGCCCAACGTCAAGCGCAGCGATCGTCTTGTCGGTCTGCTCGCTCCACTCCAGCAGGTCGGCAGTGTCGGCAACGCTCCTGCTGATCCGGTCGAGCTTGCTGGCGATCAGACCGTCAGCCTCACCAGCAAGCAGCCGGTTGAGAGCTTCAAGCAATCCGTCGCGCTCAAGCGTGGCCGCTGACAGCCCTTCATCAGCGACGACAGCTACCAGCTCGCCGCCGATGCCCTCGATGTAAGCCTCGATTGCTTTGCGTTGAGCGGCGAGGCCAAGCCCGCTGTCGGTCTGTTCGCTGGTGCTGACTCGCACGTATCCGATCCAGCGTCGCGGTGATCCGTTAGCACTGTTTGAGTTGGTCATGCTGACTATCTTATACGCAACCGACCGGTTGCGTCAAGTCATCAGCAGATAACCCTGCCACAGCAACGCCGATCAGCGTTGCTTGAGAGCGATCGCAGCGCCCTGGACAGCTGCGCTGACCCGCGCATGACGCGCTACGAGGCTACGCGGATCAGCAGCCTGAGCATCAGCGACCAGCTCCTGCTCAGACAGTGCCTCAAGGATCGCAGCGAGCGTCGCCGCTGCTGCTTGCGCTGTGGCCTTAGCTGCCATGATCAAACTCCACGAGGTGGCCGACGCTCGCCGGAAGGCCATGAGACGCGAACTCCTCGCCGCCGCGAGCCGAAGCCTCATCGACGCCTATTGAGTTAGCAGGTATGAGGATCTACGTTAGTAAACGTAGTCTCACCTCATTTGGTTAACGACGACTCGTATCGCCAGTATACTGTCTGGGTGGTAACAATTCGAAGTGCTCTTCTTCTCGCAGTAGTAGCTGTGGCTGCTCTTTGGGGGGCCAGCCCCGGCTGGGCTGGTTACTGGCCGCAATACGGTGGCGGGCCGGGACGCGCGTCGGCAACCGGCGACGAGCTACCGAATACATACGTTCGGCAGTGGCGGAACACCAGCGTCACGAGCAGCGGGCCCGGCTCAGGCTCGTCATGCGTCGTAGCGACCTCAGACTACGTCGCAACCTACGTCATAGCTCCTACTGGGAAGTCTCGCCTTTATGTCTTTTCGCTTAACACTGGAGAGTCCGTCTGGTACGAGAACGTTCCCCGCAATTGGGTTGGGTGTCCCGCGATAGGTAACGGCCTTATCGTCGGCGGTACTGTAGACGATGGCGTGCGTGCCTACCAGGTAGCTAATGGGACGCCTGAGTGGGACTACAACGCGGGAATCGCGGGGGACAGCAACGGCCCAATCATCAAAGGCTCAAAGGTCGTCTTCGATGGAACCGGCGTCTTCGATGGAACCGGCGAGAGTGTCAGGGCCGTTAGTGTGCTCGCTCTATCCACCGGCGCTCTCGAGTGGATTAAGCCGTCCGGCTTCTCCTCCGTCGTCGCCGGTGATTCCGTCATTAGTGCCGCTGGGGGCACGCAAGCTCCGTCGCTTAAGGCATTTTCCCTCGCCGATGGAACTGAGCTTTGGAGCCGCGGAGCGTTGACTTCACCCACCTGCCCGACCGGCTACCCCCCCCGCCTTATTGCAGGAGAGAGCGTCTACTTCTTTGTGTACTCGTGCGCCGGAGGAGATGCCGTGGGTGACGTAGTCGGTGCCTCTCTCAACGCCGACGGATCCCCGGTTTGGCAAAGGACCTTCTCCTTCTCCTTCCGCGTCGACATCAGACAAGTTGCCGCTACAGGCAGCCAGCTCGTATTTGCCGCTGGTGGAAACGATCTGGGGTCAATTGGACTTCCCGATAGTAATAAGGCCGTCGTGGCGCTGGACGCCGGGACCGGGTCCGACCTTTGGGCACGGCCGCTGCGCGGCTACGGCGAAAGCAACCTCCTCATCGCCGGTTCGAAGGGATTCTTTATTCACGACAACTTTGAGTCAAAGCCCCTCTTCAGGATGGCTTCCGGAGTGCCGGAGCCATCAAATCTGTTCGAAGCTCCGTACGGCGAGAACTTCCCGCTTCTCTACGGCTATTCAAAGATCGCCATTGCCAACAACTCCGTCATCGGCTGGACCCTCGCCCGGAACGACACCGCCGAGGTTCACCACCTAACTCGGTTAATCGGAGGCACGCCGGTACAGCCACCGCCGGTACAGCCACCGAGTGGCGGTGGAGGGTCCGGCAGTGATGGAGGCTCGGGCGGCGGAGGCTCAGGCGGCGGAGTGGACACTTGCGCAGGGCTAGCCGTGCCTCCGATGGGCCGTGTAGGAGTGTCGGTCAATGATGGTGCCACCTACGCAAACGATCCAAGTGTCGAGGTTGACGTCGTGTGGCCAGCCTGCACGTCCTCGATCCTGCTCTCGAATGATGGCGGGTTCAAGAATCCCTTATCGGGAGAGCCATCGACGCCCCTTGCGTGGCGGCTTGTTTCGAGCGGCCCGGAGCGCCTGCCCAAGACCGTATATGCGCGTTTTGGCTCGTCGGTTCAGACGTTTTCCGACGACATAATTCTCGACGAAACAGCGCCGGTAATCTCAAGCGCCGTACTCAGGAAGGCAGCAAACGCCAGATTCGCTGCGAAGTCGCGCATCTACCGGATCGTCGTCAAGGCGTCCGACAGAACCAGCGGAGTGGCTAAGGCTCAGATCGCATCCGACAAAAAGAAGCCGCGTACGCCTCAAAAATACTCAGCGAAGATCTCAGTCAAATCTACTTCAAGGCCTAAGTGGATTCGGGTTCAGGACCGCGCAGGTAACTACAGCAAATGGAAGGCGCTGCGCTAGGCCTCAGCGGTGAAACCCTCGTGGAAGCCTACGAGGCTACGAGCGACTCTCAGCCGGGAAGCTCCGCTAGAAGGTGGCGGCCGCCGATCGCGACCGCGCGACTACCATCCGCAAGACACCTGATCAGCACCGCTAGCCGTCAACGACACTTGAGGCTCCCTGCGCTTGTATTGGAGAGGCATCGCGACCTGACTGCGTGCGCTTGAGTTCCTTCTGGGCGGCCATGAGCGCGTTCGGGTAGCTACCCATTGACCTTCGGAATGTGTCGACAACTGGGAGATACTCCCTCGACTCGCCCGCGGAGCGCTGCCGGAAGGCGAGGTCTTCGGGCCGCAGACCTAATCCGCCGACTCTTCGCGTGGATATCGCTCGTCGGCTTCTTTTGCTGCTGTAATGGCATTTTCGTAGCTTCCGAGCACCTTCCAGAAGGTGGAAATGGAGGGTAGGCGAGGGTTTTGCTGACCGCTGTTTCGCGCTCCCTTGATACGCACTTGCCGCCAGATTATGTACTCGCCCCTGATCGGCCAGTGACCGAGGCTGTATTTGGCGGCTATGAGTGCGTTGATGATCTCGCGGGGATCGTAACGGGACTGTCTTGGCCAGCGAGCATCGCGATGGCCCGAACCTCTTAATGGCCCGAACCTAGCGTGGTGGGCGGCGTGGGAGACGGCGCGCGCCCAGTAGCCGTAGCTGCGAGCCAGAGTTGTGGCGTCAGGCCAGTCCTCTTCCTTCTCTCGGGCCCGGTGGGTTTCATAGATGTCCTCGGTTACGTAGCCGTCTCCTTCAAGCAAGCAAGCACGAATCAGCAGCCCCAGGCGCCTTGAAGCGGTTGGCGGGGTTGCGACCTGTGTCTCAATAACCCTCTTGACCTGCTTGGCTGACGCGTCGTCGAGCAGTTCCCGGCTGGCAGCGATCCAGCAGAGAAGCTCAGCGGCATCGAGCCTTTCAGCCTCGTTCATGGCTTTCCGAGCGCGACTTTTAGCGCTTCCGTCCAGCTTGGCTTGCCCGTCGAGAGAGTGCGCGTGATCGTGAGGTCATGGGGGGCCGACGGGCAGGAACGCTTTCGCCATAACTGGTAGGCCCGTCGAGTCGGGACAGAACCAAGATCCGCTGCTGCGCGACGGAGAGCCGCTATGCAGGCCTCCTTCTTTATTGGCGGGCGCCCGCGGCTGCCGTCGGGTGGTTCTATCGCGTCCGGGTCGAACGGAACACCTGCGTGACTTTTGAACCGGCGCCAGCCATACCCGGAGCACTTGATGGTGCTGACAGAGGGCAAGGCGACCACGATCCCAAGCGCGGCACCCTCAGCCTCAAGCTTCACGATCAGCTGTTTGTAGTCGGATAGCCGCAAGGCGCTGAACTCCTGCTCGCCCAGAAGGTCCCGCAGCCACTGAGCCCAGGTGGCTAGGTCGCCGGCGCGCGCCGTTGGCCCAACTTGGGGAACAGTCGCTGGATCAATGTGCTGACATGGCACGTGCCGTGACTGTGTCTGAGCCAGAGGTAGTGGCTTCGGCTGGGACGATCCCGGTCTCCCTCTGCGCGTCGAAAGTCCAGCGCTCAAAAGCGCCAGGCGCCAAGGTCCCAGCCAGCGGTTGATCGTCTCTACCGACGTGGGCATCACCCCTCCCATTAGCCGCTCGGCCTCTTTGGTCCTACACCAGGTAGCAAAATCCTTTTGGTAGAGGGGACCATCCCGGAGGTCCGCCCAGACCGTGAGGGCCCGAAGCACGTACTCGCTGTCAAATGCAGTTGTCATCAGAAGCCGCGCGGACGCTGGGTCGGCCTCCACCTTTTCGCCAACCGCAACTCGGGCATCGGTCCAACTCCCAAATACACGAATGATTCGGGCTGAGGTCGGAACAGAGCCCGGATCGTCAAGGTCCTCTCGCCAAGTTTGATATCTGCGTTTAGACAGCCGTCCTGTCTCCTCGCGGCATCGGCACAGGGCATCGGCACAGACTTCTTGCGCAGGGGAGTAATGCGAACCGGGGAGGCGCTCTCGGAGCACGTCGAGCACAGCAACCTTGTCGGCCTCCGAGCGGTCCTTCATTAGCTTGAGGAACGCTCGCGCACCCGGCGCGATGTCTTCAACGGCAGGATCGGGGCTGACAGTGGTCATTGTGCCAAGGTACGCGCCGATTGACCCGACAACGATGAAGCCAAGAAAAGTTATTGGGCAAGACAGGAGAAACCAGCTCAGCCGTACTTGGTCAACTCAACGGCCCCGAAATGTCGGGCTCTGAGGGGGATCAGCGAGCGACTAGTTGGGCGGACCCACTGCAGAAGTTGGGCAGCGCGCCATTTATCCTGCTGTTAGAACGGTCTCAGACCCTGTATTTACAAGGGCGTGACGAGACACCACCAATGGCCCCTGGGGGGTTAGCTGGGCTGACCAACCAGTCGTAATCGAGGCCAATTGGCGCGCGGCGCTGGATGCCCGCCTGGCGTAAATAAATCTATGACGGACCCGCCAAGCTCGCAGGAGACTTCGCCGGTGCTGACCAAGTGCCAAATCGCGTCGGTCGCGCAAACATTCGCGCTTGGGTCCGTTGATGGCTTGCCGCAGCGTATGCAAGGGGGCGTAGCCAACCCGAGCTTCACGGCATCCGCGAATAACGCAGACTTCGTAATAACCAGACTTGATAACCACGACGAAGAATCCGCGGAACGCTTAGCCCGAACCACAGACTGGGTGCGCAGCGCCGGTATCCCGGTGCCAACGTTCCTACGAACAAGTGCTGGCGCCGCAGTGGTGGAAGTCGACGGATACCTCTTCTGCGTGAAGCGGTTCGAGCCAGGGTCCGTATCAGACAGCCTTACGCCGCAGCAGCTGCAGAGCGTTGGCGAAGCGCTGAGGCAACTTCACGCCAGACAGCCGCCGGACAGCATTGCCCCAATCGAAACCAGGAGACTGCCCGTCGATTTCAAAAACGAGGCAGACAGTGCAGACCCTGGCTACGGCGAGTGGCTAGATGCAGTGGCGCGCCAGACTGAACCCGAGAGACTCGCCCCGGACAAACGGGCACTGATTCATGGCGACTTATTCCCAGACAACGTTGTAGCCGACGGACGCTCAATCGCCCTGTTGGACTGGGAAACTGCGTGCCTCGACAACCCCCTACTTGATGTTGGGATGACCATCGTCGGCCTGTGCAGCCACAACGGCAAGCTGCTGCCAGAAAGAGCCGCGGCGTTTCTGATCGCGTACTACGGAGATGGCCCCGGGACCAAATCTGTGGCGATGTGGAAGTGCCGCGACGCAGCCCGGTACTGCGCCTGCGTGATCGGGTTCCACCGCCTGATTCGCCATCGCGTCAGACATCCCAACAGAAGCAAATGGGAATTTCACCGCGAAATGGTGGCCCTCGAGGGATCCATAACTAGGGACTGGAACCTCGTGGCTTGATGCTCTGCTAGCGGCCATTCCCGTCTAGAGGCCATTATCGTTCAAGCTGCGAGAATCCCTTCAACCGGCCTTGACAATACATCCTAAGGGCGCTGCAAGTCCACAGGTACTCCGAAGCCGTGAAGACTCCCCGAAACCGTGGCATCGGGCTCCATTTCCAGCGGGATTCCTCGCCGGACCCCCGACGCAAGGGCCAACATTGCCAATTTGCGCCAATTTTCTCAAATCACCCGAACAGATATCTAAGTTCGCTGCAACGCCACAGATGGGCGCGAACCGCCTGCAGAAGACGGCCCGCGCCCATTCCAACACCAAAATCTCCGGCGATCACCACCAGAGCATCAGTTGCCGACCTGGCTTCAACGGCCCGGGCCAAGCGGGCGGCGACCGCTTAGCGCAGAAACCGCTTCCACCGGCGCCAGTTACGGACTTCTTTTTCCTGCCGGGAGTCAATCAGCAACTGGCCAACGCCGGCCATGTTGATCGGCATGTCCTGCGGGTTGTATTTGGAGATGTACTCCGCGAAATCCTGATGGTATTTCGCGGCGAGCCAGGAACCTTTCCCTCGACCGGGGCCATCTTCCCTTAGGGCTGCCAGCTCCAGATGCTCGCGAGCGAGTCTGCGCTGGTCATTGGCGATCCGATCAAGAGCGGTCCGGACTCTGGGGAGAGTCGCGGGGGAGCTCATTCGTTTCAACTACTCCAGATAAGAGTCGCAGTTACGCTAACGGCCCACGATCTAGTCCGTCTCCGCCGTGCTGTCAGGGTCAGAGGAGACGGGGAGCGCGCTGACGGAGCGAACCCGCAGTTTGGCCATCGCCAGTGAGGGAATCAGGTGGTGCCGGCAGCGTGGGCGTGCCGGAAGTAACGAGGCTGACGTCCTCGCTTACCGCCCTGACCGCTTGGGTGCGTACAGCCTGATGTGCGTACACGTCGACTCGCCAGAGATGTCGGCCCGGCCCGGCTGCTGTGTCAAGGCCGGTCGAAAAGTGCTCCACTTTGGCCGGTTGAATAGTGCACCACCTGGTGGAGGTTGTCCCGTAGCTTGTAGAACTTGAGGTGGCGGTCCTCCATCGCCTCGTCCGTTGCCGCTGGCAGCGTGGCGAGTGCGAATCAGTCCATTCGAGACGAGGAGAACCGCCATGAGGAACGTAGACGAAGCTGCCGACGGGATCGGCGGGACGAAGTTTGAGGCGTTGCCTGAGCGCGCGGGGGAGGCGCTTGGGGAGCTGGCTGACCTCGTCGATAGGGGCCTGGACGTTGAGCAGGGCGTCCTGGTCGTGCTGGACGGGTCGAAGGCGCTGCGGGCGGCCGTGAACGAGGTGTTTGGCCCCGTGGCTGTCCAGCGCTGCATCCGTCACAAGGAACGCAACGTCCTTAACCATCTGCCCGAACGCGACCGGCCCGCCGTGAAGATCAGGTTGCGTCGGGCGTGGGCCTCAGAGAACCACGCGCTCGCCCTGAACGCCCTGAACGCGCTCTGCGGTGAGCTGGAGCATTCCCATCCCGGCGGCGCCGCATCACTACGAGAAGGCCTGGAAGAAACACTGACGATCACGCGCCTGGGGATCAACGGCCAGCTCAAACGCACCCTGGAATCAACGAACCCGATCGAATCAATGATCGAATTCACGCGGCGAACCAGCCGCAACGTTAAACGCTGGCAATCCGGCGACATGTGCCTGCGCTGGACGGCCGCCGGCATGCTCGAAGCCGAACAGCAGTTCCACAGAATCGTTGGCTACACAGACCTCGCGAAGCTCGCCCTCGCCGTCGAACGCGACCTCGCCGCAACCCGTTCCCCAACAACCATGCCCACAACCCCACGGGAGGCCAATACACTCACCACCATCAACTGACCACCACCGGACCGTCGCCACCAAGTTCCACGACGAACGGGACAACCTCACATGGTGGTTGGTCAGGGCAACTTGGCCGGAGCGTGGATCCTGTCTCTATGTGTTGCTGCTGACCTGAGGTTTCGGGGGAGCGTCTTCATGCTCTTCCCGTTGAGCCCTACGTCGGTAGGGCTTCTGTTCGCATCTCGCCTAGGGGGGTTCTTGAGCCTCTGTAGGTGAGATGCCGCGGCATTATCTGCCGGGCCGTCGTCGAACTTCCAGCTTTCTTCAAGCCGACCTCTTTACTTCACGCTGCTTCTTTTAGCCCATGAACAACTTTTGCCTTGGAAGCATTTGATCGCGTTTTTTGTGGCGTTAAGAAAAGCAGGATCGTAGATCGTGTGTCCGCCGCTGGTTGTGATCAGCCGCATTTTCGGCCAGCGCGCTTTCAAACGCACCGACTCCTAGTAAGACACAATCATGTCATTGCGACCATGAACAACAACTGCCGGCGATGATGTTTTGCTCGCCCACTTGACTGCCGACAGTCGCATTAGTGTTTTCGCTGACGAGTCCTTAAACGCTCTCCAGTCAAGGAAGCCGGTTGCTTCTGTCTCTTTTCGCCATGCGACAAGGTCAGATACTGGCGCCCAAGCGTACGCTCCGTCCGTCCAGGAACGAGCGGCAGCGAGAGCGGCAAGACCTGCTCCTGCTGATTCGCCGTAACTGTAAACTGTCTTCGCTTTCTTCCTCGCTTCAACTACCGCGTTGTAGAGAGCTTGTTCTGCGCCGACAAGATCGCCGAGAGGATAGTCAATGTTGATGACACGAAATCCTTTGGCTCCCATTGCTCGGCAAGTGTCAGAAGTCAAGCTGCTGCTTCCAATCACAAAAGCGCCGCCATGAATGACAATCACAGCAGTTCGTGCCGACCTTGGACCGCAGTACTCGTTTGCTGCTGATGCACTCGCAGGTAAAGCGAGAACAGCGGCAGCCAGAAAAGCGGCAACGACAGTTGAAAGCATCACTTTGCTGCCGTTGATATATCCAGACTGTGCAAAGTTCATTATTAGCTTGATCCTAGTCCTTTCAGGTTGTGGCCGGCAGCTTTTGAAGTCGATCGGGACGGAGGAAGGCAGTGCTTGAAGTGGAAAAGTGGGCCGATATCAGACGCATGAGCCGGGTCGAAGGGCTCTCCCAGCGAGAAGACGTACCGGCCTTAACCGGAGAACCATCAAGCGGGCGCTGGACTCAGCCATGGCGCCGAGCTACAGCCGTCAGCAACGAAAGCCCTCGAAGCTTGATCCCTTCCGCGAGGAGGTCGACGGGCTACTGCTTTTGGACCCGGCTCTTTCCGGGGTTCGGATCCTCGAAGAGACCAGGGCCCTCGGATATGCTGGCGGCAAGTCGGTCCTCAACGAGCTGCTCGGCGAGATCCGACCCCGGCACGTGCCGCCGAGAACCTTCCAGCGCACCACCTACCGTGCCGGGGAGCTTGCCCAGTTCGATCTGATGGAGCTGCGCGAACAGGTCCCGGTCGGCTGGGGGCAGACGCGCAGGGGCTATCTTCTGACCTGCGAGCTTCCATTCTCGAAGATGCTGGCCGCGGCCCTGATCTTCAGGAAGAACTTTGAAGACATCGCGTGGGGAATGAATGAGTGCTTGAAGCAGCTTGGCGCCCTGCCACAGAAGGTGGTGGTCGACCGTGAGGGCGCCCTCCACAAAGGCGGAGGCCGACCTTCAGACAGCTTTGCCGCCTACCTCGGGCAGATCAACCTTGGCTGGATCATCCTTGAGCGCGGCGACGCGCAGGCCAAAGGAGCTCTTGAGCGAAGCCACCGCTTCTTCCACGGCAACTTCGAGGCTGGCCGGAGCTTCGCCAACCCGCTTGATTTCCAGGACCAGCTCGATAGATGGCTGGCGAAGGCAAACAACCGAAAACACCGCGCCACCAAACGGATCATCACCGAGCACTTCCAGGAAGAGAAGGCCGAAATGCGCCGGCTGCCAAAGCATCTGCCGGGCACCGATCACCA
>Ga0209390_10006269_pt1 | contig 16109 bp, 12 predicted proteins | sample BON01_FD_187212 | JGI IMG/M metagenome (GOLD analysis project Ga0209390, IMG submission 187212) | Freshwater microbial communities from Lake Bonney liftoff mats and glacier meltwater in Antarctica - BON-01 (SPAdes) (version 2) | ecosystem: Environmental > Aquatic > Freshwater > Ice > Glacier... | reverse complement strand
AAATACAATTTTTATAAAATTCTTAAATACAATTTTTATAAAATTCTTAAATACAATTTTTTATAAAATTCTTAAATATAAAATTCTTAAATACAATTTTTATAAAATTCTTAAATACAATTTTTTATAAAATTCTTAAATACAATTTTTATAAATTCTTAAATACAATTTTTATAAAATTCTTGTAAAAAAGATGAATTGATAGTAAATCATATTAAGCCAAAGTATAAGTTGCTTGAATTTGAAAATAGTGTAATCCTGTATTAACACTTTGGAATTTTATTAGGGATGTACCTGTTCCAACTATACCTACACTTATTAAATTATTTATTATGATCACATCATTATCATCAGTGTATCCTGATATAGAAAGTATGACATCACCTCTTTTAGCAAATGCGTTTGTTCTACCAGGTAATGAGAAATGTAATTCCGTATTAATATCTGGAGCATTACAGAATACAGATACGGCAAATGAAAGAATTGCGGTTGTGCTAATAGTTACAAGATTATTATTATAATATTCATTCATAGTGCAATTATTAAAATTAGAGAAGGTTACATCAGGTGACGTGACACTACCACTTGCGTTGAGAGAACCGGTTATGTATAAATTTCCACCGAGATATAAATCTTTATTAATACTTGCACCACCTTGTACTAATAAAGCCCCACCACTAGATATACTATTTGCATTTTCAGTTGCTTTAATAGATAATCCACCAGATATTATTAATGACCCGGATGTGCTACTTTTAGTAGGTTGTGTAGAAAATATATTAACTATACCATTTTTATCTAATCTAAGTCCTTCAATGTCATTATTAGAGTAAAGAGATACATTATTAGAGCCAGCATATAATTTGATAGAACCTCCTAATGAATTTGACTCTATATTAATTCTGGATGCTAAAGAGTTGTCATTTGTATTAGTTGCAGCTCCAACAAGTCCTAAGTAACCGATTGTATTATTTATCGATATAAAATTGTTAGCTTTAATTGTAATTGGACTAATAATATTAGATGTTGTATTTATACCAATATATCCTAATATATTAATAGTAAGAGCTTTATTAGAATTTTGTGGAGTTGTATTAGAGTTTGTACTAGTTAGACTAAATAAATTATTAGGACTGTCTAATAAAATACCATATCTATTTGAAGAAGACTCTTCTACAAAGTCAATATAACTATATAATTCATTTTCTAATCTTATTGTGCTATTTACTATATTATCATTAGTATTTTTCTTAATATGTAATGATTCAGATGGTACAAATCCTGATGATCCTATTCCTATATTATTACCTATTAAAATATTTTTTTTAACCGACATTCCTCCTAATGTTGTAAATGTTGAACCAAATGTGCTTGATACTGCATCATTTGTATTAGAAATTGCTATTCCACCGAGAGTATGAATGGAACCAGTAGAAGCGTTTGAAGATATAGTTGTATCAGTCAAGTATAAATGTTTAATTCTAAGATCAGCGTTACCAATATTATCAACATTATTAGCACCAGGTGGAGAATGTGTATAACTTAAACTAAATGTATCATTTATCTCATCATAATAATTAACAATATAACTAAAATTAAAGAATAAAATAGTATCACCTGCTGATGGATTTTGATTTGTAAATGGAGTTTCGAGAGTAGCAATATGTTGCGCTCCATTATAACTAATAATTTTTCTGACTTGATTTAAATTCGATCCTGTAAATATTTTAATCCACCATCCTTTATAATAATTATCAACTAAACTTGTTAATGTGCTTAATTTAATTTGATTTGGCAATGAAGTCGACTGATTTGGTATGGAATCTGTTAAATATGGTGTATCATTTACTATATCACCAGTACCATAATCATTTTCTATTTGATAACGTTGATAAGCAATACCCAAGTCTCTTGAATTTATTGTTAAATTATTATTATAACCAATAATTGGTAAATTATCAGCTATATTTAAATTTTGACCCTCAATAGTAAGGTCACCTGTTGTATATTTTAGTGTACTTTGAATTTGTGTCGTTAATATTAAATCCCAGTTTATATTAAACGTAGAAATAGATCCATTAGGTGTAGTGTCAATACCTTCATTTTGTAATACAAATTTATCACCATTATTAATGGATATATTAATATTAGATTGTGAATAAGGTGTAGATCGTATAAATAAGTGATAATTTGTATTATTATTTTCTTTATAAATATAACAAATCGGTTTATTTGTTGAATCGTGTAATATATTCCCATAATGTTGATGACTTGTTGAACAATTAGTTCCATTAATAGAGGCTTGGATTTTTATACCCGTTAAATCATTGCCATTAATATAATTTGATCCACATATAATATCTATTTCTGTATACCCTCTTTCATTTATTCCATCTATGGTAGTATTAATTTTACCAAAATATGTCCAAAGTGGGGTTGATGTATTGTTATTTATTGTTTGATGTAAAGCATTACCTGAATATTCTATTCGGTCTAATGAAGATATAGGACCATTAAAAACTGAATATATATTATTTGTTAAAATTAATGTACTATTAGTAATATTACTAGGCGTAAATGTTATCGTAGAATCTCCAATATTATTTGATAATATAGTACTTAATTGACCACCAATACTATCTTTACCAAAGTTAATAGTCATATCAGAATTATTTGCTTTGATTAATGTATTACCATTTGTATTTGGTGTAGATATTATTAAAGAATTTGTAATATTGTTATTATTATTCAATGTTATATCTGAATTAGTTAAAAGTAAATTACTAAGAGTACTTTGCCAACTTATTCTTCCTGCATTAATTCCATATATATTTATATTAGATAAAGAACCAACAGTTCCAATATTTATAGAATTATTATTATTATTATTTGGTAATATATTAAGATTTTGTGATTTGAAACATATATTATATCCGTCAATATTATCCAAATCACCCCCTATCTGAATACTCGCATCTCGATTGAGTACAATTCCATTGTTATGAATTGTTAATATATTAGATTCTGTATTATTATATTGAGTATAATTTATTGGGATAAATGACCCATTATCAAGTGTATTATTTGGAGATTCTATAAAATTAGAAATCGAATTACTTGTAAAATAAATACTATTAATATAAGCATCTCTATATACATTTAAAGTATTCCCTACAAATAAACTAGCACCAATTGACGCTCCACCTATTGTTAATAAACTACCTCCATTAGTATAACTCGTAGCGTCTGTTGAACATTGAATAGTTATACCACCTAATGATAAAAGTGAACCGGATGATATATTAATTGATTCATCTGTTGCTGTTAATTTTATATATGGGAATATCAACATTGAAGTAGGTGACCCTTTAATTTCACCACCAACATATAAATCTTTTAATATACTTGTACCACCATTAACTGTTAATGCACCTCCATTATATATATTTTGACTATTAATATTGCATTTTATAGACATTCCACCATTTATAATTAAACTAGCATCTGAAGAATTTGTACTAGATTTAGTATTATTAAATGTAACTAAACCTGATGTATTAAACGAACCTTTTATATCGAGATTATAACCAGGATTACTTGTATTAATTCCAATATTACCATTTGACAGAATTGTCATTCTAGATTGTAGGTTGGTTGCAAGTTGAATACAACTAGTATTGTCTGTTTGATTATTTGAAATGACTAATGCATCACTATAAATTCCAGATGCATATTCATTATTATTTCTAGTCATACCAATTATACTTGATTTTGAACCTCCATTATAACTAAATAATATTTCAGGTTTTGCATTTAAATTGTTAGCGTCTGAATCTGAACCTAATTGAAGAGTGATTGTGTTTGTACTGGCTATATGAAATTGTGATTGAGGGTTATTTGTTCCAAGACCTAATCTAGTTAATGATTTATTAAAAAATAATTGTGAATCAACTTCTATTGGATTTATACCATTCCCAAATAATATATTACCAGCAGCAATCGTAGTCTTGCCTGTACCACCATATGGAACATTTATTGAATTTCCATTCCATACACCTGTATTTATAGTACCTAATTTTGTAACATGTGATTGGTCTGATATAGTTTGTAATGGTGAACCACTACCTCCTGTTAAACCTGTTCCTATATTATTATTAGATAATCTTAACACATCTGATACAATTTCAATACTATAATTATCAACATTGACATCTAATGTATTAAATGTTTTTGTTAATCCATTTCCTTCTGTAATCTGACCTAATCCTGTAAATTGTGTATAATTTAAAACACTTGAACCAACAATATCATTATAATCAGGCGAATTGCATATCCATCCTAAATTTGAATTAATGCTACCATATTCTACAAATGCAAATGTTCCAACAGCATGATATCCAATTTGTAAATCTAATGTTCTCTCCGGAACTCCAGATGTAATTATATATATTCCATTTTCTACACCATTATCTTGGTTTTTTATTAAAACACGATTACCTATAACAAGCATATAATTGTCAATCATAGAACCCGGGGTAAAATCTGTAGCAAGAACATTCGGACCCACAGTTGCTACTTTTACCGAATCTTTTACAAAAAGACCTTGTTTTATTAAATCTACATATGATTTTGTTGCGGCATCTTGTGGCATTATTGGATTTTTTAGATTTATTATACAATTATTTTGCACATTTGCACCATCAAATAAATTTACAACACCCCCTACATTTAACGTTTTTATAATTCCCATACCTCCACTTATTATATAACTACCATTACTAATTCCAGTACTATCTAACTCATTTGTACTAATATGAATACACGAATCCGTTATAACTTTTTGTAACGTATCTACATTAAAAGTATCAGTAATAGAAAATGCAGTATTATTTTCTGTAGTAATAGATAAATTACCAGATACATTTACTAATTTACTCAAAGTATTCACATTAAATATTGTTTCATTCATAGTATTCTTAATTGATAAAGCCTCAACATCATTCACTACACTATTATATTTACCACTTGTGTATATACTTTTCACAACTCCTAAACCACCTGATATTATAACAGCCGCTGTTGTAGGACTTGTCGCATCACTCGTATTACCTAAACCAAATGTACCTAATGTAAATATATTACCACTATCAGACTCCACTGAAAATAATGTTTGGTTATTTGATGTAATGTTGAATAAAGGTAACATCCCAGTTTCATTATAAGCACTATATGAAGGTATGTTTATACTTAATGCTCTACTATTTCTTCCTATCATATATCCTAATGTATTATCTGATACTGTAGATAAATGTATCAAATTTTCAGAATTTAGCGAATTTGTACTTGATAATTCTAATGATGGATTATTTATTGTACCATCTCCAGCTAATATACTCACTTTACCACTATTACTTCCATCTACTTTTAATTTACCCATTGATACATTTAATGAATCGTCTATTATTGAATTTATTAATACTCTACTCTCACATATTATATCCTTTCTTACACCTAATCCACCACTCGTATTTATTGAACCATTTGATGCACTAGATGAATTATTCGTATTTGATACTTGTAATATACTTTTCACATTTAACCCATTTAAAGAATTAAATTCTAAATTACCGTTCGTATCTGATAATATATTCTGAGTCGCACCAAATGTTAATTTTACATTACTAGGTATATTCACATTTGAATTTATACTTGGTGATAAATATATATCTCCTGATGATATTATTTTTAATTCATTACTACTATTCGACGATATTACTTGATTACCTGAACCTCCAAATTTTAAACCATTATCTGTAGGTATTCTTACATATAAATTCTGACCTGGATTTAATAATATATTATTACCTGCATTTATTGATAAATCATTTATACTATTTGATACTATTTGCTGATTATTATTATTAAATACTAAAGGTGTATCAAGAGGTATCTTTATACTCTTATTACCATTACCATTAGCCGGCTTTAATATTATATCTTGACTACTTTCTATTACCATATTATTATTATTATCAGTATATACTTTCTCATTTTGGGTAGAAAATATAATCGGTATCTGATTCGGCACTTTTATACTCTTGTTTAAACTTGGTGTCAATCTTATATCTCCTCCTGAATATAATCTTAAATCACTCGTTCCACTATCACTCAATATACCTTGACTTACAGATCCAAAAACAAATGGTATATTAAAAGGTAACACTATACTCTCAGATGGCATTAAATTTATTCTACCAATACTACTTATATTAAATGAATCTGATGTATCCGTCCAAAGTACCGAAGAATCTTTTATACTTATTTTACCATCTATAAACATATCTTTCTTTATACCTACACCACCAGATATTATTAAACCACCTAAAGTAGAACTCGTAGAATCTACTGTTGATAAAAATCTCATTGGAATATCCATTGAATCCCTCGAGTCAATCCTTCCTGTCAAAGAATTCCATATCATTACACCACTAGATAAAGGAACATCCTCTCTTAACGCAACTGATGACATAACGCTTATAACACCTACCCTAAAAGTTCCATATAACTCATCCCATACTAATCTAACATTCTCTAATATACCTCTATCAATCTCGATACCACCTTGATTTAATGTAATACCTGAACCCGTCTCTTTATCATTTAAAAGTATTACATTATCTTGAAACTCTATCACGGTTGTACTTAAAACTGTAGTTGAACCCTCTACATATAAATTACCCTCTAATGTCGTATCACCTGTTATACGCAAATTTGAAAATGTCGGATTTGATGTGCTTTTTACACTCTGATCTAACCATATATCATGTTGCAAAATTCTACCATCTCTATTTGTATAATTAAATATACGATTATCAACAATCTCTTTTGGCATACTTATTATTATTATTATATAAAATTATTTTTAAATTTTAACATATTAACAAATTTAAATTATAACAATACAAATATGTATGTCCCTTAAACTATCTTTAATTTTCCAGTTTTATATAATTTAAATAATTTTTCTTTAATATCCTTTTCTTTTTGCTCAACCTCTTTTTTCTCCAATTCTTTTTGATCAACCTCTTTAGGATTTGGAACAAATATTATATTATCACTTAATTCAACACTCCACCTCAGTTTCTTTACAGTATTTACAAGAATTATATATTTTAAATCTGAATCAACTTTCATTAAAAGACCACCTGTTCTAAATTTATTAGTTTTCGTATTATAATATTTTATCCATGTCCGAAATAACGGCAATGTTAACAAGTATTTTTTCGAATTATTAGTTTTTAATGCTTTGTAACCTATTAACTTTTGTTTTATCTGTTCTTTTGTTAAATTATCTTGTATTGTTCCACCTTTAGGAACTTTATAATTACTATTTACAATAGAATCATATTGTATAGGTTTAATATCACTTGAATCACTTGAATCACTTGAATCACTTGAATCACTTGAATCACTTGAATCTGTATGATTTTTTTTTATTATTTTATATTCGATTATGTTTTTCATTATACATTATACATTTATTTTATTTTTAATATTTCTTGTGAGATTATACATTTTTAATATTCTTGTTAGATTATAATTATTTTAGTTTTGATTGACGTAAATTAAGCCTAATACTATGAATAAGTATTAGGCTTAATTTTTTACGTTTTTTTTATTTTGATATTTAATGTTCTCATATTTTGTTAATTTTATTTTTGAGAAATGACATAATATAATTTATAATAGTTTTAGATTCTTTTTTGGGGTTTTCTATTATTTTGATCGGATTCTCTATAAAATCCATATCAACTATCTCAATATCTTTATCACTTAATATTCTTTCATATATATTTTTATACAAAATAAAATCTGTATACATCTTGATTCAGTGTCGTTATTTATAATTTATTTGTTATTTTATTTTTAATTCATTTTTTTTTGAATCAGTCATTAATGTTAGTATATTTGTAATTAGTTATTTTTATTTTTTGATTATTGGGTTTATATTGGTTCTTTGTATAATCTTACACTTTTTTCTTTCCTCTTGACACTTTTACTGGTTCTGGTGCGTCTAGTTCTTCTTCAGCCATAGTTTCTAGTGTAATTGGAGGTTCTACATTATTTTCTTCTACATTATTTTGTTCTAATTGTATTTGTTCTAGTTGTTCAATAACTACATTTACATTGTTATCATTTTCAGTGTCAAGATCTTCTTGGTTTTCATCTTCATCTTCATCCATAACATTACCATCAATACGTCCATTTGATGTTTTTAATACTTTACCTTGAATAAGTTTCCATTTTGGATAGACTTTATCACCAACTATATTGATATTAACAAGTTGAATAAGCACGGTTCCTTTTGTTCCTTTAGGGATGATAGATTCACAGTTGTCTTCATTTAAATTAAGATTTTGTGAGTTTTCATCAAACATAAGAACACGTGTTTTATCTCTGCTATTAGAAGAAAAATTACCTGTGAATTTGTCACCATCACGTTCTCTTTCAACTTTAATTCTCATTCTAGATGAATATTCTAATACTTGACCATCTTTATCACGAGGGACTCGGACGATTGGTTTAGGGTAATACGATTCTTCAATCATTTCCATTGATGTTTTTTGTTTACCAATCCAATCTTTAGGGTTATTTAAAATAGAATCTTTGATAAGAATATCAAGTTGTTGCATTTTATAATGAAAATCTTGAATTTGTTTATTATTAGTGGAATTTGATTTGTCTTCACCAAAAGAAAGTTCTAATTCAAATGAATCCGGATAAGCGTCAGATTTCCAATGTTTTAAACCATTAGGAAAATACATTTGAGGAGTTTTCAAAAGAATAGATTTTTTATTATGATTTACAAAAAAGATTTTTCTTTTTGTAGTTTTATCAACATTCATAGTAAAAGTAATGTTTGAGACATCAAGTTCGTTAGTTTTAATAATATTAGCAGACATATTTGATATATTATTTATTTTTTATATAAATTCATTTTTTTTTTAAGACTGTTTAGACATATGTTGTAAAGTAAATAATGTTGTAAAGTTGTAAAGCAATGTTGTAAAGCAATGTAAAGCAATGTTGTAAAGCAATGTTGTAAAGCAATGTTGTAAAGCAATGTTGTAAAGCAATGTTGTAAAGCAATTTTGTAAAGCAATGTAAAGCAATGTTGTAAAGCAATGTTGTAAAGCAATGTTGTAAAGCAATGTTGTAAAGCAATGTTGTAAAGCAATGTTGTAAAGCAATGTTGTAAAGCAATGTTGTAAAGCAATGTTGTAAAGCAATGTTGTAAAGCAATGTTGTAAAGCAATGTTGTAAAGCAATGTTGTAAAGCAATGCGTTTAAAAATATCAGGTGCGTTTGGAAAAATTTTATTTTATTATTTAAACATTAAAGAATTAATAATAATAATGGAGGTTCATAGAGATAACAAGTTAAGTTTATTAATGAAATCGCTTACTAAATTTTACAATGATGAAAAATATATACCTCAAATAAGAAGTATAGTCGACCAAAATAGTATAATTTCACTTAGAATTCTAGATTGGTTTATTACAAATTATTCCAAAAAATATAGAACTATAATTTCTAACAAGAGTGGTGAAAATATTGATGTTTATATGAATTATAAATTAATGCTTAAATCATTTTCAAAGAAAAATTTCGATCCTTTTTGTAGAAGAAATAAAATATCTTTTTACTATACTGATGAAAATTTTATTGAAACATCTTGTGGCCAATTATGTTTTTTTAGATGGTGTTTTGAAAACAAAATTCTAGAATATGTAAAGGAAAAACTAAATATAATTGAACAAGATATGAAAGATTCACTCAAAGTTAAAAAAGATATTGATTCTGATGGCAATTCAATTTGCGATCTTATTAAACGTAAAAGACAGCCACTTAGTATTTCAGCTTCAAGAAGCATTTCGAAAACTACAGTAAAGTATACACTTAAATTTGATTAAAAAAAATAATTAAAATAGTTATTAAATATATATAATGGAAAATATAGAAAAAATAAAAGAACTGAAAATAAAAGTTGATAAAATCTTACATTCAAATATTAATATAAAATACATACACGAAAATTTATTTAAAATTATATGCGAAATAGATTGTATTCAAAGTAAAAATATATATATTAGATTAAAACGTAAACAATTAATAAATTATATTCAAAAATATCTCGATGATATTGAAAAATTAGTTTAAGAAATATGTGAGTTGTCGTAAAAACCCGGTATTCTTGTTATAAACCAAAACATACTCAATGAAGTTCATTGAGTATAATTATTTTAATCAAATAATATAATATGTCAGATATTGAACGTATAAAAAATCAATTTTTTTCAGAATATAATAATACATTTATTTCTAATAAAATAAATGAATCTGATAAATATAAAACTTTTCAAACACAAAATAACGTATTCAATTCATTCATTAATATGGTTTATACAAATGAAATATATATATCTAGAGAAAAAATCGAAGATATACTAATATATTTAAATAAAATGACCATTTTACAACATAATAATGTTCAATTAGACAAAAATAACGTTAATGTTTCGACATTAGACAAAAATAACGTTCAGTTAAACAATGTTTCGACAGACAATAGTATTTCATTAGACAAAAATAACGTTCAGTTAAACAATGTTTCGACAGACAATAGTATTTCATTAAATAACGTTCAGTTAAACAATGTTTCGACAGACAATAGTATTTCGTTAGACATAGACAACGTCTTGATAGACACTAGTATTTCTTTGGAAAAAAAAAGCATTTTGATAGACAACGTTTTAATAGACAACAATGTTAATATGACTTTTATAAAAACCCCTATAGTTATAGAAAATGATAAAGCATCTATTATAAAAAAATCTATGTATACACAGACTGAACCTGATTTAGGAAAAATACAAATATTTTCAGACGATAATAGTATAGAAGATGAGTATAGATACAAATATATAGTTGGTGAAAAATATAATAAATTATATTATTTTGAATTTCATAATATGTTTTTAAATATAAATAAAGATAATAATATTATAGAATTAATAGAGAATGGTTCAAAGGTGAATATATTTGTAGCGATAGGGAATTATAAATTAGATGTTTTATTATTACTTTTAGAGAGGCAATTTAACGACAAGAGTAAAAATAAAGAAAGTAAATATAAATTTACATATAATAGTAATAATAATAGAGTAATTATATCAAATAATTTTAATTTTAATATAAAATTTATAGATTCATCGCAATGTAATGTTCAATTGAGACAGATTTTAGGATTTTCAAAAATAGATTATCAAAATAATAATAGTTATACAAGTGATTCTGATAACAATATTAATATATACGATAATATATATATAACAAGTTGTAATTTAAATAAATACAAAACTTCAAATAAATTCGAGTATTTTTTTAAATTAAATTATAATAATACGGATACTTTTAATAAAATTGTTAAAATTAATTTAAATTTAGATATCAATGTTAATGAATTTGATATAGAATTTTATATTTACTTTAATGGTATTTTCTCAAAGGTAAAATATCCAAAATTTAATTTTTTGTTAAAATAAACTTTAGACTTTTTTATCTTTTTTAATATTGGCTTTAATTTTACTTTCAACATTAAAAATTTTATTAGACATGATGGATTCTGCTAATTTTTCTGCCAAAACGTCATCTCCCTTTAATTTTTCAGTTAATTTTTCTAAAATAGATTCTTTTTTAAAAGTTAGACTTACTTTGCGATCATACATGATGATTTCACCTTCTTTAAGAGAAATAGTATCCATATTATTTGATTTCATATATTCTTTTATTTCATCTTCTAAAGAGTTGAGCATTTTTTTTTTTTCAGCTTGTTTTTTCTTAAATATTGTAAAATCTTTTTGCATATCTAAATATAATCGGAATTTATCTTGAATTGATGTATTTTCCATTTTATAATAGTAATAAAGTTTATAAAAATATAAAAAGAACGAATTATCGATTTGGTAAATCATCTAAAGGTATAGATAACAATTTCCACTTGAAATATTCACTAAAAGTTTCTTGAAATATTTTTGTTTTTATAAAATTATTATTAATATCACTATATTTTGTTAAAATATTCCAAATAACCTTTGAAGAACATACTCTATTAGGAATATGGCAAATTGCATCTTTAAATATATTCTTAAACCAAGTTGAATTATTTGTATTATTATTATTTATGTAATAAATAAAAGTATCACACATTATATTTATATTATTTTAATAAATTTTTGAAAAGAACACACTACGCAAATAATTCATTTCTTAATTTTAAACGTAATTATAAAATTTTATTATGTTTTATTATATTATAACAATGTCTCAATCTTCAAAAACTATTCACGATTTTCAACGTATTAATACTGGAAGTGCAATTCGACAAATAATTCTAGCGAATTCAAGTATTACATTAGGGGGAAATAATTCTAATGATATTATAGTATTAAATTCTACATCTGGTTCAAATGTTATACTACCTACTCCTTCAAAAGGGCTTTCATTTCCTATTGTGATTTCTAATATTGGAGATCATACAATTACTGCACCATCACCTGTGATTTATGGTTCATTATCTTGTGCAATCCCTACAACTGGAAGTTCTCTTTTAAGCTCTTCTGCTTCTACAGTAATTAAAACTACATCTGGTTCAGTTATTGGTGATAGAATAGAATTAATGTCAGATGGAACAAACTATTATGTTACAGGAACTGTTAAACAATATAATGCTCTCACATTTGTTTAGAACCTTATTGTAATTTAACATTTTTTTTTTATATATATATAATATATAATGAATAAAGGATTTCTTTATAATGCTCTTAAATCTGATAATCAACTTGTTAAAAGTATAGGTAAACTTACATTATCCTCAATGGAACTATCAGGCGCTAAAAAAAGGACAAAAACTAAAAATGATAAACTTAAAAAAATAGAAGAAGATAATTTATTAGAATTTATAAATGAAAATGCTGAAAATTTAGAAAAATATAAAATACCAATAAGAATGTTTAAAATTATGATTTTTAAAAAATATCCCTTTTTAAATAATAAAGATACATTAAAAATGTTAGCTATTAAGTTTAATATTTTTTTGAATGAATTAGAATTATATAAAAAAAACAATATGTTTGTAAATATTTCTAATTTAGATGATATCATATCTAGAATGCTGAAATTCGTAGAAAATGACACTATTTTAACAAAAAAAGATTTTTCTACTATGGATTTTGCAAATATTTCAAATGATACATTACCTTTAATTAATACAAGAGATATTTCAAATGATACATTACCTTCAATTAGAAAAAGAAATAGGTCAAATGCATTACCTTTAATTGATAGTAAAAAAAGATATGCTAATTTTTTCGAAAATTTCAATTATAATGAAAATGATTATACCAATGAAAGTGAAAGTGATGAAAGTGAAAGGGAAAGTGATGAAAGTGATGAAAGTGAAAGGGAAAGTGAAAGGGAAAGTGAAAGTGATGAAAGTGAAAGGGAAAGTGATGAAAGTGATGAAAGTGAAAGGGAAAGTGATGAAAGTGATGAAAGTGATGAAAGTGATGAAAGTGATGAAAGTGATGAAAGTGATGAAAGTGAAAGTAAAAGTAAAAGTAAAAGTAAAAGTAAAAGTGATAAAAGTGAAAGTGATGCAAGTGAAAGTGATGCAAGTGAAAGTGAATATTATGATTCTATACTTTCAGAATATTATTAAGTTTATAAAAAAATGAATTATATTAAATATTATTGATGATTACAATGAATGAACGATATAAAACAACTACTATAGAAGATACTGAATTAATCTATTCTATATTACGTGAAAAACATCCAAATAACCAAATTGATATTGAATATAATTATAATACAAAAGAATATATTATTAATCTTAGTGATTTAATATTTAAAAATGACCCGGAAGTTCCATTAGATATTAAAATGAGTTGTATTTATGGTGATAGTTGTATAGGTAACACACCTTTAATTTTAAGAGATTCTTTTACTGGATTAATTCATATTGAAACTATAGAAAGTATTATGGTGGAAAATATAGAATATCCTGAATTTAAATTATTAGATACAACATTCCGTTCAGATAAAACATATTCAAATACACATTATGAAGTATGGACTGATAAAGGTTGGAATAAAATAAAGAAGGTTATAAGACACAAGACTCATAAAAAGATATACAAGATATTAACGAATACGGGAATGGTAGAAGTAACAGAAGATCATTCATTGTTAGACAGCAATTGCAATGTAATTAAACCAAATGAGTGCAATACAGATACACTTTTACTAAATAGTTATCCCAACGTATTCGATTCTCCAATAAATAATATTACTAAAAACAAAGCGATATTATACGGATTTTTTTTAAGTGATGGTGTGCGTGAATCTGGTATATGGTCTTTAAATAATTCTAATTTAATAATTTTAAAGCATTTAAAAGATTTATTGGAGATTGAATATCCTAATGTAAATTTTACAATAAATGATGTATCTACGAGACTATATGTGAATAATTCTATGGTTAATGATATGATGGTTAATGAATATAATATATTTTATGATATGAACAATAATAAAAAAGTTCCAACTAAAATACTTAATAGTAATAATAGTATTATCCAATCGTTTTTAGATGGTTATTTTATGGCTACTGAATATATTAAAGATAAAGAGTGTACTAAATTTAATAGTAAAGGCAAAATTGGGTCTGCTGGATTATATTTTATAATAAAAAAACTAAGTTATAAAGTATCAATAAAAAATGATAAAGAAGAAATGATAAGATTTACTTTTACTAATAATAAACAATGTAAAATTAATAACAAAATTAAAAAAATAAGAGTTAAAGATTATGGCGAAATTTATGTATATGATTTAGAGACAGAATTAGGTAGATTTAATGCAGGTGTTGGAGATATTCAAATCAAGAATACTGATTCTATTTTTTTAAGTATAAAATTTAATAGAAATAATTTTCAAGAAAATCGTAAAGATGCTTTTAAATTAGCAATTATATGTGGAGATAAAATAACAGAAATGTTTAATAGAGATCCTATAAATTTAGAATTTGAAAAAGTATATCAGCCTTTCATATTATTAACAAAAAAACGGTATATTGGTAACAAATATGAAGATACACGAGATCCTTTGAAATTAAAAACATTAACTACATCAGGTATAGCTATAACAAAACGTAACTACTGTAATATGGTTAAAAAATGTTATAAAGAAGTGATTGATATTATTATGGATTCATCTGATTTAGAAAAAGCTATATTAGTTTATAAAAAATACATTGATCGTATTGACAATTATCAAATAGATCAAGAAGATCTAGTTATTTCCGCTCAAATAGGTAAAGAATATTCTTGTAAAACTTGTAAGAAAAAAACAGAATGGATTATTAAATGTGACAAGTGTAAAACTATTAATAATAAAATGACACCAATATGTTCAGGGACTTACAAAAATAATAAATGTAATAAAAAATTCGAATGTCTTCATACATTTAGTTTAGGACATATTAATTTAGCACAAAGATTCTTATTTAGAAATGAAGAAATATGTATAGGCGATAGAATACAATATATATTTGTTGAAAGTAATAAAAAAGATGTTCAAAAAAGCGAATTAACTGAAGACCCAACTTATGCAAAACTTAATTGTCTAAAATACAACAGAGGATGTTATCTTGAACAATTGGCTAAAAGCGTAATGGGGTTTTTTAAAGTTGTTTTACAAAATGAAGATGAATTAACAGATGACCTCTTAGAATTTACTAATGAAAAATTAATAGAATTCGGTAGTTCTAAACTTAAAATATCAGATTTTAAAATCACGGATGATTAATATTAAAATATTATAAACGTATAATTAATATATTTTTTATTTTTTTTTATATTTTTTTTATATATTTTTTATATATTTTTTATATATTTTTTATATATTTTTTATATATTTTTTATATATTTTTTATATTTTTTTTTATATTTTTTTTTATAAACGTATAATATATTACAATGGGAGCG
>Ga0209390_10006268_pt1 | contig 16109 bp, 11 predicted proteins | sample BON01_FD_187212 | JGI IMG/M metagenome (GOLD analysis project Ga0209390, IMG submission 187212) | Freshwater microbial communities from Lake Bonney liftoff mats and glacier meltwater in Antarctica - BON-01 (SPAdes) (version 2) | ecosystem: Environmental > Aquatic > Freshwater > Ice > Glacier... | reverse complement strand
CCTGGCGCATGCCCATGCAGACCGTGTCCCACGGCATACGCGCCTGCTGCGAGCACGACGCCGTTCTCCACGAGCAATGCCCCTACGCCCTTTGGTCTCCTGGTCGCGCGTCCATCGAGCGCGGCGTCTCTCTCAGCATGCCCAGCTGGGGCAAAGACGGCTTCGTCGAGTTTCCTAATGGCATCCGCGTCGGCTTCTTCAACCATTACGTGCTTGTTCTGCGCCCTCTCGGATACAAGGCGTCTCCGCGCCATGCACCCACTTTCCACGGCGCGGCCGATGGCGCGGTCATCGACTCGCCTCCCGACGCGCCGATGGCTCCTACGGCGCCGGCCAATACCCTCATAAACAGCAAGGCGCTGCCGCGCGCCGCCGTCACGGCCAAGCTGCTCCATCGCATGAGCGGCCACCTCCCCAGGCGCGACTTGATCCACCTGCCGGACGCCTGGTGCGACGCGCCTCCGTCCTGGACCACCTACGTGCTTAAGGAGACCAAGGAGGAAATGTGCGAGGCGTGCGTTCGAGCCAACGCGCCGCGCGAGCCGCCGGGCGACGCGCTGCCGGCGGCCGAGGGCCTCTACTCCCTTGATATCTTTCACATCGACACGCCGGCACACTTCGGCGGCCAGCGGACGGTCGTCGGCGTCACTCACTCCACCTCGGGCTTCGTCAAGTCTGTGCCGGTGCTTTACAAATCGCAGGCCGCCGACGCAATGCGCATCATCATCCACTATTGCAACTCTGTGGGTAAGCCGATTACGTGGATCCACACTGACGGCGCTCACGAGCTCAAAGGCGCCGGCATGATCGACTTGGCCAACGAGTACCGGATCCGCATCACCACCTCCAACGTCGGCAGCTCGCGCCAGAACCGGCAGGAGCCCACGTGGCGCGCCACATGCGCCGCGATGCGCACCGAGCTTACGCAGTCGCGCCTGCCCTACTCCTTCTGGCGGCACGCGTTTAGCCACGCCGAGCAGGGCCGCAACATCCGGCCGTCGCGCGCCGCGCCCTTCGACACGCGCCTAGGCCGCCTTCTCGGACGCAAACCAAAGGGCGCGTACCGCCGGCCGTTCGGCTGCCTCTGCTACGTGCGGGACGCGCCTCGCTACGTCGGCGGCACGCTAGTCCACAAGGCGGCCGCGCAGGCGCAGCGCGCCATCCACCTGGGCTACTACGGCGACGAGGGCGGCTCCTTCGAAAACCTCGAGACCAAAGGCGAGCACGCCTAGCCCGGCTACCTGTGCTGGGTGCCCGACGCCGGGCACCGGGGCGCCATCATCGTGACCGACTCTGTCAAGTTCGTCGCCGACTGCTTCCCGGGCGTCAAGCATGTCGCCGGGGGGGGGTACGAGATCCCGTCGGACAGAGTCACCTTTGCTGACGACACGCCCGCCGCCGCCGCCGCCGCCGCCGCAGACGCCGCACCACTTCGCGAGATCAACTCCGAGGACGACGTCGCCGGCGCCGAGGGCAAGGCGATCGAGAACATCGAGGCTCAGCCCGGCTTCGCACCCGACGCGCCGGGCGACAGCAGCACCGGCACGCCAAGCCGGGGGGGCGCCGACGCGGCCGGGCTCGAGGAGCACAGCGGCGACTCGAACGACGAGGAGCTTGCAGTCGACCCAAAGGGCTACGTCGGCCGCCGCATCGTCGTAAGCTGGGACCTCTACGGCGACTCGCCCGGCGTCATCGACAAGTGGGCACACCGCGGCGCCCATGGAGGCTACAAGCACCACGTCACCTACGACGATCCCGACGGCAAGTGGCCCAACTACAGCGACACCCACCGCTGGCACGACCTGGGCGACCACAGCATCAAGTGGCGGTTCGAGGACGAGACGCCGCCGGCGGCTCCCTTCGCCGGCGGTCAGCGCCCGACGCGCGAGCGGCGCGAGCCAGACCGCTTCTCCCTCGCTACGCTCATCGCCGCCTACACCGAGGCGAGTGGCGCGGGCTTCAGCGTCTCTTCGTCGCGCGTCTCCTCCACCGCCATGTACGTCAACCTCGACGGCCAAGCAAACCGCATTGCCGAGCAAGCAAGGAGCCAGGCCGACGTCTACCTAAACTACGGCGCCGAGGTCAAGGACGCCTATCTCGCGCTGCCGCCTGAGGCGCAGATCTGCGCCTGCATCGCATTGGACCACGACAACATATCCGCCGAGTACGGCGCCCGCTCGCCGCAGGCAGCGCTCATGCGCGAGGTCTACGCTGCAGCAGCGGTAGCCGCCGCCTGCATAGGGGTCGCCGTCCCGCGGCTGGCGCAGGAAGCAGTCAGCGTCATCAACGAGTCGCTGCACGCGTCGGCCGATGACATGTTTGACGACTCGTTGGACGGCAGCGGCATCTTCAACCTGGGTCGCGGCTACGACGGCGTCTACGGCCCCGACATCGCCTGCTCTGCCAAGAAGTCGACCAGCAACCCCGACATCCTCACGGAGCGCCAGATGCGCGGGCCCGAGTGGGACGAGCCTAAGTCGATGGAGGTTGACTCTATCCTCAACAAGCTCATGGCGGCGGAGAAGGTCGCGGCGGACAACCCGCGGATCAAGGGCATGGTCCCCGTCGACACCATGTGGACCGGCCGCCGCAAACGCAACGCCAACGGCTCGATTGGCAAGTACAAGGCGCGGTGCGTCCTGCGGGGCGACATCCACATCAAAAAGTACGATGTCTTGCGCAACGACACCGCCTCGCCCGTCGCGCGCAACACCTCGCTCATGGCCGTCGAGGCCATCGCGTGCCTCCGCGGTCAGGACCAGCTGCAGAGCGACTTCACCGGCGCGTACCTGCAGGGCGTCCAGAAGAAGTCCGAACAGGTGCTCGCTCGTCCGCCACCCGACTTCCGCGAGGTAGACGAGCGCGGCGTGGAGATCCTCTGACTCATGCTCTCGCCTCTCTATGGCCAAGCCGACGCCGGCGCCATCTGGAATCGCACGCTCAACGACTTCCTCGTCGCGCCCGAGCCCGCCGGCCTCGGCTTCGAACGCAACGTCAACGACCCCTGCATCTACACGAGGACCGAGCCCGGCGGCGGTCGGGTCACCTACGCGCTGTACGTCGACGACGCGCGCCTCTACAACGACCCGACGCCCGCGGCGCGCGAGCTCGCCGGGCGCGTGCAGAGCCGGCTCAAGGAGCGCTTCGAAATCAAGTTCGGCGAGACGAACCCTAAGGAGTACTACTTCCTAGGCGCCAACCGCGTCAGCCACGGGCCGCACGCCACCACCATCCGCTGCGACACGTACATCGGCTCGATGGTGGAGCGCTATCTACCGGGCGTGGACGCCTACAGCCCTTCCAAGCGCTTCCCTGGCTCGTACAGCGACACGCCCGCTGGGGCCGACCTCACCGCCAACTACGAGGCGGCCATCTCCTTACGCCCCGAGCCGACGGACGAGCTCAAGAAGCGCTACGGCTCGCTCTTCGGCGCGCTTCTTCACGCAATCAAATGGCGCCCCGAGATCAGCGCCGCCCTCGGCCTCTGCGGCACGTGTTTGACTATCTGCACCGAGGAGCTCTACGCTAACCTCGAGCGCGTGCTCGTCTACCTCGCGCGCACCAAGAAGATCGGCACCACGTTCAGCGCGCACACGGACGGCGCCAAGAAGCTGCGCGCCTATGCCGACGCCAACTGGACTACAACTCGCTCAACGACCGGTTTCGTCATCATGCTCGCCGGCGGGGCCATCGCGCACGCGTTGCGCCGCCAGCACTGCATCTCGATGTTGACGTGCGAGGCCGAGCTCATCGCGCTGGCCGACTGCGCCATCGAGCTGCTGTACATCATCAGCTTGCTGCGGTTCCTGGGCCACGAGATCGACGAGGCGATCGAGGTCTACACCGACAACAAGGCCGCCTACGACCTCTGTCATCGCTTCAACTCGGCTCAGAACTCGCGTCACATCGACTGCAAGCTCTTCAAGATGCGCGAGCTTCGCGGCCTCGGCGTCGTGACCGTCGCGCACGTGCCCACCGCCGAGAACCCGGCCGACCTCTTCACCAAGGTCCTCGACAAGCAGCCCTTCGAGAAGCACCGCAAGTTCGTGCACAACCTCTCGGGCGACACTGGCGCTAACTACGCGCGCCGTGCCAAGTCGATCGAGCGGCGCGCGGCGGCCTGGCCTACGGGGGGGGCCCACTAGTAATAATATGTAGTACGGTAGTCGCAGGATGGAGCTGACGCGACGCGGGGCGTACTCACTGGCCCGAGCCCCTCGGGGAAGGCGCTGATGCGTAGCCAGCGCGCGTCTCTAGTTATCGGCTACCAAGACGCTCTCTCTCCCAACCTCGCGCCGGCATAAGGGCTCTCTCCGAGCCGGGGGGGCAGCGTGCCACGGCGCTTAGTACTCTAGCGCGGGGGCACTGCCACGCGAGGATGGGGAGCAGGACTCATTCCACCGGAAGTGGAAACGGGATTCATCCCATCGGGATATCCTTTTAGTGTGTGTGTCAGTTATAGTGACCGCTTTGTACCGTCGGTACAGAGCGGTAACCGCTTTTTGAAACAACCTTGAGATCGCCAAGGACTACAGCTAGCTCACGCGTCTAGCTGTTCGTACCGGTGCCCAGAGCCGCACCGGTCCCCGCATCGCTGATGACCTCTCCCGCTAAATAACGACACATATAACGATTCCGTCACACACTCAAAAAAAAAAAAAAAAAAAAACGATCGATATATCGATATTCCAATAACATATCCTATTCACAGGCTATTCTCGTGCTTAGCGCTTAGCGCTTAGCTCAGGCTTAACCCGTGGTTATAGTCAAACATTATACGTGTTGGGGCGCCTCTTCCTAGTGTTAGTGTGTTAGGTGTGCTAAGGTGTGCTACGAGTACTCGTATAATGACTCTGGTGCCCTGGTGGGAACATTTATTCGTGTGTCGTATAAAAAAATTCGGGTTAACCGCCGAGGCGCCGCTAAATGAGATGACGGATAACGGTGCACACACCGCTAAAGAACGTTGTTATGTTGATATGTTGAGCGGCGCCTACGGCGCCGCTAAATAACGATTCGTTATGTTTGTTATATTCGTACATCCTTACCCATGCATGCGGTATCCTCGGGGATACCCGCCGGTATGCCAAAGGCCACTCTTCGGCCTCATTCTACGAACGACTTGCACATCTCGTCCCACACGTTACGGAAGCCTGCCCTTTCAATTTCGAATGTTTTGTGTTATGTGCCGAGATTCATCTGAGATTCATTGCGAGGTGTATCCTCGGTGAATCTCGAGTGTTGTTTTGTGTGGGTTTGGCCTCAGAGGCAAACCTTCGTAAGAAAGTCTCTTACAATCCAGAATCGGACGACGCTCGAGCTGTCGTTCGACGGTGGGATACAGCGGGATACAGTAATACATAATTCATAATTCATAATACAGTGGATCTGCTGTCTGCTGCTGTGCAAACTGGAAATGGATAGATATAGAACCGATACAGGGATACACGGGATATACCAAGGATACGGTGTACGGTGAGATACAGGCGGGAGATACACGTACAATACAGGCGGGACACCCCAAAAATACACGCCAGGGGAGAGGGCTGAGAGTGAGAGACACCCTGCCGCCTGCCGCTGCCGCTGTCCGCTGTCCGCTGAAAATCGGGCGGGGGCGGGGGGGGCACATTATTATATATATTATATATATATATATATATATATATAATATTATATATAATTATTCACATTAACAAACCACCAATCAGCCTCGCTCGTGATGGCGCGCTCGGACCGAGACCGAGCCAACGCACCAAGAACTTTCACCCCGGGGTACCAACCACCAACTACAATGACAATGGTGCTACGCTACACTACAATCATTGTTACAATACACAATATCAATACCAGTAATACATTGTGCACATTGCTAATAAAATATATAATAATATACACAGTAATACAATGCAAATACACCATCCGCGGGACCCCGCCCGGCGCCCGCGCGCGGCGCCCGGCCAACCGGCCACAGCCGCCACAACTGCCAACTGCTAACACCAACACCAACACCAACACCAACACCAACACAGAGTCTTGTCACAGAGTATATTACGTATTATGTACGACCTTTCCCGTAGAGCTCTAGAGTGGTTCTGTTGGCGGGTGGGTTTCCCCTGTGCTGTTCCCCCCCCTTGGTGTGGTGTTTCCCCTTGTGGCTGTGTGGGGGCGGGCCCCCCCTTCGGTGTCTTTGTCGCGCGTAGCAGCTTAGCTTTCATGACATCACACGCTGCGCCTTCTGGTGGCAGTGCACCAGACGACTTCATCATGCAGGGCCGCATGCGCAGCAAGGCGCGCGGCAGCACTAGGGCAGGCGCTCCGGCAGACTCTGCCCTACGACATGGTAGCGCGGACACCACGGATCTCGTTCCAGAGCTCGGGGCGCAGGCTGCGGCGCCGCCTCTCTGCCCTACGACAGGTTCTAAGATCAACTTGCGAAAAAGCGAAAGCGAACATTTGCGCTTGCGCTTTAAATTTAAATTTTATAAAACAAAACTCAGCAGATCTGATTCGAAGAAGTTCTTTTAGCTTTTATCTTTTAGCGCCAGATCCAGATCTGATTCGAAGCTATTCTTTTAGCGCTGGATCGCACGGCCCTCGGGTTAAGGTTAACACACACTTGAACGTTAGACTATAGGCCCGCTTAGCCTACACTAATACTAAGCCTAAAGAAAAGAAAAGAAAAGAAAAAAAAATATGGGCTAATAGGGAGAATAAGACGAATAGGGGATAGGGGCACCCAGCGCACCCCCAGCCACGCGGCACTCGTGGCAGGCCCCCCCCGCTGCAGCAAGGGCTGCAGGCAGCCACCGGGACGAGGCGGGCGCGGCTAAGCCGGGCTTCTATGACACACGCTAGCACGATTCTATCTACAACACCAACACAGGTTCAACGAGCACCCACAACAGGCAGAGAACAGAGAACAGGGTCAACACACCAACCGCACCGCGCTCGACTATTAGGACTCTATACACACTGCTAACACACGCTATCGACACACAACCTAGAAGAATAGTGGGACCCAGCCACGCGGCACTCGTGGCAGCCCCCCCCCGCTGCAGCAAGGGCTGCAGGCAGCCACCGGGACGAGGCGGGCGCGGCTAAGCCGCGGGCCCGTCGTCGTTCTCGCTGGCACGCGCAAGTGGCCTCAACCCCGGCGGCGGCGGGCCGAGATAACCGGCGCGCGCGAGCCCCGGCTGGGGAGGGCTGCCGCAAGAGCGGCGCGTTGCGGCGCTCAACATGAGTCGTCGTCCCCGTAAACGTTGGCCATCCCCTGCTGGCGCAGCACCTCTGCCGAGAACTGACTCGCGATCATCGCCGGCGCCCCGCTCATGCGCGCTTTGAACATTAGCCGCTCCTCCGAGTGCCACTGGTCCACATTCTCGCGGATCGATGAAAGCCACTGATCGCACTCGCTGCGCGTCTCGGCGCGGAGCTGTACCCGCTGCGGCGGCGCGACAATCTCGAAGCAAAAGTCGTGCCACTCATTGAACGCTGTGTTGTTGTCCAGCATGTGCACCGCGGACACGTCGCAGAGCGGGAGAATCGTGGTCGCCCCGCCCTTCTCGCCTGGTGGGGAGCAGGGGCGAGCGCAGGGTGAGCCGACATGCCCGCGGCCTCGAACAGTGGGCGTGGGCTTGAGCGCAGTGGGGCACGCACCCTTTGAGACGGAGAGCGTCCCCCGTTTTGAGTTGATCACCACGTAACGCTTCGCCCACTGCTTGCCCATCATTGACTTGTGGCTGTGCCGCTTCTTGAGCCAGCCCTTCATCGCCTCGTCCTGATTCGGTGGGAAGACCTTCATCGCTTGGGAGTCGCTGACGTTGACGTTTCAAGATAAATCAGTTGTGCAGAAAAGAAAACTGCCAAATACCTCAGGGGAGAAAGTCGCCCCTCCAGGCACGCGGCTTCCAGTCGTTGACTAGTCGCGTCGCGGCAGCCATGGGACGCCGGCCTTTCAAGTGCTACCGCTACCAGAAGAACAAGCCGTACCCCAAGTCGCGCTTCAACCGCGGCGTGCCGGGTGCGTGCGGCGCCGCGCGGTGGCGGCTGTGCGCTGCGGCTGCTGACGCTGCGGCGCTCTGCACTGGCGGCTGGCTTGGCTGAGCCGAGCGCTCTGCGCTGGCGGAGGCGCGGCTGACGCCGACCCTTGCGTGCCCGCCCTACCCGCTGCGCAGACCCGAAGATTCGCATCTACGACGCTGGCAAGAAGAAGTACCCGGTCGACGTCTTCCCCTTTGCGGCGCACATGGTGTCCGTGGAGAAGGAGCAGCTCTCGTCGGAGGCGCTCGAGGCGGCCCGCGTTGCGTGCAACAAGTACATGGTGAAGAACGCCGGCAAGGAGTCCTTCCACCTGCGCATCCGTGTGCACCCGTGGCACGTGCTCCGCATCAACAAGATGCTTTCGTGCGCAGGCGCTGATCGTCTGCAGACTGGCATGCGTGGCGCTTTCGGTAAGACGTACGGCACTGTTGCCCGCGTCGAGATTGGCCAGATCCTCCTCTCGGTGCGCGCGCGTGACGTGCACAAGCCGCAGGTGCTTGAGTCGCTCCGCCGCGCCAAGTACAAGTTCCCGGGACGCCAGCGCCTGTGCGTCTCTGACAACTGGGGCTTCACCAAGCTGCCGCGCGCGCGGTACGAGAAGCTGCAGGAGGAGGGCCGCCTGGTCAAGGACGGCAGCAACGTCAAGGTCCTGGCGCCCAAGGGCCGCCTCGACTCGCGCACCCTCTCCAAGCTGCCGATGAGCATGCTGACCCCCGACGAGGAGTAGACTCCCCCTCTCCCTAGCCTTTGGGCTTTTGTGGGGAGCAGGGGCCGACTTTGCGCTGGGTGGGTTGGCACGCCGGTGATGCCGCGGCACCCTGGGCGGTGCACGGAGTTGTACCTTTGACTGGCGCTCGGCGGTCGGTACACTTGAAGCGGCTTTCGCGCGCGTGCCGCAGCGCCTATGTGCGCGGGTTGCGGGGCGGGAAGCAGCTCCCCATTCCGAGGTTTTATTCTGTTCTCTAATACCCTAACCCTCGCACTGGCCTTTTAGTTGAAGCAGTGTTGGAGTTTGCTGGACGTAGTTTGTCCTTTCCTTCCTATCCCTATCCACTAACCACTATTACTACTAATACATACATTTAACAACATTTACAACTCATTATCAATATATCAATATCAACAATTACACCCCATTATCAATATTTTCATCATAATCATAATATTCTTCTATTTCCATTGAGACAACTCAGACTCAGCAACTCATTTTTTTAAAATATTATTATATTATTTATATTATAAAATTATAAATCAAATTTTCAAACTACACGAGTAGACTACAACCTACAAGCTATGCGCAATGCGCAATGCACACTCTAACACTCTAACACTAACACTATATACACTATTTATACGCTATACGATACTATACACTATTTTATTCAACATAAAGTTAAAGTTATCATTATCATATTTGAATTAAAGTTATATGAAATCATATTTATATATTTGTCATTTTTGGTATTTAATTTATATGTATACTTATACTTGTATACAGTATACTATTATACTATTGCATATAATTATAGTTTTTATTATAGTTGAAGTTATTATATAGTTTATAGAACAGTTTACAGTTTAGTTTTGTACACATTGTATAGCGTATAGCTATTACTATCATATTTTAACTATTATTATATATATATATATTATAATTATAATATAATATGTACGTATATATGCATATATTGTAATTGTAATTGTAATTGTAATTAATGTGTATATAATATATATAGTAGATATATTGTAACAAGAAAGCGTCTGAAAGTGAAAGGAAAGTACTAGTACGTACTAGTGGTACCAGAACTAAATACTTATTATATACGTACAGGCACAGTCAGAGTGTTTTGGGGTGACGAGCGAGCACACAGCAGGCGTGTGCCGCCAATGCCCAGTGTTGCAGGCAGGGCCTGCTCTATGCTCTATTAATCATATTCATTATGTGAACATAACAATAGAAATAGACAAATAGACAAGAGCGCACACGAGCACGAGCACACACACAGACAGACTGTGGGCACAATCACACAGACACTACAGGACGACACGACGCCGCCGACACATTCTGCTAACGTTGGATACAGATGTTGTGATGACACGGCGCAGAGGTCTAACAGCGCGCAGTGTCTCCTTCGACTCCGCCCAACATCCCCCCCCCCCCCCCCCCTCCATAACCCTCCTGACACGGGACAAACACGGACAGGTCGGTCGAGTGTCAGGGTGGCGCCTAGTCTGCGCTGTCTCCTACTCCTAGTCTGAGTAAGTGGTGCGCCTAGTCTGCACTGGTTCATAGTCTGAGCAGGCCCCTAGTCTGGGCAGCGGTCTAACACCGTTGGGGGCGTCAACAGCCGGCGCAGGGATAACAGTCGTGAACGGCTATATCCGGCGACTGCTTTGACGCCTGCCTCAACCCGCCCTCATTGCTGCACCCTCTCACCAGCCCAACCCATCGAGCTCCGCAATCACCTCCCTTACCAGCCGCTGCACCTCCTTGTCGCTCGGCGGGTGGGGCCACTGGCCGCGCCGGTGCTTGGCCGCGTTCCACCACTTGCGCAGCGTGTGCGCCAGCCCGTTGAGACGGCCGAGGTGGCGCGGCGCAAGGAGGTCGATCTTGCGCAGCTCCTCTTCGTGCGCCAGAAGCGGCGTGTGGCCCTGCGCCGCGTAGACGCGCTCGAGCCGCACCATCATCGAGTCGTACGCCTTGGTCACGCGCTCGCGTTTCCGAGCGAGCGAAGCATCGGCGTTGCTCACTTCGAGCTGTCGCACCATGCGCGTCAGCTCACCGCCTGCCCAGGCCTCCGGCTGTGCCGAAGCCGCAGCACGAGCGTCCGACACGGGCCGCTCCTCCTCCCGCACGGCCGGCATCGACGCTCCGCCGCGAGACGAGGAGGCGATCGGTCGCGACACGGTGGCGGCTGCACCAACCACGGCAGGCGCCGGCTGCGTCATCAGCTTCCCGCCTCCAGCCGCCTCGCCAGCCACCCCCAGCAAAGCCTCCATCTGCGCAAGAGCCTCTGGCAGCGGCTGCCGCCTCCTCTTGGTTGCCATCGACAGCCCGTGCACCAGTGCCGCTAGCGCGCGGGTCGTGTCCGACGGCCAGCCGGCGATCGCGCGGGCCGTCTCAAACAGCTCACCCGTCCCATCCTCCATCGCCTCGCAGACGTCGTCCTCGTGGTCGTTCATCAGTCCGGCCGCGGGCTCGCTCACTAGGCTCATCAAGATGCAGATGCCGATGCCGAAGGCGTCCGTCTTCTCCGAGTGATGGCTCGAGTTGAGGAGCGCGGGGTCACCGAAGCCCATCGAGAAGGCGAGGTTGCGCGTCGTTGCGTGCGTCGTCCCGCCGCCGCCGAGCGTCGGCTCACGCACCTTGGCCAGGCCGACGTCGCTCAAAACGGCGCCGTACACAAGCAGAGTTCCGCTGTTTGCCATCGGCAGCGGCCGGAGCGCGCCATCCAGAAGGATGTTGGCCGTCTTGACGTCGCGGTGCAAGATGCGCTCGCTGTGCAGGTGCGCGAGGCCGCGGGCCGCATCGCGACATTGCCGACAGCCGGCGCTGCCAGTCGAGGCAGGCGTCGCCCCCAAAGCCGAGCCGGCGCAGGCGCTCGAACGCGTTGTCCGACAGCAGTAGGCGGTCGTCGAGCGAGCCGCCGTGCATCAGCGGCGTGATCATGCACGGGGCCCGAGCGTCGTCGCAGTAGCCGAGGAGAGGGAGCACGTTGCGGTGGCTGCACAGCCGGAGTGTCTCCACCTCCTTCAGGATGTCAGCCGCGTGCGCGCCGCTCGCGCACTTTACCGCCACGCGGCCCCAGCGCGTCGACAGCGACGGTAGCTCCGCGGCGAAGACTTTGCCAAAGCCGCCCTCGCCCACCTCACCGTCGGAACCAGCCGCCTCGAGCGCGCGGAACACCTCCTCGGCGGGGATGGCCACGACTGGCGGTGGGTCGAGACTCGCCGCCACAGCCGCATTCCGCTCCTCCGCACCACCCTGCTGGCCCGCGCCGCCAGGCGCTTGCGAGGCGTGTCGCCCGGCAGCAGCCCACACACCGCCTTCGTCCACGCGTAGGGCCCCCTCCGGGCCTTCCGCCGCCGCAGGCCTTTGCGCCGCCTCGACGGCCGCACCCGTCGCAACAGCCGTCGCTGCCTGGCTATCGGAGCACTGGCTTGGCGGGTCGGCGCACGAGGGAGCCGGGCCGCTGCTTGCACCCACCCCCGCCTGTGCCGGCGCAGGCGCCGCCTCTGCGCGCTTGGACTTCTGACGCTGTTTCTTTCGCTTCGCCTTGGCCTGCCGCGACTCTGCCGACGACTTCTCAGCCTCCTCCTCTGCTAAAAGCGCATCCGCCGCTGCCACCGCCGCCGCCTCTCTGTCCGCCCGGGCCTGAACCGCCTCCCGCGCCCGGCGGTCGTCGCGGTGAAAGGCCAGCAGCTGCTGCATCTCAACGTCTGGGGCGCTGAAGGACACCCCAGGGATGAAGGACACCTCAGGGATGCTAAGTGACACCGGTGGCGGCTCGGCACCCGCCTCCAGAAGCACGCGCGCCACATCGAGATTACCGCAACCGATGGCGCTATACAGCGCAGTCGTGCCAAAGGTACGCGCATCCACAGATGCGCCGGCCTCGAGCAGCACGCGCACCGCCCCAGTGTGCCCGTGCGCGCTGGCATGCCCCAACGCAGTGGCGCCGTTCTGGTCTTTCCAATCCGCCACTGCCCCGGCCTCCAGCAGCAAACCTATTGCGTCCGCGTGTCCGTTTTCGGCGGCACACATCAACGCCGTCTTTCCGGTGTTGTCTTTCCAATCCACAGCGGCCTTGGCCCCCAGCAGCACACGCACCGAACCTTCGTGCCCGATCGCGCCGGCGTGCATTAAGGCCGTCGCACCGGTGAGGTCAGCCGCATCCACCGCCGCCCCGGCCTCCAGCAGCCGCCGCAGCGCATTCTCGTGCCCGCCCTCGCTGGCCCACACCAGTGCCGACCAACCGTGCTTGTCTTTCGAATCCACCACGGCACCCGCCTCCAGCAAAATCCGCACTGCATTTTCGTGCCCGTTTTCCCCGGCGCACATCAACGCCGTCGTCTGGTCGTTGTCAATCCAATTGACCATCGCACCGGCATCGAGCAGCAATCGCATCGCACCGTCGTGCTGGTTCATGCAGGTGTACATCAACGCCGTCAGGCCTGTTAATAGACCAACAGGGAGAGCGGGGCTGAGAGGGATTTAGCAACCTAACGAGATTCCTCACTCACATGAGATCTCGAGGTAAGGTTTGGGTCATCACAGTGGGTTCCGCGCACCATCAATGTCTTGAGAATCCACCGCTGCTCCGGCTTCCAGCAGCACTCGTGTCGCACCCTCGTGCCCGTGCACGCTGACGCACATCAATGGTGTCATCCCGTCCGTGTTGGTCGATTCGACCATCGCCCCGGCCTCCAGCAACGCCCTCATTGTACCCTCGTCCCCGCTCTCGCCAGCGCACATCAATGCCGTCGATCCAAGGTTGTCTCGCACCCCCGACCCGGGAACCGCATCCTCGTGCCCGTGCACGCGTGCGTGCATCAATGCCGTCCTCCCGTCTGTGTTTCTCTCCTCGACCACCGCCCCGGCCGCCAGCAGCACACGCACCACGGATTCCTTCCCGTTAACACTGGCGAGGCCGAGTGCCGTCGACCCATTGTGGTTTCTCCTGTCCACCACCGCCCCGGCCTCCACCAGCGCTCGAACCGCACCGTGGTGACCCATCCTGGAGGCGCGCATCAATGCCGTCCACCCCGCCTCACACGCCGAATCCACCGCTGCACCCGCCTCCAAAAGCAAGCGCACAGCACCCTCGTGGCCATTCTCGCTGGCGCCGAACAATGCCGTGGTACCTAGTGCGCATCGCCAGTCCACCATTGCCCCGGCCCCCAGCAGCATTCGCATTGAAACCACGTGCCCTGCCGAGCTGGCGTACATCAATGCCGTCACGCCATCTTCATCTTCCGATTCCACGTCGGCGCCAGCATCCAGGGCGCGGCGTAGCTGGACCTCGTTGCCCGCCCAGCTGGCAGCGTGCAGCACGCCCATCGCCATGGCAATGGGTGGCCAGGCCGCCGGCCGCTGAGCGGCGCGCGCGAGCGCCCACTATTTTATAGCGCTGCTTTTGTAGTGTATCCGAATGAGAAAGCTGTGTTTTTTTTTAATATAAATGGTTAACAAATTAGATTTACTTGTCGTCGTGTGTAATTAATTACGAAAAAAAATTCACGTGAACAAATCTACCAAGTTATTTACGCTGTTCAAAAATAGACGTGTTAGAGCTGCGTTTCCAGCACATCTATTTTTGAACAGCGTATAGGTCAAAACCTCTCTACGAAACACAGCTTAGCGATTTACGCGGTAGACTTACTATGCACTGGCGTGGTCTATAAGTATAAGTGGAAGTGGCCATGGCCATGGGCAAGCGCCCGAAACGGAGCTGGGGTCTATTTCGAGTTTTTTAGTCTCTCCGGGCCACTTTTTTGAGTTTTGTTAGAAAAAATTGAGTGTATAGGTATAGTAACTACGTATAGGACATTTATATATATATATATAATTATATAAAATATAAATGGTTAATAGGAATAGAAGAAGCGACACCGACTTCAAATGTTCAAACTACAACCTACAAGCTATGCGCTATGCGCAATGCGCAATGCACACTCTAACACTATACACACTATACGCTATTTTTTTCAACATATACATATATATATATAAAGTTATCATTATCATTTGTGAAATCATACTCATCATTTGTCATTTTTTTGGTATAATGTATAATTTATATGTATATATGTATACTATCATACTATTGTATAATTATATTTTTTATTATTATAGTTGAAGTTATTATAGTTATTATAGAACAGTTTATTTTTTTGCTTATATTTATATATATTATATATACTTATAGTATAATATTGTTTCCCTCTTCTTCTTCCTCTTTAACTTCAAGGCTTGAGGGGCACTTGGACTTTGAAGTGCCACTTCCCAACTTCCATTCCGTTTCCGCTGATTTAGATTCATTCCTCAATCCGAAATCCCCAACTCCAATCCCCTACTATATTCCTATACTCCAACCCCAGGCTCCCAGCCCAGCCTTGTCCAAGCCAAACCCAAAAATCCACACCACACACCATCTCCGCTCTTGCTCTTGTGTGCTGGTGGCTTCCCCGTTACCCCTCCTCCGTCGAAGAGCCTACGCTGCCACGGGCCCGGACTCAGACGGCCGGGCTCGCGAGATGGACTGCCCCGACCGATCTGAGCTTGAAGCTTTGCAGGAAACAGTGCCGAACAGTCGCGCGCCCACCCTCGGCTCACTCGAAGGCCAATAGCCCAAGACCGCTGAACGTGAGCGTCTCGCGGCGCCAACTTACTCCGGCCACAACCCGCGGCCAAGCAGCCAATCTATGGACAACCCTCCTCGCGAGCGCGCCGCCAAGACGCCCTTGTCGCTCCCTCGCACCTCCCGCCAACGCACGCCGCCCTACTCTCCCACTCCTCCACCTCCTGCCGAAGCAGCCGCGTCTGATCTCCACACCCATGCGAACTCGCCGTGGGTGGCTCACGTGAGCGGCCCCGGCACGTAGCTCGACGACCAGGGCGGCTCGGCCGCGTGCTGGTTGGGCGTCCCGCCCCACGTATCCATCTCCGTATCCCCCAACAAGGCAGCCGGGTCCGCGTGCCCCACCGTGTGCCCCACCGTCCCCGAGAGCGTCGGCGCGTCAGCCATCGGCTCCGCGCCTGACGAGACCAAGGGAAGGGGCGAGTCAGCCTCGGATCCAATACCAAGGGGAGGGGCACATTCAGAGCTCGCGCAGCGGCCAAGCGCTTGACGGCGGCGCAGCGTGGCTCCCCTTCCGTGCTCCCTCTCGCGCTCTCCCCTCGCGCGCGCCGCCCTCTCCTCGGGCGCCGTCGCAGCCCACGTCGCTTACATATATATTCACACACACATATATATATATATATGTATATATACGTATGTATGTATGTATGTATATGTATATATATATGTATATGTATATATATATATATATATACATATATATATATA
>Ga0209390_10006265_pt1 | contig 16118 bp, 18 predicted proteins | sample BON01_FD_187212 | JGI IMG/M metagenome (GOLD analysis project Ga0209390, IMG submission 187212) | Freshwater microbial communities from Lake Bonney liftoff mats and glacier meltwater in Antarctica - BON-01 (SPAdes) (version 2) | ecosystem: Environmental > Aquatic > Freshwater > Ice > Glacier... | reverse complement strand
CTTTACGAGCATCTCGATTTTCTTTGACCGGCGGAGGAAGGAGGAGGAGGAGCAGGTTAAGAAGGCTGCTGCTGCTGTTTCGGGAGCAGGGGGAGGAGGAGGAGGGGAGGGAGGAGGGGAGGGAGGGGGGGAGGGTGCGTATGAGTGGTTTGCGTGGTCGGCTTTTATGATTCAGACGGGGGCGTTTTTGGGGACTGCTGTGAGTTTGGTGGCTGTGCTGGCTTTGTCTTAAATAATCAGGATAAAAGAGAGAAGAAGATGGGTCTTTTTGTGGGAGAGAAGGAGGAAAAGGGGAGGAATGTTTGTGTGAGAAGGAAGAGTAGGTAGAGGAGAAGGGGAAGGGAGAGATGAAATATACGGGCAGACAGAAGGTCAACAAGCGAGGGAGGGAAAAAGGGGAAGGAAAGAGGCGGCCAATGAAGAAATAGAGTGCAAATATCAGAAGAAATCAATGAGAAGGAAGGAAAAGAAGAAAAAGTAAGCACACTTTCGGTGTGCATTCGCCGACCAGAACCAATCCCCAAAACCTGTGTTTCTCGTTCTCCGTCCTTTATTCTTTCCGTCTATTAGCCCCACCAGGCCCGGCTCGTTTTTTCCCTCTTCTCTCTCTTTTTTAAGGCAATTCAAGCGCTACGCGAGAATATCTTTATGTATATACACGCATATTCCACATCTTCCTCCTCTATTTCTCGTTCTGTCCTTTTTTTGTATACCCCTCTTTCTCCTCTCTCTTGTTTGGAAGCAAGACGACACTCTCTCTTTTCTATCTATCTCCCTTTCCCCTTCTCGGGCACGTCGCTCGCAAATTACATACTCACACCTCGACGGGAAGGAGGTCGGAAGATGGAGCGCTTGCTGGCGCTCCCGCCTTCCTTCCCTCCCTCCTTCACTTCCTCCTCATCCTTTCACAAGCATATATGTATATATAGCCACTCTCCCTTCCTCTTTCTTCTTGTTTGTGTCCTCTGTCCACCGTTCCCCTTCTTCCGCTTCTTCTCCCCGTCTTTCTACACAGTTTTGCCCCCCTCCCTTTCTCTCTCCCTCCTCCAACCCTATGCCGCCGCCACCTCACTCACTTCCTCCTCTCCTCCCCCACCCACCGCTGAGGCCCCTGCTGCTCCTGCTGCTGCCCCTGCTGCTTGTTGTTGCTGCAGGTACGTTTCCCTCCCTCCCTCCCTCTCCATTAAGCCGCTGCTACTTCACTCACTTCCTCCTCTCCTCCCCCACCCACCGCAGAGGCCCCTACTGCTGCTGCTGCTGCTGCTCCTGCTGCTGCTCCTGCTTCTTTTTGCTGTTGTAGATGCGTCTCGAGGGTGTCCTGACCGCGGATTAGGAGAACTCTGTGTGGAAAAGAGGAAGAGGGAGGGAGGAAGGGGAGGGAGGGAGGGAGGGGTGAGAATGGGAAGCAAAGAAGCGAGTAGAAATAAAGAGGGCAACGATGACAACCCCCCCTCCCTCCCCCCATCCATCCCTCCCCTACTTACTCCAGTTTTTAATCCATAGCATCAACATCTAATACCAGCGCATTAACTTCGTCGTCGTCCGGCACAAGACACATACTCCCCTTCAGCGCATCCCCCAAACCCTCCCTCCCTCCCTTCCTTTCACCCTCCCGTACTCACTCTAATTCCCCCGCAGCCTTCCCTCCCTCCCTCTCCTCCCCTGCTGTAACAACATCCAGCACAACCGCATTCACCTCCTCGTCATCAGGCACCACATACATACTCTCCTTCAGCGCATACTCCAATATAGACCTCAATCCTCTCGCCCCCGTCTTTTTCTCCAGGGCCATGGCCGCAATTTTTTGCAAAGCTTGCGGAGTGACGTGAAAGGAGACGTCTTCCATAGCGAACAAGTAAGCGTATTGCTTCATCAGCGCGTGTTTTGGCTGAGTCAAAACTCTGACCATTTGCTCTAAAGTCAGCCCCTGTGTATGTAGCTAGGGGAGATAGGGAGGGAGGGAGGGAAGGGTGTTAGAGCCCGATTTTGGGCAACGCTTGCGGAGTGACGTGAAAGGAGACGTCTCCCATCGTGAACAAGTAGGCGTACTGCTTCATCAGCGCGCGTTTTGCCTGCGTCAGCACACGCACCATCTGCTCGAAAGTGAGATTCTGTGTGTGCAGCTGTAGGGAGTGAGGGAGGGAGGGAGGGGGGGAGGGGTGTGAGATTTTTCTTCTTCTTCTGAATGCTTGAGGAGTGACGTGAAAGGAGACGTGTTCCATCGTGAGCAAGTAGGCGTATTGTTTCATCAGCGCGTGTTTTGGCTGGGTTAGCACCCGCACCCTTTACTCCAGGGTTAGGCCTTGGGTGTGCAGCTGTGAAAGGAAGGAGGGGGGGAGGGAGGGAGGAGTGTGACATTTTCATTCTCTCTAAATGCGGGAAGGGCTGGTCCTACTAGTAAGGAGGAGATTGAGAAGCCTTGGTTACGTATTACCTGGACCCTGAGCAACCGCCAATGACATCGTCAATTGAGATCAAGACACACCACTCCTCAAAGCAATAAACTTCATGTAAAAATTCCTCAGAGTCCAGGTCAAAGCGAAGTGATTTCCAATCCCCTCCTTACACCCGTGGCACCAAACACTCCCTCCCTCCCTCCCTCCCTCCCTCCTTCCCTCCCTCCTTCCCTCCCCTACTCACGATCTGCGGCAACCTCCCCACCAACTCTGGAATCACTCCAAACTGCACCAAATCATCCGGCTCCACCCGATCAAACAACGCCCCCTGGTACTCCTTCCACCTCCCCCCTGCTCCTCCCCCCCCTCCTCCCTCCCTCCCCACCCCCAGCTCAGCACCAAACCCAATCGAGGCCTTGCTCACCCTCCGAGCAATCACCCCCTCCAACCCCGCGAATGCCCCCCCACAAATAAACAAAATATCCGTCGTGTCAATCTGGATATGATCCCCCCGCGGGTTCTTCCTCCCTCCCGCCTTCGGCACATTCACGATGTTTCCCTCCAGCATTTTTAACAAGGCCTAAAAGAAGGAGCGAGGAATTGAGGGATCGACGGAGGGAGGGAAGAAGAGGTTAGTTAAAGTGAAAAAGTAGCGCTCTTAGGCTTGAAGTCCGTATCTCCCTCCCTCCCTCCCTCCCTCCCTCCCTCCCTCCTTACCTGCTGGACCCCCTCTCCGGACACGTCCCGCACCGAGCCACTATCCCTCTTGCTCAGCTTATCGATCTCATCTATATAAATAATCCCGCGTTCGGTCAGCTCGATGTCTTGTCCTGCGGCTTGATACAGCTTGTACAACATGCTTTCCACATCCTCCCCTACATACCCCGCACTGGTCAAACAGGTAGCATCCGCAAGTACCAGAGGGACGTCCAGGAGCTTCGCCAGTGTCTTAGCTAGGAGGGTTTTACCACTGCCAGTGGGGCCAAGCATGAGAATATTGGATTTTTCGAGCTCCACGGGCTCGACGGGGGGGCGAGGGCGGGAGTGACGGCGACCGTGTTGGGTGAGGCGGATGTTGATGCCTTTTCGCGCAGCGGGAGGAGTGGAGGAAGAAGAAGAGGAGATGGAAGGGTTGGTGCTGCTGCTGCTGGTACTGCTGCTGCTGCTGCTGCTGTTGCTGTTGAGCGAGCTAGGGTTCCCACTGGCGGCGTTGAGGATCTCTTCCCGCAGGAAGCGATGGACGGAACCAGAGGCAGTGTCCATATCCCCAGGCTCCGACAGGATCAAATTACTCGTCGTTCCATTATGATAAACTGTCATGGTGTCATTTTCTCGTGCGGGCGTCGCTTGAGAGGAGGAAGAGGAGGAGGTAGAAGAGGAGGAGGAGGGGCCATTGCGGAGCTCGGCGGCCGCGGCTGCTGCCTCGGCGACTTGCCGGGCTTGTTCCTTGCTGTAGAGCCTGAGGTAGTGGTTGTGCACGGAGACACTCAACCCCGTCTTAACCCCTTCCTGGCCAACAACATGCTCCTCCAACCCTTGATAAATCTCCCGGGGGGAGAGCACGCGAAAATCCGTGGGCGGGCTGGTCGCGTTGGACGGGGGCGCGGAGGAGGAGGAGGGGATGCTGGTGCTGCTGCTGCGTGAGAATAAATTGGTGCCGGCGCTCAAGCGCGTGATGAAGGGTCCTGTGCGGCGACGGGCAGCGGCAGCGGCAACAGCGGCGGTGGCACTTGGCCTCCACATCGTTGCGGGCGGCGTGTAGGCGTCGTGGGGTTTGTAGTGCCTGTGTACGGGGAAGAGGCGGGGAAAGGCTGTCAGAACGTTGCTTGCTTGATGATGATGCCTTGCTTGATCGTGCGTCCTTGAGAAATGCCCAGCCACGCGCCCGGCCAGGCAGCAGCTTCAGCCCCAAGCGACGCATCCAACGCTTTCAATGCTCCTGTGGGACGTGTCTGGAGGGAAAGGGTGAGCTCTTCTACGTGAAGGCATTTGGAAGCAGGCACGCGTGTGCAGCGAGCGAGCGAAGGTTTCATTTTCTAGCCCGCGGGCTCTTGGCGTGGCTGGCCATCTGTGCTGTTCTGTCTGCATGGCCAGCACAGACCAGCCCATACTCACCCCTCCACCCGCCCGCACTCTCTTTACACACACAGGAAGCTTGCCCCCGGGAAGCCACGAGCCAGAAATGTCCAAATCCTGAAAATACCTAGGCCGCGAGTCGCCTCCACCCAACCAGCAGCCATCCAAGCGGACAGACACTTAGCTAGCCAGCCAAAAGGCCACGCAAGGACAACCATGATGCCCGCGATAAGAGAAGGCCTCCTGCTGGGCGTGGTGCTGCTCCTGGTGGCTGCCGTCGAGGCCTTTCAGCTCCGGCCACCACGCATCTCCCCCTATGCAATTACTGCGGCGGGCAGGCCATGCAGTAGCTGCAGCAGCAGCAGCAGCCGCTCCTTCCTACGCACCCAGCCCTCAACCCCATCACCACCAGCAGCTTTCCGCCTCCACGCCGCTGCCGATGGAAATGACATTCGGGAATTGGTCCGCGGTTCAGTCACCCTGTCAGACGTGATCAAGCAGCACGTGGACTTGGAGGACAAGGGGGACGGGCAATGGGTAGGCTGCTGCCCTTTCCACGACGACCACAGCCCCAGCATGGGCGTCAGCGACGAGAAAGGCGTGTATAATTGCTTTTCCTGCGGCGCGAGTGGCGACGTTTTTAAGTTTGTGTCAGAGAAGGAGGGGATGTCATTCTCGGAAGCGATGGAGTTCCTAGCGGAGGAGGGAGGGATTGACCTGGCCAAGGAAGGGTGGAAGGGAGGGGGAGGCGGGGCCTCGGGCGCCGTCAAGGAGAGCCACATGCGCTTGCACAAGGCGTTGGAGGCAGCGAGTGAGTACTATTCATCGATGCTGGTGCAGGTGTCTGGTGGGATGGCACGCACGCACCTACGCGAACGAGAGATAAGCGCAGGGCTCGCAACAAGCTTCGCTCTAGGCTACTCTCCAAGTACACCAGGAGGCTTATTACAGCACATGAGGCCGTTGAAATTGACGGAGGTAGAGCTGGTGAGTAGTGGGTTGTTTGCGCCGCGGAGTGTGGAGGCGATGAAAGCTAACAGGGCGCCTTTTGATAGGATGGGTGGGAGGTTGGTTATCCCTATTAGGAACGCTCGAGGGCAGATGGTGGGGTTTAGTGGTCGTGTGATTGAGGGGGAGAGTAGCTATGCGAATGCGAAGTATATCAATACGCCAGACACGCCGATTTTCAAGAAAAAGAGTTTGTTGTATGGGTTGGAGAGGGCGAGGGCGGGAATGAGGAAGGGGGGGGTGGCTGTGGTGGTGGAGGGATTTTTTGACGTGATGGCTTTGCATGGCGCGGGAGTTAAGAATGCAGTGGCTTGTATGGGGACTGCTATTAGTGTGGATCATGTTAAGGCGTTGCGAAATGCCTTGCCCTCGTCAGATGGGACGATTGTGTTGGTGCTTGATGGTGATGCAGCAGGGAGGAGAGCAGCAGAGAGGACTTGTCTTCAGGTTTTGTTACCCTTGGAAGCTGATGGTAAGATGGCGGGGTTGCACATCAAAGTTGCGGAGCTCCCGCAGGGCCCACAGGGAGAAGAAGAGGCGAAGGACCCGGCGGATCTGGTGAGGGTTTATGAGAGGAAGTGGGGAAAGGGGAAGGCGGGCGCTGTTTTTCAACAGGAGGTGCTTGGGCCTGCAGTGCTATGGAAGGAGTGGTACGCACGTCGGTTGATGGCTGGAGAGGGAGAAGCAACAAGCAGCAGCAGCAGCAGTGGCAGCGATAGAGAGGATACGGCGTTGTTTTCACGGAGGAGTGAGGCTTTGACTGATTTTTTGGCGCGCTTGCCACCCACGCAGCAGGCGGATAGGACATTTCTCAGTTCTTTGTTGGCACGGGAATCGTTTCCGGAGAATGAGGCATTAAGAGAGAGGGTGACCAATGACCTGATCCAGCAATGTGACGAGAAACATCGTTTGTTTATGAAGAGGGATCTAGAGCGACAACAGCAGCAGTTGCAGATCAATCAGCAGCAGCAGCAAATTAAGCAGAAGCAGCAGCAGCAGCAGCAGCAAAGACAACTACCACCACAAACAAGACAGCAACAGCAACTACCACCATCACAGCAGCAGTGGCCAGGGATGCAGCAGCAGCCGCAGCCGCAGCAGCAGCAGCAACGAAGTCCTTACCCACCAGAGTGGACTCGCCAAGCAGCGGTTCGGCCCTCCCCCTCCCCCTCCCCCTCCTCCTTTTCCTCGTCCTCGTCCTCCTTCCCTCCCTCCGAACCAGCACGGGCATACGTCAACAACAACAACGCATTCAGCCCCCGCCCTCTCCAAAAACCACCAGCAGCAGCACCAGCCGCCGCATCCCCCTACTCCTCGCTCCCTACCTCTTCCTCCCCCTCCTCCTCCCCCTCCTCTTTCTTCGGCGACGACGACAACAAGGCCATCATGATTTACGAGCAATCTGTCCTCGAGCTTCTCATCGCTGACCCCCGGGCACGGTCGCGTGTGCGGGATTTCCTGTGGGCCGGGAGCAACAGCGGCAGCAGTAGCAGCAGCAGCAGCAGCAGCAGCAGCAGCATGAATAGTAATTCTGCTTTCAACTCCTACCAGCAGCAGCCCCAACGGCCACAGCAGCTCATTCTCTCCATACACGCCCACCAAGTACTCTTCGACTGGCTCATGCAAACTGAGGACCGGCGAGTCTTCGCCACCTCCTCCTCCTCTTCCTCCTTCCCTCCCTCCCCCCCTGCCTCCTACGGCGGCAGCCACGGCATCGCCCTGTTAAAACAGAAATTCGAACGAGAAGCCCCAGCATACCGGGGGCTGCTCGTCTATTTTGATCGAAGCGTCGCGCGGGCGACCACCCCACATACCGTAGATAATTTGCAGGCCATTTTGAAGAGTGCTCTGAAATTCTTAGTGGAGGTAACAGTGGCTCGACGGGTGGAAGAAGAGACAGAAAGATGGCAAGGCCGATTGTCGCACTTGGATCAATTACCAGCGAGCAGTCAGTATGGTGGTGGCCAGCAGCAGCAGTACCAGTACCAGCAGCCGCAGCAGCAGCAACAGTACCAGCAGCAGCAGCAGTACGAGCAACGCCCAGCCCCTTTTGTCCAACCACAACCGGCTTACCAGCAGCAGGGCATGCCGTCCTACCCTCCCCGTCCGCAGCAGCCAGTGCAGCAGCAATACTACCAACAGCAGCAGCAACAACAACAACAACAGCAGCAGCAGCAGCAGCAACGGCAAGCACAACCCGTGGGTGGGATGTTGTCGCGGAGAGCGTACGAGCCCCAGCCACGGCCTCGGTGGCCTTCGGAAATGGGAGGTAGTGGAGGAGGGGGACCCAGCATTCCAATGTACCAGCAACAGCAGCAACCACAACAGCAGCCCCAGCAGCAACCATTGCCGCTACCACAGCCCCAGCAGCAGTACCGTGGGCCACCCCCCCAGAATCGATGATGACGACCTCCCGGCTGGTGCGGTCCGAGCGAAGCAAGATAAGACAGACACATATATAACTCTTTGTACTTTTGTAACTAACGATAAACCTATTAAAAAAAAGATAAGAAATGAAAGACACTTTGGCCAAAACTGCACTTGCTTGCTTGCTCCTGCTCTTCGCCTGCGCCTGCGGACGAAGAACAAGCATGAATCAGGGCAATCCCTCTTCAACACTCTCAACTCTACTTTGACCGGACTCAGAATCAACTCGTGCAGGCTGCTTGAACAAGGCTGTTTTTACTTTACTTTCCTCTCCTTGTCCTTCTGGGATTTGCCCGGTCGTCCTACCCCTTCCAGTGTCTCTGGACGCTCTTGGTGCCTTCCTTCCCATCCCCCGTGTACGAATCGTGATTTCAGTCGTTGATTGATCCGTTTTGCTCTGCCTCAGATCTTCACCCCTCCTTTTCATTTCCCCATACTTCACACAACCCACAGGCACGCTCAAGTAGCACACGCACGGCGCCACCTTTTGGGGCCCTGCCCAGCGGCAGATTTTTGGCCAAGCCTAGACGCCATGCATTCGCACACCCGCACATGGAGGCTGCGGCTGCTTTGCGGCCTCCTGCTCCTGGGCCTGACCAGCGCATTCTTGTTTCGAAGCAGCACCCCTAGCCTCAGCACACTGAGCAGCAGCAGGAGCAGACATAGCCGCTTGCCTGCCAGCACCGGCAAGCTCTCCTCCGCCTTCTCCTTGCCGTCACGTAAGTGCTATCTCTATTTCTGGCCCGCCGTCTCCATTTCCTATTCGTCCTCTCCTGTTTGTTCTGACTCCTTGCTTGTCTAGAACCCCATCCGCGCCCCTTGGCATCTGCCGCTGCTGCTGCACTAGCTGTATTGACAGCAGCAGCGGCAGCAGCGGCAGCAGCCGTTGCCACCGCAGCGATCGAGACCTCAAGTACAATCGCATGCCGTTTTTACTCACGCTCCCCTGCCTCCCCTCCCTCCCATGTCACCATACACAGGCTCCTCCATCAGCCTTTCCCCTGCCTCCCAGCGCAGCATCAGCAGCAGCACGCCCACCCGCCTTTACAGCAGCAGAAGAGGTGGGAATAGCGGGCCTTACATGACGCGGCGCCAAGCCTCGCCTGAGGACCCGGGTGGAGACGCACAAGGCAAATATGGGGGGTATGCCAGTGATAGCGAGGAGGAAACAAGTTGGTCCTGGCCGGAGAGCGCCGAGTATTATGAGTACGTCTACGAGCGGCAGTATGAAGCGGGGATTGGCTTTTCCCAGTTGGTGACGCGGGAGAATCGAACGTGGAAGGAGAAGAGCCGCCGGGGGTTTCATTTGCATATTGGCGCGGGGCGGCTGGGGCTTGGCTTGGTCATTCCGGCGGTTTCTAGAAGCAAGACGCCGATTGGCGTGCTGCAGCGGCCGTCGGAGGCGTGGTCGCCGTTGATGGACACGAAGCGGATGGATATTATGGTGAATGGAGAGACTGTATTCAAGGACATGATTGTTGTGAGGGACCTGACGGAGTTACCTGACTGGGATGAACGACGGCCTAACCTCTTCGCTCTCTCCGAAGACCCGATTTTGTTGCAGATTCTCGTGAGGACCGCGACTTCATTCAGTATGAGCATGGGGCCTTTCATGAAGGATGTCATTCCTTTATTGTCTACCTTACCCTTACCGGAAGAGACTGACGACCCGGCTGAGTTCGTTGCGCCTGTTTTGTACGCTGCTGAGAATGACCACAAAATGGTGGAGGAAGTAGCAGAGGCCTTGATAGGCCGCGTGGATGTGTGCACGGTCATGGTGGATAGAATATGCACGGACCGAAAAATTGGGGAGCTGAGGGTTGAAGTTTCTTGCGAGCCGTATGAGGGGGAGATGGTTGTCATGGCTGATAGTACTGGGAGTACCCATCATAGATTAACTAGGGATCCGAGGCAATTACCCCCTCCCTTTGAAGGGGACCATGTCCGCTTGCCTTCCAAGCAGGAACAAGCTGAGTATTTCACCCAGCGGAAGTTTTTGCTGGTCAATGGGAGTCATACCACCCTGGCTTTCCTCACCCTCTGCCTTCGACAGCCCTTGCGTGGTGCCAAGACCGGGGCGTCTGCTACTGCTGCTGCTGCTGCTGCTGCTGAGGGACAAAGTCACCTTCGTGAATACACCCCTCCAGGGGACCATGAGCTGATTAACTGGGCGAATTGTGGAGAGGAGCTTCATCAGGAGATTTGGGCTTGGGCGGTCGCACGATTATTGATTCTATTGACGGCGTTCCCGACGACGGTGTTGATGGAGGCCCATAACGTGACGACTGAAGATGCTTTGTGTGATGTTCTATTGGACTATTCCCGCGAGACCTTAACGAGGTTTGCGAGTACCAAGGATACGACCGCGCGGGTATTACAGGGAGGGGTGGCGAATCGGTGGGAGACGCGCTTGAAGACCGTAGATAGGTTTTTGCAGCCGAAGACGAAGCTGAGGAAAATGAAGGCGAAATTGGTGGAGAGGGCTGGGTTGACGTTTCCGTATATTAAGCAGGTGGTTGCACGCTTGTGTGATGAGTCGCAGCGGTTTACGGGGTTGGAGTTTGAGGAGGAGGAGGAGGAGGAGGTGAAGAAGGAGAATGTGACGGTGTAAAAGTGTGTGTGTGTGTGTGTGGGAAGTAGGATTTGGGAAGGGTAGGATAGGGTAGGCTAAGAGGAAAAGAAGAAGATTGAGAGCGATGAACTGAAGAGGAGGAAGATTGAGAAATTAGAAATAGCAAACAACCTTTTAAATAAGGTGGAGGAAACGAGGGAGGGATGAGGAGAGAGAAGCAGCAGGAAAAGGGAGCGACAAGACGCGCTGAAGAGAGAAATACGTAAATTCTGCACACACATTCGACGACAGAAAACGAAAAAGAGAAGAAGAAGAAGGCTTAGGAGGGGGACGAGGATATCAATGAGAGCGAGAAAGTGAGAGAGAGCGAAGAGGAGGGTTTAATTTAAATCCAAACACATAGTATACCCCTATCTATCTATCTGTTTATTTATTTTCCGTATGATTTACCATACCTTTTGAGAGTGAGTGAGTGAGTGAACAAAACACACAAACCTTTCCCTTGTCTTCTTTTAAATCAATGTTTGTTGTCTTTTTGTAGCGGTCGTCGTCCGGAATTTTGGGGGGAGGAGGAGGGGAGGGAGGGAGGGAGGAAGAGGAGGAATAGGCAGAGCCTTTTCCTTCGATCAGGGTGTTGAGGGAGGGAGGCAGGGAATGAAGGAGGGGCTGAATGAATTTATTGCGTTTGAAATGAGTCGGAGTCGGGAAGAAATAGAAGAAGAAGAAGAGGAGAGGGCGGGCCAGTGCGATGGGTGGTGGTGGTCGCCCTCCTTGCATGCGTGTGTGCGTGTGAGGAGAGAGTGTCCATTTTTGTAACGTAAAGAAAGAAACAGCACAGCACGGGTTGCTGGTGATGAGAGAACATATACACAGACAAGATTGTTCGCTTATTTATTTCTTGTTGTTCATTTGCTTTGTTTTTGTTGCTTTACTCACACATGTACATTCTTCACTATGTTTTGTGGCCATGACGACGAGAAGGAGCAGAAGGGGAACGGAAGGAGATCATACCCCTTTTCATCATTCAGTTAATGATGCTTTTGCCTCCCCACCTTATCACGGCGCCTGCTCCTCCCCCCCCGCATCAGTCACCGCCGCCGACGATGATACCAACACGAGGTTCGCCGGCTTGATCAAGCGCCGCGCCCACCAGGAGTCTGGGCACCACGCCCCGCGTATACGGCCCGTGCGCAAATCAAAACGTGTGCCAAAGACAGGATCTTGCACTGACAAAATCGCTGGGTCTACCTCCGCGTGTAACAAGGAGTGGTTGGTGGGTGGGCAGGCGTCTTGCAGGACGAAGGTGCGACCGTCGGCCAGGCTGATGGTGAGTGTGGCTTCGTCGCTTTGAGTGGGTGCGTGCCGCGTCACGCGGTAGGAAGGGATGGAGGTGGCGTGGCGAGGCATGCGGGCAAGGGTTCGTGGTACAGCTGCAAGCAGAGCCGGGCTTGGGATAAATGCCCTTGAATTGACCGTCAGCTCCAGGAGGAGAAGCAGGATCAGCGTTGGGTAATGTCTTGCTGCTGCCATGACGCCTGTGTGGAGTGGGTTCGCTATGGATGAGGGTCAAGTTTTGGAAACTATAAAGAGCGTTAGCAAGGAGGCGGTCAAAGCTTTTGATCAGAAGAGTTGACGGGGCTGTTGTTGTCAGCGCGGGCGGCACCCAGGCGTAGAATATGGTGATGCGAGACTGAAGGAGAGGACAAAGAAGCGGAGCCTTGCTTGCTGTGTGTTGCGGCTGGGCAAGAAGGGCCTGGCCACTGCTCTCGATATCAGCCTAAGGGAAGACGGGGTGTCTGCTTGTGGTCATGTGAGTTGGAATGCCCGTCTACTTAGCACACAGCCAGGCAAGACAGGCTTGGGTGTGGTCAGAGTGGGAAGCAAGACCACACCGCGAAATTTCCCGAGGTCGCATTCGCGAAGGAGAAGGAGCAAGTCCTCAACGCCAGGCCCGTGGGGCAGCGGCGGCGGGACAAGCACCTGCGGGAGACTGATGAGGTAAGGTCACCCACGCCGCTGCCCGTGCCTTCAGCTTACTTCGATTCCATCGCACGCTTGGCTTCCTCCACACGCGGTCTTTCTCCCCTCTCTCCATCGCCTCAAACCGCTCCGCCACGGCCCGAGGCCAATCCATCCTCCACCACACCCCATAAGGGGCAAGGAGCCCCCCCCCTGCATGCTTGGAGGCGTCCCCCACGACGTACAGTTCGGGGGCGCGCCTCACGTAGGCAAACATGGGCATGGCCAGGTCCGCGTGCATCAGCTCCGGCCGACACACCACCTTGCGCCACATGTCCAGGTCCTTCTGAAAGCCCGGCCCCAGACGCACGACGTCGTCCAGGTCGTCCTCCCCCTTGTAGTAGCTCCTCACGTCCTCAGTGAGCAGCCGCAGAAAAAAGGGCCCTGGCCGCACACAATAGCTGATGGACCGAAGCCGGCCCGCGATGGACAGCAGCTCCTTGTGCGTGGGGTGCGTCCGCGTCCCCGGGAACTCCTCCTCCAGCATCACCCGCAGAGCCTCCACCTTCTCCTGAGGGAGGGTGATGGTCAGCGCGTTCAGGTTCCAGCGTGTGCCTAGGATGTCCAGCTCCGAGGCCCAGACCTCGAACTTCTCCTTCCTCACGCACTCAGGAAACCCCGGCCGGGGATAGCCAAAAAAATGATAGCACACCCACAACATGGCCATGCCCAGCGCCGTGGCCCGTCTCTCTCCCGCCCGATGCGTCGTCACCATGATAAAATCATCGATAAAAACGACGCCCGTGCTGAAGCGATCGTCCGCCTTCTCCTGGGTGCCCTGGCAGGCGCCCGGGTCGGGTGGGGGGTCTCGCACGCTTGGCTTCCTCCACACGCTTGTTTCCAAAGTGCTCCATTGGCTGGCTGCTGGATGTGGGCAAGGACCTCTGTGAGGGCTAGGCAAAGCACGCCCTCCACGTCAGGCCCGTGGGACGGCGTGGGGCACTCGACCTCGGGAGGGGCGGGCCCCTTTGCGCTTCACACTTGGAGGGTAGGTAGGGTAGGGTCGAGTCTGCAAGTCTCCAACCTCCCCCGGCTTGCTTTTGCTTTTTGCGTGGCGGCTGTGATTTTGCGACCGGCTCCGGGCTCGACGCGCTGCTGGTTATGGCTGCCGCTGCAGCACCTCGTGGTCCTGTTGAAGGTGTGCATGTGTTTAGAAGGAAATCAGGCGGCTGTGTGTAAATGTGCTTGTTTTCAGTCGCAGCGATGACGGTCATGACGCGCCTCAGCTCGACCTCCTCTCCTCCCCCAACACTCACACTTTCAATCCACGTCCCACACACCACACTACAGGAGCCATGGACTCGTCAGTCGCGCCCCCCAAGAAGGACCTGGACGCCTGGCTGTCTACCTGGCCGAATGTGCACGGCCAGTTTCGCTTTCTCGTCACGAGGTAAGAAGAGGCTTGCAAGGAAGGAGGAGGGAGGTAGAGGAGCAGGTTGCCTGACCAGCATATACTCATGCACCCCCAACCCCCCGTACACACCACACGCACTTAAAACCGACGGCAACGACAGCCTGCAGCGGCGCAAGGTGGTGGGCTCCCTGCAATGCGCCAAGATGACGATCGAGTTGCTCAAGTAAGTGGTGGGAGGGGTGGGGGGGAGGGCATGGCGTGGTTGATGGAGGATGCTTGTCCAGTGCCCCCCTTCGAACTCGCCCTCCTCCTTTTGTCGACGAGGTGGGCACCAATGCGCTAGTACACGCTCTTTAACTCACTGTTTCCTGTTTTGCCTGCGGCTTTAGGCAGGACTTGCATTGCTTCCCCTCCTCCCTCCCCCGCCTCCTACTCCCCGCCAGAGGGGGAAGAAACGATGCCTGGCAACTCATCGGCTGCACCAACAGCTTACTCAACCATCCCTCCACATCTTCCAATCAGAAACAAAACCCTAACTTCTCTCTTACCACCCCTCCCAAACAAACAGGACCGTGATGGGCACTTGCCGCTGGTCCACCGCCGCCGAGCTCATGCGCATCGTCAAACGGGTCGGCAAAGCCCTCATCGACGCCCAACCCCTCGAACTCGTCATCGGGAACATCGTCCGTCGCATCCTCTTCCTCATCCGGGAGGAGCACGCCAACAAATTAGGCGAGCTCCGGGCGCGACAAGGGTTAGCGACCACCTCTTTTTCCGAGGATGGGGAGGCGGCGGACGAGCTTAATGTGACCGTGCCACAGCTACGGATGGCAGTGATGGAAGCCATCGGAGAACTGCAACTGGAGCTCGATAATGCCTATGGGGAGATATGTGAATTGGCATTGGAGCATATCCATGCGAATGAGGTGATTTTGACGGTGGGGAGGTCGAGGACGGTGGAGAAATTTTTGAGGGAAGCGGCGGAGAGACGGAGAGTGTTCGAAGTGATTGTCGCTGAGTCTGCGCCGACACTTGCGGGGAGGGAGATGGCGGAGAGTTTGGCGGCGGCTGGGATTGAGACGACGGTGATTAGTGATAGTGCGGTGTATGCGATTATGGCACGGGTGAATCAGGTGTTGTTGCCTTGTAGGGCGATGATTGCGAATGGAGGACTGATTGCTCCGTGTGGGGGGCATATGGCAGCATTGGCGGCGAAGGAGCTGTCGGTCCCTGTTGTGTGTGTGACGGGGTTGTTTAAGCTGAGTCCGGTTTACAGGCATGACCAGGATGCGTTTAATGATTTGAAGAGTCCGAGTGCCTTGATTGAATATGCGGAGGCGGCGGCGATGGCGGAGGGAACGGTGGATATTTTGAATCCGGCTTATGATTATGTCCCGCCGGAGTTGGTGGATTTGTATATTACCAATACGGGGGGGCATCAGACGAGTTATGTGTATCGGCTGTTGGGGGAGTATTATCATCATGATGACTCGAGTTTGGATTAAGGGAGGGAGGGAGGGAGGGAGGGAGGGAGGGGGGAGAGGAGGAGAGAGAGGGAGGGTTTTTGGAAAAGGAAATGTATAACAAATCAGAAGTAGCATAGGTGTTTTGGTTCAAACGTTGCTTTTGTCAGAAGTCACCATAGAGTCATTGATCATTGGTGGGTTTTCCTTTGTGTATTTTCATCATTTCAGGCCATTGTTTCTATTTCGTTTCTACCTTCGCCCTTCACATCGTCCAGTCGTGTGTCATTCAACAGGGGTGGGGTAAGTACACGCTGCATTGCATTCATGTTCCCTCCCCCCTTTCTACTTTCATACCTTTGCATGCACCACCAACAGTTTTCGCCCTCCCTTCCCGTTTCCTGTTTCACTCGCATTCCCTCCTAATCAAAATCTTTTCCTTCTCTCGCTCCGCTGTCGTCATCGTCTCTTCTATTAAATCCCAACCACGCCAACTTTCAAACTGCTCCTCGTCCCTCTCACCCTCCCTCCCATTGTCATATATTTACAATTGCCTTCTCCCCCCCAAAACACGATTCTCACCCCTTTCTCCAGCATGGGCAACCCCGCCGTCGCTTTCAATCAACTGCTTTCCCGCCCATTCCAGTATTTCAAAAATCCGCTCTTCCCTCCCTCCCTCCCTCCCTCCCTCCCTCCCTCCCTCAGCCCTCTCTACCGCGTGGGCAGCCCCGCCGTCCGCCGTCGCTCTCATTCAACTGCTTTTCCGCCCATTCCAGCACCCCAAAAATCCGCTCCTCCCTCCC
>Ga0209390_10006264_pt1 | contig 16119 bp, 17 predicted proteins | sample BON01_FD_187212 | JGI IMG/M metagenome (GOLD analysis project Ga0209390, IMG submission 187212) | Freshwater microbial communities from Lake Bonney liftoff mats and glacier meltwater in Antarctica - BON-01 (SPAdes) (version 2) | ecosystem: Environmental > Aquatic > Freshwater > Ice > Glacier... | reverse complement strand
GTATCCAGATGTATCACCGAGATTTATGTACATCACGCATTTGCCGTTGTCTACAACAACAACCTTGCTGGTATTTGAAATATTGCGTTTTGATGGCTTGTTGGGCATTTCTACTCCTTGCGACGCGATGGCGCCAAAGAAACAATATGGTCGTTTAGATGCTCGTCTAACTTCCCCTCGGTGCGAATGAGATGCTCTCTGTTGACGGTAAGTGCCTCTTCAACTCTGTCAATTGAACGCCCGAGGTTTGATGAGGTGCTGTCTATTTTTTCGTGAAGACTCGCAGTGGTGTTGTCTATACGGTTTGATGTAAGCGTGTGCTCATAAGAGTTTTTTTCGTCAAATTTTTGCATGCGCTTCCATCCAAGGAATACCGCCCCAGCAATCAAAACAAGAACCGAATAGTTCCCGTCGTTCAGTAAAGTTTGGAACGACTCAAAAACAGCCTCTGTGTCCATGGCAATTTATGCGATTCCGAGTTTTTGGAATACTTGCGGGCCAGCAACGCCGTCGGGAGTTAACCCATTGGCAGTCTTAAATTTCCTGACCGCTTCACCTGTGCCCTGATTAAATTTTCCATCCACAGCACCGTTGTACAGATTAAGTCTCTTTAGGGCTTCCTGTAAGTGTTTAACTCTGGGGCCAGAATCGCCGACCCTAAACAAGTGAGGTACTATTTCTGTTTTGACAACGGGTGCAACCTTGGGGGCTTCAACATTGCTTGGTCTGCTAATCCCATTTGCCGCCATGTACTCGACTACCGCCACAGGGGGATTGTCGCCGTTTACGTACCTTATGTGCCAAGGTTCAGACGGAACAACTTCCCAAGAAAAACCGAAAGTCTTCACATTGGCAATAAGCCAATTTAATCTTTTAGCCTCTGACGCAGAATGGACATCAACTGCTAAGCCAAGATTGTGCTGGCTCTTCCCCGGCGTAGCAAGCATCGCCATGCCCTTCTTTAGATACCACGTCTTTCCCTCAAATGATTTAGTGCTGGTTCCTGCAATTAATGCCAACTGGTAGCGTTTTAGAAATCCGGCCTTTTGTAGGTCGTAACTTCTATATGTGTCTCCAGATGACGTTGGTTTGAGGACAATTCCGTCGGCTTTGGCTTTTAGAACCATAGCGTTCCATGCGGCGCAGGCAAGCCAGTGAAGTTTTCCACCACCCAATGCGGGCTTAAGCAGGTTTTCTGACAACTTACCGGGCGTTACCCCCTTCAGGTCGGACGGCAATTTTACCGCAACTATATAATTCCATGCGACGGGCATCAGTCAGGCTCCTTCATGGCTACGAACATTTGGGCAATAAGGGCCAGTCCAAAAGCGGTTACGGCAATCATTTGGATGGTTCCCGAAAGCGTGAAGTAAAGAACGACCGCGCCAGCGATAGTGAACCCCATGTTCAGCAACGCGTATGTAAATTTCTTCATAAGTGCCCTCCAACTAAATACGCGCCTACCGTCAATTATAACAAAAATACTCAACTGGCTTAACCAGTCGGAGCCATCTCCGGCTATTTCTCCACCCTCTTGCTCTTCTTCTTCTTTTCTTGCCGCAATATTTTGTTGCATCGGGGAAGAACTAGGACTTGGGGTACTTGGGGTATTTCCGCCGCTTGCGCCCATCGCCGCCGCCACGGCGACACTCGCTACCAAGTTTACCGCAATCACGCTGCGACGAACCCCAACACTGATGGTCGATGTTGTCGGAACATATTCATCAAACACCCCGGCGAAGACATCTACTTCTTCCTCAAAGGCTTCTCTGACTTCTGTCGGCGCGTCCTGAACGGCATCCACGATTGCTTGTCCGTCTTCTGCGGTCAACTCGCTTACTGATACCGAGGCAAACACTTCGGTTGCTTGGTCTCCTGAGATGGATTCCAGAACCTTGGCGCTAGAGGCGAGTTCGGTTGCTTGTTCTGAGGATACGCCTGATTTCAAGACCTCGGTAACGACTTCCGCAACCTGCTCGCTAGAGACAGATTGACTTTCAATTGTGCTAATTCCCGCCACTATGACGGGGATAATGGCTGGGACAGTAGTTGTGGGCGGGGTGACTGTCGTTGTTGTCGGGGTTATTGTTGTCGTTGTCGTTGTCGTGGTCGTCGGAGCAACGGTCGTCGCACGAGGCACGGTTGTTGTTGGCGCAATTGGCGGTGGTAGCGTAGTTGTCGTATCTATCGGAATCGGAGGAGGCTCGGATGTTGTCGTTGTTGGGACTTCTGTCGTTGTTGTGGTCGTTGTTGTGGTTGGGGGGACTGTTTCTACTGTGGGCGTTGTGGCGACCGGAGTTGTGGTTGTTTCTGGGGGTAATGATGTTGTCGTTGTCGTTGTGGATGTTGAAGTCTCAGGGGGCTGAGTAGTTGTAGTAGTTGTTTCAGGGACAGTAGTTGTAGTTGTAGTCTCGGGAACGGTCGTAGTTGTAGTAGTCAAAGGGGTTCCAACTTGAATTGATACAACATTTGAGTTTGCAGAGTACTTTGAAAATGTGTCGTTGTCTGAACGAATATGGAATAGCCAAGTGGTTCCGCTTGGCATCAAACTTTCAAGCAATGAGTAACTGATTGTGTAAGTCGTATTCAAAGCATTTGTACCGCCGACATTTCCAGTAGCAACACCCCAGCCGTTTTGTCCCGCTGTGTTCAAACTTATTGCGTATCTTTCGGGCAGATACCCACCACCCGACGGTGCACTCCAGTCAAGACGAATAGCAGTTCCGATATCAGTTGCCGTTAAGTTAGTTGGCGCACCGATATTGTCTAGAGTTGTTGTGGTTGTAGTCGGCGGGCTAACAGGTACTACATCTAACGCACTTACAGTAAATTGCGTTCCATAACAACCAGCCCAGCCGACACTATCTTTACCCGAAATGTTGATTGTCACCACCTCGTTATCGGATGTCGTTTCAATAGGACCAATGCTCCCCGATTGACCGCTTGTAGATGAGATAAAAGAACCCGAACTTAAACTTTGGTTGGCATCGGCAAGCGTGACTGTCGCCGTTGCGCCCGAGGCATCACTGCGGTTTTGAGATGACCATGTAAAAGACACCGTAGATGGGGTAGAGATAGCGACTGTCTGAGTCACCGTTTTTAAAACGTATGAGAAAGACAATGCATTGGCTGTCCACGTGCCAATGTTTGCCTCTCCGCCCGCGCAGGCATCATTGCCTGTACCGGTGGTTCGTGCGCCAGTCCAACCGCCGCCGTCAAAGGCGAAGTTAGGATTGACTAGCGCATCAGCTGCGTATACCGTTTGTGAATAAATGGAAGATATAGCTAATACTAATGTAGGTATTATAATCCAACTACCTTTACGAAAACGCAAAGATTTCAACTTATTTAGCATATCAAATTCAGCCCTCCACAGCCTATATATAAATATAGTAATGAAGGAAAATAATAAAATCCCCAACCTATTAAAGCGCTGAGGATAATTATTATCTAACGGACTTCTCTATTTCTAGAGAGCATCTGACTTCGTAGTCCTATTATAGCACATTTCTGTGTTATAGCACATTTTTGCTCATTTAATTACCTTACCTGGTACGCCTACAACCGTAGATCCATTCATCACATGATTGATAACGACTGTACCAGCACCTAGGGTACAGTTGTCCCCGATATCTTTGAAATTTATAATCACAGCTCCGGCACCTATAGAAGTATTTTCTCCAACATTAACATCTCCACAGATTCTGGCACCAGGGCTTATAGTACAGTAATCCCCTATCGTGCTAGATTGGTTTATTGATGCTCCAGTATTGATATGTACATGTTTACCAATTCTAACTCTTGTTGTTAGAACAGAATAAGGACCCATTGTCAAGCCATTATCATATTCACATTCGCTACCGATTACTGCCGTATAATGTATAAGATTTGCAGATCTATCCAATAAACCATATGTATTAAATATTTTTTTTCTAATCATAGAAGAATTAATAGCTATTGAATAATAAAGATTATTGTATCTTTTCATAAGATCTGGAAGCGTTTCTACACTGCCCAATAATCCATCTATTAATTTGTTGTCATCAATATAACCTATAAGATTCCACAATTTATATTTGTCTTCTAATGCAAGATAGGTTAGATCTTTTGAATGTCCACCAGCACCTATTAATATTAAATCCCTTTTTATTGAATTCATTTTTTTAAATCCTTTGCTAAATAAAAAGAAAACAACCGAATCCCATTGGTATATCTTTAATATTTATGGAGTTTTCGAATTCTCCAAATGCTTTTGTGTATATTTTTTCTAATGAATCTAATAATTTTTTGTGCCCCACATCTTTTAGTGGATTGAACGAAGTGTGGAAAGATAAAATCATTGGTATATTCGCTTTTATCAAGGTTTCTTCGAAGTCAGGGATGACAACAGACTCATAGCCCTCAATGTCTATTTTCATTAAAGAATAATCTCCAATAGACAAAAGCGTTTCCATGTCTATCCCTGCTACTGATTCTTTTCCAGAGATATCATATTCTAAAACTCTCGTCATCGAATCACCTAATTCTACATTCGTATCAATCTTAACTTCGTTTTTGGAGGTGAATGCTTTATTTATTAAGCTTACATTTTTAATTTTATTTGCCTCTATATTCTTTTCTAAGAAAAAAAATGCAACTGGATCAGGCTCTACTGAGACAACATTTCTAGATAACATAGAGCCGTATAATGTGTTGGGGCCAATCCAGGCTCCAATATCTAAAAAATCTTTATCTTTATTTAAAAATTTATCATAAGTGTCAAAAACAAATGGCTCTGAATTAGAAAAATGATCTCCCCAATAATCATATCCTTTTGGCCTATGAAATAAATCATCATCTATCACTTGAAAAGTAAGTTTATTTTTGATTACGGTTATTTGTTTTGGCATTAGAGGAACCACCCTTCACTTCTTTGCCCACCTATGTGAGTAACGTAGGGTGAACTATATATCTCTCCAAGAAATGCAAATTTATATTCTTTGTTAAAAGAATGAATCTTAGAAGTGAATTCAGATTCACCGCCACCAACTGGCCAACCTACGGCAACCGTTGACATGGGGTATAGGGATGGGTTTAATGTGAAGAGCCTATCGTGTTCAAAGAAATTTTCTTTTTGGGAATAATCCTCCAAATGTTGGAATACAAATCCACCGACCTCTTCTTCTGGAGGATTTACCGGTGCACGAACTAATGCTATTTGGGCTAGGTGGGGATTCTGTATTAATATTGTTGCCATATAATTAATATCCAGTGGTCTATCTATCAGAAAGTCATCTTCTAGATGAAATATATAATCAGAATCTTTACTTATAGAAGCCCAAGCAGAGATTACAGCGCCAGCTAAGCCTCTTCTTGTTTCATGCGAAATTATTGTAAATTCAGGAAATCTATTAGATAAAAAAGTATGGTATCTGAGATCAGCGGAATCATCAACGATAATTTTTTCAAAAAAAGGATATTCTATTGTTTGGTTAAATCTATTTATAGTTTGTTCTATACATGATTGTCTACCATCTGTAATAACGACTAATGATACCTTATTAATCATAATGGTAATCCCATAATTGGAACAGGATCAAAAATTAAAGATCTAGTATCCCCAGTGATTAATATGTTATCTTTATAAAACTTTTCTAAATTTTTATTCCCACCAGATTCATAAGATCTGAAGTGTTCAGCCCAAGCTGCACCATTATATAAATCCTCATTTTGCTCAAGGGCCTTACAGGCCTCGTATGCATTCAACACTTTTTTAATAAAATGATCTAATGATCTCCATTGAAAATGCCTAATTTGTATCAATTGGGGACCAACTATGATTTTATCATGACCATAATCATCTATTGCTGTTTTGATTTTTGTCCCGATATCCCAACCATTATGTTGTATAAAATGATTACCGTTAGATATTCTCACAAAACTATCTGTATTTCTAAATCTAAAACAGCTTTTATGATTAGTAGGAAGATTCCATTTCCATTGCATAGAATGGAATGGCGATAGCGCCTGTTGATCGAATTCTGTTATGGAATGGTTTGTATAAAGAGCTTTGTATGCATCAGTTCCATCGTCTGTTAAAATCTCAAATGCCTTTTGTAAAGTTCCACTAGGAGAATACCAAATTTCGTCTATGTCGAATGGTATAATCCATTGTGCTCCATGCATACGCGCCAATGATGCTAGGTGTGTCATCTTTTCAGACTGCCTATAGGCTAGTATATTATCTTCTAAAATTACTATTTTAGTTTTAGGAAAATAAATAGCTATATTTTCTTTAGCTTTTTCTATTTTTTGTTTTGTATCGTCCTTAGACAAGTTGTCCGCAATAATAATCCCAGCAGCTCCGTTTGCTGCCAAATGGTACATGGTATGTTCTATTATATCTCCTTCATCTCGCGCCATGCCAACTGCCCAAAAATTAGTACTCATTATGTGATGGGTAATGGCGACGAATTATTGGCCATATTCCATTGAACTGAATTTTCTCTGTAAACTTTTGCTTGAAGAGGTACGGCATAGTCTATTGGATGGAAAAGATACCCAGCTTTTTCTAGACGATCAAAAAAAATGGCATCCGCCCCTGACCAACACCACTCACTATCATCCCATCCTCCCACGGAATAGAAAGATCTTCTACTCGTTATCACTTGATTGTGATCCAATTTATCCGCACCTCTCACTAAGGGTTGATCAAAGAATCTAATTCCTCTACCATCAACTCCACAACCATTGATATTACCATCAATATCTTTTATGTGCTGGGCACAAAAAATCACATCATACAATGTTGAATTAACATAATTCATCATTTTTTCTATCATTTCTGGATAATAATAGTCGTCATCTGCTAGATAGGAAATATATTCACCATTAGAATAATCTCTTACTGCAGTATTAATTTGAGTTGCGTAACGTGCAGTCAACAATCTTTCTTCGTCGCTAATATCAGAATTAAAATATTTAATCTTAGGATTATTTAGATATTTCTTGATGACATTATAGACTTCTGGATTTGGAGAATTATCATCTGCAATAATTACTTCTGTATTTTCATAGGTTTGATTTATAGCAGACGTGATTGCCCTATCTAAAAAAATAGGTTGATTATAACTTGTTACTATAATCGATACAAGTGGATTCATTATCCTCCTATAATGTTGTAATAATTATATCACCATTTAATTGATTTTTTGGTGGCAATTCTTTTCTCACTAAAATTCTTTGGAGCCATCTATCTGTACCATCATACCTTGGTTGGAATGGTTTACGACCATGTATGCTAGTATTATTATCTATCACTAGGATATCTCCAGTCTCTAAAACAATTTCTCTTATACATTGCTGTATCGCTGCTTCTATTTTTAATAGCGCCTCTACGGCGAGGGGCTTCATGCCTTCGACAAAGGTAAGATCATATCTGATACTATAAATACCGTCCTGTTTATATAAAATTGATATAGGTATCTTACGATCTAGTTCTCCATGTGTACGGAAACTTATATCTATCCTAGTAGTAAATAATTTTTGTTCAAGTATTTTTATTGTGGAAGGGTCTAATTTTTCCAATATGTCTTCGACATTAGCATATGTAGTGGCCGCATTAACATCGCCTCTAAGGCACATCAGGACAACGTAGTCTGGCCTGTAAGGATGGAAAGCAGTCTCTGTATGTAGGGCTAACTCAGATTTCGAAGAAGAAGAAATCTGTTGGTATTCCAACTTATGTACTGGTACAATATTTTGTATAATCTGGCCATCTTGCTCCTGTATATAGCCAACAGGGTACCCAAAATTATTAGCAATACCCATAAGAGCTTTAGTCGCATTTTCTAAAATTGAGCTGTCAATAAATGGGATTGATGGAGTCTTGGGGATCAAACCAATCTCAACATTTTTGAATAAGATAACTCCCATAATAGATATTGTATCACATCTATACAATCTTGCCAATCAAAAAATATAATTTCATTAAGTCTTCTGTCGTTATACTAAATACAAATTCTTTATTTTCTCTAGTCTTAAGAATTATCGAATGTGCGTTCATCAATTCACCTTCTGTATTAAGCATCTGTGTTGTTGTGGATACGGTTATCTGTCCGATCATAGGCATATATCCGCTATAACCACTGCTTTCATCCATGAAAAATTATAGCATAGTGTACAAGAAAAATGTATTGTGCAGTTTATAGCACAGCGTGCAGTAAAAAAACCAACAAACATATTGATATTGAATGAATTTGTTGCTATGATAGATGAAATGAAACACTACACTTGGTATACAAGCGACCATCACTTTGGCCATTTTAATATTATTGAATACTGTAATCGACCGTACGCGAACGTCCAAGACATGAATGATGATTTAGTAGCTCGTTTTAATAGTGTCGTCAAGCCAGACGATAGCGTCATGATTCTTGGCGACCTTTGCATGGGTAAAGTCACCGAAAGCTTAGAATATGTCAAGCTACTTAATGGTCACAAAACCCTGTTGGTTGGCAACCATGATAAACCATTTGGTACTACCGGCGACAAACAGAAGCGATGCGAACAGATGTACTTCGATGCGGGCATTGATGAGATTCTGTATGGTTCAGTTACCACATCGGTTGGTAAACATCTCGTGACTCTTTGTCATTTTCCACGCTCAGGAGATTCAAAGTATGACGACCGTTATGCCGAGTATAGACCCACACGCGGCGGAGTGCTTCTGCATGGACACACACACGGTAAATGGCGTGTAAAGGATGGTCAAATTGACGTCGGTGTAGACAGCTGGTCTGGAACGCCTGTGAGTGAAGAAACTCTGGCCAACTTAATCACGGCTGGCAACTTGGACCTCAATAGGCTCTCATGGACGTCTTACGATGAGTACCAATAATAATTAGATTTGGTAAGTGTCCCGGACCATCTACACGCTTGGCCAGACGGTTAAGTCCAAGACACACTACCCACGTTGTCGCCGCTTAAACTCCTCGGATATCAACGACCGTAGCGTTTCACCACGGATTAATATTAGTATATCACTATGGACAGAGAAACCTTGGATATTGCCCTGCCTTCATGATATTTAAGTCAAGGTCACGGCTTTCCACACCGAGGCGCTTGCCCTGCTCGTTGAAACCAGCACTAAATTGGAACCCGCTCCACGCCTTCCAGCCTTTCACAGGTGTGGGTTTGTACCCACCCGACAAAGCAAACTTGCCCCACTCTTTAGGATCAATAGGTACAGGATTAGCGCGACACGCATCCAACGAATAGTAGCGATACTCGGCGACAACCAAAGGACATTGGTTGAACTGTTTGGAGTTTACTGACTTGTTCCAGAACCACGAGGCTGTATAGATTGTTGGAGGCTTGCCGATTTTACTGATGATGTAATCCACTGTTTTGCGGAGTCTCTGACGTACATGTATTGGGCGCATTCCTTCTTTGTTTTCTTCCACGTCCAACATCGGCACAAGTAGCGACCCGTGTTCGTAGTGGAGTTCAACAAGTAGTTTGGCTTGTGTGAGTGGGTCAAGTTCGGGCTGCCACCAGCCGTACTGTCCGTGCGGTAATTCAACGTTGGTACAGCGTTTCGTGTTACCCGCCAATATCGGGTCTACTTCGTAGCCTTTTAGCGCGCGGATGTAGGCGAAGTCGATACCGGCACGTTTGACGACTCTCCACTTTGTTTGACCCTGCCACTTTGAGACATCAATGAATGTCAAATAGTTCACCATGTCAATACTCCTAATTGAATTCTCCGAAGCGTGTTGGACTAAACTTATAGTACACGAGAAACTACTCACAATGTAACAATAAACAGCTCACTAAATTAGAAATAATGTCTCACTGCGTCATACCACACGGAAGAATGTAGTCCCAAGTCTAATAGAGATCTAAAGAGGGGGATCAAATCCTTATAACGTACCAAAGACCTGGGGGTCTAGGACTTAAACCGTTCCAAATAGGGGGGGGTAAACTATTTCTTTTTTTTAGTACCAATATTATTATTGTGGTCTATAAGATGTGTATCTATTTTTGCTTCCAAAACCTTAATGTCAGTATCTATTTCTTCAATATCGACTATCACTTCTTTTAATAAAGTTGCCACAACCCCATGGTCTGCTTTATTTTCTCGTCTTCCCTTCTCCACAAGAATAGCGAGAAGAGCGAACGAGCCCGTCACAGCAGCAGCGATAATGACTTCCATGGCAATTTATGCAATTCCAAGAATTTTGAACACTTGCGGACCAGCAACCATATCTGATTTCAACCCATTGGCAGTCTTAAATTTCCTGACCGCTTCACCTGTGCCCTGATTAAATTTTCCATCCACGGCACCGTTGTACAGATTAAGTTTCTTTAGGGCTTCCTGTAAGTGTTTAACTCTGGGGCCAGAATCGCCGACCCTAAACAAGTGAGGTACTATTTCTGTTTTGACAACGGGTGCAACCTTGGGGGCTTCAACATTGCTTGGTCTGCTAATCCCATTTGCCGCCATGTACTCGACTACCGCCACAGGGGGATTGTCGCCGTTTACGTACCTTATGTGCCAAGGTTCAGACGGAACAACTTCCCAAGAAAAACCGAAAGTCTTCACATTGGCAATAAGCCAATTTAATCTTTTAGCCTCTGACGCAGAATGGACATCAACTGCTAAGCCAAGATTGTGCTGGCTCTTCCCCGGCGTAGCAAGCATCGCCATGCCCTTCTTTAGATACCACGTCTTTCCCTCAAATGATTTAGTGCTGGTTCCTGCAATTAATGCCAACTGGTAGCGTTTTAGAAATCCGGCCTTTTGTAGGTCGTAACTTCTATATGTGTCTCCAGATGACGTTGGTTTGAGGACAATTCCGTCGGCTTTGGCTTTTAGAACCATAGCGTTCCATGCGGCGCAGGCAAGCCAGTGAAGTTTTCCACCACCCAATGCGGGCTTAAGCAGGTTTTCTGACAACTTACCGGGCGTTACCCCCTTCAGGTCGGACGGCAATTTTACCGCAACTATATAATTCCATGCGACGGGCATCAGTCAGGCTCCTTCATGGCTACGAACATTTGGGCAATAAGGGCCAGTCCAAAAGCGGTTACGGCAATCATTTGGATGGTTCCCGAAAGCGTGAAGTAAAGAACGACCGCGCCAGCGATAGTGAACCCCATGTTCAGCAACGCGTATGTAAATTTCTTCATAAGTGCCCTCCAACTAAATACGCGCCTACCGTCAATTATAACAAAAATACTCAACTGGCTTAACCAGTCGGAGCCATCTCCGGCTATTTCTCCACCCTCTTGCTCTTCTTCTTCTTTTCTTGCCGCAATATTTTGTTGCATCGGGGAAGAACTAGGACTTGGGGTACTTGGGGTATTTCCGCCGCTTGCGCCCATCGCCGCCGCCACGGCGACACTCGCTACCAAGTTTACCGCAATCACGCTGCGACGAACCCCAACACTGATGGTCGATGTTGTCGGAACATATTCATCAAACACCCCGGCGAAGACATCTACTTCTTCCTCAAAGGCTTCTCTGACTTCTGTCGGCGCGTCCTGAACGGCATCCACGATTGCTTGTCCGTCTTCTGCGGTCAACTCGCTTACTGATACCGAGGCAAACACTTCGGTTGCTTGGTCTCCTGAGATGGATTCCAGAACCTTGGCGCTAGAGGCGAGTTCGGTTGCTTGTTCTGAGGATACGCCTGATTTCAAGACCTCGGTAACGACTTCCGCAACCTGCTCGCTAGAGACAGATTGACTTTCAATTGTGCTAATTCCCGCCACTATGACGGGGATAATGGCTGGGACAGTAGTTGTGGGCGGGGTGACTGTCGTTGTTGTCGGGGTTATTGTTGTCGTTGTCGTTGTCGTGGTCGTCGGAGCAACGGTCGTCGCACGAGGCACGGTTGTTGTTGGCGCAATTGGCGGTGGTAGCGTAGTTGTCGTATCTATCGGAATCGGAGGAGGCTCGGATGTTGTCGTTGTTGGGACTTCTGTCGTTGTTGTGGTCGTTGTTGTGGTTGGGGGGACTGTTTCTACTGTGGGCGTTGTGGCGACCGGAGTTGTGGTTGTTTCTGGGGGTAATGATGTTGTCGTTGTCGTTGTGGATGTTGAAGTCTCAGGGGGCTGAGTAGTTGTAGTAGTTGTTTCAGGGACAGTAGTTGTAGTTGTAGTCTCGGGAACGGTCGTAGTTGTAGTAGTCAAAGGGGTTCCAACTTGAATTGATACAACATTTGAGTTTGCAGAGTACTTTGAAAATGTGTCGTTGTCTGAACGAATATGGAATAGCCAAGTGGTTCCGCTTGGCATCAAACTTTCAAGCAATGAGTAACTGATTGTGTAAGTCGTATTCAAAGCATTTGTACCGCCGACATTTCCAGTAGCAACACCCCAGCCGTTTTGTCCCGCTGTGTTCAAACTTATTGCGTATCTTTCGGGCAGATACCCACCACCCGACGGTGCACTCCAGTCAAGACGAATAGCAGTTCCGATATCAGTTGCCGTTAAGTTAGTTGGCGCACCGATATTGTCTAGAGTTGTTGTGGTTGTAGTCGGCGGGCTAACAGGTACTACATCTAGCGCACTTACGGTAAATTGTGTCCCATAACAACCAGCCCAACCAACAGAATCCTTGCCATAAATTGATATTGTTACCGTTTCATTGTCGGATGTTGTTGTGATGGGGCCAAGGCTTCTTGATACGCCGCTTGTAGGCGAGGTTATCAATCCCGTGTTTAGACTCTCATTAGTGTCGGCAAGCGTGACTCGTGCGGTAGCCCCAGAAGCATCACCACGGTTTATAGACGACCAGTCAAAAAACACCGTAGACGGGGTAGAGATGGTGATTGCCTGAGTTACCGTTGACCAGGCATACGAGAAGGACAGCGCATTAACAGTCCAAGTTCCGATATTGGGGAGTCCACCCGAGCAGGCCGGGTTGCCTACTCCTGCTGTGTTTGCTCCAGTCCAACCGCCACCGTCAAATGCAAAGTTCGGGTTGATTAAGACATCAGCAGCACGGGTCGCCCTTGACGTACACATAACTAAAACCACGGAGGCAATAAGAATCGTGGCAAAAACCCGAAACCCTGTAATATTTTTAGACATGCGGGTCTCCGGTGGACTAACTACGATAATTGATAGGTAGCTATTAAATAATACTACGTTTTATAGACTTCGCCCTCGATATTCCATAAAACGCTTTACTTTCAGGCCGACACCCAGACGAGCGCACGCACCACGGATAAACAAAAAGATGTATGATTGGAGAGGTCGTATCCATTTGAAACAGGAGACATTATGAGCATCAAATTTATTAAAGAGTTGGCAGAGAATGCAGTTACGGTATTCGTGGCGGCATGGTTCGGTGCATCTACGGCGGCGGGCTTGTCATACGAGTCATTGACGGATTCAGCAAATCTCAAGGTCGGTGTTGTCGCACTGGCGGTATCGGTAGCGGCTGGTCTTGGGTTGAAGAAGGTTGGCCCAAACAAGGACTCAGCTTCTATTCTTTAGACAAACTGTCCTTTTTGGAGGCGCTTCCTAGCATATAATTCATTGAGACGATGACTAGGAGTAACTTTTGATAGCTGGGACATACAACATTTTATGTGAGGCCGGCTCTACATTTGGTCGCGTACTGGATGTCCAGGAACCAGACCTGCTTGTTGACCCCACTGGGGCGACATATACGGTCATGAACCTTGAACACTTTACCGCCCGGATGCAGGTTCGTAGAACTATTGAATCGACAACCGTGATAGTCGAGCTTACGACCGAAAATGGGAGAATTGCGATTGAGGGCGCGATAGGCAGGATTACCCTCAGCATGAGCGACACGGTAACGGCAGCTATTGAAACTAGTGGCGTTTATGATTTGGAAATCGTTGATGCTGGCGGCGATGTGTCAAGACTTATACAGGGGAACTTTACTTTGGCACCCGAGGTGACGCGATGACGGTGCCAAATCAAATTCTTATCGACCAAGATGCGGCCAACCAGGTTATTATTGACCAAGATGTTGCCAATCTGGTCACCGTTAGGCTCGCCGGAGCGGCCGGAAATACCCGTCGCCATGTTCACGCGCAGGGTTCCGCTTCGGCGTCGTGGGTTATTGACCACGTTCTTGGCGGACGTCCGTCAGTCACTGTTGTGGATAGCGGGGGAACAGTCTGTGTTGGGACAGTGGTGTACAATAGTGATATTCAGGTTACCGTAAATTTTACGGTGCCCTTTTCTGGTTTCGCATATCTGACTTAAGGCAGGGTCCATGGCACTAAAATTTGTAACAAATATTGACCTTAATAAGAACCAGATTGTTAATGCCACATTTGAGGTTCTGCCAGACCCACCAGTATCCGGGCTCTTTGAGGGGCGGATGTACTACAACTCCGCGACAGACTCAATTGAGGTCTATTCGGGGAGTACGTGGAAGCTTTTTGTCAACTCTATTGTATCGGGGGGCTCCTATTCAACAGCGTTAACGGTTAACGAATCAAACGGCGAAGTAACTCTTACACTAAACCTTGCTTCGGGTAGCGCCGCCGGTTTGATGACCGCGGCAGATTTCACAAAACTCGCCGACGCCACAGCGTCCGCAACCGCCAACAAACTTGTTCTCCGCGATGTTAACGGGAATATCTCAGTTGCCATTCCGTCGCAAACTGCTCATGCCGCTACGAAGGGTTATGTAGATAGCGCCCGTCAAGGTCTTGATGTTAAAGCGTCGGTGGTGGTTGCCACAACTGGAGACGTCGTTCTTGCAAACGAACTAGAAAACGGCGATGTAATTGATGGCATAACGCTTGTTACCGGTGACAGAGTTCTCGTAAAAAACCAAAGTACAGCATCACAAAACGGCATCTATGTCGTTCAGGTAACCGGCGCAGCGGTTCGCGCTACTGACGCAAACGGAACAGTTGATACTGGCGAAGTTTCGGGTGGGACATTTACATTCGTAGAACAGGGCACAATAAACGCTGACTCTGGTTGGGTTGTAACCTCTAACGGAACCATCGCGGTAGGAACAGACGCAATTGATTGGGTACAGTTCTCTGGTGCGGGTCAAATCACTGCTGGCGCGGGTCTTAACAAAGATGGCAATACATTAAGTGTCAATGTTGTTGCCGGTAGAACGGCAATCACTTCAGATGCGGTCGATATTGCTTCAACCTATGTTGGACAGTCATCCATCACGACACTTGGCACGATTACAACAGGTGTATGGACGGGTACTGATGTCGCAGTATTAGACGGTGGTACCGGTGCGTCAACTTCTTCTGATGCTCGTACAAACCTTGCCGACGGTGGGTCGCAGGGTGGCGGTGTTAGCGTTCCCGTTCTTACTCGTAAAGTTGTAAAACTATGTGCCGCTGCCACATCAACGACCGTTATCCACGCTTTCAGTACCACCGATGTGATGGTTCAAGTGTATGATGTTGTTACTGGCGAGACAGTTATCGCCGACCAGGCAAGAACAGACAGCAACACGGTTACTGTGACTTTCTCTGTCGCACCAGCCTCGGGCGCTTACCAGATTGTTGTTATAGGTTAAAACACACATAGCACCTTGAGGGGTGCGAATTATTTAGAAAACAGTTGAGGCTGAATTCGCATGGCAAAATTTGTAGGTACACCCGTAAGCGTTATTGACTTACTGAACGCCGGGGATGTCGCGGTACAAACAAGGGTTATCAATGACACCCAAGCCAGAGTGCGAATTGATGCGGGCGGAAAACTTACTTGGGGTTCTGGGTCGGCAGCCGGGGATACGACTCTCTACCGAAGTGATGCCGACACCCTTGCGACCGATGATGTCTTTGCTGCGCTCGCCGGGCTCGTTACCCTAACAACCGTTGGCACGCCAACCGAGGCGCTACCCAATGGCGCTATCGCCGTTGACGCGGCTAATGATGTTTTCTATTTCCGGTCTAATGGTACATGGAACGAAGTAAGTGGAGGTCGTGCCTCGGTCGCCGATACAGCGCCAGTAGACCCAACGGTAGGTGACCTGTGGTTTGAGTCAGACACGCTTGACCTATTTATTTATTACACATCGGCGTGGTTGCAGTTAACTGGTTTAGACGACGGCGTTGTTGATATAGGGGACTTGGCGGATGTCGTCATCACAAACGCGCTCGCAAATCA
>Ga0209390_10006262_pt1 | contig 16122 bp, 17 predicted proteins | sample BON01_FD_187212 | JGI IMG/M metagenome (GOLD analysis project Ga0209390, IMG submission 187212) | Freshwater microbial communities from Lake Bonney liftoff mats and glacier meltwater in Antarctica - BON-01 (SPAdes) (version 2) | ecosystem: Environmental > Aquatic > Freshwater > Ice > Glacier... | reverse complement strand
CTAAATAATAATTTACAGCAGTAATTTTATAATCATTACTTTTACGAGTAGTCATTATAATAATTGTTTATTATTTATAAAAAAATTGATTTAAAAAAATTATTATTATAAGTATGTAATTTACAAACAAACCAAAATGGAAGAACATACTACTAATTCATCAAATAATGTAATTTCACTAAAACGCATTTTAGAGACTTCAACCTGTAATTATAATATCGAAATAATGAAACAAACCAACCTTAAACAAGCACACATATTTTGTAAAATAAACAAATTATCTGGACAAGTATCAGGACCGTTGATAGAATATTTTATAAAAAACAAATATGAAATGAAAAAAAATGAGGCATCGTTATGTATCGGTGATTTACAACACAATCAAACAAATTTAGAAATAAAAGTTTCAAACGGTGGTAAAGACAATAACAAATTCAACTATGTCCAATTACGAATGAACCATACTTGCGAATATATTTTAACTGCTTATTATTTGACTTATGATAATGTAGAAACAGAGGGGGAATTATTTATTTTCAAATTAACCAAACCAGAAATTAAAAAAATAATATTAAAATATGGTGGATATGCTCATGGAACAAAATCCAAATTAGGAGACATAAACGAAGATGATCTAGAAAATATAACAAATGATAAAGAATATGCAATTCGTCCAAAATACGGCGGTAAATGTTGGAATGAATTATTAGAGTTTAGAGTTTATGAAATCTGAATACAATGCAACTAATTCTGCTTTTCCCATGGAATTTTGTCTGGCAGTATTTAAACTATTTGAATAGTCTAATTTTCTAAACCTGTCAATAAGTATATTTGTATCAATTTTTGATACAAACCAATGCCAACTTTTAGGTCTTAATTCATTTAATTCCTCGGTTCTTATTTCGCCGATATTACCCCCATATGCACGCATAGCAAAATCGGCAGTTGTCGGAGGAGTAGGTTGTCCATTTGTGTCGGTTGGTCCCATTTTTAGAAATTCCCAATCAGTATGTGTGGTAGGTAAATCAATCACTTGTCTTTTTGTTTTTTGTTTTTCCCATATTTGAAAGCAACATTTAACCATCATTGGTGGTGAAAAGCAACACGGATTATTTGATATTTCTTCATCGTATACCAAATGAAACATAGTATCCAGTTTATTTTGAACACTTGTTTTTCTAAAAGTTCTTGGAATTATAAATGCTATAACATTAGCCCATTTTGCCGAATGATTAAAGAATTTAATTGCCAATGAACTAACTCTACCAAACGGTGGATTGCCTATAACCAAAATATTTGTTTTATTTGACGGAGGGGAATAATCAAAGAAATCTTGTTTAATTATATTTGGCTGTTCTGGTGATATATCAATACCAATTTTATTATTACTTGGTATTTGATTTAGAAAACTACCGTTTCCTGCACTTGGTTCAACTATTAAATCCCATTTTTTAATATCATATAATTCACAAATTTTGTCTATACATTTTTTAGAACATGTTGGTATTGTATAAAACTTATCAAGTCCTTCTTCGCGAACAATTTTTATTTCAGTTTGTTGTGGTTCTTCTGTATTACATTTATCATCATATCCAATATTCATTAATTTTTTAGCAACAACCTTTTCAATCATTTCTTCAATTTTACTTTCAAAAACACAAGGATTTTTTTTAGTAGTATGTTTGGTATAATGTCCCTTTTGGGTAAATTCTTTTCCGCATTTTTCGCAACTATATTTAACCATTTTTCGTTGTTATAATATAGTATAACATTATATTTTTAAATCAATTTTTTATAATTAATTTTAACCATTTTTAGTTAAAATTCCTAAACATTCCTGAATTTTGAAATATATAATAAAATGTATTATATATTTTATAAGAACTAAAATCGGCGTTTGAAATGTAAAAAGGTGTAATAATATAATCTAGCTTTTTCAAATAGTCTTCTTTCAGCTTAGTAGCGCGTTCTTCGTTTTTTTTAGTTTTGTCTAGTTGTAATTTTAATTTTCGTAAGTCCTTACAACCTGGAATTGTTGTTTGAAGACATGTCGGATTATCAGATACATAAGCAAATGATTTGAATAGTTGTTGTTGTTCCATACTGGTTGTATGGCGATGTAATTATTTGATCATGTATTTCAGATAAATCTAACTTCAATTATTTTAAAAATTGAAGTTAAACGAAACTATATTGGGTAATCAAATAAGTATAATGAAGGTATTGGTTTTTGACACCGAAACAAGTGGGTTGCCTGTAGAGAGGAATGGTAGTATATATAACAGTTTTAATTGGCCGTATATTGTTCAATTATCATACATCATATATGATAGTGAAACAAACCGGCTGATTGGATTAGAAGATGATTATATAAATATACCGGATACTGTAATAATGGATCCTGGAAGCGTCAAGATTCATAAAATAACAAGCGACCAATTGAGAAATGGTATAGATATAAAACAAGCATTAGAGAAATTTAATAGGTATGCTGTGAATGCTGATTTATTAGTGGCACACAATGTGTCATTTGATAAGCGAATGGTAATAGTTGAAGGAATTAGAAATAAAATCAAAATGAATATCACAGATACCTACTGTACGATGAAAAATAGCATCAACTTGTGTAAAATTGAAATGACCAATAAAGCCGGAGATAAATATTTCAAATATCCAAAACTAAGTGAATTATATGTAAAACTATTTAATTTCGAACCAAAAAATACTCACAATGCTTTGGTTGACATTCTCATTTGCCTGCGATGCTTTTGTAAGATGGAATTAAAAATGGATGTATCCGATAGAAATAGAACAATTCGATTGATGCTGAGACAATCGTTCCAAGACAAACATGACGAAAAAACTGTTACGAAGAACACATTTCACACACTTCAGACTCACGGTTGTCTTCTATAGTCTCTGTTTTATTTGGTTCAATCGTAAACTGCTGAGCCTGATGACGTGCTTTGCGTCTCAAGTAATACATTCCGGTTTTTAATCCAGCCTCCCACGAATAAAAATGCATGGAAGTTAATATTTTATAATTCGGTTCTTCTACCCATAGATTAAGACTTTGACTTTGACATATAAATGCCCCACGATCCCTTGCCATATCAATTACATGTTTCATTGGTATTTCCCATACAATCTTGTATTTTTCCTTTATGTGAGTAGGTATACTTTGGATCTGTTGAATACTTCCATTATTTGCTATAATATTGTTTTTAATATCATCGCTCCATATCTTCAGGTCGATTAATTCGCGCATCAAATATTTATTTACAATGATGAATTCACCAGCGAGTGTCCGTCTAGTATATATATTACTGGTGAATGGTTCAAAACACTCGTTATTACCTAATATTTGGGCAGTACTAGCAGTTGGCATGGGTGCTAATAAAAGCGAGTTACGGATTCCATAGGTCTTAATTGATTCTTTTAAGCACATCCAGTCGTATCTATCAGATGGTGTGACATTCCACATATCAAACTGAAGTATTCCTTGACTCGTAGGTGAACCTTCAAATGAACTATATGACCCACTATACGATTTTTTATTCAGATGCTCTTCATAACTATTTAAAAGTGACGGACATCCATTATTTATTGTGTTACTTCTCTCTTTGGATGTTTCCATAGATTGTTCTAATGCTGCGTGATAAATCGTTTCAAAAATTAGTTTGTTAACTGTTTTGGCAGATTCACTGTAAAATGGAATATCCATGAGAGCAAATGTGTCGGCTAATCCTTGAACACCAATTCCAATTGGACGATGACGCATATTGCTGCGTTTAGTTTTTTCAGTTGGATAAAAATTAATATCAATAACCCTGTTTAAATTTCCAGTTACAATTTTAGTGACTTCATGTAATTTATTGTAATCAAATAATTTGTTCTTTACAAAATTAGAAAGAGCTATACTGGCTAGATTACATACAGCAGTCTCTTTGTCGTCGCTATATTCAATTATTTCAGTACATAAGTTTGATGACTTAATCGTACCTATATTTTTTTGATTTGATTTTAGATTAGCAGCATCCTTATATAAAATATATGGTGTACCGGTTTCCATTTGACTATCCATTATTTTAAACCACAAGTCACGGGCTTTTATAGTTTTTCTTCCTTTATTTTGTCTCTCGTACATTGTATATAAACTTACGAATTTTTCACCATATACATCCGACAAGCCTGGACATTCGTCTGGACACATAATCGTCCATTCACCATTTGCCTTTACTCGTTCCATAAATAAGTCTGGTATCCAAAGAGCGTAGAATAGATCTCGTGCTTTCATCTCTTCGTCACCGTGATTTTTCTTCAGTTCTAGAAAGTCAACAATATCTGCGTGCCATGGTTCCAAGTAAATAGCGAAACTTCCATTGCGTTTTCCAGACTGATTTACATAACGGGCAGTAGCATTGTATACGCGTAACATTGGTACCAATCCATCTGTTTTACCATTCGTTCCGCGAATAAAACTACCAGATGCACGAATATTATGGATATGTAATCCAATACCACCTGAATATTTGGATATTTGAGCACAATCAGATAATGTATTATAAATACCGGTAATACTATCTTCTTCGAGTGACAATAAATAACAAGAACTTAATTGAGATGTAGGTGTTCCTGCATTAAATAATGTTGGAGTAGCATGAGTAAAATATTTCTGGGACATCAAGTCATATGTCTGCTTAACATTTGTTATATTATTCCCATGAATTGCTATAGCGGTTCTTAACCATAAATACTGCGGTCGTTCAACAATTACACCGTTAATTTTCATTAGATATGATTTTTCTAGTGTTTTAAATCCAAAATAATCGATTAAATAATCACGCTTATGATCAATCATTTCGTCAAATATTTCTTTACTCATACAAACAATTGAATAGAAATCGTTACTAACCAATGGCATATGTTTATTATGTACATCTTTAAAATTGTACAACTCACTAACAACTGAAGAAAAAGAACTAGATGTATTCTTATGATGATTCGATACAATAAGATGACCGGCCAATGTATTATAATCTGGATGTTGTACACTTAATGAGGCGCATTGTTCAGCGGTTAATTCATCTATTTTAGAAGTCGGAATTCCATCATACAACTGGTCAATTACCTTCATTACAAATGTCGTATAATTTAGTTTAATTCCGCATTCGGTACCTATGCTTTTAACACGCTTTAATATTTTATCAAATCCGATATTTTCATATTTGCCATTTCGTTTGATAACGCGCATTTCATGTTCAACTGATGCCATATAAATATAATATATACATTATTTTAAACCCTTTTCTTGTAATATCCCGCAAAGGTTGTTTGGAATATCAATGGGTATACTCATGGTGAATAAACGATGATATAAGATGTATACTTACCAACTATAGGTGTTCGGTAAAGTAACCCGGCAAAATAAATAAAAATATTTTTATTTTATATAATGGAAATATTATTTAATAAACCAATGTATTTGATTTTAGCATTAATAACAACTCTAGTATTTATAATTGTTGTATTTAAATATGCGAAAATATATGAAGGCTATAGTAATTTAGATTTTGGATATTATCCGATTGATGTAAATGTGCCTATTTTATACGAGGATTATCCTCTGAAAAAAAAGATGGGTGTTTCAAACAATAGTTATCAAATGAATTCTTCATACTATCCAATATTTGGATCTTCTTATGGTCAATACACAAATAATGTAAGATATTGGTCCACACCTAATAATGGCCTATGTTCACCTGCTATTTTTTGTGGAGGATTATACGAGAATAAAAAACTTGATATTCCACCTACACCTGATGCCATACCCTTTTCATCACCTGATATTAGAGTAAATTATTACAAGTCAGATAAATTAGTTTGTCAGAATTAGATGAGATGTTCACACGCTTGAATAGGATTATACACCCATCCATTTACACATTTGATTAGATAGTTATAGCGTATATCTATCTAATCAAATGGTAGGTGATCATGTATCGATATACATGATTTGGGTTTCTTCTTTGTCATTATCAATATTAATGAAACAGGTATTTTTTGTTAGTATATTTGAGGAAGCACCTGATAATAGTCCAAATTCAGATGTGGAGTTGTTAACATAATTAGACTTGACTCTGGTACGATTAATTCGCTTTGGCAGTCTATGATCATATCCCGTTTTTTTTTCGGTTTCGATAATATTCCATACAGATTGTATATGAGGTATAGCGTGTTTAAACCATTCTCTGTTACGGAGAACCAATATACAACTATACTGTTCTAACCGCCAATATATAGTTTTTATCCATGTTAAACCAGCATGTCTTTCCATTATATTATTGTACCATATATCGAACGATTCTTTTGATATATACAACGGCATATATTCATACAATGGTTTACCTTCTTTTATAAAATAAACGATGATGCCTTTTAGTTCGTCATTCTCTGTAAAGGTAAATGATCCGTCATTCGTAAAGGCATCTTCGTCTGGATACTCTTTAAAGGATGTTTCTAAAAAATCACATTCATTTAAATTACATGTTTCCATCTGAAGCTGCATCTGAATCCAGTAGTCTTCTTTTGGATTACCGGTTATTTCTCTCGATGTCGGATTTTTTATTTCCAACATCCTACCGTATCTATCAGATGACATATCTACATTGATACCATCAGGTGATGCTCCTAAAAAGGAATAAATATCGTGTTGGATACAACCATAGTCCCTGACCTTTGTTTTGTATTTGTATTCGTAGAACATAATTGAAACATCTTCATACTTATTTCCATGATGCATGGGTGTTTCTGTATTTACACTATCATAGTTAGATACATTAATCGGTTTACATTTTTCGACGATTATCTGATTAATAGTAGATTGTGATTTAAAAACCTTCCAAGCAGAACTAGCCGTAATTAAATTGTGACGAAATATATACCATTCACTTGTTTTTTGTTGTGGTTGAGGTTTACTTTCGATACACGATATTTTTTCTTGGAGTTGTTGTTTATTTGGGATTTTTCTAATAAATGTATGATCATATGACCGTTTAGGGTAATACTTTGTAAAATAGATTTTAACTACTTTATCGTATATGATATTTAACGCGTCGAGGATTGCGATTTCATCATATAAACCATGTAAACCAACTAACACGTTAGAAATTACATAATCCTTCAAATCATCTTCAACATATGGAGAGCTGAATCCTAACGGATTTGTTTCAATATAAGTATCTATAACATTACTTATAGTTAATTCGACTTCATCCTGTTCTGAATTAGATAATATACCACATTCATTTTTTGTTTGTTTAATTGGATTACATCGGGTGTCTCCTTGTTTCTGATCATTAGCTCGATTGTCCTTAGTTCGCGTATTAATAACAATTGAACTATGATCAGACTTGGTTGAAAAGTAAGGAATATCAAAATTACATATAATGTTTACTAGGTTAGATAGTTGAGACAGTAACATTTTATGTATGTTATTATAATACAAATAAAATGTTTAAATATGTACCGATATTATATTAATCTTGGTAGATAGATGTTGTTGTTGTTGGATATAAAATAGATACAAATTAGATATCAATTTTATATTTTACTTCCTTGAATAGTTATGGTTGTTGAATTTTAGTTTTAGAATCCTTTTTTTTTGGGGCCAATGATTTTAATGTGGATGGTCGTTTATCGCATCGTTTTAGTGTAAACTTTTTGGTAGATACATTATATTGTAATGCGGGTATAGAAAGAATTTTACCGTTTTCCTTGTCATAAATAACTTCTTTTGTTTTTAAAAGCTTCTTTCTATCCAGGTTAGTATATAACATGTTAATCAGATCTGATTTGTCTTCTCCCGAATAATTATGTTCATTACAATATGAGTATACGAATTCATTAAACTTGAGTAGTTTAGATGTTTTATTTAATTTTGTCCATGGATCACCTGAATTATTATTCTTTTCATCCTCGAGGAATTCATCCAAGTTCGACATGTTTTCCTTTGTTTCTTGTTTTTCCTCAATAGTATTGTTTAATAACATTGACTTGTACTTTATGTTCTTTAATTCAACGCACTCGTCTTTCATTATTTAACTATATAAAAATCAGTTTATATTATTTTAAAATAATATAAATAAAATCTTATATATTTTAATTTTAATGAACAAGTCAATTGAAATCTCAGGCAAGAGGAACATTGATAGTCTTAATCCAACTAAATCTAATAAACGCAGTGATGCATTAAAGTACATATTTATTATAGAATATTATGAGTATAACACACAAACCCGTATAATAAATAGATTATATTTAAATGAAACATTTGAGCATGATTGGCTAGTGAAGAGAGAATTGAATAAAAAAATATCAGGGTACAAAAACCAAGATGTACATAAAAAACAACTAGACGTAGACAAATTAATTTCGTTGGAACAAACCATTGAATTACTAGTAGTTAGTAAATTACAATGTTTTTACTGTAAGGATAAATGCGAATTATTATATATTGATTGTTTTTCAAAAAAACAATGGACGCTAGATAGAATCGATAATTCATTTGGACACAATCATGATAATGTAGTAATTTGTTGTTTAGAGTGTAATATTAAGAGGGGTGATATGGATAGTGATAGATTTAAAAAAGGAAAAGCAATTAAAATAGTTAGAAAACAATTTTAAAAATAATGATAAAAATTATATGAACGATATAATTTTTATTAAATGGTCACCTTCAGTAAACGATCAGTTCTATGAACAAAGTAAAATAAAAGACAAACATAAAATATTAGGGAGTCAAGTAATGGAGACGATTCTTCAAGAAGGATGTGATTTTATACAAAACGAGACAAAAAGGGAATTTAATTTTAATAGAATGAATGAGCGTGAATTAGTAGCACAAACCAACATGAACCCGTTTTTATCATCCAACTATTTAGAAGATTTACATATTCAAGAGACATTTTTAACACCGCAAAATTCAAACTCTCTTCACAAATAGTATAGATCACTATACTATTTACATCACGGAAGATAATCCTTGCTTATGATGTGAATATAATTAGTATTTTTTAGTATAACGGTGAGGTCTGGACTTGGACTTGGACTTGGACTTGGACTTGGACTTGGACTTGGACCTGGACTTGGACTTGGACTTGGACTTGGACTTGGACTTGGACTTGGACTTGGACTTGGACCTTGTTTTTTTACCTCCTCTAGATGCCTTCATTTGGGTTGGAAACATGCTAGCATATTGTTTGCTATAATCAGGTTCTGGCTTGGAAGCTAATCTGGCCTTTTCTTTTTGCGTAGCCTCGTATATATCCATTTGGGGTGTCTCGTCTACAATACAGTCATTAATTGCCTCGTCTATCTCCGGACGTGTATATTTTTGTAAATCATATGATGGACTTTCAGAACAAACAATTTCTACTATAGTCATCATCATAGTTGAATCGTTCAAGTTAATGATATCATTCTGGTATTCTTTATATACTTGGTCACCACGCTCTTTGTAGTGTAATGTAAATAATGCTTTTATCGAATCCACTATGGTATTATTTTTTTGTACTATAATTCGTAAATTCTCATAACTTATTTCTAAATTATTATCAATCATATAGTCATGTATAGTGGTATGTAACATATCTTCTAGGTTACGACGTTCTTGAGACGTGTCTTCATCTATTGCCTTATTTGTAAGCTGTTGTAGTTTAATGTCTATATTACTACACGCGTTACCTAAACCTCTCATGCATCTTGCGAATAAGTCAGCCATATCAAGAGTTATATAGTATAAACATAAAATATAATTTATGGATTTGGGATATTTTACAAAAATACATATTTATCAATCTAAATATAAAAGTATTTAAAAATGGGTCGGTATTAAATATATTCTAATGACGAGTGTATATAGTACGCAAAATGATCTATTATTAAACAATTTATTAGATTTTTATAAAATAGGTGACAATATGGAAAGAATGATTAAAATCATCAATGGAGAATCTAGAACATCGCTTCGAATCATCGACTGGTTTTCAACTAATTATGCTAAAAAGTATTATACTGTATACCAAATGGACGGTTCCGACAAAAGATTCAAAGTATATAATGATTATAAACTTAAATTAAAAGCCTATTCCAAAAGAAGATTTGATCCGTTCTGTCGATGGGACCGAATTAGTGTACCGTATAATGATAATACTCATATACAAACGACTATCGGACAATTAAATTTTTTCAAGTGGGCTATCGAAAATAATGTCATTGATTATATTTCACACAATTATTTAATTATAGAAAAGGATATGAATAGTAGGAATAGTACATCCAAAAATAAATTAAATGATAACAAGAATAAAACACGCAAAAAGAGGGAAGAGTTGTCTGTATCCGCATCTAAAAGCATTAAGAAGGAAACAGTGGAGATTATTGTAAAATTTGATTAATATATGTCACATGTGAACTGAACTATCCATGAAAACAATAGTTTGGTTTATAAATGACATATTATTTAATAAATTTAAAATTTAAATATTTAATCGTTATGTAAAGTAAATATTTAACAATGGGTAATCAAAATTCTATTCAACGAGTAAATTTTGAAGATATTCAATATATTATAATGAACAAGGATACATATTGTATAATTAATACATTAGATGGTAAGAACCAAGGGTGTTTAATACCAAATACAATCACATGCGATCAAGAAGAAACAATACTTAATCACTTATTAGTAAATAATCTAGAGCAACCTGTAGTTATATATGGAGCAAATGTCAACGACCACTCGGTTTATGATAAATATGATCAGTTAAGTAAACTGGGGTTTAAACGATTATATATATATCCTGGTGGGATATTTGAATGGTTATGTTTACAGGATATATACAGCCACGAATTATTTCCAACGACAAAAAAAGAACTCGATTTATTAAAATATAAACCGGTTTCTGTATTACACACAAATGGATATTATTTAACCAATAACTAAGATGGAACTATTTCTTTGATATTCTGTATATGGTCTCTATCACTCTATCTATCTATTTATCTATCTGGGTGTTTAACCGACTAACTAACTATCCAGCGCCTTGTTGGCTAGTTTATCTGCGTCTTTATTAAATTCGCGACGAATGTGATGGAATTCGATCGATTCGAATGTGAGTGACAAATTTTTAACAATATTAAAATACTGTATTAATCGAGGTGAACTGACCTTGTATAGTCCATTAATTTGTTTTATAATTAATTCTGAATCACCATATACAGTTAACCTATTAATGTTATTATGCTTAGCTAGTCTTAATCCATCGATTAATGCTAAATATTCGGCAACATTGTTAGTGCCAGTCTCTATCTCATAAATTCTAGATGAGGTATATAATGTTTCCTCGTCGGTATTGTATATTACTGCCCCCATACCTAATATGTTTGATGGGTTTCCTCTACACGCACCATCAAATTTTAGTATATAGGTACTATTATTAATTGGTTGAGTTTCATTTAATTGTGTATTTCCCATTATATGATTATTACTGCATATCCAATCATTAATTAGCTTAATCCAATCTTGTCGAAATTTGGTATTTTCCGGGATAGTTGTATCTACGTTGGCATCGATTACTAATTTATTAATGTTTATATTATCTAACCATTTTTCATGGTAATTGTGGCATTTTGTCAAGTACTCCAATGCGATTGTTTCACCATATCTAGCTCTTAATTTTACACGATCATCGCATACAGATGGCTCGGCGCGAACATAAATAATACCACCTAAATTAATATCCTCTAAAAACGCGTCAAACCAGTTCATATATATTTGAAATTCGTCATGGTCAATCATACCATCATCATACAGCATCTGGGCAAATACATGTTTATCGGTTTGGACACATCGTTCGCTAATTATAATTTTATACTTGTTTTCCTTTATCTTTTGTCTAAGTAAGTGTAATCTTGATATATATGCCATCATTTGGAATCGAAATGCGTACTTGGAAGTGTTTTTATATAAATTAGTTAAAATAGGGGTACCATCATGGTCAACGATTTTATTCCATTCATGAACTGGTTCAGGTACAAAGCAAATGTCGGAGTTATTATCATAATAACTTTGTAAATCAGCATATAATGTTGATTTACCTGATCCGATATTTCCATCGATACTTAAGATTAACGGCGTCTCCATTGCTATAAGTTAGTTTATATAAAAAAATACTATTTAATTGTATTTCAATTTTATTTTTATTTGTTAACCAATGTAATTAGCTATATCTGAGTATAACAATCAGTTATTAGCAATTAGAATAAATAAAAATAAAAATAAAATTGAATTAAATAATATCCAATTATATATACTATCAATTGTTTAATACAAAATGGATTTAAATCAACAGAAGCTTTCCAAAAGAGAATGGGATACAACCGAACTGTCGGTTACATCCGAAGAAAAAGAAATATTAAAGATGATAGTTTCAGGATATCATGATGTAAACATTGTTTACAATAAAAACTTGTCAATGATAAATTTTCTGAAATTAGAACCAAACGAAAATATAACCGAATATTTATATATTGAGTATTTTAAACCGGTTATAGTGAAGTTGGTTGATAAATACGAGGTTGAGTTCGATTATAGCTTTTCCACTCATTTGAAAAGGGTAAATTCCATGGAAAAATTAAAGTTGGAAAATATGCGAAAGACAATTTCGGATTCTGGTAAAAAGATTTTCGAATTCTATTTACTACATGTCAGTGAATTGGTTCTTAAGTATTATTATAAAGATAACATGGATAAATTTAATAAATACTATTACACATTGTATCATCTGCGCCGGGTTCATATTACAAATATTAATCCAAACTTGTTGAAGTTTATTGATGTAGTAATAAGTAGTTATTCTGAAGATGTAGTAATTGAAAAAATGTTTGATAAGAGTAACGAACTCATTGAGAACAATGATGATTTGACTTTATACAAGGATTACCTATTGTATGAACACCAGAAAGAAATATTTACGGTATGTAAAAACCCCAACCCTAAATTGGTTTTATATATTGCTCCTACCGGTACTGGAAAAACACTTAGTCCGCTAGCATTATCAGAGGCAAATCGCGTCATATTTGTATGTGCTGCTAGACATGTAGGATTAGCATTGGCCAAGTCGGCCATATCTGTTGGTAAAAAGATAGCATTTGCATTTGGATGTCAAGAGGTGGCTGATATTCGTTTACACTATTTTGCCGCAAAGGATTATGTTAGACATAGCAAGACAGGAAGTCATATTGTATATAGAGATGGTTCCAAAAAGGTTGACAATACAAATGGCGAGAATGTAGAGATTATGATTTGCGATATTAAATCCTATTTGTGTGCTATGAATTATATGAATGCGTTTAATAATACAAAGGATATGATTCTTTATTGGGATGAACCAACGATTACAATGGATTACGACGATCATGAGTTTCATCAATATATTAGAGATAATTGGCGGAAAAACATTATTCCTAATATTGTATTGTCATCTGCTACATTGCCACATCAATCCGAACTGCAAGAAACTATTGCCGATTTCATATCAAAATTTGATAATAGTCGCGTATATAGTATAGTCAGTCATGATTGTAACAAGTCAATACCCATTATTAACGCTCAAAATTATGTAGAGATGCCTCATTTGAAGTACGCCGAATATGATAAATTACACAAATGTATTACTCATTGTAAGAATAATTTAACCATGTTGAGGTATTTTGATCTTACAGAGGCAGTAAAATTTATTAGTTATATGAATACATCAAACAAGATTAGAGACGATGTCAACAAAATAACACATAGATATCATGATTTGAGTGAATTGACCATGAACAATATAAAACTACATTATCTGACTATTATAGAGAAAACAACTGCGTCCGAATGGAGCGAAATTTATTCCCACTTTCAAACTAAACGAACACCTAAATATACATCTAATATTCATGTGGCTACAACCGATTCTCATACACTTACAGATGGACCTACCATCTTTCTAGCAAATGATGTAGAAAAGATATCCAAGTTTATTTTACAAAATGTTAAGATTCCGGACCAAGTGATTAAAGATATGTTAGAGGCAATCGAATACAACGATAAAATATTGTCATTGTTACGACAAAAAGAAAAACAGTTGGAGGATAGTCTGGGTAATGAAATTGAAAAGGAAAATAAAATGGTCAAGGAATCACTTAAACCAGAACAGATTAAAATGAAACAGGATATAGATGGCTTGAATAAACTGGTAAAAACTATTGCTTTGAACGAATTGTTTGTTCCGAATAAATTAGAACATCTTCGGTATTGGGTAAAGAAGGATGTTGTTACGCGCGAATTTTCGTGTAAGATTGAACCAAATGATGTTGAAAAAATCATGCTATTGGATGTAAGCAGTAGTTGGAAAATTCTCTTGTTAATGGGTATTGGTGTGTTTACAAATAATCATGATGGCGATTATACTGAAATAATGAAACAGTTGGCAATTGAACAGAAATTATTTATGATTATCGCCTCTTCAGATTACATATATGGAACAAACTATCAGTTTTGTCATGGGTATATTAGTAAAGATCTGGGAAATATGACCCAAGAAAAAACCATCCAAGCCATGGGGCGAATTGGTAGAAATCAACTCCATAAAGAATATAGTATTCGATTTAGACACGATGATTTGATTGAAAAGATATTTACACACTCAGAATATCGTCCCGAAGTAGAAAACATGAATCGTTTATTTAATACACCTTTGTAAGATAATAGATGAAAATAAAATATAGAAAATAAAATAATACGATACTTAAAAAATAATACGATACTTAAAAAATAATATAAACACAAAGTTGGAGTAGAGTGTAAATATGGCGAATTACCCGGAAAATGAGTATGAACTGGATGATGATATCGATATTGTAGGGAAAATATATGATAAATTGGTAGAATCAACTACATCTTTTTTTCATTTTATGTATGCGTATTGTGATTTTTGTGTTGACCATAATATGGTGTAACGCTAATTGTAACTGATAAGTATTGAAATCATCAATACTTATCATTACACCTTTTCTCATTTTAAACGCCGATTATTGTATAAAGCTTACTTTACTTTTTATACTACGAAGTAAATCTGATGGTAAATTCCCACCCCTTACTCCACAACCACTTCCCATAACACTCTCTCCTATAATTTTTAACCTATAATCAATTGTTTTACAAATAGGACAAGTAATTACTCTAGTATTTTCCATAGTATCTTTTTCTTCCATATAATTATCCATTTCTTCGTCAGTTCCATCTATCGATTTACTAATACATCCATAACAAACCTTACTATTATTACAAGTTGCACATTCAAATATGTCGTTATATGACAATGTATTTGAAGCGCATCCGTTTATTATTTCTTGAGATAGTTTTTTTGGAATTTTATTTTCACTTTCTAATTTTTCGTATAATCTTAATAAATCAAAAGTATCAATATCAATAAATTTTTCATAACATACACAACATTCTTCATCGAGAATTTTTACACCATTATTAGATAAAATTTCAAAAGTATAAGAGTTCATTGTAAATAATTATAACATTATATGTTTACACCCTTGAAGATTTAAAACGCCGTTTTTTCAATATATTTTTTCATAGTATATATACTGAATGGTATATATACTGAATGTCCTCACGTAAAATCGATGATTACAATATTTATGCGGTTAAGTCTCATTTAGAAAATGAGAATATCTTTGTAAATACATGTAATTATGTAAAAAAATTGATCCTAAATATACAACTGGAGTGTATAGTATATTACAAGACTACCTCATAATAAAATGACGACAGCATCTAATACCGGAATCCACTTTATTAAGTTGTGCGACTGGTTTCCTATCGATAAAGTGGATTGGTATCATTTGTCTCAAAATCCAAATGCGATACCTATGTTAGAACCAAACTTGGATAAAGTTTGTTGGAGCGCGTTGTCTCAAAATCCAAATGCGATTCCTATATTAGAAAAAAACTTGGATAAAGTGGATTGGGAGTTCTTGTCTATGAATCTAAATGTGATT
>Ga0209390_10006256_pt1 | contig 16138 bp, 18 predicted proteins | sample BON01_FD_187212 | JGI IMG/M metagenome (GOLD analysis project Ga0209390, IMG submission 187212) | Freshwater microbial communities from Lake Bonney liftoff mats and glacier meltwater in Antarctica - BON-01 (SPAdes) (version 2) | ecosystem: Environmental > Aquatic > Freshwater > Ice > Glacier... | reverse complement strand
CTCCCTCCCTCCCTCCCTCCCTTCCCCCCCCCTTACTTCGGCCCATGCAAATACTCCTTCCACCCCCCCTTCTCCAATTTCTCCGCCTTCCCAAGCACCTGCCCCTCCTGCTCCCTCAACCACACCTCCATTTTATTCAGTAACTCCGGCCGCGCGCTCCCCAAAATCCTCACAGCCAACAACCCAGCATTCGCCGCATTACCTATCGCCACAGTCGCGACCGGGATCCCCTTCGGCATCTGACAGATCGAATAAAGGGAGTCCACCCCCGACAGCGCCGCCGTCTTGACCGGCACACCAATAACAGGAAGAGGTGTCAAAGCGGCCACCATCCCAGGTAAGTGCGCCGCGCCCCCCGCGCCAGCAATGATGACTTGCAGCCCTCGTTGCGCGGCTTCTTGGGCGTAGGTGTACATACGCGTGGGGGTACGATGGGCGGAGACGATGGTGAGCTCGTAGGGCACACCAAAAATTTCGAGCACCTCCGCCGCGTCTTTCATGGAGGGTAAATCCGAATCAGACCCCATAATAATCCCCACCGACGGAGCCAACGACAACGAATCAAGCAACTCCCCATACACAGCCGTCCGCGCCTTGATATCAAAAAGCGAGTGCCCCGTAAACGTTATATGCGCCATCTTTCTCCCCTTCTTCGCCTCCCCCTTCCCATACCAATGAATCCCCGCCCCCGGAATCGCCAGGGCTTTTTGCATCATCTTCTTGGTTTCCTCCGTGTCGCCCTCCCCCAAAATATTCAACATCACCGCCGCCCCCACCTTCAACGCTGTCCCTCCCAAAGGCAAGTCCAAGACAGCCCGCAAGTGGTTTTCGAACTGATCCGTCTCACAAGCCTCCATCGTGTAATGACCCGAGTTATGCGGTCTCGGCGCGATCTCATTCAATAAAATCGAGTCATCAGGCATCAAAAACAGCTCCACCCCAAAAATCCCCGCCCCCTCCAACGCCGCAATTGCCTGCGAAGCCACCGCTAAGGCCTTGTTGCATGCCGTGGCAGAGAGCTGAGCAGGCGTGATGGTGATATGACAAATATTATCTTTTTGCACCGTTTCCACCACAGGGTAAGGACGGACTTCGGAGGCAGACCTCACGACCATCACCGCAAGCTCCTTCACGAACGGCGCCCATTTCTCAGCATACACATCAATCCCCCCCAATTGCTCAAACGCCGCAGCAACGTCCTCCTTAGTCTTGGAGACTGCATTCCCCTTCCCATCATATGCCAACCTCTTCGCCTTCAACATTAAAGGATACCCAAACACACGCCCCGCCTCATAAGCAGCCTCCAAATCAGGCACATCACAAAACTCCGGCAACGGAATCCCACGCTCCGCCAAATAAACCTTCTGCGCGTACTTATCCTGAATAACCCGAAGCGTCTGCGGCAAGGGTTGGACAGGCGTGCCCTGGGCGATGGCCGCGTCGAGCGCATCGCAATTAATGTGCTCGATTTCAACGGTGAGAATGTCGGAGATACTGGCGAGTTCTAAGACCTTGGCCTCATCCCGGAAGCTGCCTTCGATGCTCGTGCCTGCCAATTGGCCGGCGGGGGAGTCTTTGCCGGCTGTGTTGGGGGTGGGGGGGAGGGGGAGGGTGGAGGGTGTGGAATGAGGGTGAGAGGTTTTGCTGGGCGGGTTGTGGGGCTGGGAAAGAGAGGGTTTGTGGAAAGATGCAACGAAACCAAGAGCTTGCATAAATACTTGAAATGAAAGGACAGAGAATGGGAGGGACCATTGCCTCGTCTGCGTCAAGCGGACAGGGCCACGCCGGGTTCACCTTGCCCAAACAAGCAACCAAGCATTTGGCGCCACGGCAACAATCACGCATCAAGCAGGATAACGCGCCTGTTTCCTGGACAAATTTGCCGGGCACCATTCCTAGGTGTATACACACACGACACACACACGTGACGCCAACCACCCCCCACACGTACCAGGGTCAAGGATGTTGAGCTGAATGCCCAGCCGGTGCCCCGCCTCGGCCATCATGCGACCCAGCTGCCCACCACCCAGGACGCCTACCCGACGCCCGTCCATCTTCTTCTTCTGGTTGCTTGGGCCTGTGTCTATGTAACATGTTGTAGTAGGGCAAGGGAACAAGGACGGAATGGGATGAGAAGGACGGCGGGGCGGGGGATGTGATGTGATATCGAGGCAGGATTTTTTGCGAGGAGAAAAGGGGAGATGGCCTCTCTCAACACGCAACGCTCTTCCACGACCACCACTGCCACCTCACCATGACAACCTGGCGTCTTTGCGGCAGGTCAAGGAGGAAGCGGGAGTTTTCAACAAGTCAAGCGGCGGGAGATGGACTCGCAAATAAATGCGGCGGCGGCCGTTAGGCTGGGGCAAGGTCGTGGATGCTGTGGTAGGGGAGACTTGCCTTTTGCTTTTGCCTGCATTTGGAGGCCTCTGTACAAGTCTGCTGCTCGCTGGCGTAGCATCAGGAAGACAAGAAGATGGTAGACTTTATGTGGTCATGCGCATGAAGCAATTTGTTTTTACTTTTTGGATTGATTGCTTTTACTTTTTGTTTTACAAGCCATTTGTTAATGCAGCATTTTAACCTCCCCACCCTTTTCAATTTTCTTACTTTGTCTTTTTTTTCCCCATCTTTTTCGTACAGTCTTTTCTATATCTATAAGACCAATCCCAGTCTTTACATCTTTTTGTAGTAATTACTGCGCCTTGTCAAAAGCCGCCGCTCCGCCAATCTCCAGCAAACTTTCCTCCTCCTCCTCCCCCTTCCCGCTTCCTCCCCCTCCGCCCACTCCCCTCCCATTCCCCTTACCCCCACCTCTCACCAACTGCGCATGACACACACTCGCCACAAACACCATCAAACTACACAAACCCAGCACCAACGGCCTCTTCTCCTCCATCGGCATTTCCAACCGGACCGGCCCCACATACATCAAAACAATCAACAAGTTCAACAACACCCTAATCGCATTCATCACCGTCGCCCTCGCCGTCTCCGGGATCACTCGCGCGCGAATACTCCCCATCGCCGCAAAAAATACACCCACCGATGCCTCAAATACCACAAAATCAACCAACAACCACTCAACCCCCACCTCCCCGGGCCACGCCGCCGCCCCCATCGCCCCTCCCCCCACCAGCAACGCTCCCAGCAACACCACCTCCACACTAAACCCAGACCCCCCCCCTCTTCCCTCCCTCCCTCCCCCTCCATTCATAGTCAGAATCCGAAAGGCAGACGACCCACACATCACCCCCACCATGAGGGTGGCGAAGACTAAGCCTAGATTTAAGGAGGGGATTTCTCCAGTGTCCAGACAGGGGGTCCAGAGGAAGACCCACGTGAACATGGCGGCTTCGAAGAAGGCTTGCGTGAGAGCTACCCATAGGATGTCCCTGTCTTTGTTGTTTTGGGTTTGGAAGAGGAGGGAGGGGAGGAGGGAGGGCAAAGATGACAAGGAGGCTGGCGATAAGGAGGAGGACAACGACGTGCTGCTGCTGCTGCTGCTGCTGCCGCTGCTGCTACCGTTGCCCCCCTCCACCTCCTCCTCCTCCTCTTCCTTCCCCACCCCTTCTCCTCTCCCCCCTCCATAATTCTCCTCCTTCCACACCAACGGCAACAACACCGCCAACCCCCCCGCTACAACCGCACACACATCAAACGGCGCCAGCACCCCTCCCTCCTTCTCGACCAGCCCTGCCACTGCTCCACTCCCCACAGCCACCACACCCATCAAAAGCACATAGATCGAAAAAGTATCGTTAAGGAGGGAGGGTAAGAAGGCCCGTCGATTATGCTCACTGATCATCCATGCCTCGAAGCACGTGGCGAGAAAAGAAGTGGCAATCCCAGAGAGAATTCGACCGAGGGCGAGGAGGAGGAAGGAGGGGTGGTGGAGGAGGAGGGAGGAGGACGCTTGTAAAACAGCGAATGCTACGCAGCCAAGCCGCCGGCCGTAGGTGTCGGCGAGTGCGCCGGCGAAGGGACCGGAGAGAGCGGAGGAGCCGAAGCCGAGGAGGTAGAGGGAGGCGATGTCGTTCTGCAGAGGGGGGGAGGGAGGGAGGAAGGGAGGGAGGGAAGGAGGGTGAGTGAGAGAGGGTTGTGCCAAGAAACTCTTCAAAGGAGAAATAAGGAGATAAAACAGATTCCATTCCTCCTCCCTCCCTCCCTCCCTCCCTCCCTCCTACCATGCCAAAGCCATAGTTTTCATACACCTTATACAAATACGGCCCCTGAATAAAATCAATAAACGTCGCCATCAACTGAATCACCAAAAACTTCGTCTGAAAGGAACTAAACTCCATTTGCCGCGCCAACGACAAGACATGCATGCCAGGTGCTGCTGCTCCCTCTCCTCCTCCGCCGAGCTTCTCCCCTCCCTCCCTCCCTCCCCGCCCCCGAAGGAACGAAGGGAGAGGGAGGGTGTCTTTGAAAGCGATTGCGGCTAAGACCGAGCATATGACGAGCGTGCTGACCAACGTGCGTTCCACAGGTCCTTCAGTCGTGAGATGGCCGATGGTCGTGGCTAGGGCAAGGAGAGCGCCACCGGCAGGGAGGAGGGTGGTGAGGGGAAGGGGAAGGGTGGGGGAGGGGCTGTCGGTAGTGTCTTGTGGGGAGGCGGCCAGGAAGGTTTTAGAAGGAGAGGAGGAGGAGGAGGACGGGGGCATGATATTGCTGTGTCGTATCCTTGTTGGGAGGAGGCTGGTGCGGTGGTGGTGGGGGTGGGTGGAGGGGACTGTGGGGTGGGAGGGGGGTGAGGAGGTCGGTATGAGGAACTGAGACGACCCAACCCAAAAACCCAAAAGACAGGCAAACAAAGCCACTAGGCCTCGACCAGCACCACCACGAGGCGGCACACTATTTGAGCCGTGCGTTCGTGTCCACCTACCTGCTTGGAAACGCGACGACGGGTGGGGTAGAAAGGCAGGACGAGGGCACGATGCCGAGGAGGCGGAGGAGGAGGAGGAGGAGGAAAAAGAGACCGCCGCCGCGACGACAAAGGACAAGCCAAGGGCAACGACGACGACGACGATCCGAAGCAGGCTGGTTGTCCGCCTGCCGACGGGCATGCAAGCCACCTGTGCGTGTTGTGTGTGTATTGTGCTGTTGGCTAAAGGGCTTGCTTTCCGTTGTTGCTGCGGTCATCATCTATATCTATATATATATATTATTGCATCCTTCTGTCTTTCTTCGCGTCTCCTTCACTCCTTCCACCACCCCATTTACACCACACAACCACAGGAACCGAGGCCCTCCCGTTCCACCTCTTCTCCACCACGACGTCCGCGTCCGCCACCCTTTTCAGGCGGGCCGCTGTCACCTTCATCCTCCTCCTAGCCCTCTGCCTCGCCACCACCATCACCGCTTTCATCCCCCCTCAACAGCAGCCAGCCAGCGCCATGTCCGACCCACCTGCCCGCGTCCCGCCCACCAGCACCACCACCGCCGCCGGCACGCCACCGCACCTGCAACATGCCCTTCCTGGGCCACGTCGGGGCTCGGGTGGACTCAAAGCAGGGGAAGGCGAGAAACCGAAATTCACCTTGGGCTTCTTGGGGGGCGGGATGATGGCCTCGGCGCTTATCAAAGGGCTGATCAAGGCGGAGGTTTTACCTAATTTTGCCATTTCTGTCAGTGACCCGTACAAGCCCTCGCGGGATAAGTTGGCGGCGGAGGTGGGGGTGATTGCGTATGAGAATAACATCCAAGTGGCCGAGGTAGGAAAGCGGGCGGGGACGGAGGGAAGGAGAGAGGAGGGAGGATAGAAGGAGTCCCTTCGCATACACGTCCCCATTGATTCTGATTCTCAATATCCATTTATTCCTATAATCCTCGTTCTATTCACAGCATGCCCAAGTGATCATCCTGGCCGTCAAGCCCGACGTGGTGCCCCAAGTCTTGCGGGAGCTCTCCCAACGTGTCACTCGCAACCACCTCATTATCTCCATTGCTGCCGGTGCTACTTTGCAGCTTTTGCAACACGTAAGTCGTCCTCCCTTCTCTCATCTGTTCATTAAGCTCCATCTTCGGCGCTGCCGTGGGAAAGTGATGCTTGCAAGTAGTAAAAACTAGTGCGAGGCGCTCATTCCCCCCTTCCTCCCTCTCTCCCTTCTTCACACACACACACAGCAACTCCCAGACCAAACCCGTGTCGTCCGCGTCATGCCCAACACCCCCTGCTTGGTGGGTCAATCAGCCGCTGCTTTTGCGATGGGCGATTTCTGTTTGCCGGAGGACGCGGCGCTGGTGAAGAAGATTTTCTCGGCGGTGGGCACGGCGTTTGAGGTCAAGGAGAAGGATTTGAATGGTGCGTGGATAGTTGGATGAGGGGTGGAGGTTACTTTTGTTTTGATCTGTTTTGGACGTGGCTGTACGTGCTGCAGATGTGCATACTCCGATCAGAAAGTCTCACCCATGCCCTCCCTCCCTCCCTCCCCTCCCTACCCCTACAGCTGTCACGGGCCTAAGCGGCAGTGGCCCCGCCTACGTCTTCATGTTCATCGAAGCCCTCGCCGACGGTGGGGTCCGTGCGGGCCTCCCTCGAAATATCGCCATGCAACTGGCGACTCAAACCGTTAAAGGCGCGGCGAGCATGCTGCAACAAACGGGAGAACACCCCGGAGTACTCAAAGACCAGGTGGCCAGCCCGGGAGGGACGACGATCGCGGGGATTGAGGCCTTGGAAAAGGGGGCGTTCCGAGCAACGGTTATGGGGGCGGTGACGGCGGCGGCGGACAGATCGAAGCAATTGGCGGAGCTGTCTAAGCCGACCCCGAACCCGCGGCCGCCTGTGACGTAGAGGGGGGAAGGAGGGGAGGAGGGGCTTTGCGAGTTAGGAGGCGAAGGGCAAGATAACGTAAAGGGTGGACGGGCTAAGATAGCGTTGGAAAACGAAGAAAGAAAAGCAAGCGTATATGGAGTACCCACGTGAGGGTTGCGATTCGTTGTTCTTCTGCATAAATAAGACAATTGAAAATGCCTAAATACAAGACGCCCGCAGGACGCTTCCGAAGAAGTCCAAATGTGAGATGGGATGTGTACAACTTCTTGTCGACCGCGCCTCATTTCCTTCTGCCGCACGTTCAGGACAATTGCGAAATGTAACAAATAAGAGAGTCATGATCCGTGGCTGGGTGGCGGGACTTATAACAAAGTGATGTCATCAAAATGCCTGCTTCACCTACGTATGCACACCAAATTGCTCTAGACGGCTCCAACCTCCCCACCCTCGATCCTCCAAACGGCGAACAATCGCTGTCGTCGCCTAAATCGCGCTTCATCATCACACTTCCCTCCGCTGACACTGGTGAATGTATGTGTGTTGTGGCGGGTAAGCTGCGAGCAAGATACACCAAATCAAGCTTGCGTGGCACGCGGAGATAGGAGCAGTTGACGGTGAAAGATGATGCCGGAGTCAAACGTGGTGGGGGGTACAAATGAGGCGCGGGCTTGTGTGCTGTGGCGCAGTGGTACACAAGCGACTACCACGGCTCCCACGAGTTGATGACCATGGTTCACAAGACACTCACCGCCCCCTACTCTTTCGCACCACCCACTATCTCATCACAGGCACCCTTCCTCTCCTCTTGACCGCCGCGCGCATCGACTCCCGCAAGACGCCCGTGGCTTGACCAAGCGCGGCCGCGACGGCGAGGACAAGGTCCCGTCACTGAACCCTAACCCTCATCAACAGCCAGGGGTCCAGGGACGACAATGTTGAAGAATTCAATCATACTAAGAAGAAATACACACACGGCTTGCAACACGCTGGCCTTCTCCACCGATAATGTCCTTTACTTTGCTTTTTTGCATCTGACCACGAAAAGAGGGAGGGGTTGGTGGAGGAGGGAGGGAGGGAGGGATCAACGCACGCACAGAACACGTGAGCAGTACAGTCAAATATCCAGCTCATTGATGCCCACATACAGCGGATGCCAATGCAAAAGAAGAAAAGAACAATAACAAGCAACACAATTATATCCCATTTCTTGTCGTCATTTTCTAAACGAAACTATCGTATGCCCTCTCCCTGTCCCTGCCCCCCGTCCCACCACCCTTCTCGATACAGCTGCTCCAGTTGGTTTAGCCAGACGTTCCCCTCATGGTAGAGTTCCCAGTTGGTGAAGTGCTGGCCGTCAAACGCCTCGACCGGACCCGCTGCGTCCGTCAATTGAAACGCATCAATCACCGGGATGTGGAGTTCTTCCGCCACACGCACGGCCATGTGCTGGCTGTCCAAATCCACCACGTCCCCCCGTTTAAGGCCTTTGTACGTCTGCTGCACTTCGTCTTCTTTCTGTTTGTGATCAGGAACTTGCGCCCGAAGAGCAGGGACCTTCTGATTGGGGGTTCGCCAGAACACGCGGCGCTCACCCCACTTCGCTTGTGCCCCCGCAATCACCTCCTTGACCTCATCAAATCTGCCTTTCGGGGACCCAAAAGAAGTCTTATTGACGTTAATTTGGTGCGCGTTATTGTTGAGAATGACAAGCGTGGACCCATTGTGGTGGGTGGCGGGGCGGGCGTAGCTTAGCATCAACTCGCGCATGGTGGGAATGGTGGTGCGCCAGTAAAAGTAGAACTGGATGCCAACACAATCGCCCCCGATGAAGTTGAAGTCACTCCCCCAGACCATTTGGGGCAAGTCAATGTCCGCCATCAAGCCACCCAGCACAAAATCGAAATATCTATACGTAGGAAGGGTTGAAGATTGGGTGAGAAGTAGTCTAGGAAGGAGGGGCCTTCTATTTTGATTCTCCTACCTGCTCATCGAGTCACCAATAATATTGATCCGCGCGATGCCCATTTCTCTAAGCAACTCCACAGTGGTGTTATGGTTGAACAACATAAGCTCTTCCTTCTCTTTAAACGAAGAAGGCTGCCAACGCGTCAGCTTCCACGGGTCCACGCCCTCGCTCCGTTGCACCCTTTGCTGCCCGTCTTCCTCGTTGATCAGCAGGGTTCGGTTGCAGACCATACGCAATCGCAGAGCCCCCAAGGTTTAAGAACAAGACGTGCGTACTTGGTTCTTCTTGTCATCCTCAAAGCAAATGGCCTTCCAGTATCCGGGTCGGCCACGTAGCTGCCGGTGTAGAGGGCCTGTGCGTCTCCAATGATGTCGAGGTCACTCTTCGGCGTCGGCGAGAACAGGAAGGAAGAGAAGAGGTGACCGCCTTCAAACAACTTTATTATCTTACCACTGAGTGTAGTGAGGGCTTCTGTGGTGTGTGTGTGGCATTGTTGCACAAATTGTGTGTAAGAAAACGCATCATTCCTTCCTCGTCCAATCAGCACACGACTACGTCTTACCAAAGTAGGGAGAGGAGCACGTGGTCCAGAAGCCCACGAACAAAAACAAAACCACATTTGCGTAGATGGCATTCCAGAAAAAGGATCGCTGGCCGTCCACCGTTCTTGGGTGTGAATGGTGGTGTGCGCCGGGAGCCGTCTCCTCCGTCGTAGGGACGGCATGGTACTCTCGGCCCATGTGTGGGATAAGCAACTACACCAGAACCAGGGAGTCCTTTATTGCCGCGGGGGCTGACATTGGCACCCTACCTTGCTGGGCACTGTGTGTATATATGTGTGTGTGAGGACTTGGGCATATACACGACCTCGCACGTCCTCGTTCCGCGTACCTTGATTGATTGTTCGGAAGGAAGGGGGCGCGGCGTAACGGAAAAAGATAGAAGCCGTTACTCGCAAAAGAAAAGAAAGATCAAAAATCACTCTTTTCGTAAGTATATATACATAGTAGCAGTCAAATCCCTAGGAAAGGCACTTCGCTCTCCTCTTGACCGACTCCCGCAAGACGCTGCGTGCGATCTCTCACCCATCAGCATGGCCAAGCTCGGCCGTGCTGACGAGCTGCCCCCACCTCCTTGCCAGACATCGCCCACCATACTATTGCCTCCTTCCTTCCTGACGGCAAAACCAAGAGGGGCAATCGCTTGCGCGTATCTGAGGTATTGCACGAGTTCTTTGACTCTTATGGCGGCACCTTGACTTCCGTTAGCCTTCTCGACCTTGATGACGGCACGGCCGATCATTTGGCAGCTCTGCTCAGACGACAAAAAAAGCTGTAGAGAATATTCGCAGAGGGTCCGAACATACTTGTCGCCTTGTCTCAGGGCATCGCCCGTGGCTAATGCCAAGGCGTCGAGATCATGCAGCTGCAAGTCATCTCTGGCTTTTTTGATTGGGAGAGCGTGGACATCCTGACAGGGGCACTCCAAGTCGGTGGGGTGCTGCCAGCACTCAATAAGTTGAAGGTCACTATCTTCCTTAAACAAAATGGTTGTACCACATTGTCCAAGCTGGCACGAGCGCGCATGGGGGGCAGCCTCCCTCTCCTTGAAGACCTTGACGTGCAAGAAAGTGGACATAGCGCGAGCGAAAGCGACCTGAGCCTCGTGGCAGACATGATGGAAGCGCGCTCACACATTCCTGGCTGCCATGCTTTGAAACAGTTTCACGCAAATCATGGTTTGCTTGGGAGCGACTGCGTATCTCGAGTGACGAAGATTCGATTCTGCGTGCCTTGCTGCCGTCGTTGAAGCAGCTTACATATTCGAGAAGCGATGCTGCTGCTTTACATGCTTGCATTCTTGAAATGCGACCGCCTTTTTAAAAGGTTCTGCATATATGGCTACGATATGACGAGACACCCCCTTCTCATGAAATGCTGGAGGCGGCAGCGTCGCTAGAGACCACTTCTATTTGGACTTATTTTTATGCTCCTACGCTCGCTGCGGCGGGTTTCCAACCGGTCATTGCCGCATTGCAACGTGGCATTGCCCTGCGGAATTTACAAAACATAGACGTTTGGTGTTGCGCATTGGGCGATGCACACTTCTGCGAGTTTTTAGAAGATTTAAGGTTTTCTGGCTGCGCGAAACAAATGGTGGGGTCTTTGTTCTCTGAGTGCAGGATTTGCGTTGAGGGAGCGTGCGCCCTGGCGAGCCTGCTTCGCCGGGATCGACTTCCTACATTGGAGGTGTTGGGTTTGAGTAGCAACGATGGGATTGGAGACGAGGGTATCGTGCCGCTAGCCGGGGCTCTGTGTGAAGCACCGCGAACAATTTTAAGGCAACTCAACTTGCAGGATGTAGGGTTGGGCAACGAAGGCATGGCCGCGCTAGCATCTGTCATTGACCAAGGGCGCCTGGGGCAAATTGAATACTTAGATCTCTCCGTAGCTCGTGGCGTGACAGATGATGGAATCATTACTTTGGCCAAAGTTATTGACGCCCGAAAGTTACCTGAAGTGCGATTTATGAGCGTTCACCAATTGCACAAGACGGGACTGACGACGCTCGGGCTCGACGCGATTTGCCAAGCGTCCGTCAACAGTTGCCCAAAATTAAATGAGTTCTACATGGACGATTACCCTGATCAAGACTGAAATACTGCCTTTTTGCAGACACATTGGAACGGACGGCGGAGGTAAAGATGTTATTTGAAAGAACTCATGCATTAAATTAAAATAAACACAACGCTTGCACTCTAGCATTTCACGAGGGACCATGTCCTTTGTTTTGCTTTGCATGAAAAGGATGAGAGGGGCAGGAAGAAGGGACGGAGGAGTCAACGCACGCACAAGACAAGTGTACGGTACACGCAATTTTCAAGCCAAATGGATCTCCCGAACGGCGGAGGCCAATGCTGCCTGCTCCTGCTGCTGCTGCTGGTTCCCTTACCACGCGCCTCAGGACCAGAAGGCAGGAGGTTGCCTTGGGGGTCAAGAGCTTCAGTATTGACGCATTACTGAACAAAGGGGACCGGCACAGCAGCGATGACGGACGGCAAGAAATGCTGGTGGTCGTAGTGATGGCGCCGGTCGCAATCACCACGGCATTGGCGCTTGTATGGACGCTTCCGTGGAGAAGCGAGAGGGGAGAGGAGGACGAGCAGCTACTTGTCTAGGTGTTTTGATGTCTCCACCACTGCAAGAAAGGCCCAAGCTCCCACGTCCTAAAGTATTTGTGTAGGTCATGGCCGTCGTCCCTGTGGTGGTACTATGGGTTGATAGTGCAGTGAGAGGGTGTGGTTGGGGTGTCAAAGAGAGAAGGGGGGGTTTGAGGGGGAGGTCGAAAGCTGAAGCTCGGACCGTGTCAAATTCTGCCTTCTTGTTTTCCTCCACAAACCCAACCAACACACACAAGCACTACCAAGACCCCACGCCTCTTGCCTCAATCACGCACAGCATCGTATGCTCTAAGATCTGGTCTTCTTCTCAAACTCCACCCCACAACACACACCACAAACGCACAGGATCAACCTCGCCTCGTCATCCATCATGAAGGTCGTGGCTTCCTTGCTGGCCCTCGTGGTGCTGCCTTTGACGTCTTCCTTCCTTGTTGTGCCCACGCCCACCTGCACGCAGCAGCAGCAGCAGCAGGCGTGGCGCCTGGTGGCGTTGGAGGCCGAGGGGGGCATGTCGAGAAGAGATGCCCTCCTCAAGACGGCGGGCCTGCTCTCCGTTGGCCTCGTCGTAGGCAGCACCGGAGGCCTCCCCCTTTTGAAACGAGCAGGGGCCGAGACCCTGCCCAGCGGGTTGACGTACGAAGTGCTTGAGAAGGGCAATGGCCCGGTACCGCAAGTAGGGGAGCTGGCCGCCATCCGCTTCACGGGCGCGTACAAGGACAACGTGTTCGACGACCTGTACAAGACCAAGGAGCCCCTCTACTTCCGCGTGGGTGGCAACACCCTCCTCAAGGGCATCGAGGAGGCAGTCAAGGTCATGAAGGTCGGGGATCGGTGGAAGCTCACCATTCCGGGCGAGCTGGCGTTTGGTGCCAAGGGCCGGTCGGCCTCGCCGGGTAAGCCTCGCATCCCCCCTATGGCGGCAGTGGAGTATGACTTAAAATTGGTGGCGCTCCCAGGCCGAGAGACGGAGATTCTGGATTTGGACACTTTTGATGAGAACGCACCGGCGTCGGATGACTCGGACCCAAACAAGGGGTTGCGATTTTAGGTTAAAGGAGCGGAGGGAGAGAGGGAGGGGAGGAGGGGAGGAGGTTTTAGTGGTTTCTAAGACCAACAACAACAACAACAGTGCTTTGTTTTCATGAGTCGATAGCCGATCATGTGTGTGTGTATGCGATTTTATTTGTGTGTGTGGTGGCACTGGTTAGAGCCATGAAAACCCGGATTGGATTATTGAGTGGAAGAAGTAGAAGATGAGAAGAGCATTTCACAAGCAACAGAGGAAACAACAAGACTAACCGTTAAATTACCCGCCCAGCAAGTATATCGATCATGTGCTTTATTCTTTTACCTTCATCGAGTCTTTAGTTCCCCCGCTTTCTTGCAAGCCCTCTCTCACCCCACTACCGCCTCCCTCCCCCACCCCCACCCGCCCCTCCTCCCCCCGTCAATGCAAGCATCCTCCCTCCTCCTCCTCCTCCTCCCTTCCCTCCACCCTTCCCTCCCGTCTTCCCTGTATTCCCACTCCCGGGGTGCACCGCCGATCCAAACACATTCTCGAGCAAACGACGATAGCCCTGATTGTAAGTAGGGAGCCACCTATCCCTCCTTGCCAGGAACAAAAACACCACTATCGAAACCAAGGCATTATCCTTCCCTTTCGGAATCCGATAAATCGTCCCACTTTCAACAACAGAGAAATAAGGCGGGCTGGTACCGTGCCGCATGATCAGATTCCGCCCTCGTAGGCTACGAGAGCTTTCTTCCGTCCCAGGAGAAACCTGGAGAAAGTGCTGTTTCACGAAAGGCCGGTCGCCTTCGTGTAACCTATGCTCACCCCCCGCATCACAGCGCCACAAAAACAAATGCATAATCAAATCAGCATCCGTCGGTAATTCAACCGTAACATTCCTATCTCTCAACACCCCCCCTCTCGACCAATCATACCCACTCAAATAACTATCCTCCACCAGCTCCTCCCACCTCCTCCAGACATGCCCAAACAAATCCTTCCAATTCTCCCCCTCCGCCAACACCCTCTTAAGCCCCACATACTCCTGCACCTCCTTCCCCCACCCCCCCGCCCTCGCCTGCCCCAAAAATTCTTCCAAACCATGCCCCGAAGGCGAGACATTCACCTGCTCAAGCAACAGCTCCAGTGGCACCCCACACCGTTCCAGCGCCCGCACCGCCGCTTCAAACCGAGTCAACAACTCAACAATCTCCACATACAAAGCCTCGCGTAAGTTATCGACATACTGCGCTAGCCTAAACGTGTCCAAGCCCCCACCAATCCGAGACTGTAACGTCCGGGGCCACTCCGCCGCGTCATGCTGCTCCGAAGGCGACCCCGTCGGTCCTGCCAACAGCCCTCCCCCACTCCCTCCCAGCGGCGATTCTCGATACGGTCTAACCACCTCCCCAGTGATTGGAGAAATGGGTACATTGCTGATAAATTGCTGCTGTCCTCCGTCCATCCCTCCTCCATTGAAGCTGCCTCCGTTAGGGGTCTGCTGCTGTTGTCCTTGCCCAGGCACGGAGCCCACGCCCGGCGAGAGCAACATCTCATCCAACAAATCCCTCATCTTCTCGTCCGCGCTCTCCCCAAAACTCAACGTTGCCCCTCCTCCTTCCCGTTCTCCTGCTGAACAACCGCTCCTCCTTCGTATTGGTGGCCGGCCTCCTCCTCCAGAGGAACCCGTGGGTTTAAAGCGCGCATAAGACGATGGTGGGGGGGATAGATACGCTGCTGAGGACATACCACCACCCATGCCAGGCGTTAGGAGTTTGCCCGCCGAGGAGGTTGAAGAGGAGGAGGAGGAGGCAAAAGGAGAGGAAGACGAACGTGGTGGGCCTCGTCCGACGGGCGTTGCTTGCCTCAAGGGGTCAAGGGAGGAGGAGGACTTGTTCTTTTCGGTCAGCGGCTCCAGCCCCAGCAATTTTCGTTGTTCCTCCGTCAAGCCCTCCAACAAACTCGCAGATGACGAGATATCGGTGCCTTGGAAGGTGGCCGCACTGAGGAAACCTAGGCTGATGGTAAAGAGACCAATAGAGAGGACTCGCATCGACTCTTTGCTGTATTTGAGGAAAGTAACCACCGCCTGGCTTAAGGCCTCGTCGTCGCCTTTCCACTCCCACATCTGCTCCAAAATGTGCTGGGCTTGATGGCGGAAGAATGGCATCTGTTCTGGATTTAGGTACCAGACAGCGGCCAGAAGGAGGGAGGCGCCGAGGAGGGACAAGCCTTGGGTGTACCCTTGTTGCCGTGCCCACTCCCCGACCCGCAGCGTTTGAACCGCGCGCAGCACACGGGTGGGGTCGGAAGGAGGTGTAACTCTGCCTCGTGGTTGGTTTGGTGCCGTGGTGCCGCTGGTGTTGGGGTTGCGGCTGGCCGTGGAGGAAGACATGATGATGGGAGGGCTGATCGCCCCCGAGGCGAGGGAGAGTTTTACAGCGGCAGTAGAAATGGAAGGCTTTTTCCTTGCGGCTTCTGCACGCACGTCGTCCTGTAGCCAGTGATGTGCGGGAGAGAGAGCGCATTTGTCTGTGGTCAGTGCATGTGATGCGGCAGAACGCAAGACGAGCAGAGGCAGCAACGTCCGGGTTGGGTTTTGGGAGCTCGGAATTAGCGATGCGGGACGGGAAAGAGAGTAAGCAAAAGCAAAAGCAAGCCTTTTCCCTTAGTTGCGTCTGCTACATCTTCTTCGATTCACTTAACAAAGTCGCACACTGCTTGCCTATCCCTGCCCTATACACGCTGATATGTACACCCTCCCTCCATCCCCACCCCAACCCAACCCCACCACCCTCCCCAAAACCCCTTCCCCAACCACCCACCCCTCCCTACGTCGACGTAGTTGACACAAACTCGGTATAAATCCCCCGGCACTTCTCATCCGTGAACGTCGCCACGCGAAACTCCGGGTTCTTCTCCGCAATTTTCTTCAGCCACTCCATGCACGCCCCACACGGCTTCAGCGGGTTCAAGTCCTCCGAGTCCACCGTAATAGTCATCGCCTCCGGCCCCCGCCTCGTCCCTCCCCCTCCCTCCCTTCCTCCCTGCCCTCCCTCCTTACCTCCTCCTCCTCCTTCATAAGCATTCTCCCCCATCCCTGTCATTGATGACGACACAGGGTCCAGCGCGTCCAAGCTACAAGCATGCGGCCTCCCTTGCCTCTCTGCCATCGTCGGCCCTCCCCCCCCCCCCCCC
>Ga0209390_10006254_pt1 | contig 16145 bp, 6 predicted proteins | sample BON01_FD_187212 | JGI IMG/M metagenome (GOLD analysis project Ga0209390, IMG submission 187212) | Freshwater microbial communities from Lake Bonney liftoff mats and glacier meltwater in Antarctica - BON-01 (SPAdes) (version 2) | ecosystem: Environmental > Aquatic > Freshwater > Ice > Glacier... | reverse complement strand
CGCCCCCCCTTTGCTCAGCGCCCCGCCCCCCCCCCCCAAATTACAACCACTCTCTCGCCATCCACTTCTCGCCACGAAACCACGCCACAAAAACCCACGCGCCACAAAACCACACGCAACCCGACGGAAACAAACAAACAAAACAAACAAACAAACAAAACAAAACAAAACGAAACGAAACGAAACGAAACAGTTTTCCAAGCCCGTCTACGCGCTGCCGGCCTGCCCGCCGTCGTCGACGGGGTCAACAGTGGGCGGGTTTTACCAGCCCAAGGGCGCTTGGGCCAACCCGCAGCAGCTCAAGTGGAAGAAGTACAGCGCTTGGAGGGGATGAGGACGGCGTGCGGATGAGCACACAAATAACAAAACGAACCTTCTTTGAAGGCGGCGTCGGACGTACGGTCGTCGGTCTAGGATCGAGAGACGCCCGTCGTTCGCCGACCCGCGCGCCAAACGCAAACGAACGATTCATACCTTTCGCGACCAACTCCACAGATCTATGTCCACCGGGCCCCTTTACTTACACAGCAAATGTACATCGCTCTCTAGTTGTTACCGTACATCCCTTGGCGATTGCCTGCTCTCGGTTGCGTTCGCGCTCTCTTTCCTCTCATCGCGCGCCCCACACGTCCCAATGCCATGACCAGTTGACGCGCGGCAGGACCGTGACCGGTCATCCGGTCGGGCGGCGTTTGCGCCGGGGAGAGAGAGAGGCGCGCGCGTGCCGACCAAAACCGCAAACCACACCTCGCGGAAGAAGGAAAGCTTTCCCCCACGAGCGCGCGCGCCGACGCATACGCTCAGAGCGACGACGGCCAACAATGCGGGACGTGGCGGATCTCGTCGAGGAGCGGCGGGCGCTGCTCACATTTGTGCTCGAGGTGCGTTACCCGACGAGCGCGCGCCTCCTCGCGACGACGCCGGCGAAACGGCGCCGGCGACAAGGCGTCTTTGTGTCGCGCCCTCCCTCCCTGCTCGCGCCAACCCCCCCCCCACCCACCCAAAACCCCACACAACAAACAACAGTCCTATGCCCTGCGCGGCGGCCGCGTCCTGCTGCCCATCGGCATGCGCGCGCCCGAGCCCTGGCTGTTCGACGCGTGCGACGTGCGCCTTTTGCTCGCCGCGCTGCGGGGCGCCGGCGGCGGCCCGCTCACCGCCGCCGCCGGCCAGCAGCAGCAGCAGCAGCAGCGGCAGCAGCAGCCGCTCCTGCTCGCGCCGCACCGCCCGCCGCCCTCGATGGAGCTTGTCAACTACTGCGCGGCGCTGAGCGCGGCCGTGGGCAGCGGGGCGGCGACGCCCACGTCGATCGGCGCGATGGGCGGCGGCGGCGGCGGCTTTGCGGGGGTGTTTGGCGCCGACGGGGCGGAGGGCGACGACGACGAGGCAGACGAGGACGTCGAGGACCAGGACGAGCTGCCGGCGGCGAGCCGCCGCGGCCGCGCCGGCGCGTCCCCCGCCGAGGACGGCCCGCCGCCGCGCCTGGCGCTCGCCCAAATGCGGCCGCCGCGCCCGCCGCCGCCGCCGCCGCCGGGCGATGACGGCCGGCACAGGCACCAGCACCCGCATCACGGCCGCCACCGCCACCCCCACCACCAGTCTCTCGACGGCTCCAAGCTGCGCGGCCTCGCCTACCTGATCGTCGCCGCCTGCGCGGGCGAGGACGGCGGCGGCGCCACGCCCGCGGCCGGCGGCGGCGCGGGCGCGGCCGGCGCCGTGGCGGCCGCGCGCGCGATGGCCGCCGCGCGCTCGTCGCTCGGCGTCGACTCGGCGCGCGCGGCCGAGGCCGAGCACCTGTTGTCCATCGCGCGCGCCACGCTCGAGCGCCTGGCGGAGGGGCACGGGGCCGGGTCGGCCGAGGAGGAGGAGGAGGCGCCGGCAGCGGCGGGCGCGCGGCGGCCGGGCGCCCTCGTCCTCGCCCCCCCCTCCGCCCCCTCCGCCCCCCCCCTCCCCCGTCCGCGCCCCCGCCCGGACCTGCTCACCCCGGCGTGGACCGCCACCCTCGAGCTGCCCGCGCTCCTGCTCGCGACGGTCCTGCCGCGCGACTTTGGCGCGGGGCGCTTCCGCCCGTTCGTCCGGTGGCGCGACACTCTTGCGGCGACGCTGCTGGCGGCGCTAGCGCAGGGGGTGCGGGACGGGTGGGCGCCGCTCGAGGGGGAGGAGGGGCATGGAGGGGTGAAGGCGGCTTCAGGAAGGGAGGACGGCGAGGGCGGCGCGGCTACGTCCCGCGGCTTAGCTCGCGCGGCGGCGGCGAGCGACGGGAAAGAGGAGGGCGCTGCTGCTGCCGCGGCCGCCGGCGCCGCGGCCCTCCCTCTTAACCGACGAGAGCAGACTCCCGCCTCGTCGGCGCCCCCGACCGCCCAGCAGCTGATGGCCCGCCTCAAGGCCGCGCTGCGCCGCGGAGACGTCCGCGACGCCGACGATTTCGACCTCGACGACTACCGCGCCGCCTCGCGCGCCGCCGCCGACGCCGCGCGCGCGCTGACGGCGCGCGTCAGCGGCGGCTGGGCGCTGCCGTGGGGCCTGCGCGTGCGGGTGGCGCTGTCGCTGCTGCGGGGCGTGTTCCCGCCCCCTCCCCCTCCTCCTCCTGCCGACGCGCCGGAGCAACACCGGCAGCATCAGCATCAGCGGCAGCAGCCGCAGCAGCAGCAGCAGTCGTCCGGGCGTCCGGCCGGCCTGTTTTCCGGCTTTTCGGGCGGCTTTGGCGGCGGAGGCGACGGCAGCCCGCGAGCGCCCAACCCTTTTCTGCCGCCGCCGCCGGCGCCGCTGCCGCCGTCGCCGCTGTCGTCCTCCTCGTCCTCCCCCCTGTACGCCGAGGGCCACGAGGACTACCTTCGCCTCCTGCGCCGCCGCGTGTGGCCGCTCCTGGGCGTGTCTCCCGTGGCGCAGGACGCCTGCCTCGCGTGGCTGCACCTCCGGCGGTTTGCCGCGACGCGAGACGGGAGGCTCGTCCCCGCGGCGCGTCTGCTGCTGTCGCGGGCCGGCGCGGCGGCGGCGGCGGCGGCGGCGGCGGCGGCGGCGGCCGCGGCCGCTTCGCCCCGTTGTTCGTCCGCCTCGAGCGCCGCCGACGACGCCGCCCTCGTGCGGGCCGTCTGCTCGGGCCAGGTGGCGTGGGTGGCGGAGCGCGCCGCCGACTACCACGCGCGCGCGGACGCGTTGGGCGGGCCCGAGGCGCTCGCTGGTCTGATCCGGCTGGCGGGCGCGGCGCAGGCGTCGGCGGCGCAGGCGGCGCAGGCGGCGCAAGCGGCGGCGGCGGCGGCGAACAGCGGCGGCGGCGGCGGCCCTGCGGCGGCGGCGGCGGCGGCTGCGGCGGCCCCTGTTTGCACCGACCCGGACGAGCTCGCGCGCGACATGGTCGTCGCGGCCGTGCAGTCGTCCACGGACCGCGAGTTCTCGCGGCGCCTGGCCGCCGCCATGCAGCAGCACCGGCAAGAGCAGCAGCACCAGCAGCGGCAGCAGCAGCACCAACAGCAGGAGCGAGCGGGGGCGGGCGGCGGCGGAGGCCCCTCCGCCCCGCCCTCGCTGCGGATGCCGGCCGACGCCCCCGCCGCGGCCGCCTCGGACTCCGACGATGCGACCTCCAGCGCCGCGGCGGCCGTGCTGGCCGCGGTCCAGGTCGCGCGGGCGCTGGCGGCCGAGGCCAGCGCAAAGTGGGGCCCGGCCTTTGGCGACGAGGGCGCTTGGTCGGCGGCGGCGGCGGGCGCGGCGGGCGCTGCCTTGGCGGGCGGCGGTGGCGGCGGCGGCGCCTTTGCCGGCGGCGGCCAGTTTCAGAGCGGCCCTCTCCCCAGCCTGATGCAGCCGGCGGCGCTCTCGGCCTCGGGCGCCGACGGCCACGCGGGGCCGCTGACGGCCGCCGCGCGCGAGCCCTCGTTTGGTTTCTCGGCCATCGTCGCTCGCGCGGGCGGCGGCGGCGGCGGCGGCGGCGGTGGCGGCGGCGGCGGCGCGCGCAACGGCGGCGGCGGCGCCCAGCAGCAGCACCAGCCGCCGCGGCAGCACGCGGCGCAGCAGCAGCGCGCGGGCGATCTCCCCGCCCCCGCCCTCGCCCCCCTGCTCCCCGAGGCGGCCGCCCTCGCGCACGCCCGCCTGCACGCGCGCGTCGGCGCCCTGCTGCTGCCCTGGCTAAACGCCCTCGGAGCGCTCGACGCTAGCGCTTTGGCGGCCGTGCGCGCGGCGGCCAGCGCCGAGCCCGCGCTGCTGGCGGCGCCGCGGGCGGCGCTGGCGGCCGGGTGCGCGCACGCCGGGGCGCGCGCGGCGCTGCTGGGCGTCCCGCCGCCGCCCCCCGCCGCTGGACCGGCGGCAGCGGCAGCAGCAGCAGAAGCAGCAGCAGCGGGAGGCAAAGACGCTGCCGCCCAGGCCGCCCGCAAGGTCGCCGACGCTGCCGGCCCGGCCACCTGGGAGCTCGCCGCCCACCTCCAGCCCGCCCTCGCCGGCTGGGTCGCCGCCCAGGCCCGCGGCCTCGACACCTGGGTCGCCCGCCTCGTCGCGGCGGAGACCTGGCGCCCGCTGGGGCCGGGACAGCCCCATGCGGCCTCGGCGCGAGAGGCGCGGCGCCTCGTGCTGGAGACCGTCGACGCCCTGTTTGGCCTGGGCGTGCCTCTGCCGGCGCCCGCCGTCGCCGCCCACCTCGAGGGCGTGCAGTCGGCCCTCGCGCGCTACCTCGCGGCCGTGAAGGGGGCGCTCGGCCCCGCCGGCCGGCTGGTGCCGGGGCGGCCGCCGCTGTCGCGGTACAAGCGCGAGGTGGCCGCCAAGCAGGAGGAGGCCGAGCGGCAGGCGCTGCGCGCCTCGTCGCCGGCGGCGCTCGGCGGCGGGGGCGGGGGCAGGGGTTGGCCCCTCTCGCGCGCCCTGCCCCCGCGGGAGCTGTGCACGTTCGAGCCGGTGTCGTCGTCGCGGGTCGGCCGGGTGGTCGGGCTGCTGCAGTCGCCGCTGAAGCACGGGAGGGGCGGGGGGGGCAACGGCGGCAGCGGCAGCGGCGGCGGGAGCGGAGGCGGGAGCAGCGGCGGCGGCGGCGGCGGCGGCGGCGGCGTCTTTTTGCTGTCTGTCCCACGGATCGAGGACGACCCCGCCGCCCCCGCCGTCGCCGGGCTGACGGCGGAGCGCGCCGCCGTCATGCTCGCGTCCCTGGACTACCTGCTGGGCGCGCTCGGCTCCATCGGGGACGCGGTCGCCGCAAAGTGGAGGCGCGAGGAGGAGGGGCAGCAGCACTTGACGCAGCAGCAGCAGCAGCGGCAGCACTCGACGCAGCGGCAGCGGCAGCAGCGGCGGCAGCGGGCGGCGGCATCGCGCCGGCGCGGCGCCAACGGCGGCCCCCGCAACCCCTTTTTGGATTCGCCCGGCGGCGGCGCGGACGCGGAGGAGGAGGAGCTCGACGACGACGACGAAGACGACGTTCACGAGATGCCCCTCGACGACGACGACAACGGCAACGGCGACGGCAACGAGGGAGGCGGCGAGGGGGCGGGGTTTTACGCCCCCGCCGCCCTCCCCGCGACCGGCGCCGCTCTGGCCGGCCCCTCCTCCTCCCGCCGCCGCCTCCGCCTCGCCGGTCATCCGCACGCCGGCGTCCCCCCCTCGGGCCCCGCGGGCCTCCTCGCCGCCGGCGGCGCCGGCGCCCTCGAGGCCGGCGCGCAGGAGCTGCGCGCCGCGCTGCGCGGCTGCGCGGCCTGGCTGGCCTGCCGCCTAATCTGGTGGGACCAGCGGGCGCTCTGGTGCGAGCTCCTGTGGCGGCACCGCGCGCCCGAGGCGCGCGCGGACGCGGTCGGCCTGACGGACGCCCTGCTCGCGGCCCTCTCGGCGCACGTGTCGGCCTTGCCGGGCCAGGCGCGGGCGCTGGCGGCGGCCGCCGTGCTGCGCGAGAGCGCGGCGGCGGCCGAGCGCGCAATGCTGGACGGCGGCGCGGCGCGCGTCTTCTCGCCGGCCGACGCGGCGGCCGTGCTCGGCGACCTCGACGGCTTGGAGGCGCTGTTCCACGCCGAGGGGGACGGCCTGCCGCTGGTGGAGGTGCGGGGGATGCTGGGGCGCGCGAGGGAGGTGGCGGGGCTCATGGCGCTCGAGACGCAGGCGCTGGTGGCGATGCACCAGCGGGCGGCGGCGGCGGCGGCCGGGGGTGCGGGTGGGGGCGCCGCGGGCGCCGGCGCCGGCGCCGGCGCCGGCGGCGCCAACGCTCTGTCGGCCGACGCGACGGCGCTGCTGCACGTGCTGGCGCACCGCGCCGACCACGCGGCGTCCAAGTACCTGAAGGACGCGGCCGGCCTGCCGAAGGCGCGCGAGGAGACGCTGGGCGAGAGGGCGTCGCGGCTCGTCGGGTTTGGCAAGGGGTGAGGAGAAAGAAAGAGGCGGGCGGGCGGGCGGGCGGGCGGGCGGGCGAGAGCGGGCGGCGCGGGGAACCCATCTCTTATTCTTGCCCGCCCTCTCTATCGACCGCGACAGGAGTCGTAGCTCCATGGCCCAATCACAAAAATGTAGAGTTTCACGTCAATCGAAGCAAAAGCATATCATATGCTTCCCTCGCCGCCGCCGCCGCGCGATCGCATTTTGGTGTTCCAAACGACAAGGGGAAAAAAAAAAAAGCAAAACAGCCACCTGTTCAAATCACAGCGCCGCGCACGCCGCGCTCAGGCACGTGCCCAGCTGCACCACCGACACCGCCCCGGGCGGCGCCCCGCCCATGCCGTACCCGGACTCCTGCCCGCGCGCGATCCAGCAGTCGTTGACGGCCGCCAGCCCCTCCTGCCGCGCGTCGAAGGCCGCCGCGCCGCGCCGGGCGCCGGGCGCGTCGCCGCCCGCGCCGCCCGCGGCGTCGGCAGAGTCGACCAGAGGCGCGGCCGACTTTGGCGCCACGGCCAGGCCGAATCGCGCGCGCACGGCCTCCAGCGCGCGGGCGTAGTCGCGCTCGGCCACCAGCGTGCGCGAGAACAGCGAGTCGACGTCCCCGGCCTCCACCGCGGCCAGGAGCGCCGAGCTGGCGGCGATGTTGGTCGCCGCGCCGAAATCCGCGAGGAAGATTTTGCTCTGCCCAGCGCCCGCGGGAAGCACCGAGCGCGCGGCGGCCGCGCCCTCGGGCAGAAGCGCCGACGACGCCGCGGCCGCGCCGTACGCGGCGGCGCCGCTACCGGGCCGCCCGCCGGCCTCGGCGGCGATCGCCACGTACTCGCTCACCAGCAGCACGGGGCGCTCCTGCCCTTGCGAATTGTTGCCCCCATCCCTGCCGCCGCCGCCCGCCGCGCAAAACTGGCCCGCCCACTCGGCGGCCCCCACAGTAACGTCTTGCGGGCGCGCGCCGGGCACCGCCGGCCAGCCCCTCGGCACGGCGCCGTCCACGTCCGCCCACTCTGCCGCGTAGGCGTAGACGCCCGCCAGGACGGGCGCCATGGGGTCGGACAGGTCGAGGTCGGCCGCGTACACCAGGTGGGAGGCGCCCGCGTCGCCAAAGCCGCGCGGCGCCGACCCGACGCTGCCGCCGAGCAGCGCGACGGCGCGGCGGCCCGAGGGGGACACGGCCAGCGCGCGGAGGCCGCGCCCCCCGCGGCGCAGGCCGAAGAGAGCGGGCAGCAGAGGTTGCACGGGCAGGGCGCGGTCCGTCTGCGGGTACTGCAGGTTGCCCGGGACCTGGCGGGGGACCCAGCGGCGCAGCACCGTGCCGCAGCGCCGCGGGTCGGCAAAGTCGCAGTCGACGAGCGCGAGCGACGGGCCGTCCTGCTCGGCGGCGAGGCACAGGCGGCGATTGCGACCGTCTCCGCCGCCGTCGTCCCCGCCGCTTCCGTTGCCCCCCTCTGTCTTGCCGCCCCCCGAGATGCCCCAGCCCAGGGGCTTGACGTCGGCCGTGTCCATGCCGCGCACGTTGTAGCCGGGCGGGAAGTAAAAGGGCGAGGCGGGGGGGAAGGCGGGCGAGGACGGCGAAGAAGGAGCGCCGCCGCCGCCGCCGCCGCTGCCCTCGAGCGCGCGGCACGTCGACGCCGCGCCGTCCTCGCCCGCGCCCGCCTGGTCCCACGCCGCGGGCTCCTCGCTGCGCCCCGGCAGGTTGGGCAGCCCCGTCACGGGCACCAGGGAGCCCGCGCCAGGGCCGCCGCCGGAAGAGGAGGAGGAGAGGGCGCGGGACGGCGAGACCACCGGCGCGCGCAAAAAGCACGACGCCGCCAGCTCAGCGCGCCCCGTGGCGCGGTTGAGCCGCGCCAGCACGAGCGCCGGCGAGAATTTCGGCGCCGCGAAGGCGACCGACTCGCGGAGGCGGCGGGGGACGCGCCGCGCGCCGCCGGGCAGGGCGCCGCAGCGGACGGTCGGGCCGCGGTCGGTGATGCCGAGGAGCAGCACCTCGTCGCCGCCGCCGCCGCTGTCCGCGCCGTCGCTCTCATCGCCGCCGCCGACGCCGGCCGCCGCAAACGAGCCGCCGACGGCGGCGGCCGTGCCCGCAGCATCCTCCTCCTCCTCCTGCGCCTGCTGCCGCCGGCCGCCCCCGAGCGCCGCCGCGAACGCGTCCCCGGGCAGCACCGCCAGGCCGGAAAAGGCGCTCAGGTAGTCGGCGCACATGCCGTCGGGCGAGCGCGCCGGGTTGGTCGCGCCGCACGCGGGCCCAAGCAGGGGGGACACGTCGCCGGCAAACCCACCGCCGCCGCCGCCGCCGGCCGAGCGCCCGCCGCCGCCGCCGCCCGCGCTGCCGTCGGCGTCGAGGTAGGCATTAACCGCCTCGAGCCCGCCGGCCGCCAGCAGGGGGAAATGGTAGCGCTGGCGGGCGGACGGCGCGGGGGCGTCGCCCTCCAGCCCTCCGGCGGCGGTGACTCTTTGGGCGGCGGGCCGCGCAGGCAGGTTGCGCAGGGACAGGTAGTCGCCGCCGGCGGCGCGGGCGGCCGGCGGCGCGGCCGCGAGCAGCGCCGCGAGCAGCGCCGCGAGCGCGAGGACGGCCGACGCTCTGCGCCGCTGGCGCGCCGCCACCATGGTGGCTGGTCTCGCCGCGCTTTCTCTGATGCGTCGTCGTGTGTGTGTGTGTGTGTGTGTGTCGATCGTCGACCGCCTGATGTTTGCGGGACTGGGATTGGTGGGGCGGGAATGAGGGAGGGAGGGAGGGAGGGGCGCGCGCGTGAGAAAGGACGCCTAACCGACAGCTCTGGTCTCTGTGTGCCTCTCTCTCTCTCTCTCTCTCTCTCTGTCGTCCGGCAAGCCCTCTGCAACCCATTGCTGTCGCAATCAATGGTGGCCCGATTGTGATTGCGTGCGTTCGTGTGGATTTTCTGTGGGGAGAGAAGCAAGCATCGCGGCGTTTGTCGAAGCTTTGCTTTTTCCACGCCGGTTTGAAACGTCCCGCCCGCCAGGTGATTGCGCTCACCTCTCTGGACGTGGGCTGTGGCTTGAAGATGATGTTTGATGCTCGGTTTCACGAATGGGATGCGCGCAGAGAGAAACAGTGACTGTCGATCATCGAGAAATTGCGAACTCGCAGAACGCCGCCAAACGCCTTGCATTTTTTTTAGTGGAGACCGCCGCCCGCCGTCGTCCCGCCGCCGCCCGCCGCTCATAGCCGGCCGCCCCTTCCTCGTCTCCTCCCCCACCTTTTGCAAACGCGCCCCACCACCAAACCGAAACCCCACAAACAACAACAACAAAAATGGCCCTCCGCGCCTCCGCCCCCGCCGCCGCCTTCCGCGTGGCGGCCCGCCGCACCCCCGCCGTCGCCGCGCGCCGCCTGCGCCGCGCCTCTGCGGTCCGCGTCGAGGCCGCAAAGCGGAGCGTCGGCGACCTGACCAAGGCCGACCTCGAGGGGAAGCGCGTGTTCGTGCGGTGCGACCTCAACGTGCCGCTGGACAAGGAGCTCAACATCACCGACGACACGCGCATCCGCGCGGCGGTGGACACGCTCAAGTACCTGTCGGACAACGGCGCCAAGGTCATCGTCACGTCGCACCTGGTGAGTTTTTGTGTTCGTGTTTTGTGTTCGTTGCGGTCGCCGCCGCCAGCCGTCGCGTTGTTTTCTCGCGATCTCGGGCGGGATCTCTGCGCCCGCCCCGCCCCCGCCGCGGCCGGGTTTCGCTCACCAACTCCGCCCCTGCTCTGGTCACGCACCCTGTACACCCACCCCCCTCGATTCCGTGACCGCAGGGCCGCCCCAAGTCGGGCCCCGAGGACAAGTGAGTTTGTTTTTCTTTGGGCGCTCGCTGCGGAAAAAAAAACATCTCTCGTCGCCAACCGAGACGCTCACGCCGACCCTTTTTTCTCTTCCCCCGTCCTCTTTTCACCCCGCAGGTTCCGCCTCAAGCCGGTCGCGCCCCGCCTGGCCAAGCTGCTCGGCAAGGAGGTGAGTTTGTGGGTCGCGCATCGCGCATCGCGCGCGCGGGAGACCGAGAGCGCGGAGGAGCGCCAGCGCCGCTCGCGGCAACGCCAGCGCCCCCTCCACGCGGGGCTCTCCCCTCCCTCCCTCCCCCCAAACCAAACAATCACCACGCCCGCGCGCGCCTTGCCCGGGCCGCATTCACCGCGCCGAGGCGACCTGGCGGGTCTGCGGGGGTCTATCAACCCGTCCGTCGCGTTTTTGGGATCGCGCGCGCCGTCCTTGAGGCTTGATTGGACGGGGCGGAGGGCACCAAGGCCGAAGCAATCGAAGCAAGCAACCAACCCCTCCTCTCACGCGCCTCACCCTCCTTCTCGCATGGGCACATCCCGGCCCCTCCCACCGCAGGTCAAGATGGTGACGGACTGCATCGGCGACGTCGTGTCGTCGGCCGTGGCCGAGGCCAAGAACGGCGACGTGAGTCTCTGGTTCCGAACGAGCGCGAATCCAAGACGCCGACCCCCTCCCTTCTTCCGCCCGCCAATCCCCCCCCCGTGGCCTGACGCGCGGCTCGCCCCGCGATCCGGGTCGCGCAGTGCTCGTTCCGTCTCCCGCCGTCCACGCGCCGCCGCCGCCGCCGACGCCACGCGCGCGCCATTGGACTTGGCAAAGCACTCGCGTTCGCCCGCTGCGTGTGGGGTGCCCGCGCCACCGCCGCCGCCACCGCCGCCGCCACCGCTCGCTCGTCTTGCGCGCCCGCCTTCGCAAAAGAGACCCACACACAACTCAAAACCCTATCCTCCCTCCCTCCCCTCCCCCCTTCACAGGTCCTCCTGCTCGACAATGTGCGCTTCTACCCCGAGGAGGAGAAGAACGACCCGGCCTTCGCCGCCAAGCTGGCCGCCAACGCTGACATTTACGTCAACGACGCGTTCGGCACGGCGCACCGCGCGCACGCGTCGACCGAGGGCGTGGCCAAGATCCTCACGCCCGCGGTGGCCGGCTTCGTGAGTAGAGGTTGCTTGATTGGGGGCCATTTGGACATTTGGTGCTTCGCTCGGCGGCGGCAGCGATTGCTTTTCGACAGCCCGTCCCCCGCCCCTCGAAACCAAACAAAAACCGACCAAAAAAACCAACCAAAAAACCAACAAAAAAAAACCAACCAAAAACCGCCGCCAAACCGCCACCAAACCCACACCAAACGCCCAAATCAACACCCACAGCTCCTCCAGAAGGAGCTCGACTACCTCGACGGCGCCGTCTCCGCGCCCAAGCGCCCCTTTGCCGCCATCGTCGGCGGCAGCAAGGTGAGCAGCAAGATCACCGTCATCGAATCCCTACTGGGCAAGGTGGACAAGCTGTTCATCTGCGGCGGCATGGTCTTCACCTTCCTCAAGGCGCGCGGCATCAGCGTGGGCGGCAGCCTCGTCGAGGAGGACAAGCTCGACCTGGCGCGCGAGCTCGAGCTGAAGGCGGCCGCCAAGGGCGTGAAAATTATTCTCCCTGTCGACGTGATCGCCGCCGACAAGTTTGCGCCCGACGCGGCCACGCAGGTGGTGGCGGCGGACAAGATCCCCGACGGGTGGCTGGGGCTGGACCAGGGGCCCGAGTCGAACGAGCTGTTTGCCAAGGAGCTGAGGTGAGGAGGGGGCGGCGGGGGGCAATAGGTTGTCTCGGCTTATCAGCTCTTTGCTTGGCGGGGCGCGGTCTTCAAGGGGCGGCGTTCTCGCCCCGCCCTGTCGCTCACTTTCGCTCACCCCTTCTGTTCCCCAACCGGCAACCTCCCTCCAAAAAACAAAAAACCCACAACAATAAACAACAACAGCGACTGCAAGACCGTCATCTGGAACGGCCCCGCCGGCGTCTTCGAGTTCGACAAGTTCGCCGCGGGCACTTTTGCCATCGCCAACACGCTGGCCTCGCTCACCCCCACGGGCACCATCACCATCATCGGCGGTGGCGACAGCGTGGCGGCGGTGGAGAAGGCCGGCCTGGCGGACAAGATGTCGCACATCAGCACGGGCGGGGGGGCGTCGCTGGAGCTGCTGGAGGGCAAGGTGCTGCCGGGCGTGGCCGCGCTCAACGACAAGTGAAGAAGAGAGATTCTGCCCTCGTTTTGTGCTTGTTTTTGTGTGAGTTGTGGGTCTTTTGGGTTTTGCGGGCGGGGCAGGCGCGCGCGCGTTGTTTGTTCGAGCTCGCTCGAAAGTCTCTCGCCTGGACGGGGGCGAGCGGAGGGCGCTACGCCCCCCTTGCTCGCGCTTGCGTTGTGTGTAAGAGAGACGGATAGATAGACGCGGGGTCGTCGTCTCTCCGACGATTGTTTCTTCGAGTGTCGGCGCAGGGCGTGCCGAGGGCGGCAAGAAAAAAAAATGGGGCCGCCCTGGCGCACACAAAGCGCGCCGCGCGCCACTCGCTCAACGACGCACCACATTTTATTCTCCCCCCCCCACGCCCACTTGACCACGCACGCCGCACGCCAATCTCGTTTCGCTCTCTGGACCTACCACCCCCGCCACCCGCCCGTACTCTTGACCCTCTCCCCGCTTGCCTTTTTAGAGATCCCCTCCACGGGAGGGAGACCAAAACCCACAAAAACCGAGAAGAACGGCCGCGCGTCTTGCGCGTCAAGGTGCGTCCCGTGCCCGGCCCCCGAGCCGGTTGGTTGGCGTTGCAGTCGACTTTGATCATCCGCCTTCCCCGCCGGAGTGATCGCACGCGCTGCCGGGCGCGCGCTCCGAGAGTGCGAGACAGGGGAGGCTCTTGCCCCTGCCTCTCCCCCTCCCTCCCTCTCGACGCAATCGCCCCGGCCCCGGATTCGGAGCTGTTGGCCCGCGCGGTCCCGCCGCCGATCGCGCCGGGAGGCGCGCGTCGGTTCATACGGCACGAGGGCGCGTGACCCGCCCGGCGCGGCGACGTCGAGGCACAGACCTTCGCGCCAAAAATCCTTCCTCTCACTGATTTTTCGCCTCTGTCGACCCACCGGTCTCGCTCTTCTCTCACCCGCAACCCCTCGACCCACCTCCCGCCCAACCCCCCCCGCTAACCCGCAGGCCGACAATCAAAGTCTGAGCGCGTGAGACCGCCGCCGATGCCGGTGGGGATGGAGGTGCGGTCGCGTCAAAGGGGGGGAAGGGAGGGAGGGCAGGGGGGTCAGAGCCCCAGTCACAGCCGAGGGGCGAGGAGAGAGGCTCTCGGCTCTCTCTCGGGGGGGGGGGGGGGACTTGCGGTGAAACGGTGGGGGCCCCTCCCGCCCGCGCGCCCGCCCAGCCACGCCTGCTGCGCTGTAGACCGGATGGGGACGCGCGTCATCCAACTTCATCGCGCGCGCGCGCGTGAGGGAGCCCGAACAGTCGCCCGGAAAGAGAAAAACCCCAGGGGCCTCCAGCGCCGACACCGACGACGCCGCTCAGAAGAAAAAAACTAAAAAGCGCTCACACGTCGCGCCCCGCCAAAACAAACAACAACCAACAACCAACAACCCAAAACAGGCCGCCCTCCGCCAGGCGTCGTCCATGCTCGCGGCCGCCCTGGCGCCCATGGCCGGCGCGGCCAGCACGCCCGCCGCCGCGGCGTCCCTGCCTGCGACGATCGCCGCCGCCCTCGCCGCCGCGCCCGCCGAGGCCGCCGAGGCCGCCGCCGCCGCCCTCGGGGCCGCGCAACCGTCGCCGCCGCAGCCGCGGCAGCAGCGTCAGCAGCACCACCACCACCAGACGTCCTCCCAGCCGTCGTCGGCGGCCAGCCCGCTGCCCGCGCGCGCCGCGCCCAGCAGCGACGTCTCCACCGAGACGGGCAGCGCCGCGGCCAACGCCGCCAACGCCGCCCGCGACCCCGCCGCCGCAGGCGCCGGGGGCCCGCTTCCCCACCCCCTCCCCCACCACGACCACCACGCCTCTTCGCCGCCGCCGCCGCCGTTTGTGCGGCGGCCCGGGGCCGGGCGACGCAAGCCCGCGGCGCCGTGGCAGTCGCCGTGGCACGCGAGCGTGGCGTCCCCCTACGCGGGCAGCAGCTGCGGCACCGCCTCCTGCGGCGGGCACCACCACCACCACCTCGGCCACCAACTGCCGCCGTCGCAGCCGGACGGTGCGGACGCTGCCGACGCCTTCGCCGCCGCGTGCCGAGCGGCGGCGGCCGACGCCGACGACGCCCACGGCCACGGCCACGGCCAAGGCCACGGCCCCGCCCTTTCGCCCCTGCAGTCGTCGCGCGCGGTGGCCGGCGGCGCCTCGTCCGGCGACGGGGACGACGCGTACGAGACGGCCGCGAGCGGCGCGAGCACGCCCGCGCGCGGCGCCGCTGGCAAGGACGGCGGCGGCGGTGGCGCGCGGCGACCGCCCGCGGCGGCAAATGCGGCGGCGGCGGCGGCGGGCGGCGGCGGCGCGACGCCCCAGCAGCAGCAGCAGCAGCAACAGCTGGCGCGCCGGCGGCAGCAGCAGCGGCAGCAGCAGCAGCAGCAGCAGCAGCAGCAGCAGCAGCAGGCGCAGGCGCGGCGGCGCGCGCGCCCCGAGAACCAAGGGCCCTGCAACCACTGCGGCGCGGCGTCGAGCCCGCAGTGGCGCAAGGGGCCGAAAGGCAAGCCCGTGCTGTGCAACGCGTGCGGCATCCGCTTCCTCCGCACGCGCTCGCTCGGCAAACCCGGCGGCGGCGGCGGCGGCGGCGGCGGCGTGGGCGTGGGCTCCGCGGCGGCGGCGGCGGCAGCGGCCAAGCGCCCGTCCGGCAGCGCCACCACCGACGACGACGACAATGCCAGGGCGCCCGCCGTGCCGGCGTCGGTGTCGATCGCGGCCACGGCCTCGGCCGCGACGCCCGCGGCGCCGGCCGCGCCGAGCACGCCGCAGCGGCCGCCGGCCGAAGGGGCCGCCGCCATTGCCGCCGCCACCGCCGTTGCCGCTCCCGTTGCCGCCGCGCCTCCCGCCCTCGCCAAGCGCTCACGCTCGCGCTCGCGCTCGCGCTCGCCCCTCCGGCGAAGCGCGGTGCTGCAGTCGCTCATGGCCGCGGGCCTCGCCGCGCCCCCGCCCGGGCCGGCGGGCCTGTTTGCGGCCACGGCCGCCGTCGAGGCCGCCGCCGCCGCCGCCGCCGCCGCCGCCGAATACGAATGAACAAGACACGACATCCTCTCACCCTTCTTTCAGGCGCCCTCCGCCCGCCCCTGACCTTGGACATCCACGCAGGGATCTGCTCGGAGGGCGACGCGTGAACACCCCCCCCTCCCCCTCCCTTTGACAACAACCGCCGACCGGCGCGCGGCACAACCCCTCGGAACCGACCAAAGACACGCGCGCCCTGCCCCCCAAAGCCCCCCCGCCTTTTTCACCGCCTCGCCGTCGCCGCCCCTTTGGCCCCCCCCCACACAAATCGCGCGCGCGCGGGCGCAGTTTGCCGCCGCTCTCTCCCCATCTCCTTTCCTTCTCGTCCTGTTTGTCCCTTGTTGACACGCGCGCGCGGCGCACACGCCCGCACCGCCCCCCCTTAGTCCCCTTTGGATCCCACCAGCAACCCGCACCGCGCTGTTTTCTCGTATTCTCAGGGAACAATTCTCTCATCATCAACGAGACGGTAGTCCACACGCACGTAGTACGTACGCTAGGCAAGCCACACACACACACCAATACACACAGACGCGCGCGATCTGGAGCACTTTTTTCAGAAAAAGACAACAGAACAGCACCCCCGCCAAAAAATCCCCTCCCCCCCCCGCCCAAATATAATACTCTCTCTCTCTTTTGCTCTCTGCCCCTGTTTTTTCAACTAGCGCGCCCTCCGCATGCACCCGTACCACCCTCACGCACACGAACACGCGGCACAGGAGATGACGCGCGCCCTCCCCGCCCCTCCTCCCCCCCTCCGCTCCGCCTTGCGGCGACGGAGGGCGGCGGCGCCCCCCGGAACCCCC